>WBZV01000066.1_pt2 | contig 60381 bp, 53 predicted proteins | sample 5204221 | NCBI WGS metagenome assembly WBZV01 (sample SAMN12344360, study PRJNA552823) | activated sludge metagenome | biome: Activated sludge suspended growth; feature: Nitrification reactor; material: Wastewater; isolation source: activated sludge from nitrification reactor of wastewater... | reverse complement strand
ACATGGGGCGGCATTTTGGGTGGCATTATTCTTACGAATCCACTCGTTCTTTCTTGCTCAGGGGGTTTTCATGAAAATCAATTCAAATGTTTCCAGGTTGGCAGTGGGGTTGTTGGCGGCGGCGGGGCTTCCCGTCCCGGCCTTTGCCCAGGTGATCGTTTATGGGCCGGCCGCTACGTCCGTGCCGACCCTGTCCCAGTGGGGCATGCTGATTCTGGCGGTGCTGTTGGCGATGGCCGCGGTCTACACGACGCGCAAGTCGGGCAACCGGCTGCTTTCGGGGCTGCTGGCAATAATGGCCCTGGGTGTGGGGGTGCAAGGTACGCCGGTGGGGAGTGTGCAGGCTGTTTCCGTGCCAACGATGGTGGTGAATACCGGCGGGACCATCGATCTGAGTGAGTTTGGGCCTTCGATCATCGACGTGCCCATCAATGGCCACCCTTCCATCCCGATGCGGATTATCAGCGTGACGCCGGCGAGTGCGCCGACAACCCTCAGCCCGACTTGTGCCGCGGGCTTGGTGGTGAACGTCGGTCAAACCTGCTACTACACCGACCCCGCGGGCTCCGGTGGCGGGTAACAAGGGTGCCGGAGCAGTTCATCGGCACATTGTCCTGAAATGGGAGAGCGCGCATGTGTTTCGCACTGCGCGCTCTCTTTTTGTTCTCTCCGTCCTTGGCCAATCCCGGGCCTGACATCCTGCGACCACCTGCAGAGCTTCGACCCGTTCGGGCTAGAAGCCGGTCGCCGCGCCAGTCTCTCCACCTTTGGCGACGATCTCGCCGTTGCGGATGCGCACCGGGTCGCCATTGCGCCAGACGGGCGCGCTCGGCTGTTCGATGACCTGACGGCTGCCGTCTTCCATACGCACGGTGATCCGGTAGTGGGTGATCGTGCGGGTACGCTTTTCCGCTTCATTGCCGGCAAGGCCGCCAAGCACGGCACCGCCGATGCGCGCCAGTTGCTTGCCCGAGCCTTCTCCCACCTGGTGGCCGAGCACGCCTCCCAGGATGGCGCCCCCTACCGCACCAATCCCTGAACCTTCGCCTTTCTGTTGAATGGCTTCGACATGCTCGATCACGCCACAATCGCGGCAGGGCGGGGGTGCGTCGGCGACATGGCGGGGGCTGGACTGAGGCGAGGCGGGAACGGCGTCGGCCGGTGGTGGGGTGCTGCGCGCAACGGCGGGGGCGGGCCTGGCATGTTCCCGGGCCGAAGAGCTGGGCTTGTGTTCCGGACGCTCGACCCTGGCGGTGGGAGAGCTGGCCGCTGCCGGCTTTGCCGGGGCGGCTTGTTCCGGCGCCACCGCAGGTGCAGCGGGGGTTGTCGCGATCTGGGGGGGCGGGGCCTCAAGAGGTGCCGTGGGCGTGGCGACGGTCTCCGTGACGGCAGGGGGCGTGCTGCCGAAATCGGGCAGCAGGCCCGTGAGCTTGGCAACGCCTGCCAGACTCACGGCGGTGATGGAGGCTGCTGCAACCCATAGGGCGGGATGCAGGGACGGGGTGTTCGGGTGGGTGCTCATGATGTTTTTCTCCTTGCGGTACCTGGAGAGTAACGCCACGGTCTGCCCACCGGGGACAGGCGCAACGGCCGCTTACAAAGTTGCCGTCCAGCTATTCATCGCCGCCGGCACCGGGCCGGGGGGGCTTGAGCAGGTAGCGGGCGGGATCAAGGGCATCCACCAGATCCCGCTCGAGGGGCAGGGGGCCGCCGTCGATCAGGCTGGCCAGCAACTCGCCAACCAGACTGGCCCAGACGAGACCGCGGGCGCCGAAACCGGAGGCCGCGTACAGACCCGGCTGGCGTGGAATGTCGGCCAGGGGCGTGCCGCGTTCGGCCACGGAAACGGCAGGAATGGCGCCAACCATGGGCAGGCGGTCGGGGGACGCCGGACGAAACCCGACGCGGCCGTCCAGGGTGGTGGGGTCGAAGGGCTGCGCATAGCCGGGCAGGATGAAGTCGAGTTTCTCCATGTTTTCCCGGTGTTCGGACTCCCGCAGTTCGCTGCCCGGGTCGTCGGCGATGAAGGTGGCGCCGGCGCAGCGCACGCCATCCACCTCCGGGCTCACATAGCCCAGCCGGCACACCACAACTTCCGGCGCGCTGCCGGGGCTGGCCGGCAGATGGGAAACCTGACCCCGGGCCGGGCGCACGGGCAGGCTGGCCGCCTGGGGCAGGGCGCGGATGCCCACGCCATTGGCCAGCACCAGCACGGCCGCCCGCGCGATCTCGTTGCCTTGGGCGTCGAGGGCGCGCCAGCAGCCCTCCTGATGCGCCAGCTGAGCCAGATGACGACCAAACAGGGTGGAGATGCCCGCGCTGCCCGCGGCCAGGTTGGCGGCGCACAGACTCGGCGGCTGGATCCAGCCGCCGCCGGGAAACCACCATCCCCCTGCATCCAGTGGCCAACCGGCGAGCCGTGAGGCCTCATCCCGGTTGACAAAGCGCAGGTAGTCGGCGGGGGGCTGGTGGGCATCCACCACCGCCTTCTGCTTTCCTTCCTGTTTGGTGTCCCGGCCCAAGTGCAGGACGCCGGTGGGTGACCAGCGGACGGGGTGGCCGGCGTGGGCCAGGGCATCAAGATGACGCCGTCCATAGAGGAAGCCCGCCCGGGTGATGCGGGCGAGGCGGTTGTCGTCGAGGCTGGGCAAGGGGCGGAACACCCCGGCTCGGTTGCCGGAGGCGCCCTGGCCCGGCCCATCGGCTTCGTCGATGATGCTGACGCGCCAGCCCCGGGCGGCGAGGCGTTCGGCGACCGATGTGCCGGCGACGCCGGCGCCGATCACCAGCGCCGTGCGCTCGGCAGGCGGAGCCGGCGGGGTGCTCCCGGCGGTCGAGCGGCCGGCCAGCATCTCCCGCTTGCCGCCGAAGCCGGCGCGGCGTTCGAGGGTAAAGCCGGCCGCCTCCAGGCCACGCCGGACGTGCCCTGTCACCGACCAGGTGGCGAGGCTCGCGCCGGGCGCGGCAAGGCGCGCAAGCTGGGCGAAGACGGCCGGTGACCACAGGTCCGGGTTGCAGGCCGGGGAGAAGCCGTCCAGGAAGAAGGCATCGGCGTGGGCCTCAAGCTGGGGGAGGAGTTCCAGGGCATCACCGAAGGCGAGGGTCAGCCTGACCCGCCCACCGTCCAGATGGAGGCGGTGGATCCCGGGCAGCAGGGCTGGCCAGTGCTGGCGGAGTGCTTCGGCGAGGGGGGCCAGCTCGGGCCAGGCGGCATGCAGCCGGGCCAGATCGTCGAGCGTGAAGGGGTTCTTTTCAACCGAGACGAAATCCAGGGTGTCCGGGCGGGCGGGATCATCGCGCCAGGCCTGCCAGGCGGCGAGGAAGTTCAGCCCCAGGCCGAAACCGGTCTCGACGATGACCCAGCGCTGCCGGCCTCGCCAGCGTTCCGGCAGATCGTTGCCGCCAAGAAAGACGTGGCGGGCCTGCCCGAGGCCGCCGGCGCTGGTGTGGTAGACATCGTCGAAGACCGGGGAGTAGGGCGTCCCGTCGGGGGCGAAGGACAGAACGGCGGGCTGAATCGGTGGAGGCATGGGATAGCGCGAGGGGCGGCGTGCCGGTGGGCCGGCTGGATTGGCTGTGGATTTTCGCCCAAGGAAACAAATTTGGGTGCAAAGAAAAGGTGCGGCGGCGGCACGGGGTAAAATCCGGCCCAATCAAAGCTACAACAAGGAATCTCCCCATGCGCACCCAGCAAGGCACCCCCATCCGTCGCGACGCCTACCAGCCCCTGGCCTATCAGGTGGAAACGGTGGATCTGGATTTTGTTCTCGACCCCAAGGCCACCGTGGTCAGCAACCGCATGCGCTGTGTGCGCAATCCCCAGGCTGCAGCCGGCCCTGTCGTTCTGTATGGCGAGGCTTTGGTGTGCCTGTCGGTGCGCATCGACGGTGCCGCGCCCGCGGACGGACAGGTGCGTACGGTGGAGGGTGGCCTGGAGATCGATGTGGACGCCGACGTGGTGGTGCTGGAGATCGTGACCCGTATCGACCCTTCCGCCAATCTGACCCTGTCGGGCCTCTACCAGTCGCGGGGCGGCTATTACACCCAGTGCGAGGCCGAGGGCTTCCGGCGCATCACCTACTTCCCCGACCGCCCCGACGTGATGGCCCGCTACACCGTGCGCCTGGAGGCCGATGCCGCCACCTGCCCGGTGCTGCTGTCCAACGGTAACCTGCTGGAAACCGGCACCCTGCCGGGTGGCCGTCACTTTGCGCGCTGGGAAGACCCCTTCCCCAAGCCGTCCTACCTGTTTGCCCTGGTGGCCGCCGACCTGAAGGCCCTGGAGCGCAAGGTCTGCACCATGAGCGGTCGCGAAGTCCTGCTCCAGGTGTGGGTCGAGGCCCGTGACCTGGACCGGGTCGGCCACGCCATGGACTCCCTGGTTCACTCCCTGCGCTGGGACGAAGAGGTGTTCGGGCTGGAGCTGGACCTGGATCGCTTCATGATCGTTGCCGTGTCGGATTTCAACATGGGGGCCATGGAAAACAAGGGCCTCAACATTTTCAATACCAAGTACGTGCTGGCCAACCCGGATACGGGCACCGATCTGGACTTCGAGAACGTCGAAAGCGTGGTGGCCCACGAATACTTCCACAACTGGACCGGCAACCGCGTCACCTGCCGCGACTGGTTCCAGCTGACCCTCAAGGAGGGGCTCACGGTCTTCCGCGACCAGCAGTTCACGGCCGACATGATGGCCCGGGCGTCGGATACGCCGGCCGCGGCCGCGTCGGCCCGGGCCGTGACGCGCATTGCCAATGTGCGCGGGCTCCGTTCGGGTCAGTTTCCCGAGGATGCCGGCCCCATGGCCCATCCGATCCGCCCGGACAGCTACCAGGAGATCAACAACTTCTACACCGCCACGGTGTATCAGAAGGGGGCCGAAGTCATCCGCATGCTGCTCACCCTGCTGGGCACCGAGGGCTTCCGCAATGGTATGGATCTGTACTTCTCCTACCATGACGGTCAGGCGGTGACCTGCGACGATTTCGTGGGCTGCATGGCCGAGGCCAATGGCGCCGATCTCGACCTTTTCATGGGCTGGTACAGTCAGGCCGGCACGCCCCGCCTGAAGGCCGTGGGGCATTACGATGCCGCCTCCCGCAGCTATGCGCTGACCCTTTCCCAGCACACCCCGCCAACCGCCGGCCAGCCGGACAAGCAGGCGCTGCACATTCCGGTGGCTGTCGGCCTGATCGGCCCGGATGGCGCCGATCTGCCGCTGCAGCTCGAAGGCGAAGTTCGTTCTGCCGGCACCACCCGGGTGCTTGAGCTCAAGGAAACCAGCCGAACCTGGCGTTTCAGCGGCATCGAGGCCGAGCCGGTGCCGTCCATCCTGCGCGGTTTTTCCGCCCCGGTGATTCTCGAGGTGGATGAGGACGACGCCCGCCTGGCTTTCCGCATGGCCCACGACAGTGACCCTTTCAACTGCTGGGACGCCGCCCAGCGTTACATGGAGCGGGTGGTACTGGCCCTGGCTGCGGACGCGGCGGCCGGACGCCGGCTGGAAGTGCCCCAGGCCTTCGGCCATGCCTTCCGGGCACTGCTGGTGAACGACCGCCTGGATCCGGGCTTCGTGGCCGAAACCCTGGCCCTGCCTTCCGAGACCTATCTGCTTGAGCGCATGCAGCCGGCCGATCCGGCGCCCCTTCGGGCGGCCCTGATCCACGTGAGCCGCGAGCTGGGCCAGGCCCTGCAGGCCGATCTTCTGACCCGTTACATGGATCTGGAGGTGGAGGGGGAGTACCGCTACCACCCGGCCGACGCGGGGCGTCGCTCCCTGCGCAATCTGTGCCTGCGCTACATGATGGCCTGGGGTGGGCCGACGGCCGTGCAGCTCGCCAGCCTGCAGTTCAGGACCGCCGGCAACATGACCGAGCGCTACGGCGCCCTGGCGGCCCTGGTGCAGAGCGATGCGCCCGAGCGCATCGAGGCCCTGGCTGCCTTCCACGAGCGCTACCGGGACGATGCCCTGGTGCTCGACAAGTGGTTCCAGTTGCAGGCGGGTGCCTGGCACTGGTCGGCATCGGCGCCCTCAACCCTGGAGCAGGTGCGGGCGCTGATGGGCAATCCGGCCTTCAGTCTGTCCAACCCCAACAAGGTGTACGCCCTGTTGGGTGGCTACTTCAAGGCCAATGCGGCCGAGTTCCACCGCGAGGATGGGGCCGGCTATGCCTTCTGGGCGGAACAGGTGATCGCCCTCAATCGCAGCAATCCCCAGGTGGCGTCGCGCATGGCGCGGGCGCTGGAGGGCTGGCGCAAGTTCACGCCGGAGATCCAGGTGCGGATCCGTGCGGCGCTGGAGACGGTGGCTGCGGAGGAGGGGTTGTCGCCGGACGTGGCGGAGATCGTCGGCAAGGCGCTGGCCTGACTCTGACGTGATTGCAGGTGGTTCCCGGAGCCCGCATCCGGGAGCACCAATTCAGCGTGACCCTCGGGTGACCGGGGTCGTCTTCCGCCCCCTGAGTCGAAGGCGTTTGAGTGGTCGACCCCGAGGCCGTGGCGACTTCAGCGCTGTTGCAGTACGCGGCCGATGCGCTCGGCAGCTTCCCGCAGGCGGGCTTTGTCCGTGGTGTAGGCGATGCGCAGGTGGCGTTCGGGTGCATTGTCGCCAAAATCCAGCCCGGGTGTGGTGGCCACACCGGCTTCCTCGATGAGGCGTTGGGCGAGGGTTTCGCTGCTGTCGGCGAGGCCCGAGATGTCGGCGTAGAGGTAAAACGCGCCCTGGGGCTCGGTGGCGAACTGAAAGCCGACATCACGCAGGGCCGGCAGCAGGGTGTTGCGGCGGTCGGCAAAGGCGTGGCGGCGCTCCTCGAGGATTTCCAGGGTGGCGGGGGCGAAGGCCGCCAGCGCGGCATGCTGGGCGGGGGTGGAGGGGGAAATGAAGAAGTGCTGGGCGAGCTTTTCGATCTCGCGTACATAGGCCGGGGGAACCACCATCCAGCCCAGGCGCCAGCCGGTCATGCCGAAATATTTGGAGAAGCTGTTCACCACAAAGATGTCATCCAGGCGTGACAGGGCGGTGCTGGCGTCCACACCGTAGTTGAGACCCTGGTAGATCTCGTCCACGATCAGGATGCCGCCCCGGGCCTGGACGCAGTGCTGCAGGGCGGCGATCTCGTCGAGGCTGAGCAGGGTGCCTGTGGGGTTGGCCGGGGAGGCGACCATCAGGCCCCGGGTGTTCGGCGTCCAGGCGGCGTTCACCTGGGCGGGGGTCGGCTGAAAGCGGGTGTCGGCATACACCGGCAGGGGCACCGGTTGGCCTTCGAAGCTCCGCACCAGATGGCGGTTGGAGGGGTAGCCGGGATCGGGGAGCAGCCATTCGTCGCCTGGATTGGTCAGCACGCCGAGGGCCAGCATCAGTGCGCCCGAGGCGCCGGGGGTGATGATGATGCGCTCGGGGGCGACGTCGGCGCCGAAGCGGTCATGGTAGAAGCGTGCGATGGCTTCACGCAGTGCGGTGAGGCCAAGGGCGGGGGTGTAATGCACATGACCACCGGCCAGAAAACCTTGGGCGGCTTCAATCATCGGTGCTGGGCTGGGGAAGTCCGGCTCGCCCACTTCCAGGTGGATGATGTCGCGCCCGGCCGCGGCCAGCTCGTGGGCGCGCTTGAGGATCTCCATCACGTGGAAGGGCTGGATGTCGGCCATGCGGCGGGCGATGGGGGGCATTCTTGTGTTTCCTCAAGCAAAAAACAAAAAAGCGCCAATTGCTCGGCGCTTTTTTTGCTCCGGAGCAGCCGGGCGGCTGCTGCGAAGTTACACCGACAGGGCCAGTTCGAACAGTTCGCGCTTGAGCATGAACTGCTTGGGCAGACGGTCCTGCAGCTTGTCGAACCATTCCTTGTGGCCGGCCAGTTCGGTCTTCCAGGCCTCCGCATCGATCCTGACCAGGGCGTCGAACTCTTCCTTGGTGACGTCGGAGCCAGTCCAGTCGATATCTTCGTACTGGGGCATCCAGCCCAGGGCGTTTTCGGTGGCGGCGACGCGACCACGGACGCGATCGACAACCCACTTCAGGACGCGCATGTTCTCGCCGAAGCCGGGCCACATGAACTCACCCTTCTCGTTCATGCGGAACCAGTTGACGCAGAAGATGCCGGGGGCCTGATCCACGGTGTGACCCATCTTCAGCCAGTGGTTGAAGTAGTCACCCATGTGGTAGCCGCAGAAGGGCAGCATGGCGAAGGGGTCGCGACGGACCACGCCTTGCGCGCCGAAGGCGGCGGCGGTGGTTTCGGAGCCCAGGGTGGCCGCCATGTAGACGCCGTAGTTCCAGTTGAAGGCCTGGTACACCAGCGGTACGGTGGTGGCGCGGCGGCCGCCGAAGATGAAGGCGGAGATGGGCACGCCGGCGGGATCTTCCCAGGCCGGGTCGATGGACGGGCACTGGCTGGCCGGGGCGGTGAAGCGGGAGTTCGGGTGGGCAGCCTTGCGACCGGTTTCCTTGGCGATCTCCGGGGTCCAGTCCTTGCCCTGCCAGTCGATCAGGTGGGCCGGGGCTTCCTTGGTCATGCCTTCCCACCACACATCGCCGTCGTCGGTCAGGGCGACGTTGGTGAAGATGATGTTTTCTTTGAGGGTGGCCAGGGCGTTGTAGTTGGTCTTCTCGGAGGTGCCGGGGGCAACGCCGAAGAAGCCCGCTTCCGGGTTGATGGCATAGAAGCGGGTGGTGCCGTCGGCTTCCTTGCGCGGCTTGATCCAGGCGATGTCGTCGCCGACGGTGGAGATCTTCCAGCCGTCGAAGGACTTGGGCGGGATCAGCATGGCGAAGTTGGTCTTGCCACAGGCGGACGGGAAGGCGGCGGCGACGTAGGTCTTTTCGCCGGTGGGGCTTTCCACGCCGAGGATCAGCATGTGTTCGGCCAGCCAGCCTTCGTCGCGGGCCATGTTGGAGGCGATGCGCAGGGCGAAGCACTTCTTGCCGAGCAGGGCGTTGCCGCCGTAGCCGGAGCCGTAGGACCAGATCTCGCGGGTCTCGGGGTAGTGGACGATGTACTTGGTGGTGGGGTTGCAGGGCCAGGCGGAATCCTTCTCGCCGTGACCGAGGGGGGCGCCGACGGTGTGCACACAGGGCACGAACTCGCCATCGGTGCCCAGCACGTTATAGACCGCCTTGCCCATGCGCGTCATGGTGCGCATGTTGGTGACCACGTAGGGGCTGTCGGAGATCTCCACGCCGATGTGGGCGATGGGGGAGCCGAGCGGACCCATGGAGAAGGGGATCACGTACATGGTGCGGCCATGCATGCAACCCTTGAACAGTTCGTTCAGGGTCTTGCGCATCTTGGCCGGGTCTTCCCAGTTGTTGGTGGGACCGGCGTCGTCCTTGTTGGCCGAGCAGATGTAGGTGCGGTCTTCGACACGCGCCACGTCGGACGGGTCGGAGCAGGCGAGGTAGGAGTTCTTGCGCTTTTCCGGGTTCAGCTTGATCAGCATCCCGGCGTCGACCATTTCGGCGCACAGGCGGTCGTATTCTTCTTGCGAGCCGTCACACCAGACAACACGCTCGGGTTCGCACAGGGCGGCGATCTCGCCAACCCACTGCTTCAGCTTCTGGTTCTTGACGTATTCGGGCGCGGCGGCGATGGCGGCGTCGGCAATGCTTTGAGACATCTGACGATTCTCCAGGACGTTACGGATGCGTTGTTTCGTGTTGCCGGCTTGGGAGTCCTGCCGGCTGGGCAATCGCGTCTTTGGGCCCCCAGGGCGCGGCGCGTATTATTGGAGTCAATCGGGACAAACCCGAAAGAGCTAGCCTGCGATTATGCCACGCCTCATGGCTGCGAGTCATCCGGCCGTCAAGCGCGGATGATGTGGATGTCACGAATTGTCGTAAATGTGGTTTGGCACGATCATGGCAGGACACGTACGTACACCTAACGGAGAGGGACAACACGATGGATGAGCAGATTCGCCAGGCCGCACTTGAGTATCACCGCCTGCCCAAGCCCGGAAAGATCTCGATTGCGCCAACGAAGGCCCTGACCAACCAGCAGGATCTGTCGCTGGCCTATTCGCCGGGTGTCGCTGCCGCGTGCGATGCCATCGTCGAGGACCCGGCGGAGGCGGCGAGCCTCACCTCGCGCAGCAACCTGATCGGCGTGGTCACCAACGGCACCGCAGTGCTCGGGCTTGGCAACATCGGCCCCCTGGCCGCCAAGCCGGTGATGGAAGGCAAGGCGGTGCTCTTCAAGAAATTCGCGGGCATCGACGTGTTCGACCTGGAGATCGACGAGCCGAACGCCGACAAGCTCATCGACATGATTGCGGCCCTGGAGCCGACCTTCGGGGGCATCAACCTCGAGGACATCAAGGCGCCGGAGTGCTTCTACATCGAAAGCAAGCTGCGCGAGCGGATGAAGATCCCGGTCTTCCACGATGATCAGCACGGTACGGCCATCGTCGTCGGTGCGGCGATCCTCAATGGCCTCCACCTCCTCGGCAAGGATCTGAACAAGGTCAAGCTGGTGACCTCCGGTGCCGGGGCTGCCGCCCTGGCGTGTCTCGATCTGCTGGTGATGCTCGGGGTGCCGGTCGAGAACATCTGGGTCACCGACATCGAAGGCGTGGTCTATGAAGGCCGTACCACCCTGATGGATCCGATCAAGGCCCGTTATGCCAAGGTCACCGACGCGCGCAAGCTCTCCGAGGTGATCGAGGGTGCCGACGTATTCCTCGGCCTCTCCGCCGGTGGCGTGATGAAGCCCGAGATGGTGGCCAAGATGGCGTCGCGGCCCCTCATCATGGCCCTGGCCAACCCGACTCCCGAGATCCTGCCTGAAGAGGTCAAGAAGGTGCGCGATGACGCGCTGATGGCCACCGGCCGTTCGGACTATCCGAACCAGGTGAACAACGTCCTGTGTTTCCCCTTCATCTTCCGCGGTGCCCTGGACGTGGGGGCCACCACCATCACCGACCAGATGAAGCTTGCCGCGGTGAAGGCCATCGCCGAGCTGGCCCGTGCCGAGGCTTCGGACATTGTCGCGGCGGCCTACGGGGAGAAGGTTTCGGGCTTTGGTCCCGAGTACATCATTCCCAAGCCCTTCGATCCTCGCCTGATCGTCAAGATTGCCCCCGAAGTGGCCCGCGCTGCGATGGAGTCCGGCGTGGCAACACGGCCGATTTTGGACTTCGAGGCTTATCGCCAGCAGCTCAACAACTTCGTGTGGCAGTCCGGTCTGGTCATGAAGCCGGTCTTCCAGGCCGCCAAGCGCGCGCCCAAGCGCATCATCTTCTCCGAGGGTGAGGCGGAGCGGGTGCTGCGTGCGGTGCAGACGGTGGTGGATGAAGGTTTGTGCCGTCCCATCCTGATCGGACGTCCCGAGGTGGTTACCGCCAATATCGAGCGCTTCGGCCTGCGGCTGCGTCCGGAGCTGGACTACGAGATGGTCAATCCGGATTCGGACCCGCGCTATGACCAGCTTGCCAACCATTACCACAGCCTGATGGAGCGCAAGGGCGTATCGTCCGACTATGCGCGCCGCGAGGTGCGTCGTCGCCCGACGCTGCTGGGGGCGCTGCTCCTGAAGTTCGGTTACGGTGACGGCATGATCTGCGGCACATACGGCATGCACGGCCTGCACCTCAAGTTCATCGAGACCGTATTGGGCAGGCAGAAGGGGGTGCGCAACTTCTACACCATGAACGTCCTCTCCCTGCCGGGCCGCACCGTGTTCCTGTGCGACACCTATGTGAACTACGACCCCACCCCCGAGCAGGTTGTCGAGATGACCCGTCTGGCTGCGGATGAGGTTCGCCGCTTTGGCATCCAGCCGCGCATTGCATTGCTGTCCCACTCCAGCTTCGGTACCGATAACTCGCCCACCGCAGAGAAAATGCGCAAGGCGTTGGTGATGCTCCATTCGGAGCACCAGGACCTGGATGTGGAAGGCGAGATGCACGGCGACGCGGCCCTTGATGCGGACATCCGGAAGCAGATCTTCCCCAACGCCAAGATGAAGGACGATGCCAACCTGCTGATCTTCCCGACCCTCGATGCAGCCAACATTGCCTTCAACCTGCTCAAGACGGCTGCAGGCGAAGGCATGACCATCGGCCCCATTCTTCTCGGTTCGGCCAAGCCGGTGCATATCCTCACGGCGACGGCCACCGTGCGCCGGATCATCAACATGACCGCGCTGACAGTGGTCGAAGCCGGGCGCTGATTGCCGGGAATCCCGGCGCTTGTGAAGAAGTCGTGGCAAGCGGCTCGAGTTCGCGCCGGGATGCACAGTCGTATAGGGGTACGGTGCGCATCCCGGGGCGAAATCGGGTCGTGCGCCGGATTTATTCACAAGCGCTCAGCCCTTGTGCCCTGCTGCCGCTAAACTCCGTGAGATTCATCACGGAGGAAGGGCATGGATGAGGGGCGGGCGGCACTGGTTCTGACGGGTGGAGGGGCGCGGGCGGCTTATCAGGTCGGGGTTCTGCTTGCCATCCGCGATGTCTGGGGCAAACGCCCGGGCAATCCCTTCCCCATTCTGTGTGGCACCTCCGCGGGCGCGGTCAACGCGGTTGCGCTGGCGGTCTTTTCGGCGAATTTTGACGAGGCCGTCCGGAAGCTGGCCTACATCTGGCGGAATTTCCGCGTCGATCATGTCTATCGTGCCGATACCCTTGCCATCGCCGAGTCGGTGATGCGCTGGGGTTCGGCCGTCTTTCTCGGGTGGCTGATCCACCAGTCCCCCCGTTCCCTGCTCGACAACTCGCCCTTGGGCGCCCTGCTCGAGAGCCAGCTCGACTTCGGCGCGATCGATCGGTCCATCGCGGCAGGCCATCTCCGGGCCATTTCGGTAACGGCCTCGGGTTACACCTCGGGTGAGAGTCTGGCCTTCTTTCAGGGCCACGAGGCGCTGCAGCCGTGGCGGCGTGCCCAGCGTGTCGGGGTGCGTACCCAGCTGAAGGTCGAGCATCTGCTGGCGTCCAGCGCCATACCCTTCGTGTTTCCGGCGGTGCGTATCAATCGCGAGTATTTTGGTGACGGTTCCATGCGCCAGCTCGCCCCGATCAGCCCGGCCATTCATCTGGGTGCCGACCGCATTCTGGTCATCGCAGGGGGGCGCAGGTCGGAAGAGGCGCGTCAGCGCACCGATGCCTACCCCTCACCGGCCCAGGTGGCGGGCCACGCCTTGTCCAGCATTTTCCTTGACGGGCTGGCCATGGATCTGGAGAGGCTGGAGCGGATCAATGCCACTGTGGGGGTGCTTACGGCCGAGCAGCGCCTTGCCAGCGGCATTGCTCTGAAACCGATCGAGACGCTGGTGATTGCACCATCCCAGAGACTCGATTATCTTGCAACGCGCCATCGTGCCGCGTTGCCACGGGCTCTGCGACTCGCCTTGCGGGGGGTTGGTGCAACGCGCAAGAATGGATCCGTGCTGCTGTCCTACCTTCTCTTTGAAAAGGCCTACACCCGTTCGCTGATGGCACTGGGCTACCAGGATGCCATGTGCCGCCGGGCAGATGTGGCACGCTTTCTCCGGGTGGACGAGGTGTGACCCGTCTGCGGGCCGGAGTCGGTCGGCATCACAGCGGCAAGGATCGCAAAAAAATCATTCACAAAAAACTTCAAATATTTAAAATAACCCATTATTTTGAATAGAAGTCTGCCGTTAAAGATACACAGGCGTTGGATACAATCGGGGAAGTCTGGTTTCCGTTCGATCCTGAATCGAGACGATGCAGCCGGTACAGTTCCGCTTTCCTCTCAGATTTGCAATTTCGGGAGCCCCCTGGCTTCCGGCTCACGATCCAGTTTGATGACCATGAAAATCCGTAATACCGTATTGGCCGTATTGAGCATTTTTGCCCTGAACTCCATGGCCGCCGGTGGTGCTCATGCTGCGACGCAGCGTGGTTCGGTGAAGAAGGCCCCCGTTGCCAAGCTTGCCAGCAGCAAGTCTGTCGCGGTCAAGGCCGGAAAATCGACCCAGGTGGCCAAGGCCGTTCAGGCCAAAGCCGGCAAGCATGCCCAGATCCGGGGCGGAGCCCGGCTGGCGGCCGTGAGGACGCGCCCCCATGCGGCAGCCGCCGTGGTGTCGCGGGCCATGCCGGCCATGACCGCTGAGGTGGATCACGACGGCAATCCGCTGCTTCACTCGGCAGCCTTCATGATTGCCGACCAGGCCACGGGCAACGTGATCCTGGAGAAGAACTCCGATGCGGTACTGCCCATCGCGTCCATCACCAAGCTGATGACGGCGATGGTGGTGCTGGATGCCCGTCTTGGCCTCAATGATCTCCTTACCATCGTCCAGGATGACGTGGATACCCTGCGCGGCAGCAGCTCTCACGTTCCTGTGGGCACCGAGCTGTCCCGGGAGGACATGCTGCGCCTGGCCCTGATGTCGTCCGAGAACCGCGCTTCCGCTGCCCTGGCGCGCAATTTTCCCGGGGGTGTGCCGGCCTTCGTTGCGGCCATGAACCGCAAGGCCGTGTCCCTCGGGCTTCGTGACACGCGTTTCTCCGACAGCACCGGTCTCAACTCCGCCAATGTGTCGAGTGCCCGCGACCTCGTGAAAATGGTTTCCGCAGCTTCCCGTTATCCGCTGATTCGCGAGTTCTCGACCACCGCCAATTACGTGGTGTACCTCAATGGCCGCCCCCGTCAGTTCAACAACACCAACGCGCTGGTCAGCAGCCCGGACTGGCAGATTGGTGTGTCCAAGACCGGCTTCATCAACGAGTCCGGCAAGTGTCTTGTCATGCAGGCCTGGCTGCTCAACAAGCCGATGATCATCGTGTTGCTTGATTCCTTCGGGCGCTTCACCCGGGTGGCCGATGCCCAGCGGGTCAAGCGCTGGCTGGAAAGCGCTGCCGCCCAGCAGAAGCTGGCCTCCCAGGGGCGTGGTCCGGCCACCTGAGCATTCGGGTTCGTCCAACGTAAAACGGGCGCCCAGGGGCGCCCGTTTTACGTTCTGGATGGGTGTGTTCCTAGCGACTGCCCGGGGGCAGATAACCCAGGGCACTGGAGATCTCGTCGGCGGTCTGGCGGATCAGCGGGGCCCAGTCGGGATTGAACCGCTCCGATGGCGTGGACAGGGACAAACCCGCCACGAGCTCGCCGCTATCGTCGCGGATGCCGGCAGCGATGCAGCGCACGCCGTTCTCCACTTCATCCATGTCATAGGCGACCCCGTGGCGTCTGACCTTGTCCAGGTCCTTCTCGAGGGCTGACAGGGTGGTGATGGAGGTGGGGGTGGTGCCGGGCAGGCTGGTGCGACGAGCGTACTCCTTGACCTTCTGGGGGCCGTCTTCGACCAGGAATAGTTTGCCGGTGGCCGTGGTGTGCAATGGGGCCCGGGCGCCGACGATATGAACCACGCGCACCGAGGAACGGCCGCTGGAGGTCCGTTCCACATAGACGATTTCGTCGCCGGCACGGATACCCAGATTCACGCTTTCACCGGTGGTGGCATGAAGTCGGAGCATGGCAGCCATGGCCGTTTCGCGCAGGGATATGCGCGACTTGACGAGGCTGCCGAGTTCCAGCAGACGGATGCCGAGGCGGTAGGCTCCCGCATCGCTGCGTTCAACGAAGCCGCTGCCCGTCATGGCGCCGAGGATACGATGCGCCGTCGAGGGGTGCAGTCCGGTTTCGGCGGCCAAGTGCTTGAGTGGCACCGGATCGGGGTGCAGGGCCAGGACGTCAAGCAGCTTCATCATGCGCTCGATGACCTGAATCGGATTTTTTGCGGGCTCTTGCGTTGACAACGGATCTTCCGCCAATGGACCAAGGATGCGCGGATGTTAGCGCAGGCGGGCGCATTTCGCCTAGTGAAATGCCGCGCTGCGGAAAAGGTCGTCGGTTGCCGCTCCGGCTGTACGGGTGAAGATATCGTCGCAAGCGGCCCGAGTTTGCGTCGGGCCGTGGTCTCACCGCCTCTCAGCCGGTCAGTCCATGGCCGACCATCCGTACCAGAATCCCCACGCCGGCCCCCAGGGCTGCAGGCTTCCAGACCTGGGCAACCCGGCGGCCGGCGGAGATCAACACGGCCACGCCGGGAACGTCGAGGGGATGGATGAGCAGACCGGCCGCGACACCGTTGAGGGTGGTCGCGCTGCTTGATCCAGCGCGGATCATCTCGTCCATGATGCCCATCATCGCGGTGCCACCGGCGAGGTATTTTGTCAGGGTGGGCAGAATGAGGCCCGGGTCTGCGCCGATGCCGAGCAGCAGGGGCGAAAGCAGGCCCGTCAGTGCGTCCAGGGCACCCATGCGGCGCAGGGCAAGCACTACCGTCAGGGAAAGGACCAGCATCGGGATGGCGCCCAGGGCGATCTTGAAGGCCTCGGCGCCGGCCCGGTTGATCACATCGAGCACCCCTTTGGCGCTCTCGGCGACCGGGTGGTGCAGGATTTCGTCCATCGGCTGTTCGGTTGCCGGAAGCCGCCGGCCGAAGCCGTAGTAGGTGGTGGCCGCGGCAGCCAGCCCGCCGACCAGTGACCATCCGAGCACCAGGCCGAAATTCAGGCCGAGAGCGGCCATCGGCATGGAGACATTGGCCTGGGCCATCGCCATCACCATGGCCAGGGTGGCTGCGATGTGGCGGCTCGATGCCCCGCGCTGATCCATCATGGCCAGGGTGGCCACCGGGGCGGCGAAGCTGACAAAGTTGATCTGCAGGGCCGCAAAGATGCCCAGGCCCGTGAGACCCACGGGGCGCAGTAAGGGAGAAAGCCGGGCAACCACCCAGTCGAGCACCCCGCGGGCTTCGAGCAAGCGCATCAGCGACAGCATGACGACCATCACGGGCAGCAGCACGAAGAAGGACAGCTCGACCGCAGAGCGGCCTGCTCGCAGGATGACGTCGATCAGCAGATCCATGGTTGCGGTGCAGCAATGTTCGGACGGCCCCGATTATCCGGGGCGATTCCGTTGGGGCACAAGCTGAGGCGAACCCTGGTTAACCCAGCGTCAATTGAGGAGCCCCGCCAGCATCGGGAGTATCCACGGCAGGGTGAGGGCGGTGAACAGGCCATTGAGGCCCATGGCCAGGGCCGCAAAGGCACCGGTCTGCTCACTGAGCTGAAAGGCGCGAGCCGTCCCGATGCCATGGGAGGCGACCCCAAGGGCGAAGCCGACGCTGGCCTCGTCCCTTACCCCCGCACGGGCCAGGAGCCCGGATGCAAAGATGGCACCGACGATGCCGGTCAGGATGACGAAGACGGCGGTGAGCGAGGCCAGCCCGCCCAGGCGCTCGGCAATACCCATGGCGATCGGTGTGGTGACTGACTTGGGTGCCAGCGAGGCGAGCGTGGGCGCGCTTGCTCCCATCAGGGCCGCAATGGCATAGGCCGAAAGGGCGGCGGTCAGGGAGCCGACCACCAGGGCAATCGTCAGCGGCCCGGCCATGCCCAGCAGGCGTTTGAGCTGGCCATGGAGGGGAATGGCCAGGGCCACGGTGGTGGGGCCGAGGAGGAAGTGCACGAACTGGGCGCCATCGAAGTAGCGCGGGTAGGGCGTGTCGGTCAGCAGCAGCAAGGCCACCAGGAGGCTGACGGAGATCAGTACCGGATTGACGGCCGGGTGGCCGCCTGCCCGTCGGTGCAGGGCCAGTGCCAGCAGGTATGCGGCGAGGGTGAGGGTGAGCCACAGCAGGGGCTGCGCCGAGAGATAGACCCAGATCTCGGTCATGGTGCCGCCGTTCATTGCGGGCGTCCCGCGCGATGGCGGGTCAGCAGGTGCAGGGTCAGGCCTGTTGCGAGGAGGCCAAGCACGGTGCTGGCGATCAGGGCGATGAAGATGGGCCAGGCTTCGTCGACCAGTCGTCCGGCGTGGAGCATGACGCCGGTCCCCGCCGGGACGAACATGAGCGACAGGTGCTGCAACAAGCTGCCCGAAGTGTTGCGCAGGGCATCATCAGGGCCGCCCCGGGACACGAGCCAAAACAGTAGCAGGGTCATGCCGATGACAGGCCCGGGGACGGGCAAGTGCAGGGCGGCGCGCAAGGCTTCTCCACCGAGCTGGAAGGCGAGCAGGAGGGCGATGGCCTGGATCATGGCGGGTGCTCAAGAAAAAGGCCGTGCATCGCACGGCCCTCTTAACTGAAGGACAAGGCGAATTACTTCTTGGCCTTGGCGCTGGCGCTGCGGGCGGCCTGCATGAAGTTGTCGAAGCGGTTTTCGGCCACCGAGAACCACTGAAGCTGTTCGTCGCGGAATTTCTTCCAGGCTTCGTAGATCTTCTTGAACTTCGGATTGCCGGCGGCGGTTTCCTCGTAGAGTTCGTTGGCGGCCTTGTAGGCGGCAGCCATGACCTCATTGGGGAAGGGGCGCAGCTGGGTGCCGGAACCGACCAGCTGCTTGAGGGCAGTCGGATTCTTGGCATCGTAGCGGGCCTGCATTTCGGCGTGGGCGTAGAGGCAGGCGTCTTCCAGGATGGTCTGGTATTCCTTGGGCAGGGAGGCCCACTGTTTGGCGTTCACGTACAGGGAGATCTGCGGGCCGCCTTCCCAGAAGCCCGGGTAGTAGTAGTACTTGGCGACCTTGTTGAAGCCGAGCTTCAGATCATCGTAGGGGCCGATCCATTCGGCGGCATCGATGGTGCCCTTTTCGAGGGCGGGGTAGATGTCGCCGCCCGGGATCTGCTGGGGCACCACGCCGAGTTTGGCCAGCACCTGACCGGCAAAACCGCCGCAGCGGAACTTGAGACCCTTGAGGTCATCCACCGACTTGATCTCCTTGCGGAACCAGCCGCCCATCTGGGCGCCAGTGTTGCCACAGGGGATGTTGTGGATGTTGTAGTCCTTGAAGAACTCGCGGAACAGCTCAAGGCCGCCGCCTTCCATCATCCAGGCGGTTTGCTGGCGGCTGTTGAGGCCGAAGGGCACTGCGGTGTCGAAGGCGAAGGTGGGGTCCTTGCCGATGAAGTAGTAGGAGCAGGTGTGGCCGACTTCAACCGTGCCATCCTTGACGGCGTCCATCACGCCCGGACCCGGAACGATTTCACCGGCCGCGAAGACCTGGATCTGGAACTTGCCGCCAGTGGCCGCAGCCACGCGCTTGGACAGCACGTCGGCGCCGCCGTAGATGGTGTCGAGGGATTTCGGGAAGCTGGAGGCCAGGCGCCATTTGATGGTGGGAAGCTCTGCCGCAAGGGCGGGGGCAGCCACTGCACCGGCGGCTACGCCGACACCGGCCTTCTTGATGAATGAACGTCGTTCCACTTTGTCTCCTCTGGGAATCGCTACGAAAGGTGGGACGATTATTCATGAGCCTCCCGACCCCGGACAGTCAGGAAAACCCTATGCTGCCTTGCGCAAACGGGCTCTAAGGCCCGATGTGCTGGGGGCGGCCTGAGCCGCCCCCATGGCGTCCCGAAGGGCTGTGGCTACTTGCGACCCTTGCCGGTGCGGGCGGCCTGCATGAAGTTGTCGAAGCGGTTCTCGGCCACGGCAAACCACTGGAGCTGGTCATCGCGGAATTTCTTCCAGGGCTCGTAGATCTTCTTGAACTTGGGGTTCTTGGCTGCAGTTTCCTCGTAGAGCTCCATCGCGATCTTGTAGCCCGCCGCCATGATCTCGTGGCGGAAGGGGCGTAGCTGGGTGCCGGAGCCAATCAGTTGCTTGAGGGCGGTCGGGTTCTTGGCATCGTAGGCTGCCTGCATTTCGGCGTGGGCGTAGGCGCAGGCATCTTCGAGGATGGTCTGGTATTCCTTGGGCAGCGAGGCCCAGTGTTTCGCATTCACGTAGATCGTAAGCTGCGGCCCGCCTTCCCACCAGCCCGGGTAGTAGTAGTACTTGGCGACCCGGTTGAAGCCGAGTTTCTGGTCGTCGTAGGGGCCGATCCACTCGGTAGCGTCGATGGTGCCCTTCTCGAGGGCCGGGTAGATGTCTGCCGGGGGGATCTGCTGGGGCACCACACCCATGCGGGCCAGCACCTGCCCCGCAAATCCGCCGACGCGGAACTTGAGGCCCTTCAGGTCATCGGGCCCCTTGATCTCCTTGCGGAACCAGCCACCCATCTGGGTGCCGGTGTTGCCACAGGGGATGTTGATGATGTTGTAGTCCTTGAAGAACTCGCGCATCAGTTCCATGCCGCCGCCGTCGAACATCCAGGCAGTTTGCTGGCGGCTGTTCAGACCAAAGGGCAGGGCGGTGTCGAAGGCCAGGGCAGGATCCTTGCCGATGTACCAATACGAGGCGGCGTGCCCCATCTCGACCGTGCCATCCTTGACGGCGTCCAGGACGCCGGGGGTGGGGACGATCTCGCCGGCAGCAAACAGGCTGATCTGGAACTTGCCGCCGGTGGCCGCGGCGACGCGGCGGGCGACTGTCTCGGTGGCACCGTAGATGGCATCCAGGGTCTTGGGAAAACCCGAGGCCAGACGCCATTTGATGGTGGGGAGGTCGGCCGCAAGGGCCGGGGCGACCAGGGCGCCGGCAGCAATGCCGGCCGTGGCCTGTTTCATGAAGCGACGCCGTTCCATGTTCCTTCCTTTTCTTTCTCTTTGCGGACGGAGGGTGAAGCGAGGATGAGTGCGGGCCGGGTCAGGCGCCGGCCACGGTCATGCGGTCAACGAGGATGGACCCGCAGTGCTTGGAGCCACGCACCAGTACGTCGGAGCCGATCTCCTGGATGCCCATCAGCATGTCCTTGAGATTGCCGGCGATGGTGATCTCGTGCACCGGGTACTGGATCCGGCCGTTCTCGATCCAGAAGCCGGCGGCACCCCGGGAGTAGTCACCAGTGACGTAGTTGACACCGTGACCGAGCAGTTCGGTGACCAGCAGACCCCGGTCCATCTGCTTGATGAGGCCGTCCAGGTCGTACTGGCCCGGCTTGACCAGCAGATTGTGGCTGCCACCGGCATTGGCGGTGGTCTGCATGCCCAGTTTGCGGGCCGAATAGGTGCTCAGGAAATAGCCCTGCAGCACACCGTCAATGATGACTTCACGGTCGTGGGTGGCCACGCCATCATCGTCGAAGGGGCTGCTGGCGAAGGCCTTGGCCAGGTGGGGGCGTTCGGAGATCTGGATGTGGGGGCGGAACACCGCCTTGCCCAGGCTGTCTAGCAGGAAGCTGGACTTGCGGTAGAGGGCGCCGCCGCTCACCGCATGCACGAAGGCGCCGATCAGGCCGGCTGCGAGGGGCGCTTCGAAGAGCACCGGTACCTCGCAGGTGGGGATCTGGCGGGCACCCAGGCGGGCGAGGGCGCGGCGGGCGGCGAAGGTGCCGATTTCTTCCGCGTCGGCGAGTTCGGCCGGGTCGCGCTTGGAGGTGTACCAGTCGTCGCGCTGCATGTCATCGCCTTCGCCGGCAATGACGGAGCATGACAGGGCGTGGCGGGAGCTGGCGTAGCCACCCATGAAGCCGAGGCTGTTGGCCGAGATGAAGTGGGCCTCCTGCATGGAGACGGCGGCACCATCCGAATTGCGGATTTCGGGGCTTACGGCAAAGGCCGCGCGCTCGCTGCATCGGGCCAGTTCGATGGCCTCCTCCGTCGAGAGTTTCCAGGGGTGGTACAGATCGAAATCGGGGAAACTCCGGGCCAGCAGGGCTTCTTCAGGAAGGCCGGCAGCCGGGTCGGGGGCGGTGAAACGGGCAATCGAGATGGCCGCATCCACCGTGGCCTTGAGGGCACTCTTCGAGAAGTCGGAGGTGCTGGCATAGCCGCGCTTCTGGCCGTCGTAGATGGTGACGCCGACGCCCTTGTCGCGGTTGTATTCGATGGTGTCCACTTCATCCCGGCGGACGCTGACCGACTGGCCGAAGCCTTCGGAGATATCCACCTCGCAGGCCGTTGCACCGCGCTTGCGGGCGAACTTGAGGATATCCTCGGCAATGGTCTTGAGAGTGTCCTGACTGAAGCTGAAACGGTTGTCGGCCATGGCTTTGCGAATGGGGGCAGAGGCTAAAGGATATAATCTTACCCTTACAGAGCACTTCCCGCCCCCCGATGGCCAAGCACAAATACCACGAAGACGAAGAATACACCGGCCCCAGCAAGTCCGCGCTCAAGCGCGAGAGCACGGCCCTGCAGGATCTCGGCCGCGAGCTGGCCGAACTGGGCAAGGAGCGTCTTGCAAAGGTACCCATTGACGAAGACCTGCGTGATGCGGTCAAGGATTACCAGCGCTTCACCTCCCACGAGGCCCGCCGACGTCAGCTGCAGTTCATCGGCAAGCTGATGCGCAACGTGGATCCGGAGCCGATCCGCGCGGCCCTCGATGCCTTCAAGGGTGTGTCTGCCACCGAGACGGCGAAGATGCACCGGCTTGAAGGTCTGCGCACCAGGCTGCTCGAGGACGAAAAGACCCTCCACGACATCGCCGAGACCTATCCCGGTGCCGACCTGCAGCAACTGCGGGTACTGCGTCGCAACGCGATCAAGGAAAAGGAGCAGAGCCGCCCCCCGCGCGCTTTTCGCGAACTTTTCCGGGTGCTGCGCGAACTGGAGGAAGGCCGCTCGGAGACCGGAGCCGATGCCTTCGACGAGGATCTTGGAGACGAGGAATGAGTGAGGTGTTGAAGATCGGTCTGCTGTCCATCAGTGACCGGGCCTCGGCGGGGGTCTATGAAGACAAGGGAATCCCGGCCCTGGAGGCCTGGTTTGGCAAGGCCCTGAGCTCACCCTGGCAGATGGAGACCCGCCTCATTCCCGATGAGCAGGCTGCCATCGAGGCGACCTTGATCGAGCTCTGCGACGTGGCGGGCTGCCATCTGGTGCTCACCACCGGCGGTACCGGGCCTGCGCCACGGGATGTGACACCGGAGGCCACCCTGGCCGTGGCCCACAAGGTGATGCCGGGCTTTGGCGAGCAGATGCGCCAGATCAGCCTGGCTTTCGTGCCCACCGCGATCCTCTCCCGACAGGTGGGGGTGATCCGCGGCCAGTCCCTGATCCTCAACCTCCCCGGTCAGCCGAAGGCCATTGCCGAGACCCTGGAGGGTCTGAAGGACGCGGACGGCGTGCAGAAGGTGCCCGGCATCTTTGCTGCCGTACCCTACTGCATCGATCTCATTGGCGGGCCTTACATCGAGACCCACGACGCGGTGGTCAAGGCCTTCCGGCCCAAGTCGGCCATCCGGGTAAAGGCCTGATCGGGGTTGTCGAGATCACCGGGCGAAGATCTTGATGACCTTGCCCTGGTATTGCGGCTGTTGCGGCAGATAACCACCAGCCAGTTGCTTGCGCCGTTCCTGCTCCCGCCACCAGGCACGGAGGCCGAGCAGGGCGATGGCGATCACCGTGTAGATCAGCGGCCAGGTGATGTCCTTCTTGACCAGCCACCAGAAATGCACGCAGCCGAGCAGCACGATCGGATAGATCGCGCGGTGAAGGGCCTGCCAACGACGCCCGCCGAGCCGGCGGATGGCGAAATTGCTGGAGGTGGCGGCGAGGGGGGCCATCAACACCAGCGCAACGAAGCCGATGGTGATGAAGGGGCGTTTCAGGATGTCCCGGGCAATGGCTTCCCAATCAAAGAACTGGTCCAGCCACACATAGGTGGTCAGATGGGCTGTGCCGTAGGCAAAGGCGAACAGGCCGAGCATGCGGCGCAGGCGCAGGATCCAGTGCCAGCCGGTGAGCTTGCGCAGGGGTGTCACCATGAGGGTGATGAGCAGGAAGCGCAGGGTCCATTCGCCGGTGCTGCGGGTGAGGGCTTCAATGGGGTTGGCCCCAAGGCTGTCCATTTCCAGGCCACGCCACAGCAGGAAGGCGGGCGTCAGACAGAGCAGGAAGAGGGCGGCCTTGATGGCGGCGAGGCTGGTCTTGCCGGGTGTCATGTTGGTTTTGGGTCAGAAATTGCGGCGTAGATCCATGCCGGTGTAGAGGGAAGCCACCTGATCGGCGTAGCCGTTGAACATCAGGGTCTTGCGTTTCGAGAACTCGCCGATGCGTCTTTCGGTGGCCTGACTCCAGCGGGGGTGATCCACGTCGGGGTTTACGTTGGAGTAGAAGCCGTATTCCGATGGTCCGGCCTTCATCCAGGCGGTGACCGGCTGCTTCTCGGTGAGGCGGATGGCCACGATGGACTTGCCGCTCTTGAAGCCGTACTTCCAGGGCACGACCAGCCGCACCGGTGCGCCATTCTGGATGGGCAGCACCTCGCCGTAAAGGCCGACGGCCAGCAGGGTGAGGGGGTGGCGGGCTTCGTCCAGGCGCAGGGCCTCGTTGTAGGGCCAGTCCAGGACACCACGAGTCATGGTGGCCTTGTCGTAGTGGGAGATGAACTCCACGAAGCGCGCGCTGCCCTGGGGGTCGGCCAGCTTGAGCAGGGTGGCCAGGGGGATGCCGACCCAGGGAATGACCATGGACCAGCCTTCCACACAGCGCATGCGGTAAATGCGTTCCTCCAGCGGTGCAAGCTTGAGGATCTCATCAATACCAAATGTGCGTGGTTTGTTGACCAGTCCTTCGATGCGTACTGCCCAGGGTGTTGGCTTGAGTTTGTGGGTGTTAAGGGCCGGATCTCCCTTGTCGGTCCCCAACTCGTAGAAGTTGTTGTAGGTGGTGATTGCCTTGTAGGCGGTCTGGCTCTCGACCGTGCTCAGGGGGCTTTTCACGATTGGGCCGAGGGGCGATGGGGTCGTCGCGCGGGCCTTGCCGGCGGGCAGGGCCCCTGCCAGGGCGATGCTGCCGGCCATGGCAATGAAGCGGCGCCGATCCTCATAGACGCCGGGCGGCGTGATCTCGGAAGGCAGGATGTCGTCGGGGCGGCGAAGCAGCATGATGGGCATACCGGAAAGGAACTGTCTGGTAGACGTGGCTGGAGGGCGATGATTACAGGTGTCGGCAACAAACTTTCGCAGGAGACCTTTTTTGCAGCCTTTGGTTCGTCGGCCCACGCCGTGGCGAGCGCCTAGCAGGTGCGAAGCCGAGTCTGCTAAACTCGAGGCCCAATCGGGGTTCCAACAGTGCCGCTCGTAGTTCGGGCCACCGCCGTTCCGGCGTGCCGATCCCTCAAGTCCGACTCCAACGCCAGAAAGCCTGATCCCGGTCCCCATGCGTATTCTGCTGAGCAATGACGACGGTTATTTTGCCCCTGGCCTTCAAGCCCTTGCGGCCGCGCTCTCTGAAATCGGGAAGGTGACTGTCGTGGCGCCCGAGCGGGATCGCAGCGGCGCCAGCAACTCCCTCACGCTTGATCGCCCCCTGTCCCTGCGCAAGGCGGCCAATGGCTTCCATTACGTCAATGGCACGCCGACCGACTGCGTGCATCTGGCGGTCACCGGCATGCTCGACGAATTGCCGGATATGGTGGTTTCGGGTATCAATCACGGCGCCAACATGGGCGACGACACCATCTATTCGGGTACCGTGGCGGCTGCCACCGAGGGCTTCCTGCTGGGCGTGCCGGCCATTGCCATCTCCTTGGTGGCCAAGGGGGCTTCCGATTTTTCCGGTGCGGCGCAGATTGCCCGGGAACTGGTGGAGCGTTTCCAGCGCGACCCGGTCAAGGTGCCGACCCTGCTCAACGTGAATGTGCCGGATCTGCCCTTTGATCAGATCAAGGGCATCCAGGTGACGCGCCTGGGTAAGCGCCACAAGGCCGAGCCGACCATCAAGTCTGTCACGCCGCGCAACGAGACCGTGTATTGGGTCGGTGCGGCAGGGGCGGCCCAGGATGCCGGTGAGGGCACCGATTTCCATGCCGTTGCCAATGGCTATGCTTCCATCACCCCCCTGCAGATCGATCTGACCCACCAGGGCCAGATCGCCACCGTCCGGGACTGGCTCGGCAAATGAGCAGCGAGGTCTTGCGGGCCGCACTGCAGACCGCCCAGCGCGCCCGTACACGGATGATTGAGCGCCTGCGCGAGCAGGGGGTGCGGGACGAACGGGTGCTGGCAGCCATGATGGCGGTGCCGCGTCATCTCTTCGTGGAGGAGGCACTGGCCTCCCGTGCCTACGAGGACACGGCTTTGCCGCTGGGTCTGCAGCAGACCATCTCCCAACCCTTCGTGGTGGCGAGAATGATCGAGATCCTGCGGGCCGGCCGTGAGCTCGGCAAGACCCTGGAGGTGGGCACGGGTTGTGGTTACCAGGCGGCTGTCTTGTCCCACGTGGCCACGGAGGTCTATTCGGTTGAGCGGCTGCGGCCTCTGCTTGATCGGGCGCGCAACAATCTGCGCCATCTGCGCTTGCCCAATGTGCGCCTGAAACATGCCGATGGCAGCCTCGGGCTTCGCGAAGCTGCGCCCTACGACACGATCATCGTCGCGGCTGCAGCGCCCAAGGTGCCCCAGGCCCTGGTGGACCAGTTGTCCGAAGGTGGGCGCCTGATCCTGCCTGTGGGGGCTGCCGAACAGAGCTTGGTATTGATCGAGCGCACGGTGCGCGGAATCCGAGAAACACGCCTCAGTGCAGTGCGCTTTGTGCCCCTGCTGCCCGGCATCGAATGAAGTTCTCTGAAAGCATGAAGTTGTCGCGTTTTTCCTTTTGTTTGCTTGTTGTTGCCCTTGGTGTGAGCGGGTGTGCCACCAAATCGCCGGCGCCGGTGGCTGAACGGGTTCGTCCTCCGGCTGCGGCTGTGGACAAACCCGAGGTACCCGTTGCGCCGCCCCGGGTAGCTCGCCCGGGTTACTACATCGTGAAGCCGGGTGACACCCTGATCCGCATTGCCCTCGACAATGGACAGAATTACCGGGACATCGCAGCCTGGAGCGGACTGGAAAACCCCAACCTGATCGAGGTCGGCCAGGAGCTGAGGGTACGCCCGCCTGAAACGGCTGCCGTCACACGGCCGGTCACGTCATCCAATGTGGAGGTGCGCTCCGTGGCGACCCCCGCGCCTGCGACTCCTGCGGTGGCGGCCGATGGTGTGCGACGCGAGCCCAAAGGGGGCAAAGTGCCCTACTCCGAGCAGGCGTGGGCCCAGGCCCAGAAGCCCGAGGCCCCAGTCGTTGTGGCCAAGGTCGACCCCAAGCCCGAGACTAAACCCGAGGTCAAACCGGAGGTGAAGCCCGAGGTCAAGGCCGAACCCAAGGTCGAAGTCAAACCCGAGGCCCGACCGGACGAGGGCAAGGCGGGTGGCAACGGAACCATCGAATGGGCTTGGCCTGCGGGCGGCAAGGTCATTGCGGGTTTCAATGAAACCTCGAGCAAGGGCGTGGATCTGGCGGGCAAGCCCGGTGATCCGGTTCTTGCCGCGGCATCGGGGCGGGTTGTTTACGCCGGCACGGGGCTTCGGGGTTATGGCAAACTCGTGATCGTCAAGCATGACAACAGTTATCTCAGCGCCTACGCCCACAACCAGAATTTGCTGGTCAAGGAGGGGCAGGCGGTGAACAAGGGGCAGAAGATCGCCGAGTTGGGCGACACGGACAGTGATCGCCCCAAGTTGCACTTTGAGATCCGCCGGCAGGGCAAGCCGGTTGATCCGGGCAAGTACCTTCCCCCGCGCTGACCTGGACCTGGATGTAACGGGCGGGGTGGGGTTGTGTTGATGACAGGAAAGACGATGTTCGATCCTTGCCCCACCCGTAATGGAAGGGGCGTCGGGATGGACCGAGTCGGAACATGATGATTCCGGCCAAGCTGTGCCCCATGATCCAGAGAGGAATCCATGTACGATCCGGCAGCGCCTGAGGAACTGGAAAACCCCGAGCCGGACTTGCCCCCGGAGGTCGAGGTTTTTCTCGAAGTGCCGGCGGCTTCGCCGGACACCGACTTCCTGGGCGATGTCACCCAGTTGTATCTCAATGAGATCGGGGCCAATCCGCTGCTGACTGCGGAAGAGGAACTGGCCCTGTCTCGCCAGGTCCGGCTGGGGGACTTCGAAGCACGCCAGACCATGATCGAGCGCAACCTGCGACTGGTCGTCAATATCGCCAAGCATTACCTCAACCGGGGCATTCCCCTGCTCGACCTCGTGGAGGAGGGCAATCTGGGACTCATCCACGCCCTCGAAAAGTTCGATCCCGAGCGCGGCTTCCGCTTTTCCACCTACGCCACCTGGTGGATCCGTCAGAACATCGAACGGGCCATCATGAACCAGTCCCGGACCATTCGCCTCCCGGTGCACGTGGTCAAGGAGCTGAATCAGGTGCTGCGTGCCCAGCGTCAGCTAGAGGCAGCGGGCAACGGTGACACGACCCTGGAGGAGGTGGCCCGGCGGCTTGATCGATCCGTGGAGGACGTACGGGCCATCCTGGCGCTCAACGAGCACACCGCGTCCCTCGATGCTCCGCTCGACATTGACCCGTCCTTGTCCATTGGTGAGTCCCTGGCCGACGATGAGGCCGATACACCGGATGTCCAGATCCAGGATCTGGAGGTGGAGACCCTGGTGCGCGACTGGATAGGGCAGCTCAGCGAGAAACAGCGGCTGGTGATCCGTCACCGCTATGGCCTTGATGAGTGCGAGGTGCGCACGCTCGAGGAGCTTGCCGACAGTCTGGATCTTACCCGGGAGCGGGTACGCCAGATCCAGCTCGAGGCCCTGGGTCAGCTACGCCGCATCATCAAGCGGCGGGGGGTCTCCAAGGACGTGTTGCTGTAGTAGTTGTGTCGGCCGCTGCCGCTTTCATTCAATTCCGCGAATCGATTGTCATGAGCGAAACCCTCCGCATCTACCATAACGCCCGCTGTTCCAAGAGCCGCGCCGCCTGTGCCCTTGTCCGGGAGCAGGGTTTCGAACCGGAGGTGGTGGAGTATCTGAAGTCCCCGCCCAGCCGGTCCGAGCTGGCCGAGCTTTTGCGCAAGCTGGGTATGCCGGCAGTGTCCATCGTGCGCAAGGGCGAGGACATCTACAAGTCCGAGTACCAGGGGCGTGAGCTCAATGAAGAGCAGTGGCTGGATGCGTTCGTGAAGCACCCCATCCTCATTGAAAGGCCCATCGTGGTGCGGGGTGAGCGGGCCGTGGTGGCCCGCCCTCCGGAGCGGGTGCTGGAACTGCTGCGCGATTAGTCAGCAGTTTCAGCGGCGCGCCGTTACTGCAGCTTCCCGGGCGGCCTTGACGGCTTCGCCTAGCTGGAAAACCGACATGGCGTAGAAGCTGCTCCGGTTGTAGCGGGTGATGACATAGAAGTTCTGGTAGCCCAGCCAGTATTCGCTGTCTTCGCCGGGGGTGACGAGTTCAACAAAGGCGGCTTTCCCGGCGGGTGTTTCGCCACTGGCGGCCCTGACGCCGTGGCTGGCCAGGGCGGTCGCGTCGAACGCCGGGTTGATGTCGTTGGCGAGCAGGGGCACCAGGTTGGCGTCCGTTCCCACGGCAGCGCGTACGGCAACCGGAGCACCGCTTTCCCAGCCGTGCATCTGCATGTAGCGGGCGACGCTGCCGATGGCATCCTTCGGGCTGTTGAGAAGGTCGATCTGGCCGTCGCCGTCGAAGTCCACGGCGTAATTGCGCACGCTGCTGGGCAGGAACTGGGGCAGGCCCAGGGCGCCGGCGTAGGAACCCTGATAGTCGAGCGGGTCGCGCCCCTGTTCGCGGGCCATCAACAGCAGATTCTCAAGTTCGCCACGGAACAGCTCGGCACGGCGGGGGTAGTCGAAGGCCAGGGTCGATAGTGCCGACACGGCTTGGTAACTGCCGGTGTTGCGACCATAGATGGTTTCCACCCCGATGATGCCGACGATGATCTCCTCCGGCACCCCGTATCTCTCGCTGGCGGCGCGGATGCTCTCCCGGTGGCGCTCCCAGAAGGCGATGCCGGCCTTGATCCGCACGGGGTCGATGAAGCGGCCGCGGTAGCGTTGCCAGGAGCGAACGGCGACCGGGTCGCGGGGTGGCGAGATCGCCTTGATCACCGAGGGCAGGTACTGGGCACGGCGAAAGATGAAGGTCAGGGCGTCCTTGTCGAAGCCATGGCGCTCATGCATTTCGTTGATGAACTGCTGGGTTTCCGGTCGGTCGGCATAGCGGTCTGCCGCGTGGGCGTGACCCAGGAAGGCAAGGGCGGCGAGCAGGGAAACGGCACCGGTGAGGGGGCGAAGGGTAGAGATTCTCATCGGGGACGGAAAGCCTTGATGGATTGGTGAAAGCGCTGGCGGGCTGTGGGGTCGGCGTTGGCGCGGCCATAGCGCAGGTTGGCGTAGGTGGCAGCAATGGCATCCAGGCGGGGCGCCAGATCGGGACGGCGGCTACCAGCGCGACGGGCATAGTCGAGCGGCCCCTCCCAGGGCGCGCGCGGGATGCCGATGGCCGCAAGTTGCTGGCAGAACCGGGCCCAGTCGCGGTCAATGCCATCCGCTGGCGAGCGCCGACGCAGGGCCCAGGCGGCCAGCACACCCGCTACGGCGGCCCCCGCTGCTGCCAGGAGGGCTGTGAGTGTCGTCCAGTCGGTTCGGGCCAGGCCCAGCGCGGAAAGCAGCGCCTGCTGGCGGGCCGGATTGTACCCGAGAACCCATTGATTCCAGCGGTTGTCGATGGCCTCCAGATTGTCGCGCAGGGTGCGCAGCCAGGGCAGGTCGCTGCGCACCAGCAGGGGCAGGCGGTCGATACCGGGCAGTGCGCCCGCGAGGCCGCTGTCGATACGCCGCGGAGCGCTGGCTGCGGTTGGATCGATGCGCTGCCAGCCCTTTCCGGCGAGCCAGATCTCGGCCCAGGCATGGGCATCGGACTGGCGCACGACGAAGGTGCCGTCCACAGCGTTGATTTCGCCACCCTGGTAGCCCGTGACGACCCGCGCGGGGACGCCGGCGGCACGCAGGGTGACGACGAAGGCGGCAGCGAAGTGCTCGCAGAAGCCCTGGCGGGTCTCGAACAGGAAACTGTCCACATCATCCCGACCGAGAGGCAGGGGGTCGAGGGTGTAGGCCAGCTTGATGGCCTGAAAGTGGGCGATGACCAGGGCCGGGATCTCACCGCTTGTCCGCGCTTCGGCGCGCAAGCGGGTGCCGAGGGCACGGGTGCGAGGGTTGCTTTCCGGCGGAAGATACAAGGCCTGGCGTAGCACCGCGTCGCTTTCGTCGAGACCGACCTGGGTGCCGGGGTGGGACACGAGATCCACACGGATGCGGGTATGCACCGGCGCCTGGGCGAGCAGTTGGAAATCGCTGCTGTAGCGCAGGCCGGGGGCGGCGGCCGGAAAATCGAGGGCGAGCAGCCAGCGATGGTTGTGCGGCTCGAGGGTGAGCGTGTAGGTGTAGGCGGTGCCCTGGCTGCGATAGGAGGGCGCCTCGGTCACACTTCCACGGGTTTGGCGCCAGGTACGGCCGTCGAACTCGCTCAGCACAGGGCCGCGCCAGTAGCGCTCGGCGGGTGGTGGCGGGTCGCCTTCGAAGCGGGCACGGAAGGCGATGGCGCCGGATTCGCTGATACGGGCTACGTCCCCCGGTGACATGCTGTCCGAAAGGCCGGTGCGGTGCGTGTAGGCATCGGCCGGCAGTCCCCACAGTGGCCCCTGGATTCGGGGAAACAGCACGAACAGCACGAGCATGAGCGGCAGACCCTGGAGGACCAGGCGGGCAGCGGCCATGCCCCGTGCGCGGGGGGGCTCGGCCCGTCCCTCGAGCGACAGCAGGGCGGCCACCGTGCTTACGCTGCCGGCCAGGGCAAGAGCCGCGACGCCCATGGTCTGTTGGTACAGGAACAGGCCCATCTGCATGAAGAAACTCAGCAGGATCACCGTCCGCGCATCCCTGACATCATGGGTTTCAAGCAGTTTGATGATCAGCAGGCCCGCCAGCAGGGCGATGCCTGGCTCCTTGCCGAACAGGCGTTGGAACTCGACGGCCACCAGGGCGACAAGGCTCACGGCCAGGGCGAACAGCAGGACGCGGTGGGGCAGACGGTTGCCTTGATTTAGCAGAACGACACGCCATCCGAGCAGCAGACCGCACACACCGATCAGGGACAGGGGCAGGTGGCTGGCGTGAGGGGCAAGGCTGAGGGTGGCACAGGCCAGCAGCCAGCCGGTCTGGTCCGGGCGCAGCGGGGGCTTGGGCGTCATCCGAACAGGGCCAGGCGGGTCAGGCAGGCGTGGCGGTGGGCTGCCCCCCGGCCTGGCGGTATGTCCGAACCGGGCAGGCTCAGCCCGTAGTCGAAGCCGGCTCGGTCGGCTTCAAGGATCCATCGCGTCAGACGCGCCAGGCGTGCCTCCAGCCCCATGCCGGCGGGCAGATGGGCCCAGTGGATGTGCACGTGGCGGGCGCCGCTTCCATCGAATTCCTTGGTGCGCCAGGGGCCGCCCCGGGCCACCGCCTTCCAGGCCACATGACGTGGCGCGTCGCTGGGCTGGTGATGGCGCAGGCCAGCGAAATCGTCCTGCCCGTGCCCGTTTCCGCCGAGTCCTGTAGCGGCCGGCCCTCCCACGGGTAGAGGGGGGCCATCCTGTTCCGGTGCCGGGTAGACGAGACACCGTGCATCCGGTTGAAAGAGGCTCCACGCGCGAATGAGTCCAAGGGGATGGCGGGTTTCGAGGGTCAGGCGGGGCAGGCTGATCCAGCCCCGGTGCTCGGTGGGGATGCGGATTACCTGGCTTGTACTGCCGCAGGCGGCAATGTCGAATCGTTGCCGGTCGCCCAGGGTGTCCGGTGTCCCGGTGGGAAAAAGGATCAGGCCCTGACGTTCCCGGAGCGCGGGGTTGGAGAGGACCACGCCGAACTGCGCCGGGTTGCCGCAGAACACAGCGTCGGCCTTGCCCGGGGTGATGCTCAGCCCCACCAGATTCCGGAAGGCGTGGTGGATGCTGATCCAGGCCACGCTGCCGATCAGGAACGTGAGCGCGAAGCCCAGGCTCAGGGTGTAGTTGATGGATGTCAGGAGCATGATCAGCAGGGTCAGTGCCAGGGCAAGCCCGAAGCGAGTCGGCAGGACGAAGATGCGCCGTTGCCCCAGTACGATGGGGGGTGCTTCCGGTCCGCTGACGCGGAACAGCCAACGATGCAGGGACGCCCGCAGCCCCATCAGGGCAGGGGCACTGCCATGAGCAGGCGACGGGTCAGTTCATCCGGGGGCAAGGGGCGTTCCCCCGCGGGGCGCAGGCGGTGGCCGGCTACTGCCGGCAATACGGCCTGGACGTCCTCGGGCAGGACGTGGTCCCGGCCTCCAAGCAGGGCCCAGGCACGGGCCGCCGCCAGCAGGGCCAGACCCGCGCGGGGGGACAGTCCGCTGGAGAAGTCGCCGCTCTCGCGGCTGCGGGCCAGGAGCGCCTGGACGTAGTCGAGCAGGCGTGGGCCGACGTGGATCTGGCGGGTTGCCGCCAGCAGGGTATCCAGCTCGCCCGCGGCGAGGACGGGGGGCAAGCGGGCCAGCATGTTGCGGCGGTCTTCGCCGGCCAGTAGCGCACGTTCGGAGGCCGGGTCGGGATAGCCGAGGGAAATGCGCATCAGAAAGCGGTCGAGCTGGCTCTCGGGCAAGGGGAAGGTACCGATCTGGTCCGTCGGGTTCTGGGTCGCGATCACGAAGAACGATGCCGGCAGTGGGTAGGTGCGCCCCTCGGCACTGATCTGGCGCTCCTCCATCGCTTCGAGCAGGGCGCTCTGCGCCTTGGGCGTGGCCCGATTGATCTCGTCGGCGAGAATCATCTCGCTGAACACCGGGCCGGGATGAAAACGGAAGCTGCCGTCCCGCTGATCGAACACGGATACCCCGAGAATGTCGGCCGGGAGCATGTCGCTGGTGAACTGGATGCGTTGGAACCTCAGACCGAGCAGATGGGCCAGTGCATGGGCCAGGGTGGTCTTGCCGACTCCCGGCATGTCTTCCATGAGGAGGTGTCCCCGGGCGAGCAGGCAAGCGAGGGCGAGGCGAACGGCATGCTCCTTGCCAAGGACGATCTGGCTGGCCGCGTCGATCAGGCGGGTGGCAATGTGGGTCGGCATGTCGCGGGCTTTTTTCGGCGTGAAGTTAAGGGGATAATGATTCCACAAGAGCATTCCGGGAATGGCCTCTGATGACGACTCCCTCGTGGTATGGAGTGCGTTTCATGCGGCAGGTTCGCCGGGTGCGAAATCAACGGACATTGACGACGCATCGCGAGAGGCAGGGGAGAGTTTATGACGAGTACGGCATTCATCACGCACCGGGATTGCTGGCTGCACAACATGGGCGAACATCACCCGGAGTCTCCCGAGAGGCTTGGGGCGATCAATGACCGCCTGATCGCGGCCGGCCTGGACATGTACCTCTCGTTTCACGATGCCCCCAGTGCCAGTGTTGATCAGATCTCCCGCGCCCATCCGCGCGAGCATGTCGAGGAGTTGCTGGCCAGCGTGCCCGAGCACGGCATCCGTCACCTCGACCCGGATACCGCCCTGTGCCCCAACTCCATGAAGGCGGCCCTGCGTTCTGCCGGGGCCGGCATCTACGCCACTGATCTGGTGATGTCGGGTCAGGCCGAGAACGCCTTCTGCGCCATCCGCCCGCCCGGCCACCATGCCGAGGCTGCCAAGGCCATGGGCTTCTGCTTCTTCAACAATGTTGCGGTTGCGGCCCGTCATGCCCTTGAGGCGCATGGCCTCAAGCGCGTGGCCATCATCGATTTCGACGTGCACCATGGCAATGGCACCGAGGACATCTTCAAGGATGATCCACGGGTGCTGATGGTCAGCATCTTCCAGCACCCCTTCTATCCTTATAGCGGCGCGGACAATCCGGCGCCCAACATGGTCAACGTGCCCATCAAGGCGGGCAGTCGTGGTGATGTGTTCCGGGAGATCGTCACCAATATCTGGATGCCGGCCCTGCGCAATCATGCTCCGGAGATGATTTTCATCTCCGCCGGCTTTGATGCCCACTACGAGGACGACATGGGCTCCCTGGGCTTGGTGGAGGCCGATTACATGTGGGTCACCGAGCAGCTCAAGACCGTGGCGGCCGAGTCGGCCAACAGGCGCATCGTATCCCTGCTGGAGGGGGGCTATTCCCTGTCGTCCCTGGCCCGCAGTGTTGTTGCGCATATCAAGACCCTGGCCGACCTTTGATCAGGGCCCCGCTTCGGCGGGGTTCCACTGTTTTCCGGGCGCGCCAGCCGGGCATTGTTGCCCGGTATTGGTAACAGCAGTTTGCGCCCGTCTAGCCTTCCCGAAGTGATTGGGTACAATAGACAACTTTCCCTCTCTCTCCGATATCCCATGATTACCGGTTCGATTGTCGCCATCGTTACCCCGATGCACGAGGATGGCAGCCTGGATCTTCCCCGTTTGCGCAGCCTCATCGACTTTCATGTCAAGGAAGGCACCGATGGTATCGTTGTTGTCGGCACGACCGGCGAGTCGCCCACGGTCAACGTGGAAGAGCACTGCGAGCTCATCAGCGTTGCGGTCGAGCATGCGGCGGGACGCATTCCCATCATCGCCGGAACGGGTGCCAACTCCACCCGCGAGGCCATCGAGCTGACGGAGTTCTCCCGCAAGGCCGGTGCCGTTGCCGGTCTGTCGGTGGTGCCCTATTACAACCGTCCGACCCAGGAGGGCTTGTACCAGCATTTCCGTACCATCGCCGAAGCGACTCCGTTGCCGATGATCCTGTACAACGTGCCCGGTCGCACCGTTGCAGATCTGTCCAACGACACCGCCCTGCGTTTGGCCGAGGTGCCCAACATCATCGGCATCAAGGATGCGACCGGCAGCATCGACCGTGCCTGTGACCTGATTGCTCGTGCGCCGAAGGGTTTTGCCCTCTATACCGGTGACGACATGACCGCCATGGCCTTCATCATGCTGGGCGGTCACGGCACCATTTCCGTGACCGCCAACGTTGCCCCGCGCCTCATGCACGAGATGTGCACCGCGGCCGCGGCAGGTGATGGTGTGCGTGCCCGCGATCTGAATGCCAGGCTGGTCGGGCTGCATCGCCACCTGTTCTGCGAAGCCAACCCCATTCCAGTGAAGTGGGCTGTGGAGCAGATGGGCTTCATCGGCAAGGGCATTCGCCTGCCGCTGACCCGTCTGTCCGAATCCTGCCAGGCCCGTGTGCATGACGCCATGCGCCAGGCTGGCGTCGAAGTTTGAGTCCGTCTTTCCCACCCCGAGGGTTACGCATGCAAAGCCGAAAGCTGGCTTCCGGCTCGGCGGTTGTCGTCGCGACGATCGTCCTGAGCGGTTGCTCCGGTTCCTTGCTGGAATCGAAGAAGATCGATTACAAGAGTGCAGCGGTTGCGCCCACCCGGTCCACCCTTGAGATCCCCCCGGACCTCACGGTACCGACTGCCGATGATCGCTATGCGGTGCCGGACATCAATCCGAAGGGCACGGCCACTTTTTCCGCCTACAGCGCGGAACGCAGCGGGCAGACAGCGACCGCTGGCGCGGCGCCAGCCGTGACCCGGGTTGCGCCCCAGTCCATTGACAAGATGCGTGTGGAGCGCTCGGGTAGCCAGCGCTGGTTGGTTGTTCCCGGCACGGCCGACAAATTGTGGCCTCAGGTGCGGGAGTTCTGGCAGGAAAACGGCTTCATCCTGAACGTTGATCGTCCCGAGATCGGTGTCATGGAAACCGACTGGGCCGAGAATCGGGCCAAGATCGACAATGGAATCATCCGAAACACGATCGGCAAGGTCATCGACGGCCTTTACTCCACGCCGGAGCGCGACAAGTTCCGCACGCGTCTGGAAAGTGCTGGCGAGTCGGGCTTTGTCGAGATCTTCATCAGCCACCGGGGCATGATGGAGATCTATCCGAACGAGGCCAAGGACCGGACCATATGGCAGCCGCGGCAGGCCGATCCCGAGCTTGAGGCCGAGTTTCTCCAGCGTCTGATGATTCGCCTCGGTGCAGACGAAACCCGCGCCAAGGCCCAAATCGCGGCCGTTCCGCAGGTTGAAAAGGCCAAACTTCAGAATGCGCCCACGGGCGCTGCGGTGCTGCAGGTCGAAGAGGGCTTTGATCGTGCATGGAGAAGGGTGGGCCTTGCCCTGGACCGGGTCGGGTTCACGGTGGAAGACCGGGATCGCTCCCAGGGTTTGTACTACGTGCGCTATGTCGATCCGGAGACCGACAAGAAGAAGGGTGACGACGAAGGCATCCTGTCCAAGCTGGCCTTCTGGCGAAGCACCAAGGCGCCGACGGTTTCCGGCAGCCAGTACCGTGTCCACGTAAAAGGCGCTGACGGTGCCTCCACGGTTCAGGTGCTAACCCGTGAAGGCGGTACTGATACATCCGAATCAGCGCGCAAGATCATGGGGTTGTTGTTCCAGCAGCTCAAATAAGCGCTCTTCACTTAGAGAAAAAACGCCGGCATGTCCGGCGTTTTTTGCGTGTGCTGGCCGGACGGCATGCGGTCGGTCAGGGCATAAAAAAAGCCAACCCGCAGGTTGGCTTTTTCTTCACCAGGAGAAGAATTACTTCTTCTCGGCAGTGGCAGCAGCAGCGGCAGCGTTTTCGGCGGTGGAACCAGCCGGGGCAGCAGCAGGAGCGGCGGCGGCCGGAGCAGCAGCGCCTTCAGCGGGCTTGGCATCGGCAGCGGGAGCTGCGGCAGGAGCAGCAGCCTCAGCGGGCTTGGCTTCGGCGGCGGGAGCAGCGGCAGGAGCAGCGGCAGGAGCAGCAGCGGGGGCCGGAGCTTCAACGGGCTTCGGCTCTTCCTTCTTGCCGCAAGCGGAGACAGCGAGTGCAACGAGAGCAGCAACCAGGAGAGATTGTTTCATTGTTGGTTTCCCTTATCGATAAATGAAGTACAACAACCAAATTAGAGGAGCAACCAGGTGGGGAACCTGATGTGATGTGTATGCTAACACGGACGAAGTCCTTGAATAAAGACATTGTTGCGACGCCGCAACGTTCCTGGTGCTGTGTCGAGTCTCCCGGGGTGTCCGGGCCGCCATCACATCAGCGATCCTGATGGGGTCGCGAAGCCGCAGCAGTACCAGTCATAGAGAAGGGCAATTGTTTCTTCGGACAGGCCCGAGAGGCTTTCAAGCTGGCGGTGGTCCGCAAGCTGCTCGATGATGGCCTTGTCCTCATCGGGCACAGTGATGGCTTCGCCATTGATGAAAAACTGGCCACCTGAAAAAAGCAGCAGGGTGCAGGCATCAAGGCGATAGCCCTGGCCCAGGCAGGCGTCCACGAAATCATCGTGTTCAAGCGGGTCATCGGGCGAGTCGAAATACACGTGGGCCTTGGGCTCGGTGAGGTAGGCCCCCAGGAAAGCGCGCACGTCTTCCCGGGTCCAGGTGATGCGCGACAGGCTGTCGGCCACCTTGTCGATCATCCGCTCGCCGATTTCCGCCGAGTGGACCTGCCGTTCCAATTCGGGGTCGGCGTAGATGCCGTCGAGCTGAATGGTGTCCTGGAGGTGGATCAGGAACTGCTGGGCGAGTTCCTGGGTGGTGGGGGAGCGGAAGCCGATGGAGTACGTGGTGCACTCGCCGATGGCGATGCCGTTATGGGCCCAGTGGGGCGGCAGATAGAGCATGTCGCCGGGCTCCAGCACCCAGTCGTGTACGGGGCGGAAATCCTGGAGGATCTTCAGCGGTGCATCCTCGATCAGGCGGCGGTCCTCCTGATTGCTGATCTGCCAGCGGCGCCGGCCGATGCCCTGGAGCAGGAAGACATCGTAGTTGTCGAAGTGCGGGCCGACACCCCCTCCATCCACGGCGTAGCTGACCATCAGGTCGTCCAGGCGGGCCTGGGGAATGAAATCAAAGCGGTGCAGCAGGGCGTCTCCTTCAGGACAGAACAGGTTCAGTCCCTGTATTAGAACCGTCCAGGGCTGTGCCTTCCGTTTGAGATCGGCGGCCTTCTGCGGGCCGTGGATGACCTGCCAGTTATTGTCGCGATGGGTGACATAGCGGGATTCGACTTCCGGATCGCGCGCCAGCTCAAAAAGCTCCGACTTGCTCGCGACGCCGGTGAAGCCGGGCACTGCCTGGCGGATGAGCAGTGGTTTCTTTTGCCAGTATTCGGCGAGGAATTCCTCCGCCGTCAGGCCGCCAAGAAGAGTGTTTGTCATGGCGTGGATTATAGCGCCTCGCCTTGCCAAGACCCGGGTGGGGGATAAAATGGCGCCCTTTTCCCCAACAGCTTCCTGTCTCCTGCCATGAGTACCACGCCTGTCCGCGAAACCGTCATTGAATCCTTGGACCATGATGGTCGCGGCGTGGCCCATGTGGACGGGAAGACGATATTTATTGAAGGGGCGCTGCCGGGCGAGCGGGTTGAATTTGTCGCCTACAAGATCAAGCCGCGTTTCGAAGTGGCGGACGTGGTGCGCATCATTGAGCCCAGCGCCCAGAGGGTGAGCCCCCCATGCCCTCATTTCGGCGTGTGCGGCGGATGCAGCATGCAGCATCTGGAGGCCACCGCCCAAGTGGCGGCCAAGCAGCGAGTGCTGGAAAATGCCCTGTGGCATCTCGGGCGAGTCCGTGCGGATGTGCTCTATCCGCCCATCGTCGGGCCGGCCTGGGGCTACCGCTACCGGGCTCGCCTGACTGTTCGCCATGTGCCGAGCAAGGGGGGCGTGCTGATCGGCTTTCACGAGCGGCGCAGCAGCTATGTCGCACCAATGGACGAATGCGCCATCCTTCCCCCCCACGTCTCGGCCATGGTCCCACGTCTGCGGAGCCTGGTCGCCCACCTGTCGGCGCCCGATCGCTTGCCGCAGATCGAGATCGCCGTTGGCGAAGGCCTCACAGCCCTGGTTTTTCGCCACCTGCAGCCTTTTACCGCCGCCGACGAGACGCTTCTTGCCGCTTTCGCCCGGGACGAGGGCGTGCAGGTTTGGGGGCAACTGAGCGGTCCCGACTCGGCCCGGCGCCTGTTCCCGGCCGAAGCCCCGGGGCTGGCGTACACCTTGCCGGAGTTTGGCGTCTCGATGGCCTTCCGGCCGACCGATTTCACCCAGGTCAACATGGGGATCAACCGTCTTCTGATGCGCCGTGCCATGCAGTTGCTGGATCCTCGGCCCGGCGAGCGGATTGCCGACCTGTTCTGCGGTTTGGGCAACTTCAGCCTGCCCATCGCCAAAGCGGGTGCCCGGGTGGTTGGCGTGGAGGGGAGCGATGCGCTGGTGCGGCGAGCAGGCGAGAACGCCTGCGCCAACGGGCTGGAGGCGCGCAGCGAGTTCTACGCGGCCAACCTGTTCGAGGCCACCGAAGACAGCGTTGCCGCCCTTGGTCACCTGGATAAAATGCTCATCGATCCCCCTCGGGAGGGGGCAATCGCGGTGGTCAAGGCCCTTGGTGCCTCGGCACCGCCGCGGATCGTTTACGTGTCCTGCAACCCCGCAACCCTGGCCCGGGATACCGCGGTGCTCGTCCACGAAAAGGGCTACCGCCTGAAGGGGGCCGGTATCGCGAACATGTTCCCGCAGACCTCGCATGTGGAATCCATAGCCCTCTTCGAGCGGGATTGAGGCGCTTCCTGCAGGCATGAAAAAGGCGACCCGGAGGTCGCCTTTTTTTGCTGCTGCAGGGGTCGATCAGTCGCGATCGCCGCCGCCGAAGGCCATCACCAGATTGAGGAGGCCGACGAAGATGTTGTACACATCCAGGTAGACCGCCAGGGTGGCCGTCACATAGTTGGTTTCACCGCCCCGCACGATATTGCTGATGTCGTACAGCAGGTAGCCCGAGAACAGCATCACCACTGCAGCGGAGATCACCAGGTGCAGCACCGGCATCTGCAGGAAGATGTTGGCCACGCCAGCCAGCAGGATCACCACCAGGCCGACCATCAGGAACTTGCCCATGTTGGTGAAATCGCGCTTGGACACGCTGGCAATGCTCGCCATGGTGGCGAACACGGCACCTGTGCCGCCTGCGGCCATGGCGATCATGGAGCCGCCGTTGGAGAAGCCCAGGGCTACCTGAAGGATGCGCGACAGCATCAGGCCCATGAAGAAGGTGAAGCCCAGCAGCAGGGCCACGCCCAGGCCATTGTTCTTGTTGCGCTCGATGCCGTAGAAGAACGCAAACGAGATGCCCAGAAACAGCAGGAAGGCAATGAACGGGCTGCCGGCCATGAACGAGAACTGCATCTGCACGCCAAGCAGCGCGCCGGCAACGGTCGGCACCATCGTGAGTGCGAGCAGCATGTAGGTGTTGCGCAGCACGCGGTTGGCGCTTTGCGACAGTACCTGCGTTTGCTGACCGTAAGTGTCGAGTTGCATGAAATTCCTCCAGAATTGAATAACAGGGTAGCCTGCACTGCTTGAGAGTATCGGAGCCTCCAAGAAGTTTCAACCGCGTTGCCCGTGCGGCATTTGGCCTGCGCCGCGCTCATGCTAGAATTCGCGCCCTCGGGAAGAGTGGCAGAGTGGTCGATTGCACCGGTCTTGAAAACCGGCGATGGGAAACCATCCGTGAGTTCGAATCTCACCTCTTCCGCCAGAAATCAGCATGTTGTTCGTTCAGTTCGGCTCGCCCTTCGTGCGGGCCGTTTTCTTGTGTGCGGCGAGCCGTGTCGATGCGGTGCCCGTGTGCCTGCCGGAGAGTCGTCATGGATGCCTTGCGGATGGCTGCGCTGTTTGCCCTGACTGCCGTGATGGAGATTGTCGGCCGCTACCTGCCCTGGTTGGTGCTGCGGCAGGGGCGGAGTGTGTGGTGGCTTGTGCCGGCAGCTGCGGCCCTGGCCGTGTTTGCCTGGTTGTTGACCTTGCACCCGACGGCTGCGGGGCGCACCTATGCGGCCTATGGGGGTATGTACATCGCCGTGGCGCTGTTGTGGCTGCGTCTTGTGGACGGCGTGGTGCTGACCCGCTGGGATGTGGCCGGGGCGGCCATCGCGCTGGTCGGCATGGCAGTGATTGCCATGCAGCCAGCCCGGGTCTGAGTGTCAGTTGATTGCGGGTGATGGCTTACCGGCACGGCGGGATACCCCCGGTGGCGGGCCGGGCAAACAAGGGTCATCACTTGGGCCGCTTGCTGGTGGGGAGCGGAGGTACTGCTCCGACGGGTTCAATGAGGATTAGCTGCCCGGTCTTCGGGTCGCGGAAGACTTCACCGACCCGATCCATGCCGGCACCGGCCTGGCCCTGCCCGTCGGCCGGGCGCTCGATGGCGCGGCCCTTGTCCACCGGTTTGGGCGGGGGCAGGGCGCCCTGCGTACCGGCCGCCAGGGCGGCCAGCAGGCCGCAGGCGAAGACCAGCATCACATCCACCAGATTGACCAGGCTGGCACGGGGGTCTTCGTCCCGGTCGTCGAAGCGGGCATCGAGGCGCGAGTAGAGGCGCAGGCGCTTGCGGGGCGGTCGGGTGGCGCTCATGCCTCTTCCTCCAGGTTCTCGAGCAGCTCCTCGTACCAGCGCCGGCGCAGCTTGCCCACCACCAGCCCGCCAATGCCGGCCACCAGGCCCAGCACGGTGGCGTCGAAGGCGGTGGTGACCGCGCTGGCCAGCTCCGAGGGGTTGCCCTGGCCCAGGGCGGCGAGACCCGGTCCGAGGGGGATGATGGTGGCCATCAGGCCCAGCATGGGTGGAATGCGGGCCAGCAGGTCGGCCCGCTCCAGGCGGTGCCGGGCCACGCGCTGGATCAGCAGCAGGTCGCCGCTGGCGGCAAGGCGGCGCAGGCCCCACAGACGTTCGCCGAGGGCCAGGCCGGCCTCGGCCAGGGCGATGGCGCAGGCGGCGATGAGGGCCAGCAGGGCCGGGGCGAGCAACCAGGTGACGGCCTGGTGGAGCCAGGCAAGGGTGAGCAATTCGTTCATGGTGAGGTCAGGCGTGGGTGGAGGTTGAAGGGCGGCGGCGGCTCCAGGCGAGGCCGATGAGGAAGAGCAGCGGGGCCAGGGTGAGCAGGGCTATGGGCGGGGCGTGCCGGGTGGCGAGCGGCGCCGGTCGGGTATGGAGTTCGTAATGGCGCTCGGCCGGTGCCTGGGGTTCAGCGGCGGCCGGGTTGGGCGCGGTTGGCGCCACAGCGGTCTGTTCACGACGGGGTGTCGCGGCCTCATGGCGGGCGTCCTGTTGCCGGGGTGTGGCGGCCATTGCGGTGATGGGCGCGACGGGGGCAGGCGCCAGCCCTTCACCCCTGGCCCGGGCCAGGGCCACGCCGAGGGCATCGGCGTCGACGGCGTCGATGCGTGGCTGGAGCCAGTTCCACATCGGATGGTGGGGGGCGGTATGGCCGCTGCCCGGCAGACCGTTCTTCGCCACCAGGCGGGCGAGTTCGCCGCCCATCTGCTTCAGGGTGGCCGCGTCGGCCTGCCAGAAGCCCTTCTCGGCGGCGACCATGAAGATGGCCAGCATCTGCGCCTTGACGTGGGCGTTGTGGCCCTGGGCAAGAAAGCGCGGCAGGCCGAGCTTGTGCTTGTCCTCGAACCAGGTTTCCTTGACCTCGTCCCAGGCCCATTGCTGGATCAGGTCAGGTCGGGTGACCTGCCAGCCCCACAGGTTCTCGAGGAACTCCTGGCCCATGGTGCGGGCGCCGGCATAGCCGTGCTTCATCAGGGGCTTCAGCCATTCCGGGTTGAGGTAGCGGCCGCGCAGCTCGGACAGCAGGGCCGTGGCGAGGGGCTCGACGGCCGGGTGGGCCGGGTCGGCGTGCTGCAGGATCAGGCCTTCCGGCCGGCGCCCGGTGAGGGTCTCGATACCCACCGACATACCGCCCAGGTAATCGAAGGCGTCGTTGTTGTCGAGCAGACCGTACAGGTTGCTGGCGCGGCCGTGGTAGCTGCGGGCCACCCCGGAAAGGGCAGTCTCGAAGGCCTGGTGGGCGGCATCGCCGCTGGCATCGAGGCCATAGGCGTGGCCCATGCGGTTGAGATAGACCCGGCCCAGCTCGCTGCGCGCCTGCCAGGCGCCCGAACGTTCGGCCAGGCGATTGACGCCGGCACTGTAGGCGCCGGGGGCATCCCCGAAGATGCGCAGGGCCGCGGCGCGCCCGGCGTCGGCGATGCCCAGACCGGTCTGGCCGAGCTGCCTGGTGCGGGCCATCCAGCGGGCGGCGGCGATGTTGTCGGCGAAGGGCTGGTGGCCGCGGGCCACGTTGCCACCGAGGGGCGCCAGGGCGGCGTCGAGGGCCGTGCCAAGCTCGGGGTGCCGCTCGGCGATCAGTCCGGCGGAGGCGGCGAGGGCCAGGCGGCCGGCCCGGTCGATCTGGTTGAGCAGGTTGGGGTAGAGGTCGCGGAACAGGCCCGAGGTGGTGACGATCACGTCGCGTCGGGGAGTGTCGGCCAGCAGGCGCACGTCGGTGACGATGCCGCGGGCGTTCCATACCGGCTCGGCACCGAGCAGGGACAGGCAGAAGGCGACCATAGCGCCCTCATCGCGCACCGCGTCGGAGGCCCACAGGATGACCGCATCGCTGTCTGCGCCCGCGCGCACCTTACGTGGGCGGGCGGTTGCCTGCTCGGCGAGGCGGGCGCCGAGGGCGTAGCCCAGGCGGGTGGGCAGGAGGTCGCCATCGACGGCGTGGAAGTTGCGCCCGGTCGGAAGAGCCTCCGGGGAGCGCAGCGGGTCGTTGCCCTTGCCCGGGGCCACGAAGCGCCCATCCAGGCCGGCGAGCAGGCCGGCCATTTCCAGACGCGGCGAGGCCGCAAGCTTGTCGGCGATGGCGGCGTCGTAGCCACCGGCTACCTGGCCCATGGAGTCGGCCATCAGTTTCAATGATTCGGCGCTCCAGTCCTGCCCGAAGATGTGCAGGCCGTGGGGCATGAACTTCTCCTGCAGTTTGGTGAGGTAGTGGCCGATCTCGTGGGCGAGCAGGTCGTCGTCAGCGTCTTCGAAGCCGATGCCGCGCACCTCCAGCACATCGGCCATGGAGGCTTCCAGTTCGGTCCGCAGGTTGAGCGCGACGACCTGTTCGCGCATGCGGCGGGCGGCCTGGGTCTTGAGGCTGTCGCTGCCGGCGGCCTCGAAGCTCTCCACCACCTGACGCAATTCCAGCAGCTTGTCGTAGAGCGGGGTGGCCGACAGGGGCGGCGTGAGGTGATCGACGATCACGGCGAGGCCCCGGCGCTTGGCCTGGATGCCTTCCCCCACGCCGTCGACGATGTAGGGGTAGATGCCCGGCAGATCCGCGGCGATGAGGCTGGGGTAGTCGTCGGCGGTCAGACCGACGGCCTTGCCGGGCAGGAATTCGTAGGTGGAGTGGCGGCCCAGGTGCACCACCGCATCGGCACGGAAGACGTCGCGGATCCAGTGGTAGAAGCCGAGGAACTGGTGGGGCGGCGGCACGCTGGTGTTGGCGTGGAGGAGCTCTTCATCCACCTCCCAGCCCCTCGGCGGCTGGGGGCCGACAAAGATCTTGCCGAAGGTGAGCCCGGGCACCAGCAGCCTGCCGTCGCTGACCATCACCTTGCCCGGTGCCGGGCCCCAGCCCTTGAGGCCTTCGACACCGTAGCCGACGATCTTCCAGGTGAGGCCGGAATGGCGGCTGCAGGGGCCTTGGGGGACATCGGCGAGGCAAGCCAGGTAGCCGGCTTCGAGGGCCTTCAGCCCGGCGATGGCTTCGGCCCGCCGGGGGTGGTCGGCACCTTCGGCCAGGTGGTGGAGTTCCTTCATCGCCGATTCCACGCGCTTGCGGCCAAGGCTGCGTTCGCCGGCACGCTCGGCTTCCAGCACTTCGGTGTGAAGGCGGCCCAGGGGGCCGGAGACCATTTCGCCCTGGACGCGCTCGGGCAGCCCGGCAAACCAGCGCCGGTAGTCGGTAGCACTGACGCCCTCCACTTCGCGGGCCAGCTCGCGCAGGGCGGTCTTGTCTTCGGGCAGGTTGATCCCGTGGGCCATGATGCGGTCAAGCAGGGCCTCAGGCGTTGCCGGCAGTTCGCCGGTGTCGTAGCCCTCTGCCTTCAGCCGTTGCAGGATGCCGAACAGGGAGGCGGGCACGTCCAGGTTGTCGGCGCCGATGTTCTGCCGGCCGGGCGGGTGGTTGTAGTAGATGATGGCCAGGCGCTTGGCGGCCCTGGCCTTGGTCTGGAGCTGCTGCCAGCGGGCCGCGCGCGACACCAGGCGGCTGATCTCGGCGGCGATCGGTTCGGTGCGGCGCAGCGCGACGCCGGTGATGGGGTCGATGCGGCTGGCGCCGACAGCGGACACGACGATGGGCTGGCCGATGCCCTGGAGCTCCGGCAGGGCCACCCGGTACTGTACGGAATCCACCGGCAGGCCCTCCGGCGAGAGGCGCCACTGGGTGGCGCTACGCTCGGTGAGGCGGATGGCCTTGATGACCGGGATGTCGAGTTGCGTGAAGGCCTCGGTGACGGCCTCCCGGTTCTCGGCGGCGCCGACGACGAAATCCTGGATTACCACCAGGGCAGCCGGCCGGGCCGGGGCCAGCAGCCTGGGCAGGCCCTCGATGGCCGCCCGGGAGCTGCCACCCCAGCGGGTCAGGATCTCGGCGCAGGGCAGGCCCTGGCGGCGGGATTCGGCGCAGATCGCGGCAGCACTGCCGGATTCGATATTGGACAGGTCAAGGACGGCCAGGGCTGCGCCGGCAGGCAGCAGGCGGGCGTCCCAGGCGTCGGCATCGATCCGCTCGACAGGGCCAACGCGCAGGCGCAGGCTGGCCTCCGGTCGGGGCGGGGGCAAGGGGCTGCCTGCCAGCAGGTGCTTGAACAGGCTGCTCAGGTTGTCGCTGCCACCGGCCTGCCAGGTGCGGCGTGCGTCCAGCCAGTGTTGTGCCGCCGGGGCCGCAGCGGCGGCCTCAAGGGCCGCCTGCGGAGGGGCTTCACCCGCCAGTTGGCGCAGGGTTTCGGCGGGAAAACTGGCCAGGGCTCCGGCCCGAGAACGGCTCAGCAGGTTGAGGCGCTGCTCGCCGCTGACGGCCAGCACGGTGCTGGCGCGGCTGGCGGGTATCGCGTCGATGAGGCGCCGCGCCGGGTCGCCAAAGGCCGAGACGGCCAGCACGGCATCGGCGTCGAGCCACTGGCGCAACTGTCGGTCGGTGGCGGCCTGGATCTGGGCCGGGGTACGCAGCAGGATGCGGTCGCGGGGATGGTGGGCAAGATGCTGCCGGGCGGCTTCGACGGCCGTGGGGGCGGCACGGTCGGTGACGACGCCGAACAGGCTGGCCGCGTGGGCTCCGCTGCAGGCAACGAGGGCGATCAGCAGCAGCGCGCCGCGGGTGAATATCCGGTGAGTCGATTTGCGTCCTGCCATTGTGCCTCCGCGTGCCATCGGGCTGGCCGGGGGGAGGCAGGAGGGACGATACGAAGCCGCATGGCGGGCGCCGACAGAAAGGGTGTGCGCGGGAGGGCCGACGTTTTCGCTCGCCAGTCCCACACCCCGGGGCACAGCTAAACAAGTGTCGTCGGGCCGGTCTTCTGGCTCACCTTCATGCGACCCGCTCCGGCCTTCCCGGACCATGGCCCAGTGGCGTGTGTGGAGGCGTCGTCAGGCTTACAGCAGCGGGGACTGCGCCGGAATGCCCTGCGAGCAATGGCTCGCGGAGGTCACCGGACTTCCCGTTTCACCTTTCCCGCAGACGCGGGGTCGGCACCCGAAACGCTGCGGAGTCTAACTGCGGGCAGCACCCGACAGCAAGTTTCCGGGGCTGCGGCTGGCGAGGATGGGTTCCCAAGCGCCCATAGTTCATTACAATAACGTCATCGCTGTGACAGTTTCCCGGTCGTGCCCGTACCGATCCGCGGATTTTTAGTGTTTTCTTCTCCCAGATCATCGCTGTGTCTTCCAAACCCAATGTCCGCCCACCCGATGCGCCTGATCCGCTTTCGTCCGAGCGTGTGGGCTCGGAGGATGTCGAGGCCCGGTCTCTGGATGCGGAGGCCGCGGCGTTGCTTGCGGATATCGATTCCTTTGATCTGGAGGCGGCTCGGCGCAGGGTGGAGCAGATTGATGCCCGTTACACCGGGATCCGTGGCAATAAGGCGGATTTTTCGGTTGCCGCGCGGGATCTCGGGTTTCCCGAGGTCACCGGACTCAGGGCGCCCGAGCCTGCCGGGGCCGACCCGCAGATTCCGCCGTCGGAAGTGCCCGAGCAGCGCCGCAGCGGGCTCCTTGATCAGCTACGCGACGAGGTTGCTCTACAGCAGCGGGGCGTCAGCATGGCCACCCGGGAGGCCGAGCGACTGCGTGAGCGCCTCGATCGATCCTTGCGCGCGGTGTTCGACTACCTGCGTGATCTGACCACTCAACTCAATATCCTGAAACCCCAGGTGGGGCGCTGCTACTACCTTCTTGACTCAGACGATCCCATCCGCAACCTTTCCTGGGCGGAGGGCTATGCCGATTTTCGGACGCGACCCACTGCTGACGGGGGCTGCATCGAGAGGGTGAGCATGGGTTTCACTCTTCGTGGGGCGGGGCAGCGCAGCCTTGAGCGAAGTGGCGGGGCGGTCGAGCGGCTGCGCCAGATGCTGTTCGACCTGGGGTTGAAGTTCGAATGCCAGGAGCGTCGCAACCGGATGCGGGAGTTGGAGTCCGGACTTTTCGTGGTGGCAGACGAAGTGGGGGTGCAGGTGGTCTGGCGGGCCGACTTCGACAAGGGTGAGATCGTGGTCGAGGCCCGCAATCTGGAGCGCCTCGGCTTCGTCACTTTCGTCCTTCGCCCGGAGACCATCACTCCGGCCCTGCTCGACGAATTTGGCTGTCTGGTGCTGGGCCGGGAAAGCCGTTTTCGCAGTCTGGCGGCACGCTGAGACGCTGTGCCACCGGAGTGGGTCAGGCGTCGGCCAGCAGACTGGCCGTCACAGCCTCGGCGACACGGATGCCGTCTACCCCCGCCGACAGGATGCCTCCCGCGTAGCCGGCCCCTTCGCCCGCCGGGTAAAGCCCCTTCACGTTGAGACTCTGGCAGTCTTCCCCGCGGGTGATACGCAGCGGGGATGAGGTACGGGTCTCGACACCCGTGAGTACCGCGTCGTGCATGTTGAAGCCTCGGATCTGCCGGTCGAAGGCAGGCAGGGCTTCGCGCAGGGCGCTGATGGCGTAGTCGGGCAGGGCGGTGGACAGGTCGCCCAGCTTGACGCCCGGCTTGTACGAGGGCTCCACGCTGCCGAGGGTCGTGGAGGCCTTGCCCTTCAGGAAGTCGCCGACCAGCTGGCCCGGCGCCTCGTAGGTGCCGCCCCCGAGCACGAAGGCCCGGCTTTCCAGTTCGCGCTGGAAGGCGATCCCGGCGAGGGGGCCGCCGGGGTAGTCGTCCGGGGTGATGCTGACCACGATGCCTGCATTGGCGTTGCGCTCATTGCGCGAGTACTGGCTCATGCCATTGGTCACCACGCGATTCGGCTCCGAGGTGGCAGCCACCACGGTGCCACCCGGGCACATGCAGAAGCTGTAAACCGCGCGGCCATTGGAAGCATGGTGCACCAGCTTGTAGTCGGCCGCGCCCAGTTCCGGGTGTCCGGCGTGGGGGCCGAGGCGGGCCTTGTCGATCAGGCTCTGGGGGTGTTCGATGCGGAAGCCCACCGAAAAAGGCTTGGCCTCCATGAACACGCCGCGTTCGTGCAGCATTTCAAAGGTGTCCCGGGCGCTGTGGCCGAGGGCCAGCACCACGTGGTTGCTGCGGATCTCGTCGCCGCTGGCGGTCTTCACCCCACGCACATGACCCTCTTCGATGAGGACATCCGTGACCCGTTGCTGGAAGCGGATCTCGCCGCCCAGTTGCTCGATCTCGGCACGCATGGCTTCGACCATGCCAACCAGCCGGAAGGTGCCGATGTGGGGCTTGGCGACATAGAGGATCTCCGGTGGTGCGCCGGCCTTGACGAACTCGGTGAGCACCTTGCGGCCGTAGTGTTTGGGGTCCTTGATCTGGCTGTAGAGCTTGCCGTCGGAGAAGGTTCCGGCGCCGCCTTCACCGAACTGCACGTTGGACTCGGGGTTGAGGGTGTTCTTGCGCCACAGACCCCAGGTGTCCTGGGTGCGCTCGCGAACGGCCTTGCCGCGCTCGAGCACGATGGGCCTGAAGCCCGCCTGAGCCAGGATCAATGCGGCAAAGATGCCGCAGGGGCCAAACCCGATGACTACCGGGCGATGGGTGAAGGCGGGCGGCGCCTTGCCGACGAAATGGTATTCCATGTCGGGCGTCGGCTTGACGTGGAGGTCACCGGCAAAACGTCGGAGGATGGCGGTCTCATTGGCCACCTCGGCATCGACAATGTAGATGAAGGTGAGCTTCGAGTTCTTGCGCGCATCGTAGCTGCGCTTGAAAACCGTGAAAGCGTTGAGATCGGCGGCGGAAATGCCCAGTCGCTGGACGATGGCGGCGGGCAGAGCCTCGGCGGAATGGTCGAGGGGCAGGCGGAGTTCGGCGATTCGCAGCATGGCAGTCATGGCGGGGCAGTTGGCCCCGCAGATGGCGTTCGGGCAGCGATTTTAGCCGGAATTGACGGGGAGGTCAGGCCTCCCCGTTCGGGGAGCGCCGGCCTGTGGAGGCTCGGCGCTGACGATCGCTCAGATCGGGATGGGGATCAGCTCGGGCGGTTGCATGAGCTGGCGGTTCACCCGGGCGATCTTGTCCATCTGGCGGGCCACGTTGTACTGGACGCGCTCGGTGAGGCGGTCAATGACCCGGCGCATGTCATCGCCCAGCTCTTCCATGACGATGGAGCGATTCTTCATCTGGATGACGATGCGGCAGAGTTTGTCTGCTCCGCCGCGGGGCCCGTTGATGTCGGATAGGCGGACCGTGACACTCTGGACCGCGTGGCCGAAGCGGCCCAGGGCGGTGCGGATACGGCGGCTGGCGTGATTGCGCAGGGTCTTGGCGGCAGGCAGGCCGCGGGCCTTGATCTGAACTTCCATCTTCGTCTCCTGTGTGTTGCGGAGATCTAACTATATTGGTATCAATCAATCAGGTAAAGACGCATTATATGAAGTATTGTTTCGATATATTCGAACTGTTACATGTCTTGCCAGGAGCCGTCGAATGAACCTCAAACACCTCTTTTATTTTTGGAAGACCGCACGCAGCGGTGGCGTGGTCAAGGCCGGCGAGGCGCTCCACGTCACGCCCCAGACCATCAGCGGGCAGATCCGCCTGCTGGAGGACAGTCTCGACACCCAGCTCTTTGCACGGGACGGCCGCGCCCTTGAGCTGACGCCTGCGGGCCGTCTGGCCATGGAGTACGCGGACGAGATGTTCTCCCTCAGTGCCGAGCTGGAGCAGGCCTTGCGCCACTATCCCAAGGGGCGGCCGGTGGAGTTCCGGGTCGGGGTGTCGGATGCGGTGCCCAAGTCGATTGCCTATCGTCTGCTCCGCCCCGCGGTGGATCCGGCCGATCCGGTGCGCATCATTTGCCGGGAGTGGCGTCTCGACCGTCTGCTCACTGAGCTCGCCATCCACAAGCTGGATCTGGTGATCGCCGATTCGCCCATTCCGCCCTCGGTCGATGTGCGGGCCTACAACCACCGGTTGGGGGAGTCGGGCCTGAGCTTCATTGCTGCCCGGTCGCTGCTTGAGGGGCACAGCACCGAGTTTCCGGCCTGCATGGGCAGCTTGCCCACCCTGTTGCCCGGAGAGGATTCGGCCATCCGCCGCAAGTTCGAGGACTGGCTTGATCGCAAGCGACTGCGGCCATGCATTGCCGGCGAGTTTGATGACACGGCGCTGATGACGGCCTTCGGACGTGCGGGGGTTGGCGCCTTCGTGGTGCCGACGGCCATCGAGCAGGAGACCCTGGCCAGTGGCGATCTGATGGTGTTGGGCCGGGCCGAGGAGGTTCGCATCGAGTACTACGCGATCTCCGTGGAGCGTCGCCTGACTCACCCCTGCGTGCTTGCCATTTCCGATGCGGCCAAGGCCGGGCTGGAGGCCATGGATGGAGGGGCGGCTGCGCCATCGGAAGGGTAGTCGGGCACCTGCGCCTGAGGCTCACCCAAGAAAAAGACCCCTGCCACGAGGTGTCCTCGTGCAGGGGTTAGGGGGGTACTGCCAGCGTCGGTTCGGGCGGACGTGCCGCCTTGGGGTTCAGCGCTGCTGAAGACGTCGTTGCGAGCGGTTCGAGTTCGCACCGGGAGGCGTAGCCGTACAAGGGGACGGCGCGCATCGCGCGGGAGAAATCGGGCCGCGCAGCAGATTCATCCTCAATTTCTCAGCCGTTCTGCTGGATACCCGCCACCAGCCAGCCGCCGTTGCCGCTGCGGGGCTTGGTGAGGTGCCACACCTCGTCGATGCCTTCGGGGGCGGCGTTGCCTTCCTCGCGCAGCAGGCCGGTGAAGCGCACGCTGACGATGTAACGCTCGGCTTCCTCGGTTACGTCGATCACCTCGGCGTTGAGGGAGACCACGTCGGTTTTCTGGCCGGCACTGGTGTCATCCATCCAGTTCATCTTGATCTCGGCGAACATCTCGGGCGTGGTGTATTCGCGGATATCCTCGAGATTGCGAGCGTCGTTGGCCGCCTGGAGGCGGATGAAGTTGATCTTGGCGTTGCGCACGAAGGCTTCGGCGTCGAAGTCGGCGGGAATGTTACCTACCGCTGCAGCGCCAGCCGCAGCCGCCATGGGTGCAGCACCTCCCCCGTAGGACGGGGTGGAGGCGGACGGCGACTCATCGTAGCCTTTCTGGTTGGCGGTGTATTGCATGCCACCAGTGCCGGCGCCAGCACCGGCCAGGGCCGGCTGGTTGGCCGCGGCGCGCTTGCGCAGGAAGAAGCCGATTACGGCGATCACGGCAAAGGCGATCAGGGCCATCATCATCATGGAGGCGAGTTCTTCACCGAAGCCGAAGTGGGACGCCAGGGCGGCCAGACCGATACCGGCGGCCAGACCGGCCAGCGGGCCCATCCAGGACCGCTTGGGTTGGGCGGCGGGCGCGGCGGCAGCAGCCTGGGAACGGGCCGGGGTCGCGGCGGCACCCGGAGCCTGGGCAGGCGTGGCCGGGGTGGCGTTGGGGGACTTGGGCTGGCTCATTTCCTGGCGTTGCATGCCTGAGGACTTGCCACCGCCAAAGCGCTTGGCAGCCTCGGCGTCGCTTGTCACCAGGGTGAAGCCCAGGGCCAGGGCGGCCGTCATCAGGGCAAAGGTTTTCATTCGTGTCTCCTGTGGTTGGGGATCTCAGCCGTGGAAGCATAGCGGCTCGCGGAGTTAAATAAAATCAGAATTGTTGGTAGTCTGGTTTCGTAAAAAATTGAATGTCGTCCAGATCCCGCGTGTCTCAGGGGCGGGGTTTTCCGAATCCCTTGCACGGGTCGTCCCGGTGGACCGCGGGTGTGCGCCAGATGTGGGTGTAGGCGGTGCCGGTGTCAGCTGCCTTGCCTTCTTCCTCGAAGGCGATGTTGATGATTCGGGCTCCGGGACGCAGCCTGGCCAGCAGGGTCGGAACGCCGTAGTCGGCGCGGACGTGGCCATTGCCGGCAACCAGGATGGCCGGCCGGTCGGGCAGGTCCACCAGGCCCAGCGCCATGGCCGCATCCCGGGCCCTCTGGGCCAGACGCATACCGGGCACCCGACTGGCAGGAAGCTGGCCGCAGTGGTTGTCCAGCAGGTCGGCGTCGAGGGCGGCCTCCGCGCTCGGGCTCAGGGGATTGGCGGTGAGGGTTGCAGCCAGCCCGGGGGGTAGGGCGGGGTTGCCTTCGCGAACAATACGACGGGCCAAATCACGGGAGATGTTGGCACCCACCACATCGATCCGTGCCTTGGCGAGGCTGGCGAACAGCGGCTCGTGCACAGGCCACTGCCAGCCGGCTGCGTCAAAGCCGGCCGTGGTGAGCTGACTCTTCAGGGGCTCGCCGGAGGCCTTGGCCCAGTCGGTGCGCCTGCCCTCTTCGAGTTGTTCCGCGTTGATGGCCTTGGGCGCAAGCGCGGTGATCAGCTCGGCGCGGCGGAAATGATGGTGGGGGTTGTCGTGGATCTCGCCGAGGAGGAGGAAGTCACTCTGGCGCGCCTGGGCCAGTAGCTGGGCGCGACTGATCTCGCGCCCGCTGGCAACTTCGATGATGCGATCTTCAGCGTGACTGACGCTGACGAAGCTGATCAGGAGGAGGGTGAGCAAGGATTTCATGACGATGAACTGCGCTCGCAGTCGGTGGATGACCACCAATGGACGTGGGCTTTGTCAGGGAGTTCAGGGTCGGGGCGAGTTTTCCTTGTGCCCGCGAGCGGCAGGTTCGCCTTGTGGGAGCTGTCGTTCGCCGTCCTCGGGCACATACACGATGGCGCCGTCCTTTTCGATGCGCCGTATCAGGTCGTCGATGAAGGCGGTCTGCTCGGCGGCGATGTATCGCTGGTGGAGGGCGACGGCGATGACCGGGGCGGTCCCTTTCCAGCGGAGCTAGGCCGTCGGGCTGTCGAAGACAAGGCCGGGATGGTCCGGGTGATAAATGTTACTCGTGGGGAACATGATGGGGTCTGCGATGCCCGAGGTTGCCTTGCCGGCCACATGGGCGGAGAGGGTGGCGTAGAAAACATCGATGTTGAGCTGGCCACCGTTTACATAATAGATGTGCAGGCGCCGGGCCAGTCCGTCGGGCAGGCCCTGCCAGCGGGGCTTGCCTTCCTGGAGGCACATATGGGGTGTGCGCAGGCGGGTCGTGCCGTGGATTCGCTGCCCGGCCGCCTGCGGCACCCAGTCGCGCACATGGGCGTTGAGGTCCGCCATGTCGCGAAACTGCCGGGTGGGCTGGAAATTGCCTTTCACGTACTTCACCCTGGCCTCGACGATGCTCTTCTTCTGCGGATCCCGCGGCGGGCACGCGTCGATGCGAAAGCCTTAGCCCTCTGGACACTCGGCGTAGGCCCGCTGCACCTCTGGGTCGCGGGCGCAGGCCTTGGTGATGGCACACTTGGCGTTGTCGATGATGAGCCGCGCCGGCACCGCGCCGAACCACTCGAAGGCGCGCTGATGGCAGCCGAGCCAGGTGCGCACGCTCTGGTCCCACACGAACTCCAAGTACTGGTGCCGGGAGAAGGCGAGCGTCATCACGAAGGCCCAGGTGCGGCGAAGCCGGCCGGTGGCCGGATCGATGAGCTCGGGGCCGGCGCCGAAGTCCACCTGCGCCGCGTCCCCGGGATCGAAGGTGAGGCGCACCGTGGTGTCGGGCGGAAGCGCCTGGGCGAGCGCCGCAATCAGGCGCCGGACGCTGGAGTAGTGGCCCGTGAAACCATGCTCGCGGACGAGGGCTGAGTGGATGGCCACACCGGAGACGCCCTGGCCGAGCCACTGGGTGACCAGCTAGCGATACGCGGCAAGCGTCGACTGGGCGGTCAGCGGCACACGCGGCGGGGCCAGTGCGGCTGCGATCTCGGCGTCTGCCGGCAGGGGCCGAGTGAGCTCAAGCCAGCCCTTCTCGCAGGCCAACTCCCGGAAACGGGCCGCCTTGGCCCGTCCCATCAAACCGGAACGCGCAATCTCACGCTCCGAATCGCCCTGACGCAAACGCATCAGGGCCTGGCGGTACTCGTGCATCTCGATACTCCTGCGGGCCACCGGCTTTCTCCTGCCAAACCCGGCAGGGTAGCGATGGGCCGCGAAAGGTCGAGACGTCCGTCAGAGTGAGACTGGCTCCATTACGCCGATCCGGCGCTGGCTCCTATGTGCCGGTCACAAGGTGGCTCCATTGTGCCGGTCGGTGACTCGGCGTGCCCGACGCTTCCGAAGTGCCATTTCCGGTCGAGGTGCAGCACGTGGTCGAGTATTACGCGGTACGGGCATGAGCAAGCTCTGCCACTGTGCCCAGGAGGAGGGCGAGGGCACCCCGCCGGACTATGAGGCGTCTCCGGACGCTTGCCCTGGCGGCGTTGATGAAGAGTTTCCCGTCCAGGCGCAGCCCTGCGGAAATCCGCTCTGCAGCTCAAGGGACGCTGGGCTGCGCTCGAGCGACTGTGCGACCCGGAGTGCCCTGCTGTGGAGAGAAGCGTTCGCGTGTTCAATTGACGAAAGCCCCTCCCGGCGACAGCGGGGTGTTTAATTATTAGTCACAATAGATCGGTTGCACTTTCTTGAAGAAGTGCAACCGATCTTCTGCGTTTAATCGTGCGCAATTTTTATGCTTACCCGTTTCGGGTGTTTCTCACTTCCTGCAGCTTGCAAAATGAGTGACCGATCCGGGGCGACCGTCGACGCTTTCGTCTGCCAGGACGCGCCGAAACCCTTGTGCCAGGCGGATTTCAGGTGTCGATGCAAGATTCCACCGGGCGCTTGCCCCGATCATTCCTGAGCTGACCTTCTGTCAGGCGCAGCCCCGTGGAGAGCCTTGCGCCGTCATCGCTCCCGGCCAGTTGGGGCGCAGTCCAGTTGATCTGTGTCAAAATGTCGCCCTTATCGCGGCGTATCCTTCCGCGGAAGCCTGCCGACGGTCCGCCGTCTGCAGTCAGGGGGGTTTTAGTTTTCTTTTGATGAGGTGACTCACATGCAATCGCAGACTTACAACTATAAAGTCGTGCGGCAGTTCGCCATCATGACGGTGGTATGGGGCATCGTGGGCATGCTGGTCGGCGTTATCGTCGCAGCACAGCTCGTGTGGCCCGAATTGAACGTTGCCGAATGGCTGCACTTCGGACGGCTCCGCCCGCTCCACACCAATGCGGTTATCTTTGCTTTTGGTGGCTGTGCTCTCTTTGCAACGTCGTACTACTGTGTGCAGCGTACCTGTCACACCCGCTTGTTCGCCCCGGGCCTTGCTGCCTTTACCTTCTGGGGCTGGCAGCTGATCATCGTTCTTGCTGCAGTAACCCTGCCTCTGGGCTGGACCTCCGGCAAGGAATACGCCGAGCTCGAATGGCCGATCGATATCCTGATCACGCTTGTGTGGGTTTCCTACGCAATCGTTTTCTTCGGCACTGTCGGTACCCGCAAAACCACCCACATCTATGTGGCCAACTGGTTCTACGGTGCCTTCATCATTACGGTTGCCTTGCTGCACCTGGTGAATAGCGCCGAGATCCCGGTTTCCCTGGGCAAGTCCTACTCCGCCTATGCCGGTGTCCAGGACGCCATGATCCAGTGGTGGTATGGCCACAACGCGGTGGGCTTCTTCCTGACTGCCGGCTTCCTGGGCATGATGTACTACTTTGTGCCGAAGCAGGCTGGCCGTCCGGTGTATTCCTACCGTCTGTCGGTGGTGCACTTCTGGGCGCTGATCTTCACCTACATGTGGGCGGGTCCGCACCACCTTCACTACACCGCACTTCCCGACTGGACTCAGTCCATCGGCATGGTGTTCTCCCTGATTCTGCTGGCTCCCTCCTGGGGCGGCATGATCAACGGCATCATGACCCTGTCCGGCGCCTGGCATAAGCTGCGCACCGACCCGATCCTGAAGTTCCTGATCACCTCCCTGTCCTTCTATGGCATGTCGACCTTTGAAGGTCCGATGATGTCCATCAAGACGGTTAACGCGCTGTCGCATTACACCGACTGGACCGTCGGCCACGTGCACTCCGGCGCCCTGGGCTGGGTTGCCATGGTGTCCATCGGCGCCATGTACTACCTGATCCCGCGCATGTACGGCAAGACCGAGATGTACTCGACCAAGCTGATCACCACCCACTTCTGGATCGCGACCATCGGCATCGTGCTGTACATCGCCTCCATGTGGATCTCCGGCGTGATGCAGGGCCTGATGTGGCGTGCCACCAACCCGGACGGCACTCTGACCTACTCCTTCGTCGAATCCGTGAAGGCCAGCTACCCGTTCTGGGCCATTCGTGTGCTGGGTGGCGTGCTGTTCCTGACGGGCATGCTGATCATGTTCTACAACATGATCAAGACGATTGCCGGTCAGAAGGCCTATGAAGCTCCGGTGCTGGCACCTGCCGGCGCCCACGCCTGATCGGGAGGAATAATAATCATGGCGCAATCGAATCACGACTTTATTGAACGCAAGGTTGGCTGGCTGATTGTCTTCACGCTGCTGACCGTGAGCATCGGTGGTCTGGTGGAAATCGTTCCGCTGTTCTTCCAGCATTCCACGACGACCCCGGTCGAAGGCCTCAAGCCCTACGATCCGGTCCGTCTGGTGGGGCGCGATGTGTACATCCGGGAGGGCTGCTACAACTGCCACTCCCAGATGATCCGTCCGTTCCGTGCGGAAACCGAGCGTTATGGCCACTACTCCGTTGCCGGTGAGTATGTGTATGACCATCCCTTCCAGTGGGGCTCCAAGCGTACAGGTCCCGACCTGCATCGCGTTGGTGGCCGTTACTCGGATCAGTGGCATCGTATCCACCTGATCAACCCCCGCGACGTGGTGCCCGAGTCCAACATGCCGGCCTTCCCGTGGCTTGATCGTCCGGCCAAGTCGGACGACATCGAAGCCAAGATGAAGGCTCTGCGCAAGGTGGGTGTGCCTTACACCGACGAGGAAATCCAGGGTGCCCGCAAGGCGCTTGAGGGCAAGACCGAGCTGGATGCACTCGTTGCTTACCTGCAGGGTCTCGGTACTGCACTGCAGGCCGGCAAGGCTCCGTCTGCGGCTCCCGCAGCCGAAGCCGCCCCGGCTGCGGCGCCTGCCGCTGCCGACGCCCTCGGCAAAGTCTTCTTTGAAGTTGGTTCCAGCACGCTGCCTGCTGATGCCGCCGCTGCGGTGGAAGCCACAGCCAAGTTCCTCAAGGACAAGGCTGACGCGAAGGTCGATGTGACGGGCTACACCGACAAGACTGGCGACACGGAAAAGAACCTCGAACTCGCCAAGGAGCGTGCCAAGGCTGTTCGTGAAGCCCTGAAGGCTGCCGGTGTGGCGGAAGACAGGATCAACATGAAGCCGCCTGTCAGTATCACCGGTTCGGGCGACAATGCTGAAGCCCGCCGAGTGGAGCTCAATCCGGGTAGCTGATGGCTACTTGGGATGACCATTCTGAGAACGAAGGAGCGTGAGCGTGGATATCAATGATGCGCGTACGGTGGTGACTGTCCTGGGCTTTGTGTGCTTCATCGGCATCAGCCTGTGGGCCTTCAGTGGCCGTGCGCGGAAGGGGTTCGACGAGGCAGCGCTCCTGCCGTTCAGCGAGGACGACTTGCCGGTTCCCGATGCGGGACGGCAAACCAAGGAAGGAAATAAAAATGGCTGACTTTGTTAGCGGTTTCTGGAACGCCTATGTGATGGTGCTGTTGTTCCTGAGCATCAGCTTCTGTGTGTTCGTGCTTGTCTCGAACACCACGAAGCGGACCTCCGGTCCTGTGGGCCTGCATGATCACATCTGGGATGAGACCCTGCAGGAGTACAACAACCCGCTACCCCGGTGGTGGATGTACATGTTCTGGATCACGATCATCTTTGCGATCGTCTATCTGTCCATGTACCCCGGCTTCGGCAACAACCAGGGCAAGCTGGGGTGGTCCTCGGGTGGGCAATGGCAGGCTGAGCAGAAGGCTGCCGCCGAGAAGTATGGTCCGATCTTCGCCAAGTTCCGCAGTATGGATCTGAACGCCGTTGCTGGCGACAAGGAAGCCAATGCCATGGGGCAGCGTCTGTTCCTGACCTACTGCGCCCAGTGCCACGGTGCCGACGCGAAGGGTGCCAAGGGCTTCCCCAATCTGACCGACGCGGACTGGCTGTACGGTGGTGAGCCCGAGACCATCCGCACCACCGTGCTGGGTGGCCGCATGGGCATGATGCCCCCGTTCGGGCCGGCACTCGGCGCTGACGGCACCAAGGATGTCGCCAACTATGTGCGCTCCCTGTCCGGTCTGGCTCACGACTCCCTGCGCGCCCAGCGTGGCAAGGAGCTCTTTACGGCCAACTGCGTGGCCTGTCATGGCCCGGAAGGCAAGGGAACGCCAGCTCTTGGCGCGCCGAACCTGACGGACAAGACTTGGCTGTATGGTTCTTCCGAAGCCACCATCATCGAGACCGTGACAAACGGTCGCACCAACCAGATGCCTGCGTTCAAGGACTTCCTTGGCGAAGACAAGGTACACTTGCTTGCAGCGTATGTGTTGAGCGTCTCCAAGGGCGCGGCCCCGGCCGAAGAGAAGAAGTAGGCTCCAGGAGGAGTGGTTCTTGCTCCTGATCATCGATTCCCCGGGCCTGTCCCGGGGAGTTTTTGAATAAAAATATTAGAATATTATTATTTGGCAATCATGAGCCAGCCCGACACCCAGACCACCAAAAGTGCTGATCCGAAGTTGAAAGCTTCGGCAGACGCTGACGACACCCTCTACGCTGTTCGGCAAAAGGTGTACCCCAGCGCCGTGACAGGCCTGTTTGCCACCTGGCGATGGATCCTGGTGTGGGCGACCCAGCTCATTTTCTACGGGCTGTGCTGGTTGCCCTGGGGTGATCGTCAGGCGGTTCTACTCGACGTTGTGGAGCGCAAGTTCTACATATTCGGATGGGTTTTCTGGCCCCAGGATGTGTTCTTTCTTGCCATCCTGTTGATCATCAGTGCCTATGCACTGTTCTTCTTCACGGCGGTTGCGGGGCGCCTATGGTGTGGCTACGCCTGCCCGCAGACGGTCTATACCGAGATCTTCATGTGGGTTGAAGAGAAGATCGAGGGCAATCGCAGCCAGCGCATGAAGCTGGACGCGGCACCCATGAGTGGCCGCAAGCTGGGTATCAAGGCGGCGAAGTTTGGTGCCTGGGGTGCGATTTCCCTCTGGACGGGCTTCACCCTGGTGGGCTACTTCACGCCAATCCGCGAATTGGTCAATGAAGCCCTCACCTTCAGTTTTGGGCCCTGGGAGCTCTTCTGGATCTTCTTCTACGGCGGCTTCACTTACCTGTTCGCGGGTGTGATGCGCGAGCAGGTGTGCAAGTACATGTGCCCGTATGCCC
>WBZV01000094.1_pt1 | contig 60587 bp, 53 predicted proteins | sample 5204221 | NCBI WGS metagenome assembly WBZV01 (sample SAMN12344360, study PRJNA552823) | activated sludge metagenome | biome: Activated sludge suspended growth; feature: Nitrification reactor; material: Wastewater; isolation source: activated sludge from nitrification reactor of wastewater... | reverse complement strand
GCGCACGGGTCCCTCCTGTTCGCTACCTGGACAAGCCCAGAACACCAAGCCGAAGAGGGGGTCCCTTTTGCATGCCGATCGGGGGTCCTTTTTGCGAGCCGATTGACATCCAACTTCGGCAGTGTCGCCCATGCAAGTCCGCAGACCGTGGCCAAAGCCGTGCAGAACCTGAAGAAGCGGCAGCCCTCGCTGCAGGTGGACGGCGAGATGACGGCGGACGCCGCGGTCGTCCCGGAGCTGATCGACCGGCTGTATTCGTTCAGCCGCGTCCGCGAGGCGAACGTGATGATCTTTCCCGACCTCAACGCCGCGAATACGTCCTACCAGCTGATGCAGAGGCTGGGCGGCGCGGAGGCTATCGGGCCGGTCCTGATGGGCATGGCGCGGGCGGTGCACATCCTCCTGCCGAGCCACGACGTGCGCGACATCGTCAACATGGCCGCGATCGCGGTGGTCGATGCGCAGATGCGGGCTCTGGCCTAACGAGCCAGTGCGGGATGCCATCGTCAGCCGGCGCGTCACTGACGAGTGTCGTTATCGGGTTACTGTGAAGCGGCTGAAAAAGGCGCGCGTTTTGGGCGCCGAGCTGTCGGCGCACCTGGGATGCAAGAAGGTCTATCCGGCCGGCCGCGGAGCGGGGAACATCCGCAACGGCTACTCCAGCTGGTTCCTGCAGGACATAGCCGCCAGGCGCTCACGTCGTCAGGCTTCGATCGATCAGGGGGGCCCGCCGACACGCATCGGCTGCACGTCCGCCGCGCGGTACGCCAGCACCACCGAGCCGTCGCGGCGATCAATGGCGGTGGTCGGCGCCCTTCAACCGAGTCGGACGTGCAGCCGATGCGTACCGCCGTCGTCGGCGAGCCGGAGGCGTAACGGTCGCTCGGTGAGGAGGTTCTCGTCGAGGGTGGCGAGAGCGACACCGCGCTCGACACCGCCGGGGTTGGCGACGTTGATCTCGTACCGCGCGGATCGGTGCCTGAGCAGTATGTCGAAGCCCGGCCAGGCGCGCGGGATGCAGGGATCGAGGTGCAGGAAATCGCCCTGCAGGCGCAGCCCCAGAATGCTCTCTACCCCGGCGCGCTGCATCCAGCCCGCGGAGCCGGTGTACCAGGTCCAGCCGCCGCGTCCGATATGCGGCGGTTTCGCATACACGTCGGCGGCGACGACATAGGGCTCCACCTTGTAGCGGAGCACGCCCGCCCGGGTGCGGGCATGGTTGACCGGATTGAGGATCGAGAACAGCCGGGCGGCCCAGCCGCCCTCCCCCAGGGCGGCGAAGGCGATCACCGACCACGCGGCGGCATGGGTGTACTGACCGCCGTTCTCGCGGATCCCGGGCGGGTAGCCCTTGACGTAGCCGGGATCGAGCGGCGTCACGTCGAACGGCGGGGCGAACAGCAACGCCAACCGGTCGTCGGCGCGGATCAGTTCCCGCTCCACCGACGCCATGGCGCGGGCGGCCCGCTCGGGCGGCGCGACGCCGGAGATCACCGCCCACGACTGGGCGATCGCATCGATGCGGCACTCCGTGCTCACCGCCGAGCCGAGCGGCGTGCCGTCGTCGAACCAGCCGCGCCGGTACCAGTCGCCGTCCCACGCCTCGCCCTCCAGCGATGCTGCGAGCCCGGCGGCGTGAGCCCGCCACGCCGCGGCGCGGACCGCCTCGCCTCGTGCGAGGGCGAGCGGCGCGAACGCGGTCAGCGTCGCGTGCAGCAACCACCCGAGCCAGACGCTCTCTCCCCGGCCCGCTTCGCCAACCCGGTTCATGCCGTCGTTCCAGTCGCCGGTGCCGATCAGCGGCAGACCGTGGCTGCCGAGCGAGAGGCTGTGGTCGAGGGCCCGCGCGCAATGCTCGAAGAGGGTGGCGGTTTCGTCGGCGACGGCGGGCGCGAAGAAGTTCTCATGCTCGTCCGCAGCCAGCCGTTGGCCCTCGAGAAACGGGATGGCGTCCTCAAGGACAGCGCTGTCGCCGACGGTGGCGACGTAGTCGGCAACGGCGTAGGCGAGCCAGACGCGGTCGTCGGAAATCCGGGTGCGTACACCCTGGCCGGAGTGCGGCAGCCACCAGTGCTGGACGTCGCCTTCGGAGAACTGACGCGCCGCCGCACGCAGCAGGTGATCGCGGGTCAGTTCGGGGCACGTTGTGGCGAGCGCCATTCCGTCCTGCAGCTGGTCGCGAAAACCATAGGCGCCGCTCGCCTGGTAGAACGCCGAGCGCGCCCAGATACGGCACGCCAGCGCCTGGTAGAGCAGCCAGCCGTTCAGCATGATGTCCATCGGCCGGTCGGGCGTTTTCACCTGCACCGCGCCCAGCACGCGGTCCCAGAAAGCGCCGACATCGGATCGCACGTCGTCGAGATCGGCGGTGCGGTAGCGGGCGAGCAGGCTCCGAGCTTCGTCGGCGCCGTCGGCATCGCCGAGCAAGAAGACGATCTCGATCGTGCCGCCGGCCTCCAGCTCGACCGTGGTCCTGAGTGCACCGCAGGGGTCGAGACCGGCGCCAACCGTGTTCGACAGCGGCACGGCCACGGCCAGCGCCGCCGGGTTCGCCAGCGTTCCGTTGCGGCCGATGAATTCCCGGCGATCGCCGGTCCACTCCGTCTGCCGTCCGGCGAGATCGGCGAAGGCGACGCGCGCGCCGAAAGCCGTGTTCCAGGGATTGCAGGCGAACAGCGCACCGGTGGCGGGATCGGTTTCGGTGGTGACGAACGGCGCCGATGCGGCCCGCGACGGGCCCAGCACCCATTCCACGTAGGCGGTGATCGAAAGGCGGCGGACGCGGTCGGAGGTGTTGCGAAGCGTCAGGCGCGAAATCTTGATCGGGTCGGCGAGCGGTACGTACTGTAGGAGGTCGGCTGCGATCCCGTGCGCCGAAAGCGCGAACCGGCAGTATCCGCGCCCATGGCGGGTGACGTAAGTCGCCGCTTCGTCGCGGATCGGCGCCGCGGTCGGGCTCCACAGGTGGCCGGTGTCCTCGTCGCGAAGATAGAACGCCTCGCCGGGCGGATCGGTGACGGGATCGTTCGACCAGGGCGTCAGCTGGTGCTCGCGACTGTTGACCGACCAGGTGAAACCGGCGCCCTCGGTCGACGCCTGAAAGCCGAAGACGGGATTGGCGACGACGTTGATCCAGGGCGCCGGTGTGGACTGCCCGGGGCCGAGAACGGTGACATATTCCCTTCCGTCGTCGTCAAACCCGCCGAGGCCGTTGAAGAACTCGAGGCCCGGCAAGGGCGGCGCCGGTCGTCCCCGCGCCCCGGCCACAACCCGCTTGCGCGGGATCGGGGCAGAGGCCCTTCCCTCCGATGCTCGATCGAGCTGATCGGACAGGCGCCCGCGCTGGCCCACGAATACCACCCGCGCTACGGACGAGAGAAGGGCGCGTGTCTCCGCCGAGATCAGGTCCGCGCGCAGCGTGAAGACCCGGCCCGATACTCCGTCCACCCGCAGCTGCGGCCGCGACTGGCTGGTGCGCACCATGGTTTCCAGCGCCGCCTGCAGGTCCTGGACATACGAGGACTCGCGCTCGTTGAGGATGACCAGATCGACGTCGAGGCGTTTCATCCGCCAGTATTCATGGCCCTGCAGCAACTGCCGGGCGACATCGAGGTTCTCGGATTCGGAGATGCGCAGCAGCACGATCGGCAGATCGCCGGAGATGCCGTACGCCCAGAGCCCCGGCTGTCCGCCGCCGCCGCGCCGGATCGCGTCGGACGACGGACGCATCGTCGGCGCCGCATACAGCAGGTGTCCGGCAAGACGCTGGAACAGGGCGGCTTCGCCCGCATCGATACCGAGGTGATGCAGCTGCACCTGCGCCTGGGTCCAGGCCAGCGTCGCGGCCCGCTCGAAGGCGGGAATGTCCCGGTGCCTGTCGGCGAGGTCGAGGACCGCGGCACGGCTCGACGCGACCATCGTCCAGAAGGCGATGCGCACCATCGCGCCTGGAGCGACGCGGACCCGACGGCGCAGGGCGAATACCGGATCGAGGACGGTGCCGACCGTGTTCGAAAGCGGCCGCCCGTCGATGATCGCGATCGGCGTTCGGACGCCGCAGCCCCGGCCGAGAAAACGCGCCCTGTCGGTCTCGACCTCCGGCGTGCCTACGCAATCGCCGTCGACGACGGCGAGGTGCGCGGCCCAGGTCTCCGGCTCGCCGGGCGCGCGCCGCCGGCGGGTGGCAAGGATGACCCCGACGTCGGGGAGATACTCGGTTTCCACGAACAGTTTGCAGAATGCGGGATGGGCGACGTCGGCAGCCTGCGGTGCCAGCACCAGCTCGGCATAGGAGGTGATGTCGATCAGCCGCGTTCGGTTGCCGGCGCTCGATACCGAAACACGCCGCACCTCGGCAGCATCTTCCACCGAGACGAGCACATCCATCGTCGTCGTCAGCGAACCATCGCGGCGGCGGAACTCCGCGCGGTCCTCTTTGAAATTAACGTCGTAGGCGTCAGGCTCGGCACCGGCCGGCTGAAAGCCGGCCGACCACACCGTTCCGTCGCCGACGTCCCTCAGGAAGACGTAGGAACCCCAGTCGTCGCAGGTGACGTCCTCACGCCACCGGGTTACCGACCGATCCCGCCAGCGGCTGTGTCCCGATCCGGCCGCCGTCAGCATCACCGCGTACTCGCCGTTCGAAAGCAGATGGGTCGCCGGCGTGGCGCCATGCGGCGTGGTCAGCCGCCGGCTGCCGGGCGACTGGGTCTCCAGCACTTTCGCCGCCGTCTTCACCTCGGCGCGCAACGGCCGGGCCACCGCCACATCCCGTGGCGTGCGCTCCTGCAGAAGGAGCTCCGTCGCCTGGACGATGGGCTCGGAATGGAACCGCGTTCGCATGACGCCGTCGAGCAGCGCATCGGCGATGGCGACGATCGTCATGCCCTGATGGTGCGCCATGAACGCCTGAACGATCGCGACACCCTGGCCTTCCGGCACCCTGAGCGGCGTGTAGTCAAGAGCTTCGTAGTAGCCGTAGCGGCCGCGTGCGCCGATCCCCGCGAGTCTGCGGAAGTTGCGTGCCGCCGCCCGCGGATCGACCATCGTTGCCAGCGCCGTCGCGTACGGTGCTACGACGGCGTTGTCACCGAGGCCGCGCTTCAAGCCAAGGCCCGGGACGCCGAAATTGGAGTACTGGTAGGTGAATTCCAGGTCGCGCGCATTGTAGGCGCTTTCCGAAATGCCCCACGGCAAGCCGAGGGTGGCGCCATAGTCGATCTGCCGCCGCACGATCAGGCGGCTCGTCCGTTCGATCAGGCTTCCTGCCGGGGCACGCATCACCAGCGAAGGCATCAGGTACTCGAACATCGATCCCGACCAGGAGATCAGCGCTGCGCCATAGGTGACCGGCGTGACGGTGCGGCCGAGGCGGAACCAGTGGCGGGCCGGAACGTCGCCCTTGGCGATGGCGATGAAGCTGGCGAGCCGCGCCTCCGACGCCAGCAGATCGTAGCAGCTCGGGTCTAGGGTGCTCTCCGCCACCCGGTAGCCGATTGCCAGCAACTTGCGTTCACGGTCGAACAGGAAGCCGAACTCCATGGCCAGCGCCGTCGCCCGCGCTGCCTCTTCCAGCACCGCGAGGCGTGCTGCCGCCTCGCTGGCTTCGTCTGGCGGCAGATCGACGTCGCGCCGGTGGCTGTCGATCGCGCGCTGCGTCGCCGTCACCCAGAACAGCATGTCGCCGCCGATGTCGTCGTCCCGTTCGCTCGCCAGCGTCCGCGCGACGTCAGCCATGTTCTCCGCGCGAGCGGCGAGCGCCGAGAGCCGGTCTGCCAGGGCCTCGCCGTCGGCGGGCGCCTGCCCCGTTGCCGCGGCCAGGGTGGCAAGGGCGTCGTCGAGCTGCTGCCATGTCACCGTCTGCGTCCGCCGCCCGTCATCCAGCAGGCGCGCCTCTTCGCGCGCAAGGTCGAGGGCGTCGGTGATCCCGGCGAGGCGTTGCGCATCGGTGAGCGGATGCCGGCGCCACTCCCGCAGGACGTTGGCGAGCGCGATCAGGTGCCCGGCGAGATTGCCGCTGTCGACGGAGGAGATGTACCGAGGGTCGAGCGGGCGCAGGTCCTGCGTGTCGTACCAATTGTAGAAGTGGCCGCGAAAGCGGTCGAGGCGGCTCATGGTGGCGAGCGTCGCCTGCAGGCGTTCCGTCGCGTCGGTCGAGCCCGTCCATCCGAAGTCGCGGGCGGCGACCGCCGACAGGAGGTAGAGGCCGAGGTTGGTGGGCGAGGTGCGATGGGCGAGCACCGGGCGGGGGGACTGCTGGAAGTTGTCCGGCGGCAGCATGTGATCGTCGGTTGTCACGAACGTCTCGAAGAACCGCCACGTCCGCCGGGCGATCAGCCGCAGCGTGCGGGCGTCGCTGTCCGACACCTCCAGCCGGCCCGCGACCAGCGGCGACAGACTCGCCCGGCGGGCGATGGCCGGCGAGGCGATCCACAGCATCGCGAACGCCGCCGCGATCGGCCACGCCCCATCTCCGACGAACAGCGCGACGCCGACCGCCAGGATGCCGATGACGAGCGCGCCCGCCATTCGCCGATAGGAGCCGAACAGATCAAGCCGGGGGCCGATGGTCGCCTGCGCCGCCGTCACCCACTCGAGAAGATGCCGCCGGGTGACGAACAGCCGGATCAGGGTCCGCCCGATGGCGTCGCCCATCACCCAGGCCTGATGCGCGAGAAACGCCACCTGCAGCGCCGACTGGGTGAGGGCGAGCCGGATGTCGCCGCCGAGGGCACGGACATGGCTTTCGGGTGTGACCCCGCCACGGCGCGGCACGACCGCGCCGATGACGGGAATCAGGGTCGGCAGGACGATGGTGGCGAGCACGAAGGCGGTCCAGATCAGGGCGCCGTCCAGCGGCATCCCCCATCCGGCCAGCAAGGCGAGGATCGCCGCTGGGCTCGAAAGCGTCCGCCGCAAGTTGTCGAGCATCTTCCAGCGGCCGATCGCCGGGATGGCGCCCGATCGCCCGCCCGCATCCGTCGTCGGTCCGCGTCCCAAGATCCACGGCAGGAGCTGCCAGTCGCCGCGCGCCCAGCGATGGCGACGCAAGGCATCGACGTCGTAGCGCGCGGGGAACTCTTCGACGACCTCGATATCGGACGCGAGGCCGGCTCGGGCGAACACACCTTCGAACAGATCGTGGCTGAGCATCGTCGAGTCCGACACGCGGCCGGAGAGCGCGGCTTCGAAGGCATCGACGTCGTAGATGCCCTTGCCGATGTAAGAGCCTTCGTCGAACAGATCCTGGTAGACGTCGGACACGGCGGAGGCATAGGGATCGATCCCGCTCATGCTGGAAAAGGTGCGCTGGAACAGCGAGCCCTCCCGCCCGATCGGCAGCGATGGCGTGACCCGCGGCTGAATGACCGCATGGCCCTCCACCACCCGTCCGGCTTGAGGGTCGAAGCGGGGCCTGTTGAGTGGATGCGCGATCTTGCCGACCAGCCGGCGCGCCGTGTCGCGCGGCAGCCGCGTATCGGCGTCGAGGGTGATGACGTAACGGACGTCTGCGGGTACGACGGGTGGCTCGTCGTCGAGGCCTACGAACGTTGTGTCCGTGGCGCCCCGCAGGAGGCGGTTCAGCTCGTGCAGCTTGCCGCGCTTGCGCTCCCACCCCAGCCAGCGCCGCTCACCTGGGTTCCACACCCGCCGGCGGTGCAGCAACAGGAACCGGTCGCCGCCCGGCGCGGGGCCGTGGCGCCGGTTGAGCGCCGCGATCCCGTCCCTTGCCGCGGCGAGGAGGGATGCGTCGTCCTCAGCGTGCTCGCTCGTGGCATCGATCCAGTCCGAGAGCAGCGCGAACTGCAGGTCGCCCTCCGGGCTGGCGAGGTGATGCACCTCCAGCCGCTCGACCTGTTCCCTGATCGCCGCCGGCGTGGTCAGCAGAGTCGGCACCGCCACGAGCGTCCGGAGATGTGCCTGCAGGCCGTCGCGAAGCTCCATGGCCGGCAGCAGCGCCGCACCAAAAGCGGAAACAGCGGCACGGTTCACCAGTGCCACCGCCACGTCGACCGCCGGAATGGCGCCAAGAACGCCGAGCAGACCGAGCCATGCCGGGCCGAGGCCCGTCGCCGGCAGCGCGAGGAGCGGCAACGAGACGATAACGACGGTGACGAGCGCGATGGCGAGCGCGTAGCCACCGATGCCGAACGCGCGGTTCAGGTGCGCGGGCCAGGCGCGCAACGGCGGACGGAAGCCGATCAGCGCTTCGAAGTCACGCCGTCCGCCGCCGAGAAGGTAGTAGCCCGGATCGCGCCGTCGGTCGTCGGTCCCCTCCAGCGGCGCCTCGCCGGGGCCGCTCGCCGCCGCTCGGTTCGCGACGGCGACGGCGCGCCGTGCCACGTCGAGTTCCGTGCGGTTGGACCCCCGCGCTAGTTGTTCGATAGCGCTTCGATAGAGGTTGCGCGTGGGAAAATCCATGTCGATAAAGCCACGCGCCGCGGCGAGCGCGTCGTCGACGAGGCTGACGCTCTCGACCAGCTCCGTCCAATCGACGTCGGCGATCATGCGCATGCTGGTGATGATGTTGCGGACGGTGACGCTGGCGGCACCCTGCTGCTGGTGCACCTCGCGGACGACCGCGTCAGCGCCGGTTCCCTGCGCCAGCAGGCGCTGATCGAGCCAAGCCAGCGCCGGCGTCACTCTCGGGTCCTGATCCCGCAGCCTGTAGACGAGTTGAACCGCGAAAACGTCCGCCAGCGGGGCACGCTCGTGCTCCGCGAACACCACCGGCACCGGCTCGGCTGTTCCGCCGACCCCCAACAACCGGTCGGCGAGCCGGTCGGCCTGCTGCCGGGATGCGCGGTTGCGCACGATGGTCTGGGCGAAACGCCGCAGATTCTCGAGGAGCACGATCCGCAAGGTGATTGCCAGCGCCCAGAGTTCGCCGATCGTCAGCGGCTGGACCTGCTGGTAGGCGGCGACATAGCGGCATAGCATCGCCGGATCAAACCGGCTGTCGGTGTGAGCGACGAACGCCCACGTCACCCCCAGCACCCGCGGATAGCCCGCGAACGGCCCGTCGGCGAGCTTCGGCAACTGCCGGTAATAGCCGGGGGGGAGATCGAAACGGATGTCGTGGATCTGTTTCTCGACGAGGTGGTAGTTGTCGATCATCCACTCCGCCGCCGGGGTGATCGCCCGGCCCTTGTCGGTCGCCTCGGCAATGATGCGGTGCGACTCCAGCAGCACCGCCGCGTTCTCGGCGAGCCGGCCCGCCAGCGGATGCCCGCGGACAGGCTTTGGCGTCACCGGTTGCGCTGCCGCTAGGCTGCGCGCGTGCTCCTCCAGGCGCTCGACGCTGAACAGCTCATGGCGGATCGGTTTCTGGTCATCCCAGGGCGAGGGCGGGCCACGGCGGCCGATGATCCGGGGAGGGTCGTCTCGCAGCAGGTGCGCCGCCCGCCGGTTCCGACGCCAGAACCGTCGGCCGGGGGTCGGGAGGGACCACGCAGCCCATCGCGATGTCACGGAACGCCGCCGTTCGCTCGATCTACGTCTTGTCAACCGCCTCCCGGATTGTGTCCTTCACGCTCCCGACGGTATTCTGGATCTCGCCTTCTGTCTTTTGTGACTTTCCCTCCGCTTCCGTCTTCTTGTCGCCGAGGATCTTACCGGCGGCTTCCTTGATGCTGCCGGAAAACTGCTTGAACGACCCTTTGATACGATCTTTATCCATGACCAAGTCTCCTATCGTTGCGTCGGATGTCGCTAACGGCCGATTTGGGATACTCCCCAGCGATCCGAGCACTCCAAACGCACTGAGCAGCCAGAGTATGACCGCAATCACCACGACCACGTTCATGATGGTCTTTATCTTGTTGTCCATCGGAATATAATTATTAGCGAGCCAAAGGAGCACGCCAACGACGATCAAGATGAAGACTACCGAAATCAGGGACATCTCTAGGTCTCCTGTTAGTTCACTTCGTAGAATACGCGAACTCGGGTAGCGCCTTGAGCGCGTCCTTCGAACCGCCAGGCAGCATGACTCTGTTGCCGGTGATCTTCAGGCTGTTGAACGGTACGACGACCAGATGCTCGCCCATGCCGAGAAAGCCGCCCACCGACAGCACCGCGAACAGGACTTTATCGCTCGGCTCGACCAGGAGATCGTCGATCTCGCCGATCTTCTCGTTGGAATCGTTGACGACCGGGCTGCCGACGATCTTCGACGAGCGATACCCGGCCGAGAGCTTTTGAACATCGACCCGCTCGACGCTGACCGTCTGCGGCGCGCCCTGCCCTCACACCGGCTCCGCCAGGAGAACTGCGCCGAGTATCGCTGCGCCGGTGACGATAGATGCCTTGTACATGACCGGGATCCCAAAAGGCTGATGCGTGATAGCCGGAACGCTGGCCGCCGGCGCAACCCCGCTAGAAAAACACAAGATCCTTACATTAAGGATTGGAGAGAGGTGTGCACTAACCCAGGTCAGTCCGTCGGGATCGCCAAGCCCTATGGCCGGTCCGTGAAGGCGGCATTTCGGCGTGCAACATGCCGATCAGGGCGTCGTTGTTCTCCCGCCGGCGGGGAAGTGAGCCAGGCTGTTTCCAGTGGTTCAGGCTTGTGTGACACGCCTCGAGGCGGTAGTTCGGCACCCGCGGGTCGAGGTGGTGGACGTGGTGGAAGCCGATGTTGCCGGTAAACCATTGCAGCAGCCGTGACAGCTGCAGATGCGAGCTGCCGCGCAGCGAAGCCGCCGCCGGCGACCACGAGTTGTGGCGCGCCCACAGCGCGCCCTCGAAGCGGTGCTGCAGTGAGAACAGCCAGACGCCGATGATCGAGGCGATGATCGAGGTCGGCAGGTGCACCAGGCCCACGTCGCGGATGCCGAGCGTGAGCACCAGGATGCCGAACACCGCCAGCAGCGCCAGGTTGGTGCCGTGCACCGCCCAGCGTTCGCGCGTCCAGGTGCGAGGCGCATCGAACGGCACCCGGTAGATGACGAGGAATACGAGAGGCGGCAGCAGCAGCAGCGAGACGACGGGATGCAGCATCGCCCGGTGAACCGTGCGACGCCACCGGGGCAGGGCGCGGTACTCGTCTACGGTCAGGCACGTCGAGTAGATGTCGCTGCCGCTCATCCGGTGGTCGAGATCGTTCCAGTGGGCGTGGTGTCCGGCGTGCTGACGCCGCCACATGCTGTAGGGCGTCAGCGTGAACAGGCTGCAGAGCCTGCCGACCCAGTCGTTCGCTCGCCGCGACCGAAAGAACGAGCCGTGCCCGCAGTCATGCTGGATGATGAAAATCCGGACGATGAAGGCGGCGGTCACCACCGATAACGCCAGGGTTGCCCAGTAGGTCAGGGCCAGGCTGGCGTACATCAGGGCATAGAGGCCCAGACAAGGCAAAAAGGAGCTTGCGATCTGGCCCACACTGATCGCCAGGCTCGGCACCCGATAGCGCGACGTGGCCGCGCGGATCGAGGCCCAATCGGGCGCCGCATCGTCCCAGCGCTCTTGTTGACGGCCGTCGGGTGCCGTCGCCGTTGTCCCCACGATCATTGCTCCCCTGGTTTCGCTGCCTGCTGGTTTTGCATCGGCTGGCCCGATCCGCGCAGCCGACTTCGCCTTACCGGACGCCGGCGCCCCGAGACGCATTGGGCGGCGCTGCCCCTCGTCTTGCGAAGACCGCAACAGCGGGAGGACCGAACGAAGGGCACGGTCGGTCCGCTCTGCGGAACTCCGCCGCGCGAGATGACCGGGTCAGGCGACAGCCCGTGCGCCCCGCGGCCCAGCCAGAAACCAAGCGATCAAACCAATGACCGGCAAAATCACGATCAACAGGATCCACAGCAGTTTTACGCCTGTCGTCGCGCCGCTCCGGACGACATTGATAATGCCCCAGATGTAGAACTCGGTGCGGCATACCTGATTGCCGAGCCCTGCTCGCTCGGGCGAGACTATAGCGTGGCCCAGCCTGACCTTTATCCGTTTTTGCTTGCGCCGACGGGGGAGGTTGCGGTTTATGAGCGGCCTCGTCCATGGCGCTGCGGCCGAGCGGGCGCCTGCCTCTCCCAAAAAAAACCGACCGCCATTGACGGCGGTCGACTTAAGGTCAGTGGTCCGGCTCTTAGTGGCTGGCTGAAGCCGCCGCCGGAGTGGGCTGGGGCTTTGTCGCCGGCCAGTCGGTGGGATTCGGCACCGCATGTTTCAGTTCGTTCAGCGACTGCGCAACGCGGTCGCTGATCGCGGCGACGGCGCTGTGTTGTGCCTTTGAGACCATTTCCGCCAATTCGCGCATGTTTCCCAGGGCCTTTTCGAAGCCTTCCTTCATCAGTTCGACCTGCTTCGCCGCGATGTCCAGTGGCGATCCGGCTTTGACGAGTGTCTCCAGTGATTGCGCCGTCTGACTCATTGTCTCTTGAAGAATTTCGGCCTGTCGTTTGCCGACGGCGTGAGCGCCGTCCAACGCCGAACGGCTGGCGTTGGCTAATGCCTCGATATTCTTGCGCTGTGTCGCCATGACCGTTTCGGCGTCGACACCAGGAATTTCGAAAGATTTCAGCCTGCTCACGAGATCTTCTGCGATCTTTGACGGATTCAAGAACTGCTCAGCTGTTTTAGACATTGTAAACTCCAAATTTTCCCGGACCGATAAGAAGTGCCGATACCTTGGTATCTGTCAGAGAATTCCTTCAAATACTAGGGTAGTATGTAGAAAATCTTATAGCGTATTTCAACCCACCTTAGTTACAACTGCGTTGCATGCTGCGAGTCTGACTCGAAATGTCGGCCGCCAGCAGCGGTTCGGACGACAGGTCGGCCTCGTCCATCAGGCGAAGGTGCCGGGCAAGGCGATCTCTCCAAGGACGGCCGCGTAATGACAGCCGGCGGCGGTAATCACGAAGCCATGCCAGATTGCCTGCTGATAGGCGAGCCGCTCCCACAGGTAGAAGACCACGCCGACGCTGTAGAGAACTCCGCCGATCATCAGCAGCATGATCGCCGGCAGCGAGACTGAAGAGAACAGCGGGTCGATCGCCACGACGATGGTCCAGCCGAGAAAGAGATAGAGCACCACGGAAAAGCGCTCGAACCTCCGTAGCCACAGCAGCTTCATTGCCACACCCGCGCCGGCGACCGCCCACATGTAGACGAGCAAACCGATCCTCCAGAGACCACCGATCCGCACGGCAAGAAAGGGTGTGTAGGTCGCGGCGATCATCACGAAGATCGCGGCATGATCGAGGCGGCGGAGCAGATCCCCGCGGGGGGACTCGCACCTTGCATTGTACAGAGCGGAGCAGCCCAGCATCGCGACCAGTGCGCCGCCGTAGACGGCCAGGCCCGACTTCAGGACAAAGCCGCCTTCGGGTGCCGCTACGCAGATCAGAATGGCGAAGCCGACCACGCCGGCGGCGAGCCCGATGGCGTTCACCCACCCATCCACGACGCGTTCACCCCGGCTGAGCGGGCGTGACATCGCCCCCGGCAATCTCCTTTCGCCTTCGCTGACGACGCCTTGCCCCGATGAGGCATCACGCAGAGTCGGCTTGCTGGTCACTTCAATCGCCAGAACAGCGGAATGAGAACCGTTCCGACGACGATGACGATGATCGAGAGCGGCAGCCCCAGCCGCCAGTAATCGCCGAACCGGTATCCGCCAGGGCCCATGACCAGCGTGTTGCATTGATGGCCGATTGGGGTCAGGAAGTCGCATGCGGCACCCAGCGCCACTGCCATCAGGAAGGGCTCGGCGTGCAGGCCCAGCTTTCCGGCAAGGCTCGCTCCGACCGGCGCCATGATCAGCACGGTCGCGGCATTGTTCAGGAACGGGGTCAAGGCCATTGCCGCCACCAGGGCCAACGACACCGCGCCCACGGGCGGAAGCGCCGCGGCGGCGACGGCAAGCCCGCTCGCGATCAGTTCAGCTCCTCCGGTGCTGCTGATGGCGTCGCTGATCGGGATGAGACAGGCCAGCAGCACGAGGATCGGCAGCTCGATCGCGTCGTAAGCCTCCCTCAGGGTCAGTACTCCGAACAGCACGACGAGAACCGCCGCGCCGAAGAAGGCAGCGGTGACCGGAATCAAGTTCAGCGCGACTGATACCATCGCGAGAGCGACCAGGACCAGGGGCAGCAATTCCTGACGGCGCCGGCCGAGGCCGGTCGCCCGGTCGACCAGCGGCAGACAATCGAGGTTCTTTAAGGTTTCGGGCATGTCGTCGAGGTCGCCTTGCAGGACGAGAACATCGCCCGCTTGAAACCGGACATCCCGGAGGTGGGTGGTGATGGCCTGGCCCTGTCGGCTGATGGCGATAAGGCTGACGCCGTGGCGATCACGAAGCCTGAGCTCGGTCGATGCGCATCCGACCAGCGGCGAGTTCCTCATGACCACGGCTTCGACCACGCCGACATTGCCGCGACGCTCGTCCTTCGTCGCCTCGCCTCCGAGATGCAGCCTGCCCTCTTCGACGATGGTCCTGAGGGTGTGGGGATCGCCTTGCAGGACCAGGATGTCGTCCGCATGCAACGTCGAAGACTTTGTCGGGATGGAGCGCCTGTCCTTCTCGCGGATGATCGCCGCCACGACGACATGCCCTTCGCCGATGGCTTCCAGATCGGCCACCGTCTTCTTGACCAATGGCGAGGTCGCCGGGAGCACCGCCTCGAACAGGTAGGGTTGAACTTCGAAGGCGGCAGCCGGAGAGGCCTGCGCGCGACGCTCGCCCGGCAAAAGCCGCCAGCCAACAGAGAGGAAGGCCAGGCCAGCGACGACGACGCCGAGGCCAACCGGCGCGAAATCGAACATGCCGAAGGGCACGCCGAGAAGCTCGGACCGAACCCGTGAGACGAGGATGTTGGGCGAGGTGCCGACCAGCGTGACCAAGCCACCGATCAGCGAGCCGAACGCCATCGGCATCAATAGCTTGGATGGAGCAGTACCACTGCGCCGGGCGACCTGAACCGCGATCGGCAGGAAAATGGCAAGCGCGCCGATGTTCTTTATGAAAGCCGACATGATGGCGACGCCCGACGTCAGCACCAGCACCTGCCGGCCCGTGGTCTTCATGTGCGGTTGAAGCCGCCGGATGAGGCGGCCGATAGCGTTGGACTTGCCGACCCCGGCGCTGACGACCAACACCGAGGCGACAATGACGACGACAGGGTCGCTGAAGCCGGCAAACGCTTCTTCAACGGGAACGATCCCGCAGGCCACCGCGATCAGAAGGCCAAGCAGCGCCACGAGGTCATAGCGAAGCCTGTTCCACACGAACATCGCCATCATCCCCCCAATGACGGCGAAAGCGAGGGCTTGATCGATCGTCACAATTGACCTCGGGAATCGGGAGGCGACCTGGCCAAGCGGATGCACGCAAAAGACGTTGGCCCAATTAGCGACGCATTGCAAATTGCCATCCGCTATGGCGGCTGGTCAGGCAAGAATGTTCCATTCCAGTTTCCGCGCAGTGAGTTCGTCCCCCACGAAATGGGTTTGTTGTCGCCGACGAGTTTCGCGTTGGTCTCGAGCCGCATCGAGTTGCTCAATTTGAGTTACTCGACGGGCAGCGTCGCATTGTCACAGCTTCAGTGCTTCTTCCTCCCAGGGGCCGCGTCGGAAAGTGACCACCTCGAAAGCCCCATCGTCCGCCCACAGAACGCCGAGCACCTTCGCCCCGCGCCACACATCGAGCCCGTAGGGCAAATCCGGCCTCGTGTGCTGCCGTTCGAGCGCGTGGCGATAGCCCGGCGAGGAGGCCTCCCCAAGCGACAACTCGCTGAACGGCGTCCAATGATGCAGTTTTCCAGAGACCCATCTCGAGAACGATCAGCCGCACCGGTCCGCGTTGATTCTCCAGCGTGCCGCGCTCACGGACAAGCGGCAGAAGGTGATCTCGGATCGTGAGCGCGCGGCTGTCGCTGGACGACACGAGTCTCAGGTTCACGTGCTTCTCCGATGCGCTCGAAGGGTCAGCACGTAACCGTATTAGTCAAGCATGCCCGAGGCAATGTTTCGCATCAGCATAATCTCGCAGGGAGCTCTTGTCGCGCTCAAGCCAGGGGCCAACGCGCAACGCTTGGTCGGTGTCTGCACCGGGGCTTCCGTCGCGAGAATCCGAGGACGGGTCAGCGATTGCGCTGGCAGGCGGGCGGGGAAATGACAACATCTCGGGTCTGTCGACCCTGAATCGAGGCTCCGATCAATGCAGCTGTTCAAGTGTTAGCACTGCGGCCATCTGCTCTGCTTCAAGAACACCCCGCTGCGAGCGCTGCAGACAAATCTTGGGCTTTCTACCGGAATCGCCCGCTCTGAACTCCGTCGAACGGGAGCCCAGCGGGTGAAAGAAGTGACGCCGAGAGGGTTGTCGAACGGAGACAACGAGCTTGAGAAACGGCCCGACGCAATCTGCCGCAGACGATGCTGGGCACGCCAGCGTCGACATGGAGATCCGGGTTCCGACGTCGGCCATACTGGAAGGCCTGCTGCACGACGCGCCGAACGACCACGTGACGCTGAATTGGATCATCGACCATCTCGGCGCGCGCTCATTCGGCATCATCATGTTGATCATCGCGCTCATGGGACTGGTACCGGGAGCGTCGGCTTTCATTGGCATCCTGCTCGCCGTTCCCGCTATCCAGATGATGATGGCACGCCCGGCACCCGTTCTGCCCCGCATCATCGCCGGCCGAAAGATTTCGACACCCCGGTTCGTGCGGCTTCTCCACCGGGTCATTCCTATACTGAAACGCATGGAGCGCGCTGTTCGTCCGCGTTGGCGGACGCCGTTCGAAGCAACGAAACGAGTTTTGGGTCTTGTTATTCTGCTCCTGGGTGCAACACTTCTTGCGCCAATTCCCTTCAGCCACATCATCCCTGCCGTGGTGGTCATGTTGCTGGCATTTGCGTTTCTGGAGGAAGACGGGGTTCTTCTTTGTATCGCGCTCGCTGCCGCAGTCATTTCCCTCTCGATTACCATCGCGGCCGTTTGGGCTACGATCGAAGGAAGCCTTCTGCTTTAGACGAGCTCAGGGGAGGCCAAATCCGGCGCGATCGGCTGGCTGGAACGTCTGATCAGCAGATTAACCGCGTCTCAACAAACCCTGGCGCCACCCATGGAGTGTCTCATGGTCGCTCTCCGGATCCATCACAGCACGACATTTCGCTATCGGCATCCGGTAGCCCTCGGACCGCACCGGTTGATGCTTCGGCCCCGGGAGAGTCGCGATCTCCGCGTGGTCTCCAGCGAACTCATTGCAATGCCGCAGGCGACGGTGACCTGGGCGCAGGACGTCTTCGGTAACGCTGTGGCAACAGCAAGCTTCGAGACCATTGCCGATACGTTGAGCATCGATAGCAGGGTGGAACTGGAATTAAGCGCGCTTCCCTGGCCCGTGTTCGACGTCGCCGCTTCGGCGATCTACTACCCTTTCCGATACGCCGATGAGGAGTGGACCGACCTGGGGGCGCTTGCGACGCAACAATATGCGGATCCGACCGGGCGCCTGCGCGACTGGGCTCAGGCGTTCGTACACGGCAACCCGACCGACACGCTTTCGCTGCTGAAGGACCTCAGCGCTGGTATCTCGCTATGGATATCGTATCAGAGCCGTGACGATGAGGGCACGCAGACGCCGCTCCAGACCTTGGACCGTGGATGGGGATCCTGCCGGGACTTCGCTATTCTCTTTGCGGAAGCGGCGCGCAGCCTCGGGTTCGGCGCGCGAATTGTTTCCGGTTATCTATTCAATCCAGGCGGAGGCCTCGTAGGATCTTCCGATTCCGGGTCGACTCATGCCTGGGCAGAGATTTACGTACCCGGCGCCGGCTGGATCACCTTCGATCCGACCAACCGCAGCGTTGGCGGCTTCAACCTGATCCCCGTCGCCGTCGCTCGTGACATCGCACAGGTCGTGCCGGTTGCGGGCAGTTTCGTGGGGCAGACAGACGCATTCATAGGCATGACAGTGGAAGTCAGCGTCACGGGTTAACGCCATGATATCGCTGAACCCGAGACAGGCTTCAGCAGATTGGTCCCGCGACCCCGACTGCGCGGCCGAGACGCGCTTCGACATAGACGCTGCCGCGCGGACCAATGTCGACGTCAACCTGTTGCCAATGAACGCGGAGGTGGTGAGCGACCAGGGCCGATGGTATCTGCGTCATATCGCGCCGTACCGAACAAACGATGACCGCGTCGGTGGGGTGGTGGTGTCCTTCACCGATATCACCGAGCGCAAGCACGCTGAACAGCAGGTTCACGACGCGAAAGAGTTTGCCGAGAGCATCGTCGACACTGTGCGCGAGCCACTCCTCGTTCTCACCCCTGACCTAAGAGTTCAATCTGCGAACAGGTCGTTTTACCGGCGCTTTAAAGTCAGCCGCGAGGAAACAGAGGGAAGGCCGATCTTCGAGCTTGGCAACCGCCAGTGGGACATCCCCCAACTCCGCCAACTCCTTGAAGACGTCCTGTCCAAGGACAGTCAATTCAACGACTTCGTGGTCGAGAACGACTTCCAGAGCATCGGGCGACGCACCATGCTCCTGAATGCCCGGCGTCTCGACAGCGTCCAACTCATCCTGCTGTCGATTGAGGATGACACCGAGCGTAAGCGCGCGGAGGCGGCCGTGCGGGCGAGCGAGGAGCGACTGCACAAGGTGCTGGAAACCGACGCCGTCGGCGTTTTGTTTTTCAATGAAGGGGGTACCCTCATTGACGCCAACCAAGTCTTTCTGCAGATGACGGGCTATTCGCAGAGCGACCTGGAGTCACGCGAGCTGACCTGGCGTTCGATGACGCCTGCAGAGTGGGTGGAGGTAAGCCTTGAACAGTGGGACAAGCTGCACGCGACGGGACGAATTGGGCCATACGAGAAGGAGTATCTGCGCAAGGACGGTTCACGCTCTTGGATGCTGTTTGCCGGCGCAAGCCTCGACGACGGCACCATCGTCGAGTTCTCGATCGACATCAACGACCGTAAGCGGGCAGAGCAGGAACGAGAGTTGCTCTCGCAAGAGTTGAGTCACCGGGTAAAAAATATCATCGCGGTCGTCCAAGCGCTCGCCACACAGACCGATGTCCGAGTTGCCTCCATCGAGGCGTATCGAGAGGCGTTCCTCGGCCGTCTGCGTGCGCTAGCGCACGCTCAGAGCCTGCTGCTCGGGACAGACTTTCGGCACACCGATCTCAAGATGCTGGTCGACAAGACCGTCGGAGCCTACCACGTCGATCATCCAGAGACGTGTGAGGTCGAAGGAGATCCAGTCACTTTAACAGCCAAACAGGGGCTCGGGCTCAGCCTGATCTTGCATGAGCTGGGAACCAACGCAGCGAAATATGGAGCGCTGAGCCGTGAAGAGGGGCGTCTGCGCATTTCGTGGCAGGTTGAGAACGACAACGATCAGGGGCGTCGCCTTCGGCTGGAGTGGCGGGAGCGGGATGGACCGCAAGTCGAGTCCCCCACGCAAATCGGCTTCGGGACCAAACTGATCAAGCAGGCATGCATCTATGAACTTGATGGCGAGGCGGAACTGGAATTCGCTCCGGAGGGTTTAACCTGTAAGGTCGTTTTTCCACTAGAGTAACACCGATCCGCAGCAGCGAGCAACCTCCGGACATCGGTTTGTGTCGCTAACACGAGGTATGTCCGGCGTAGGTAACACGTGATCTGTCCGGTTTTAGAACCGCTCCGAAAGCGGGGGCGGCGATGCGACGGACGGAGCGGTTACAGGGGCTACGCCTGATGAAGTTCGAGGACGTTTACGGACGCACCTGCCGGGGCGGGTTGAGCCAGGCGGAGGCGGCGGAGATCTTGGGGATGTCGGAGCGCACGTTCCGGCGCTGGCGCGATCGTTATGAAGCGACCGGTGCGGAGGGTCTGTTTGACCGGCGGCTGGGCACGGTGTCGGCGCGCCGGGCGCCGGTGGATGAGGTGGCGGGTCTGCTGGAGCTGTTCGACACCCGCTATTTCGATTTCACGCCCAAGCATTTCCACGAGAAGCTGGTGGCCGAGCACGGCATCACGCGCAGCTACAACTGGGTTCGGTTGACGTTGCAGGCGCACGGCCGGGTGACGCCGGCGCCACGGCGCGGCGCCCATCGGCGCAAGCGGCCGCGCCGGCCGATGAAGGGCATGATGCTGCACCAGGACGGTTCCCGCCACGCGTGGGTGCCGGGGGAGAGTTGGGATCTCATCGTCACCCTCGACGACGCCACCTCCGAGATCTACTCGGCGTTCTTCGTCGCCGAGGAAGGGACGATGTCGACGTTTCGCGCCCTCGGCGAGGTGATCGCCAAACACGGCCTGTTCTGCGCGCTCTATGCCGACCGCGGCTCGCACTACTGGCACACGCCCGCCGCCGGCGGCAAGGTGGACAGGGACAATCCGACGCAGGTCGGCCGGGCGCTCGGCCAACTCGGCATCGAGCTGATCCCGGCGTATTCGCCGGAAGCCCGCGGCCGCTCGGAGCGGATGTTCGCAACCCTGCAGGACCGCCTGCCGAAGGAGCTCAGGCTCGCCGGCATCACCGGCATGGATGCGGCCAATCGCTTTCTCGCCGACGACTACCTCCCCCGGCACAATGCACGCTTCGCCCAGGCGCCGGAAGAGGCCGGCACGGCGTTCGTGCCGTTCGCCGGCACCCTCGAGAATATCCTCTGCGTCCAGGAGGAACGGCTGGTCGGCAACGACAACACCGTCCGCTACCAGCGCCGTGTCCTGCAGATCCCCGCCGACCGCCATCGTCACCACTACGTCAAGGCGACGGTGCGGGTTCACGAGAATCCCGACGGCACGCTGGCGGTCTTCCACGGTCCGCGGCGCCTGGCCCGATACTCGGCTTCGGGCACCCTCCTCGACGAACCTGGCCAACGGGCGGCGTGATGCGCTTCGACGTCGCCAAGCCTGTGGACTTGATGGACAACGCTACCGCGTTGCCCACAACCCCACAGGCTCCACAGCAGCAACAGAAGCGGTCACTTCATTTGTTACCTGCACCGGTCAATTCCAATTGTTGGTGACACCTCCGGACATCGGTTTGCAGGGACAGCGGATCCTGATCGTGGAGGACGAGGTCCTTCTCGCGATGGAGCTCCAGGCGCTGCTGGAGCAGCAGGGGTGCGCCGTTCTCGGTCCGGTCAACACAGTTGCGCGTGCCTTGGTGCTGCTAGACCATGAGCGACCGGACGCGGCCCTGTTGGATTTCAATTTGAACGGCCAGCGATCGACGTCGGTGGCCTCAAGCTTGTCTGCGCTGAGTGTGCCGTTCGTGGTTATCACTGGATATGGCGCGGGCGCATTGAGTGCACTGGAACTGCGAGGGGCACCCCAGATCCAGAAGCCGGTCAATCATCAGGGTTTAGTCCGCTTGCTGTCCGAGTTGGTCTCAAAAAATCGGTAAAGCCTTTTTCGCATTCGTCTTCCAACAAGCACTCTGATCCGTGGCTTCGGCATTGCGCATTGTGTTTACCGACAGGTCAATCGGGATGGAAACGAGGCCTCCGACTGGTTGCAGAAGGGTGCCCTCTGAAGCGGTAAAGGCTTGTCTTGGTGATCGCTGCAGGATCTCCGGCAGCGGTTCCGCGACCGAAACGGTGTTTGCATCGCTCGCAGTGGGTGTTCTCAAAATACAGCAACTGGCCGCACTGCTGGCATTTGAGCAGCAGGGGCCGCACGGTCAGTCGTGCCGCACTGAGTTCCTGCCCTGGATGATGCGGTCGATCACGTCAGCGGCCGCCTGGTGGGCTTCCGGGTGCTGGGCTTCGGCGACCGCGCCGCGATGCGCCGCGGCGGCGTCCTCCAGGATCGACACCGCCTCCTCGTTTTCTATGATCGCCAGGTCCGTCAGCGACAGCAGCAGCGACTCGCAAATGGAAAGGGCTGCGAGTCCGGCAGCGTCCGAGTTGGTACTCATGAGCGCCTCAATGCGGAGCCATCCTACGGCGGAATGCCTTGCCATGCTCCAATGCGACAGTGGGCGGAATAGTATTCCCCTCACGCGCCGCCGATGCTAATGTGTGATAGTCGACCGTGAAGTCACCTGATCACCTATGGGTCCGATGACTTCCCTCTCGATCGCCTTCTCCTCACGCTCGCAAGCGACCGCACTGCTTCCGCCGCACCGAGGGAGGAGACCGAAGTGTCGTTGATGGCTACCCCCCTGGCGAAGAAGCTCAACAGCTTCGTGGCACTGTCGGCGAACGAGCTGGCGTGTGTGGCCGACCTGCAGTCCCGCCGCCGCAGTATCGCTGCGCTCACCGAAATCGTGCATGAAGGACAAACCGATCACCGCGCCTGGGTTCTGCAGGAGGGGTGGGCCAACTGCTACAAGCTGGTGCCGAATGGCGGCCGACAGATTATCGGCTTTCCGCTGCCGGGCGACTTCATGGGGCTGCGGAGCATGCTGTTGCGAACCTCGGATCATTCCTTCGCGAGCTTGACCGATGCCGTCGTCTCCGACATCCCCCGGCAGCGGATGAGCGAGATCTTCCAGGAGTTCCCGCGGCTCGCGAGCGCCATTCTGTGGGCAACATCGCGTGACGAGGCGATGGTGGTCGAGCATCTGGTCAATATCGGCCGCCGCAGCGCCATCGAACGGCTGGCGCACCTTTTTCTCGAGCTGGGCCAGCGCCTGGAAATGATCGGCCTGGTGTCGTCCGGCGGTTTCGCGTGCCCGCTCAACCAGTACGTCCTGGCCGATGCGCTCGGCCTCACCGCCGTTCACGTCAACCGTGTGCTTCGGCAGTTGCGGGAGCGCGAGCTGATCACGCTGAAGGCGCAGCAGGTGATCATTCACGACCTCGATGGCCTGCGCGAGCTGGCGGGCTATGATAGCGCCTATCTCAATCATCACTCGCCGCCGGCGTGATTGCAGCGATCCTGCCGCGCTGCTTCGGCGGAACTGCTTTTCCCGCGTCTCCCGACCGACAACGACAAGTTTCCCACGCTGATATGGGTTAGTGCTGCCGACCTCGTGCCGTCATACGATCCCTCCTTCGTTGACGAATGGCGAGGGCTCGGCAGGCGAAAGCAATGCCAGTTGGCGAAGCACGAACCTCCCCCCCTGGGTTTGCGTCAGTCTGGTCATGCGGTTATTTCGCGAGTGGCCGACGCCCTCGCCCTTTTTCCGTCGCCGAAGCAAGGCCGGCGTTGTCGAGCTACCGTGGGCCGGCAGCGCGAATCTGTAGGGAATGGCAGAGTGACCGTTATGACAACGGTGTGGATCAACGCCTTTCTTCGCGATGCTCGCCCGGGCGGGAAGGGCGCGGGGGGCGATGCCGGCCCCGAAACTCAGGATGAGGTGCCGGTACAGGCAAAAGCACGCGAGGCGCTGACAGCCGAAGCGGCGGAGCTGGCCGGGCCGGCCGGGCCGGTGTTGGACTGATACGTTATTGAGCCGGACCTGTCGTTCTTAGCGACACTGACAGGCGGTACGCGCAGGGCGCTGAATTCTGCCTGGTACGCTCGGATACGCAAGCGCACAGCCGTGCCGCCGTGTCCCGGACGAGAACTTACCGCAAAACTGACGTGCGTTAGTGCGCGTTCTTCCCCGGACGATACAGTCGACCCAACGACCTGCTGGCATACATGCGCTTGGCATCGGCGCAAGCGGTCGTCTCTTGGCGGAAAACTGGACATCACCATGACAACGACACCTTCGGCAGCCTCGACGGCTGCAGGCCGACGCGGCGCCGCCTGCCTTCAGCGAAACCACGGCATCGGCGCATGACCGTGGGGATCGCATGGGCGTCCTCGGACGTCGGTATGGAGCGCTCGGGCGATGCGACAGCCGCTTGGGCATCGATCCGCGCAGCCACGTCACGCTTTCGGACGCCGAGTGTGACCATGAGCCTGGGCCAGATCGCCAGCTCCTTTCTGCCGTGCGTCGCGCTTTTTGCGCTGATGTACGCCGGCCTGGCGTTTAGCTATTGGGCGACGTTGGCGCTGTCGGTGGTCACCGCCGGCTTTATCGTGCGGATCTTCATCATCCAGCACGACTGCGGCCACGGCTCGTTCTTCCGGTCGCGGCGGGCGAACGACTGGGTCGGCAGGTTGTGCAGCCTTTTTACGCTGACACCGTACAGCATGTGGCGGCGGCAGCACGCCGGACACCACGCGCATTGGAACGATCTCGGCCAGCGGGTAAGTGGCAGTGACATCTATTCCACCTGCCTGACCGTGGAGGAGTTCCGCGCGCTGCCCCGGTGGCGTCGCTCGATTCATCGGGCGATGCTGCATCCAGTCGTCTCGCTGTTGCTGCTGCCGCCACTGGTCTTTCTCGTCATCTACCGGGTGCCGTTCGACGCACCCCGCTCGTGGACGCGCGAACGCCGGGCGGTGCAGGGGACCAACCTGGCGCTGCTGGCGATGTTCGGCACCCTGGTCCTCGTGCTGGGCCTCCGCGATGTGCTGCTGGTGCATTTGCCGACCTCGATCGTCGCCTCGATCATCGGCGTGTGGCTGTTCTCGCTGCAGCATCGCTTCGAGGGTGCACTCTGGACGCGGCACGACGCCTGGTCGCCAGTAGAAGCGTCACTGCGCGGCAGCTCGTATCTGCGGCTGCCGCGGCTCCTGCAATGGTTCACCGGCAATATCGGATTTCACCACGTCCATCATCTCGATCCGACAGTGCCGAACTACCGTCTCGAGGAATGTCACCGCTCCCATCCGTCATTTGCGGAAGCGACGACGCTGACGCTGCCAGGCGGGCTGCTGAGTTCGCAATACTGCCTGTGGGATGAACAGCTCAAGAAAATGGTGAAAATTCAGCAAATATAACTAGGTTTTCCCGATGGGACTTATAAATATCGTTTCCACATGCTATCGCTCAAGAGCCTATGAATTTGCCTCTGACGACGCCGGGGGCGACGCGAGGAGGCGTGGTCATGGACAAAGATCAAATTCAGTGGTCGTCAAGCAGTCCTCTGGTCGCCTCAAGAACGCGTCTGGCGAGCTTCCAGGCGATGAGACCGCGGCCTCGGCTGCCCACGACGGGAAGACCGGCAAAACCGCACGCAGTCGGCGATTCAAAGGACACGCGTCGGGCGATTGAACGCTGGGCAAACGAAGGTGCTGCCTGAGCGAAGTAACTCGCTGAAGTCGATCTATGTCGCGGTGGAGGAAGGGCTCGCCGTGTGAATCCTGCGCGCTGAAATATCAGCTTGGCGGTCACATACCTGGCTAGATTCCGCCAAATACTGACTTACGTTAGTGCGTATTCCTATCAATTCCATAGAATACCTAAGTTGTCCTTTCTAAGGAGAGTTAAAATTCATGACTCCCGCCTTGGCGAACAGGCAGCACCCGTTCGTGACCAACAAGTGGAAATCGTTCATGCGAAAAACATCTTTTGCCACCGGTGCGGCGATCCTCAGCTCAGTTCTCTTCGCGGGAGCGGTATGGGCGCAAGGCGCTCCGCAGACGGTGAGAATCGAACACGTCGATGTCCAAAAGCTTTCGGCTGGGTATCGCGCATCGAAAATTCTCGGCAGTCCGGTCGTCAACGACGCCAATGAGAAGATCGGCGACATCGATGATCTGCTCGTCGAGCCGAGCGATAAGGTGCTGTTCGCCGTGCTGTCGGTGGGCGGATTCCTCGGCATGGGCGAGCGTCTGGTCGTCGTGCCCTTCGGCGACCTGAAGATAACCGGCAACAGAGTCATGCTGCCCGGCGGCACGAAGGACGCGCTCCACGAGCTGCCCGAGTTCAAGTACGCGACCAAATAACAACGTGAAATCAGTGTGGAGGGAGGTAGTGAATAATATAAAAGGAATTGAACAGAACGCCTTGGGGAGTGCAGCCTATTAGACATTATCCTTCAATAGCAGGCGGCGTATGCCTGAAAAGAGGTGGTCTGATCATGATAAAAGCTCGGACAAAAGGATCATATCCGCACTATTGTAGCAAAACCAACAACGGTGCCCGAGATGATTATGGCGATGAGAGTAGCGAAGTGGTAATAAGCGCAGAAGATATTAGCGCAAACATCAACAAGTTCGCATAAAAGTAAATAAAATACAGATGCATAATAATAAATGGCTAATATTATTGGCTATATTGAGTTATGCGTGCGTGGTGTCTGCGGGTGATGCAAGACTATATTTCTATAGATGCGGTGGTAGCAAGGTACGGTCTACTTAGGCCCCGGACTCATAACCAGTAGCTGACGGTTGCGGCGAGGCAGACGGCAGCGAGGAAGTTGACGGCGAGCTTGTCGTAGCGGGTGGCGATGCGGCGGAAGTCCTTCAGCCGGCCGAACATGCGCTCGATGGCGTTGCGGCTGCGGTAGAGGTAGGGCGAGAAGCAGTTCTTCCAGCGGCGGTGCGAGCGTCGCGGGATGTTGGGAGCGCTGCCGCGGCCCTCTATCAGCCGCCGGACGCGGTCGGTATCGTAGCCCTTGTCGGCGTGCACGACGATGCCGGCGGGCACCCGCTCGATCAGCCGCTCCGTCGTTTGGCAGTCGGCCGCCTGGCCGCCGGTCAGTAGGAAGGCGAGCGGCCGGCCGAGATGACAGGCAGCAGGAGATCGTCCGACAGAAGCGTAGCAAAGTGGTTGATCTGCGGCACACCTTTTCCCATCTTAAAGTAGAGTAAATTCCTCAGGTATAGGCCGTCAAAGATGATCCGCCTGAGCCGCCTTGCCGACTATGGGGTGGTATTGATGACGCACATCGCGTGCTCGCAACCGGCATTGCATACCGCCCAGGCGGTTGCTCGGGCGACAACAATACCGTTGCCGACCACGAGCATGCTTTTGTCCGCGCTCGCAGGCGCCGGTATTCTCGCGGCAATGCGCGGGCCGGGGGGCGGCTACAGGCTGGCTCGTCGGCCGGAGCAGATCTCGATAGCCGAGATCGTCGGCGCCATCGACGGACCGATTGCGCTCACGCAGTGCATCGAACGTGGCCCCGGATCTTGCGAGCTGGAGGGCCTGTGCCCTTCGCGTACGGGTTGGCACGTGATCAACCGCGCGGTGCGCAAGGCGTTCGAGGAAGTCTCGCTCGCCGACCTGCTAACCGCCGCTCCGATGCCGGCGGAAGTCGCGTACGTTCCGGAAGGTGGCGAGCGGGAGCGGATGCCGGTGGAGGTTTGAAGGTTGGACAGGGACGCGCGTGCAGAGGACCGGGAAGAAGGGCTGGCGCTGATGGATGGCTCACAGCGTACGACGGCCGAAGCGGTCGCGTCGCTCGTCGGTGAACGATACAAGTTCGGCTTCGTCACCGACATCGAGGCGGAGACGGCGCCGAAGGGTCTCAGCGAAGAGATCATTCGCTACATCTCGGCGAAGAAGAGCGAACCGGCGTGGCTGCTAGAATGGCGGCTGAAGGCGTACGAGAGCTGGCTGACGATGCCCGAACCGGGGTGGGCGAACGTGGTTTTTCCGCCCATCGACTACCAGGGTGCCTACTACTATTCGGCGCCGAAGCGGAAGGACGAGAGTGCCGCCGGCGGCGAAATCGATCCCGCGCTGAAGAGGACCTATGAAAAATTGGGGATCCCGTTGGAAGAGCAGCAGATCCTGGCCGGCGTCGCGGTCGACGCAGTGTTCGACAGCGTCTCGGTGGCGACCACGTTCAAGAGCAAGCTCGAAGAACACGGCGTGACCTTCTGCTCAATCTCGGAAGCCGTGCAGAAGCATGCGGAGCTGGTCCGCAAGTACCTCGGCAGCGTCGTCCCCTATAGCGACAACAAGCATGCCACTCTCAACTCGGCGGTGTTCACCGACGGCACCTTCGTCCACGTGCCGCCGGGAGTGCGTTGCCCGATGGAGCTGTCGACCTATTTCCGCATCAACGCCGCCAAGACCGGGCAGTTCGAGCGGACGCTGATCATCGCCGACCGGGGCGCTTACGTCAGCTATCTCGAGGGCTGTACGGCGCCGATGCGCGATGAAACTCAGCTGCATGCGGCGGTGGTCGAACTGGTCGCGCTGGACGACGCGGAGATCAAGTACTCGACCGTGCAGAACTGGTATCCTGGCGACGAACACGGACGGGGCGGCATCTACAACTTCGTCACCAAGCGCGGCGCCTGCCGCGGCCGCAACTCGAAGATCAGCTGGACGCAGGTGGAAACCGGCTCGGCGATCACCTGGAAGTACCCGAGCTGCATCCTCCAGGGCGACAACTCGGTCGGCGAGTTCTACTCGATCGCCGTGACCAACAACCATCAGCAGGCCGACACCGGCACCAAGATGATCCACCTGGGCCGCAATACCCGCTCGCGCATCATCTCGAAAGGGATCTCGGCCGGCCATGGCAGCCAGACCTATCGTGGGCTGGTGCGCATCTCCGCGCGGGCGCAGGGTGCGCGCAACCACACGCAGTGTGATTCGCTGCTGATCGGCGCGCAGTGCAGCGCCCACACTGTTCCTTACATCGAATGCCGGAACCGGTCGGCGGCAGTCGAGCACGAAGCAACGACATCGAAGATCAGCGAGGACCAGCTTTTCTATTGCCGGCAGCGCGGCATCGGCCCGGAGGACGCGGTCGCACTGATCGTCAACGGTTTCTGCCGGGAAGTGCTGCAGCAGCTGCCGATGGAATTCGCGGTGGAAGCGCAGAAGCTCGTCGGCGTCAGTCTTGAAGGCAGCGTCGGATGAGAGTCGCCGGCCGCCGCGAAGGAAAGGAAAGTCAGAAATGCTTGTGATCGACGACCTGTGTGTCTCCGTCGACGGGCAAGAGATTCTGAAGGGAGTCAGCCTCCGGATCAATGCCGGTGAGGTGCACGCGATCATGGGGCCGAACGGCTCGGGCAAGAGCACCCTCGCCCACGTGCTGACCGGGCGCGAGGGATACGACGTCACCGCCGGGAAGGTTCTGTACGACAGGCGCGATCTCCTCGCTCTGGCGCCGGAGGAGCGCGCGGCGGAAGGCGTCTTCCTCGCTTTCCAATACCCGGTGGAGATTCCCGGGCTCACTAACAGCACCTTTCTCCGTGAGGCGCTGAACGCGCTGCGCAAGGCCAGGGGCGAACCCGGGCTGGACGCGATGCAGTTCGTCAAGCTTGCCCGCGACAAGGCGCGCGCGCTCGGCATCGGCGACGACATGCTGAAGCGAGCGGTCAACGCCGGCTTCTCGGGCGGCGAAAAGAAGCGCAACGAGATCTTGCAGATGGCGCTGTTGCAGCCGCGCCTAGCCATTCTGGACGAAACCGACAGTGGTCTCGACATCGACGCGTTGAGGATCGTCGCCGACGGCGTGAATGCGCTCCGCTCGCCCGATCGGGCGATGCTGATCATCACCCACTACCAGCGGCTGCTCCATTACATCGTGCCTGATCGCGTGCATGTGCTCAGTCGAGGGCGAATCGTTCGCTCCGGCGGAAAGGACCTGGCGGAGGAGCTCGAGCGCGAGGGCTACGGCAGCTACGCCGAAGTGGCAGCCTGAGCGGCGCCGCACTTCTGAGCGATAACCGAGGTGAAAACGTGCAAAGCTTCGTCGAGAGTTTCGCGACGCCAACTTCGGTGCTCCCCGGCACGGCGATACCCTGGGTGAGGTCGTTGCGGGAGGCCGCCGCGGCGCGCTTCGCCGGCCTCGGCCTGCCGACCCGCAAGCTCGAGGCCTGGAAGTACACCGATACGAGCGCGCTCGGGCAAACGACGTGGCGGGGCGTCCGCGGCGAAGACGGAGGCGCGCGTATCGACTTCATCCCGTCCCTTTTCGAACCCGAGATCCCTCGCTTTCGCCTTGTCTTCGTGCACGGCCGGGCGAGACCGGATCTGTGGCGCGTCGAAGGTGTGCCGCCTGGGGTGACCATCTGGAGCATGGCCACAGCTTTGAGCACTCCTTCGGCGGCGGTCGAGGGCAGTTTTGGGCGCATCGCCGGCGACGAGCGTCAGCCGATGCTGGCGCTGAACACCGCGCTGATGGAGGACGGCTTCGTCGTTCACGTCGGCAGGGGTGTCCGGCTCGCGGAGCCGCTCGAGGTCGTGTTTATCGGCGGCATGGCCGCGGATGCCGTCGCGTACCATCCCCGCAGTCTCGTCATCGTCGAAGAGGGGAGCTCGCTCACGCTCGTCGAGCACCACATCGGCATCGGCGGCGGCGCCTACTTCGCCAACTCGGTCACCGAGCTCGAGGTGAAGGACGAGGGGCACCTTCGCCGCTACGTGCTGCAGTCCGAGGGCGATCAGGGCCTCCACGTCGAGACCGTGCACGCCGAGGTGGGCCGTGATGCGACGCTGGAAGCGTTCGGGCTCGCCCGCGGCGGCCGCCTCGCCCGCAGCGAGGTCTCGGTCCGCCTGGATGGACCGGGCGCCCGCTGCGTGCTTGCCGGCGCCTACGTGTGCCGCGGAAAGCAGGTGTGCGACAACACGACCCTGATCGAGCACCGTGCCCCGAACACCACCTGTCGGGAAGTCTTCAAGGGAGTGCTCGACGACGCAGCCCGCGGTGTGTTCCAGGGATGCATCATCGTGCACCGCGGCGCCCGGAACGCCGATGGCCATCAGCTGAGCAAGGCGCTGTTGCTGTCGAATGCGGCCGAGATCGATCAGAAGCCCGAATTGCGGATCTTTGCGGACGAGGTCAAGTGCAGTCATGGTGCCGCTGCCGGCCAGCTCGATCGCGACGCGCTCTTCTACCTGCGCAGCCGGGGCGTGCAGGAAGACGCCGCCCGGCGCCTGCTGATCGAGGCCTTCCTCGCCGACGCGTTCGAGGAGATCTCCGAGGAGCAGGTGAAGCATGCGATGCTTGCAGCCGTGGCCGACTGGTTCGCGGACGGGAAGGGGGCTGATCGATGAGCACCACGTCCCTCGCCTTCCGACGCGCGATGGGCGCGGCGGTCGATGACGCCTTCGACAGCCGGCGGTTCCGGGACGATTTCCCGATCTTCTCGCAGACGGTGAACGGTCGGCCGCTCGTCTATCTCGACAGCGCCGCCAGCGCTCAGAAGCCGCGGGCAGTTCTCGAGGCTATGCGGGAGGCCTACGAGACGGAGTATGCCAACGTGCACCGGGGCGTGCACACATTGAGCCAGCGGGCGACGGAGGCGTTCGAAGCGGCGCGCCGCAAGGTCGCGCAGTTCATCAATGCCCGACGGGCGAGCGAGATCGTATTCGTCCGGGGAGCGACGGAAGCGATCAACCTCGTGGCTTCGACCTTCGGTCGCAAGATGCTGCAGGCCGGCGACGAGGTCGTCATCTCGGAAATCGAGCACCACTCGAACATCGTGCCCTGGCAACTGCTACGCGACGAAAGACGCATCGTGCTCAAGGTGGCGCCGATCGATGATGCGGGAAACCTGCTCCTCGATCGCTTCGCCGACCTGTTGTCGTCGCGAACCCGGCTGGTGGCGATGACACACGTCTCGAACGCGCTCGGTACGATCACCCCGGTTGCCGACATCGTCCGTCTGGCGCACGGCGCCGGCGCGCTCGTTCTGATCGACGGCTGCCAGGCGGTCCCGCACACGCGCGTGGACGTGCAGGCGATCGGCGCCGATTTCTACGCGTTCTCGGGTCACAAGCTGTACGGTCCAACCGGCATCGGCGTCCTTTACGGAAAGGAGGAGATCCTCGACGGGCTGCCGCCCTATCAGGGCGGCGGAGAGATGATCCTTTCGGTCACTTTCGAGCGGACGACGTACAAGAAGGCCCCGCATCGATTTGAAGCCGGCACGCCGGCTATCGTCGAAGCCATCGGGCTTGGCGCGGCCGTCGACTACCTGGAGAGGATCGGCCTCGATCGCATCGGGGCCCATGAGCACGAGCTTCTCGTTTACGCGACGGAGCGCCTTTCGGCTCTGCCGCGGCTGCGTCTCATCGGCACGTCCGCACGCAAGGCGGCGATCGCGTCCTTCGTCGTCGACGGCGTGCACCCGCACGACATCGGCACCATCCTCGATCAAACGGGAGTCGCCATCCGCGCCGGTCACCACTGCGCGCAGCCGCTGATGCACCGCCTGGGGCTGTCGGCGACGGCGCGCGCCTCCTTCGGTCTCTACAACACTGTCGATGACGTCGATGCGCTCGCGGATGGGCTGCAGGTGGTTTTGGAGCTGTTTCGCTGATGTTGGACGACCTGCGCCAACTCTATCAGGAGGTGATCCTCGACCACAGCCGGTCGCCGCGGAACTTCGGGCGTCCGAAGCAGGCCACCTGCCAGGCCGAGGGCCATAATCCGATGTGCGGGGACGCGCTCTGCGTGTTCCTGGTGGTCGATGATCGGGATGTCATCGGGGATGCGGCGTTCGAGGGCAGGGGTTGCGCCATCTCCGTCGCTTCCGCATCGCTGATGACCGAGGTATTAAAAGGCAAGACGGTCGCTCAGGCCAAGCGCCTGTTCGACGCCTTCCACAGGCTGTGCACGACGGGTGATCCCGACCCAGATGGACCCGAGAGTGATACGGATCCGTTGGAGCGGCTGCAGGTTTTCTCCGGGGTCCGCGCGTTTCCGATCCGCATCAAGTGCGCGACCCTGGCATGGCACGCGATGAAGGCCGCGCTGAAGGGTGAGGCCGAGGCGAGCTCCGAGTAGGGAGGCGCAGATGACGCCAGAAGACGTTCCGACTCTACGGGATTTCATGGCCGGCACAGAAGCGGAGGCGGGCTCCGTCGCCTACGCCGGGGCCCCGTTATCGGAAGGCTGCGGCGTCGCCTCGCGCGAGGCGGTGATCGACGCCTTTCGCACGGTCTACGACCCCGAGATTCCCGTCAATATCTATGATCTCGGCCTGATTTACCGGCTGGACATCGGCGAGGACGGGAACGTGTCGATCGACATGACGCTGACTGCTCCCGCCTGCCCGGTGGCCGGCGCGATGCCGCGCGCCGTGGCCGAAGCCGTGGCGGCCGTAGAGGGCGTCGGCGAAGTGCAGGTCGAACTGGTCTGGGAACCCCCGTGGTCGCGAGACCGCATGACCGAGGACGCCAGGCTGGCCCTGGGCCTGTTGTAGCGATGCAGGCGGCGTCGCTACGGGATGCGCGGATCGCCGATGCGGAAATCCTGCGCAGGCGTTGTCAGAAGAAACCGGCTTGAGCGGTGGCAGGCGCGGCGATAGCGTCTCGGGCATGTCCGATCCGTTCCGCTACTTCAAGACGTCGCCAGAAATCATCGGCCTCGCCGTGATGATGTACGTCCGATTTCCCCTCTCTCTGCGCAAAGTCGAGGATCTGTTGCACGAGCGTGGGATCGATGTGAGCCACGAGACGGTGAGGTTCTGGTGGAACCGGTTTGGACCGATATTCGCCGGCCAGATACGCAGCAAACGTGCTTACTTGGTCCTGGCCGCAGTGGCGATGGCACGTGGACGAGGTTTTCGTGAAGATCAATGGTGAACGCCACTATCTGGGGCGCGCCGTGGATCACGAAGGCGAGGTGCTTGAAGCGGTCGTCACGAAACGTCATGATAAACGAGCTGCGTTGAAATTCCTCAGAAAATTCATGAAGCGCTATGGCTGCCCCGGCGAGATCGTCACGGATCGTTGTTGGCGTATGGTGCCGCACTGAAAGCGCTCGGCGCCCAGGATCGCCAGCCGCTCCGCCGCGGATGGTCATCCGCGGCGACGCATCCCTTTCGGAACACGCTAACGATAACCGGGTCCGCTGTCACAAGGGTGGGTCGAGAGGGTCTCGTCCGGCGTAACACGGGAGCGCCGCTCTCCCGGGAGCAGGCGCCAACCGACGACCAGAAAAGCGAGACCGACCACGACGATGCCCAAGCCAACCGGAGCAAAGTCGAACATCGCAAAATGGCACGCCGCGTACCCGCGAGACCGGAATATTCGGCGAGGCCCCGAGATCAGCGTGAAAGGCCGCCGATCAGCGAAGCGAATGCTATTGGCATTAGCAGCTTCGCGCCGGCGTGCCATTTCGGCGGCCATCTGCCTGGCGATCGGCACGAAGATGACCAGCGCGCCGATGTTCTTCATCAGTGACGAGAGCACCGCCACTTGCCCACGCTGGCACTGATCACCAATGCCGACGCGACTATAATCACCACCTGGTCGGCGAATCCAGAAAGGCCCTTTCGGGGCCATCACCATCACCATCGACATCGCCGAGGCGGATGATGCCGTGCGGGAGTGCAACCGACAGGATATGGCTGAGCCGTTCCGCGCTTTGCTGGTCACTTTCGTCACGAGATTGGCCACTATTACTGGGAGCGGCTGGTCCGCGACAGCTTGTGGCTGGGTTCCTTCCGGGGGCTGTTCGGCGATGAACGTGAAGACTACCAAGCCCGTTTGCGCAACCATTATGCGGGAGGCCCTCCGCCCGACTGGCAGCAGCATTACGTCAGCAGCTACGCCAGCGCTCACCCCTGGGAGGATTTCGCGGAGACCTGGGCTCATTACCTGCACATCGTTGATGCCTTGGAGACGGCGCACTCCTTCGGCCTGTGCGTGCGCCCGCGCTCCGGACGCGACCCCGCGCTCAGCGTGGACATCGACTTTGATCCCTGCCAGCAGCCCGACTTCGACGCCCTTATCCGCGCGTGGCTCCCGCTCACTTACGCGGCCAACAGCCTGAACCACAGTGTCGGCCAGCCCGATCTGTATCCGTTCGTCCTGGCGCCGCAGGTGATGGGCAAGCTGCGGTTTGTTCACGGCTTGGTTCACTCGGTGCCATCGGCGCAGGCCCACCTCGCTGCACGGACGTCGCGATCCTAACGAGGCGGAATGCGCACCATGACATCCTGCTCTTCGTCCCAGAGGCAGTATCGCGAACTCGAAAGGCCGCTGCGAAGGGTGACCACCGGTGCACGCTGGAACGCCGAGTGCGCGAAATGGCAGCGCTGGAGCCGGTAATTCGGCACCTTCGGGTCGAAATGATGAACGTGATGAAAGCCAATGTTCCCGGTCAGCCACTGCAGGAGCTTGGGCAGCCGCAGGTGAGAGCTGCCCTGCAGCGATGCGGTAGCAACATTCCATTCTTCGCGCCGTGACCAATGCACGCCTTCGAAACGGTGCTGCAGGGAGAACAGCCATACACCAATGATCGACGCTGCGATCATCGTCGGCAGAACGACCAGCAGCACCGGAATGAAGCCGAAGACGAGACCGAGTGACCCATAGACGGCCAGCAACGCCATGTTGGTGTACTGCACCGCCCACTTCTCGTGACGCCAGCCGGTGGGGGCGTCGAATGGCATACGATAAAGCACCAGGAAGATCAGCGGGGGCAAAAGGAGCAGCGAGACTATAGGATGCAGCCCGACCCGGTGAACAAGCATGCGCCAGGGCGGGAGACGGCGATACTCGGCGACGGTCAGGCAATTGGAATAGATGTCCACCCCGCTGACACGGCGATCGAGATTGTTCCAGTTTGCATGGTGCCCCGCGTGTTGTCGGCGCCACATGGCGTAGGGAGTGAATGTGGCCAGACTGCAGAGCATGCCCACTGCATCATTCGCGGTTCGAGAGCGAAAGAAGGAGCCGTGCCCACAGTCATGCTGGATGATAAAGATGCGCACCACGAAGCCGGCGGCGCCGAGCGAAAGTGCCAACGGCGCCCCCCAGCCGCGGCAGACCGGCGTACATCAGCGCATAAAGGGCGCCCAGCGGCAGAATGGAGCTCGCGGCAGTGATCGGGATCCTGGAGAGGTGAGCTGATGACCGGATCTTCTCAAGACGACAGCATCAGCGGCACTGCCGAGTGGGCCGCGATACGCGAAACGACGGCGCGTTTCCGAACTCCGAGTCTGGCGACCAGCCTTGGCCAGCTTGGCATGCCGGGTCCGAGGTAGGGAACGTGAACATAGAAGCAAGGTTCCCAGCCGCTGCCCGTTCAGTGGCGATGCATCCAGCAACTGCTGCGTGCAAACCCGGCGAATCACCCCGTACTCCGCCTGAAGCAGGTTTGCGGGGCGGGCTTCAGCGTAGGTTGCTCAAATCTGCTTGAAGTGCGAGATATTCTGGAATTGAGCTGCTTTTATCACCCCGATGAACAGACATGTTCAGCAGATGCTGCGGGAAGGCGGCGAAGGCAGCACTGAATCATTTCGCGCCCAGCGTCCGACCTGAAACCTCAACTGGGCTGACCAACATGCTCAATCCGGCCTGTTCCAGCGCATCGTTCAGCAGCGCCCGCACGGCACCGCCAGTCTTCAAGAGGAGTGCGTCAAAGAGAATCTCTCTTGCCTGACGTTGCGGAATGGTTCGGATGATCTTCTTGATCCGCGGCAGGCGCGGCGAGGCCATGCTGAGCACATCAACTCCCATGCCCAGCAGGAGGATCGCGCCGGCCGGATCGCCGGCCATTTCGCCACAAACACTGACCTGCTTGGCCGCGTCATGTACATCCCGCACAATCTGATAAACCGAGGCGATGACCGCGGGGTGTAGGCTGTCATAGAGTGCGGCCACGCGCTCGTTGTTGCGGTCGACGGCGAGAAGGAACTGGGTAAGGTCGTTCGTTCCGATGGACACGAAGTCCACGACCTGCATCAGCAGTCGGACGAGGTAAGCGGCGGATGGGACCTCGACGACCACGCCAATCGGCGGCTTCGTCGCGGAAAAATCCCCTGACTGCAAGTCGGCATAGGCTCGATTTAGCAGTGCATTTGCAGCCTCCACCTCTTCCATCGCACTGATCATCGGGAATGCCACCTGCAGGTTGTTCAAACCGACGTTGGCGCGCAGCATCGCCCGCAGTTGGATGAGGAAGATCTCCGGGTGATCGAGCGTCACGCGGATGCCTCGCCAGCCGAGAAAGGGATTGTTCTCCGCGACCGGGAAATATGGCAGCGCCTTGTCGCCGCCGATGTCGAGAGTTCGCATGATGACTGGGCGCGGTGCAAACGCCTCGAGGACTTGTCGATAAGTCTGATATTGCTCTTCTTCGCTCGGAAAGCGATCGCGGGCCACGAAGCCGAGCTCGGTGCGGTAAAGACCAATGCCTTCGGCACCGTTGCTCAGGGAGGAGTCGAGGTCAGTCAACAACGCCGCATTGGAATACAGAGAGACGCGGGTACCGTCGGGCGTCATCGCAGTCTCATCGCGGAGAACTCTGAGATCGGCGGACAGGGCCTCTTCATGACGGACCATCTCCTCGAAGTGTTGGAGCACCGGCGGCGACGGGTTAAAGAATATGCGGCCGCGATAGCCGTCGATGGCGGCGGCGGCTTTGTCCAGATGCCCGATCGGCACGTTGCCGAGCCCCATGACCGCGGGGATCCCGAGTGAGCGAGCGAGGATCACAGCGTGGGAAAAGACGGAACCGCGCGTGCCGACGATGCCGACCAGGTTCGTCACTGGGACGTCGGTCATCCGCGCAAGGCTGATCTCCTCGCCCATCAGAATGCATCGCTCAGGATAAGTCGGGGGCACGCCGCCGTCCGACCGGAGATGCGTGAAGATGCGACGTCCGAGGCTCCGCATGTCCTCGGCCCGCGCACGGAGATAGGGATCTTCGAGTCGTTCGAAAGCTCCCGAATACGCGGCGATCGTATCGCGGAGCGCGCCGGGCGCCCAGTTACCGCCGCGGATCCGCTCCACTGCAGCGTTAATCAGGCCGTCGCTTTCCAGCACCATGACGTGAGCAGCGAGGATAGCCTTTGCCTCAATGGAGAGGACAGCTCCCCACTGCTCGCTGCGTGCGCGGATCTCTATGTGCGTGGCGGTGACTGCAGCCCTTAAGGACGCTTCTTCGGCGTCCACATCCTCGGGCATCTGGTCGCGGACCGAGGACAAGTTGGCGCGGGATTCGGGAAGAGTGATGGTGCCGATGGCGAAACCCGGGGCGCCTGGTATCCCCTGGAGAAAAGCAGGAGCTTCGGATCCATTGCGTAGAACGCGGCTGATCGCATCGCCCTTGGTGACGTCATTGATCGCGCCCGCGAGCTGTGCGGCGATGGTCACGAGGAAGGCGACTTCGTCCGAATTGAATGAATGTGGAGGCGCGCGCTGCACGACCAACACACCAAGGATACGGCGGAAGTGGATCAGTGGGACGCCAAGGAAGGCGGGATAGCGTGTATCGCCCAATACAGGAAAGTCGCGAAATCGAGGATCCTCCCGCCCGGCCGCCAGGTTAATGGGCTCCAGCCTTTCGGCAACGGAACCCACGAGGCCCTCCTCTCGGCCGACGCGGAAGATGCCTACTTGAGGCGAATTCAGTCCATCGGTCGCCATCAGGACGAAGTGGCTGCCAGCCGCATCGACCAGATAGACCGAGCACGCGTCGACCCGCATCGCTTCCTTGACGCGGCGAACGATGGTGGCTAGCGCTTCGTCCCGGTGCGGCAGTGCGCTGATTTCCTCCACAATTCGGCGTAAGGCTTCAAGCATTCCTTTTCTCCGGGCACGCGCCTACCTTTGGCAGCGCGTACGCCTGCCAGCATGACGACGCCGAACGCTCCGAGTAGGCCGGGAAAGACCATAACTGATGTGGGAGCCAAGCCGGCGCCCCCGGGAGGCGGCAGCGAATGTGCAAGTTGGTTGCCGGCACCTTCTTGACCAACACAGAACCTTTCCGGAAGATCCCCATCCATGGCAGCGGAACCACGAAATGCCGAAAACGAGGTACGGCTTGCGACGTCGACGATCCTGGAAAGGCTTCTCGACGATGCGCCGCGCAGCCACGTTACCCTGAACTGGCTGATCGACAACCTCGGCGCGCGGTCGTTCGGCATCGTGATGCTGCTCATCGGTCTGGTCGGACTGGTTCCAGGAGCATCGCCGCTCATCGGGGTCTTGCTCGCCTATCCCGCAATCCAGATGGTGATGGCACGTCCTGCCCCCGTTCTGCCGGGCATCATTGCTCGCCAAAGGATTGAAACGCCCCGGCTCGCCCGCCTCATCGAGCGACTCATTCCCGTCCTGCATCGTCTGGAACGCGTTGTCCGACCGCGTTGGCGCACCCCCTTCGAAGCAACGAAACGCGTCGTCGGTTTCGTCATTCTGCTGCTGGGGATAACCTTGCTGGCGCCGATCCCATTCAGTCAGATCATCCCGGCGCTGGTGATCATGCTTCTTGCGTTCGCGTTCCTAGAAGAAGACGGAATGCTCCTCTGCATCGCACTGTCCGCGGCAGTGATATCCCTCTCGATCACGGTGGCCGCCGTCTGGGGTGCGGTCGAGGGTGGCCGCTTTCTCAACAAACTGGGAAATTGACGGCGAGGCGGCAGGCGAGCGAGCGCCTGCGAAACAAGGCGACATCCTTAGCCTGAGCGCATTACTCTCCTATGTCAAAGCAAATGACCTCAGGGGGCAGGCGAAGCAGGGGGACATTGGCCCAGCCGGAACCGGCCCACGTCGGAGGTGCGGTGTGATCGACCGGGAGCTGTTGCGAGTCTACCACGCTGCCTTTGGCATGACCTTCGATCCCGCGCTTTGGGACAAGCGGCCTGGCGACACGGTGAACCGCATGATGCGCGACGCGCTCGCCGGAGATGGGCCGCCGGTCACCGACGACCGGGTCGCGACCGAGCTGGCGGGGCGGCTTCCACCACAGGACGCCTCTTGAGCTGGCCGCCTACATGCGAGGCTGTGGGGCGAGAATGAGAGTGGCCAGAGGTGGCAGGGTCAGAAGCAGAGAGAACGGGCGGCCGTGACAGGGGATCGGCTCGGCCATCACCGCTCCGGCATTGCCGACGTTGCTGCCCCCGTAGATCGCGGCATCCGTGTTCAAGCGCTCGGCATAGAGGCCGGTGCGCGGAACGCCGATGCGGTATTCCTCGCGGATCACCGGCGTGAGGTTGCAGGCAATGACGGCGATGTCGCCCGCTGTCCGGCCCTTACGGAGAAAGCAGATGATGCTCTTCTCCCAGTCGGTGCAATCGATCCACTCGAAGCCGGCCGGCTCGCAGTCCTGCTGATGCAGCGCCGTCACCTCGCGATAGAGGTGGTTGAGGTCGCGGACCAGTCGCTGTACGCCCCCGTGCATGGGATCGTCCACCAGATGCCAGTCGAGGCTGGCGTTGTGGTTCCACTCCCGCTCCTGAGCGAATTCGCAGCCCATGAACAGGAGCTTCTTGCCCGGGTGCGCGTACATCAGGGCGAGGTAGGCGCGCAGGTTGGCGAACTTTTGCCAGCGATCGCCCGGCATCCGTGCCAACAGCGAGCCTTTGCCGTGCACCACCTCGTCGTGGCTGATTGGCAGGACGAAGTTTTCGGCGAAAGCGTAGGTCAGGCTGAGCGTCAGCTGGTCGTGGTGATACTTGCGGAAAACGGGATCGAGGGTCATGTACGAGAGGCTGTCGTGCATCCAGCCCATGTTCCATTTGTAGCCGAAACCGAGGCCGCCCAGGTAGACCGGCCGCGAGACCATCGGCCAGGAGGTGGACTCCTCGGCGATCGTCGCCACGCCCGGAAACTGGCCATAAAGGTGCTCGTTGACCCGGCGCAGGAATGCGATTGCCTCCAAATTCTCGTTCCCACCGTAACGGTTGGGGATCCACTCGCCAGGTTGGCGGCTGTAGTCGAGGTAGAGCATCGAGGCGACGGCATCCACCCGCAGCCCGTCCAGGTGGTATTCCTCCAGCCAGAACAGGGCGTTGTTGAGCAGGAAATCGGCTACCTCGTTGCGGCCGTAGTTGTAGATCAAAGTCCCCCAGTCGGTGTGGCTGCCCTGGCGGGGGTCAGCGTGCTCGTAAAGCGCGCTGCCATCGAACCAGCCGAGCCCCTGTGGGTCGCGCGGGAAGTGGCCGGGCACCCAGTCGTTGATCACGCCGATGCCGGCCTGATGGCAGCGGTCGACGAAGTTGCGGAACTCGTCCGGCCGGCCGAATCGACTGGTGGGCGCGAACAGCCCCAGCGGCTGATACCCCCAGGAGCCATCGAAGGGATGTTCGGAGATGGGCAGCACCTCGATGTGGGTGAACCCCATTTCCTGGACGTAGGGGATCAGCGTATCGGCCAGCTCGGAGTAGGTGAGGAAGCGGCGCCCTTCCTCGACGCTGCGTCGCCATGAGCCCAAGTGCACCTCGTAGATGGCGACCGGAGCATCGACGCTGATCGCCGCGGCGCGGCGCTCGTTCCAGGTGTGATCGCTCCAGCGGTAACGGCCCAGGTCGTAGACGATGCCGGCGGTCCCAGGTGCCTGTTCGCAGAAGAATGCGAACGGGTCCACCTTGAGGGCCATCAACTTGCCGTCCTTCGACAAGATCTCGTACTTGTAGAGAAGGCCTTCGTCGAGCCCGGGGAGAAAGATCTCCCAGACGCCGCACTCGGCGCGATGGCGCATCGGATGCCGCCGGCCGTCCCAGTCGTTGAAATCACCCACGACGCTGACACGGGTGGCGTTGGGTGCCCAGACGGCGAAGCCGACGCCTGCCACGCCCTCCATCACCATCGGACGCGCACCGAGCTTTTCGTCCAGCCGCAGGTGTTTGCCCTCGGCGATCAGGTAGACGTCCATCTCGCCCAGAATCGGCGGGAAGCGGTAGGGATCATCGATGGTGCGCTCTAAGCCGCCGATGGTCATGCGCAGGCGATAGGGGAACAAACCACCGGATTGGTCGAAGGCGCCCTCGAACAGGCCATCGGGATGAATGCGCGTCAACTCGGCGACGGCCTCGTCGCCGCCAGCGCGAACCGCGCGCACGCGGTCGGCGTCCGGTGAGAAGGTGCGGACGACTAAGCCGTTGCGCCCGTCGGCGTGCATACCGAGATAGGCGAAGGGATCATTGTGGACGCCGGAGACAATCCTTTCGATGTCGGTTGCCTGCTGCCGCTTCATCCCGCTGATTCCTCCCCGTTTAGCGTCGCCGTCCGACCAATAGTCGCCGGTCTTTACTCGTTGTCCGGCTCGGTTCGCGCCGCGTCAGGCTCCACCACGTCGGACAAGGCGTTCTCGGGCGTATCTCCGCCTTGTCCACGCTTTTCTACGCGTTCCTGCCGCACCTTCAGACGCTCGGCCTTCTTCGCCGCCTTGGCGCGGTCCTTTTCCATCCGATCGAAGCGATAATTGGGCTTGCGAGCCATCGATGTCGTTCCTTCTGACGCTGCGCGATCCACCCGGCGCGGCCTGAACCACCTGTTGTCGCCAGCAGCCTATGACCGGACGCCAGCACCAGAGAGTGGCGTCACGGCGCCGCGGATTCTGACCGACGATGGGCGGCCGGCTGATGCCACCTTATCCGCCACAGAACAGGGCGGAACCACTGCAATTCCGCCTCTGACAACCGGCGGCTCGGGAGCGTGCGGTCTTCCGGCAGGCGCCTCTGTTAGCGACCGTCCAGCGGCGTTATGGCCATCCGCCGATAACGCAAAGCTCGCATACGATCGTGTGACTGCCTCGTATGTAGAGGCTGGAAGACTGTTGTTCTGATTAACCGGACCGCGACCGCCGAGGACGCGACACACACGCCCCTAGCGCCAGAAAACCGCCATGCGGATACGCGTAGGGTGGGCCGATACGTACCGGAAGTCAACAATGATGACAAATAGCGCGCCACTGGACGCCAGTTTATCTGACGCTGCCGGGACAATCGGCCGAAACGCCATTGCGATCCACTTGGCAACCGCCCATTTAATGACGTGCAATGTTCTTTCGGGCCGGCCCGTCAACACCAGCAATAGCGTCGTTGGTTTTCGTGCTCCCCAATCGAATATTTATCGGGCCCTCGCTAATGCGGGTCCTAACCGTTGGGGAATCAACGAATTGTCAATCGGCACTGTAAAGTGGTTCAATTCCGTCAAAGGTTTCGGCTTCATCCAGCCAGAGGATGGATCGAAGGATGTCTTCGTCCATATTTCGGCGGTGGAGCGATCCAATCTCGCAAACCTGGGTGAAGGACAGCGCGTAGAGTACGATATCGAGCGCGGTCAGCAGGGCAAGTCGTCCGCAGTAAACCTTCGCAGCGCGTAATCCTGCAAACGTTCGATTGCACGCATCGCAAGCGTCCATTGTGTCGGATCGGGACAAGCGGCCTCGGCGCGCTTGCTCTCGCCCGGCACGGGACTGCCCTTAATGGCGCACTGAGAGCTCAGAGCTTCGCCCAGTGCTAGAATTTGCTACGCGGATCGCAGGTGAGGGCGGAACGCAGGATAGGGGCGCAAGCTGAGGAGTGGCCAATGAGCATCGCGAGTAAACTGCCCACGATGACTGATGCGGAACTGACAACTCTGCATGGAAACACCAAGCGGCTGATCGGCGGCGGCACGGTAGCGCAGCAATCGGCAGCGGTGGCGCTGATGCCGTCAATTACGGCGGAACTGGCGGTGCGAAGTGACGCAGCGGCGGCGAGAAGAGCGCAAGCGCTGGCGACCAGGCGCGCCGGCAAGGTAAAGCCGGGCAGAGCGGTCGCAGGCGGAGCCGAGAGCAGGCAGGTGACATGAAAGCGCACAAGTTCACCGTTGGCCAGACGGTTCGCTATTCGCCGGGACACAAATCTTTTTCAGGCCCCGGGGGCAGCTATAAGGTTGTCCGCCTGCTGCCGGCGGAAGCCAACGATTATCAGTATCGCGTCAAGAGCAGCACCGACGGCCACGAGCGCGTGGTCAAGGAAAGCCAGCTCAGCTAGCCCTACAGCAGCGGTAGAGTCCCGGTTGGCCATGCCAGAATGACCTACTGCGTCGGCGTAACTCTCGACGAAGGCTTGATCTTCGCTTCCGACTCACGCACCCATGCGGAAGTGGATAATTTTGCCAAGTTCTGCAAGATGACGGTGTTCGACCGCCCAGGCGACAGGGTGATCGTTCTATTGAGTTCCGGCAATCTGGCGGGCACGCAGGCGGTCATCAGTGTCCTGAAGCAACGCGCCGGTTCCGAGTCGGGCGGCCTATCGATCTGGACTGCCCCGACGATGTTTGATGTCGTCAACCTGGTGGCGGACGCGATGCGCGACATCGAGCGCCGCGACGGCCCGTATCTCGCGCATGGTCCGATCAGCTTCAACGCGTCTTTCATTGTCGGCGGACAGATCAGGGGCGAGGCAACGCGGCTGTTTCGCATTTACGTCGAAGGGAACTTCATCGAGGCGGGACGCGACACGCCCTTTCTGCAGACGGGCGAAACAAAATACGGCAAGCCGATCATCGATCGCGTGATGACGCCGTCGACATCGCTTGCCGACGCCGCAAAGTGCGTGCTGGTCTCGTTTGATTCGACGATGCGCAGCAACCTGTCGGTCGGCATGCCGATAGATCTGCTCTGTTACCAGCAGGACAGCCTCGAGGTTCGGATGCGCCGGCGGTTCGACGAAGGAGATGCCTATTTCTCCGCGCTCAGTCGTCAGTGGAGCGAAGGCGTACGGAAGGTTTTCGGCCATCTTTCGCCGCTGCCGTGGCCCAGTTAAACCGACCCACTGCGCGCGTCTCATTCAGGTTGTGGAAACAAAGGAACGACACATGTACCTGCGAGTCGGCTATGAGTTGATCTACGACTGTCCGCAGCCGACGCCGATGATCCTGACATTGAACGTCCACTACTCGCGCGTGTCCGATCTCGTCACACCTGACCACCTCAAGGCTGACCCTTCGATCCCATATTCCGCCTACCGAGACGGCTTTGGCAACTGGTGTACAAGGATTGTCGCGCCCCCGGAACGCATCCGCCTGTTCACCGACGCGATCGTCCGCGACAGCGGGGAACCGGACATCGTCGTTCCTGAGGCAATGCAGCATTTCGTGCAGGACTTACCGGAAGAAACGCTCGTCTATCTGCTGGGCAGCCGCTACTGCGAGACCGACCGTCTGTCCGATGCGGCGTGGTCGCTGTTCGCGTCGACACCGCTCGGCTGGCCGCGCGTGCAGGCCGTCTGCGATTTCGTGCACCGGCACATCACCTTCGGCTACGAGCACGCGCGGGCGACGAAGACGGCGATGGAGGTGTTCAACGAAGGCCGGGGCGTCTGTCGCGACTATGCCCATCTGGCGATCGCCTTCTGCCGCTGCCTCAACATCCCGGCCCGCTATTGCACAGGTTATCTGGGCGACATCGGCGTGCCACCGTCAGACGAGCCGATGGATTTCTCCGCCTGGTTCGAGGTCTTTCTCGGCGGCCACTGGTACACCTTCGATGCGCGCAATAACGTCCCTCGTACCGGCCGGGTGCTGATCGCCCGCGGTCGCGACGCCTCCGACGTGGCGATCAGCAGCACCTTCGGCCCGAACACGCTCACCGGCTTCAGGGTCTGGACCGATGAGGTGGACGCGCCTCAGTTTAACAGCAACGGCTCACTCCACCTGTAGGCTTCGGCGAGCCGCGCCGCCCAATCGGTACATCCCTCGGATGTCGTCAGCAAGTCATGGCGGATTTCAATGAGCACGTGGGGCAACCCTCGCTGCTCCCCGTGGATCGGGAGGGTATAGTCCGTCGTGTCTTCAACGGTGTAGGGCTCATTGTGGCCGACGACGACCCCGCCGGGACGCGCGAATGCCTCGATCAGAAGGAGCGCCAGTCGGGAATCGCGTCCGTAGGCGAAACCGACCTGCCAGGGACGGCAGTCGCCGTTCAGGATTGGGGTGAAGCTGTGGACACTCAGCAGCAGGCTCGGCCGTCCGGCGGCAGCCCGGCGGTCGAGCACCCCGGCAATGGCGCGATGATAAGGGTGGAATAAAGCTGCGGTTCGTCGCGCTCGGTCCACTGTGCCGACAGCTTGATTACCGGGAACAACGACGTGGGCGCTCGTCGACGCAATCGAGTCCTTGCTCGTGAGCGGCCGGTTGCAGTCGATGACGAGTCGCGAGTAACCGCTTGCGATCAGCGGCGCACGCAGGTGCTCTGCGAGGCGCCTCGCCACCTCTGCAGCGCCCGGATCCCACGCGATGTGGCTGGTCAGCGCTGCGTCGCTTAGGCCAAGTCGGTTTAGACGGCTTGGGATACGGTTTGAGGCGTGATCACAGACGACCACTGCGCTCCCTGGGCCGCCGGTGTTGGCAACCACCCATGCCGGCGGATCATCCGGGAGGAGAAGGCGATCATCGATCGGCATCACGCAAACATTCCCGGTAAGGCGATCTCGCCCAGGACGGCGAAGTAGTGACAGGTAGCGCCGGCCAGCACAAAGACGTGCCAGATCGGCTGCTGGTAGGGAAGCCGTTCCCAAAGATGAAACAAGACTCCGACGCTGTAGAGAAGCCCGCCCACCGCGAGCAGGATGATCGCTGGCACTGATACCGACACGAAAATAGGAACGATCGCCACCAAGATGGTCCAGCCGAGGAACAGGTAAAGCGCCACCGACAGCCGTTCGAACCGGTAGGGCCAGATCAGCTTCATCGCTCCGCCGAGGCCGGCCACCGACCAGACATAGACAAGCAGCCAGCGGCTCCAAGCGCCGTCCAGCTTGACCACCAGAAATGGAGTGTAAGTGCCGGCGATCATCGCGAAAATGGCAACATGGTCAAGCTGCCGGAGCAAGCCCCTGCCTTGCTCGCCGCCATTGTAGAGAGCTGAGCAGATCAACATCGCCAAAAGCCCGCAACTGTAGACGAGAAGGCTCAGGGTCAACCCCGGCCTCCCCTGCGGGATCACGGCCCCCATCAGCGTGGCCACGCCGACGAGCCCTGCGACGATCGCGAATCCATGTACCCACAGATCAACTCGTCGCTCGCCCCGGTTCAGGGGGCGGGGCGGGTTCGGGGAACGATTCAATGACCTTGCCTCCGAGCACTCGCCGGGTCGTCCGCCATTTCGCCACACACGCGGACCTCCTTGGTAGCACCGCGGACGTCTCGGACAACCGATAGACTGCGTCGGAGACCGCGGGGTGCAACGTGTCGTAAAGCCCAGCCACGCGACTGTAGTTGCGGTCGACCGCGAGCAGAAATTGAGTAAGATCGTTCGTCTCGACTGAAATAAATCAACTTTCCGTGCCCTGGCGACGGCGAAGATCGCGCTCGCCACCCTCGCCTACAACTTCACCCGCCTCGCCTGGCTGCAGGGGCGAACGGTGCCCGCTTGAACCGCGGGGACGACTGCGAAATGCTCCGGCGCTTCCCATCGGCACGCAATCCCAGCCACGAAGATACTGCGGCAGACTTGCCAGCCGCGCACGGCATCAATACCATCCGACATGGCGAAAGAACGAGTTGATCGCCTTGCTGTTGGTGGGAACGGTGAAGCAGTTGAGGAAGCCGTTCATCACCCGCTTCAGGTAGCGCCCCTGCTCCGCGATCGGCCGGTGCATCATCCGCCATATCGTCCCTTGACCTGCCGGAGCTTCTCCCGCAGCTGTTAACGAAACAGTATGCCGCAGGATGAGGAAGGTCCCTCCCTGCTCGTTCCACAGATATGCGTGAAACTGAGAAAGGCGAAGGTTTTCGGCTTGCCGAGGTTTCGGGCCTTGCGCTTGCGCGCCGCGTGGCGCCCGAATTCGATGATCCGGCTCTTCTGCGGATGGAGCTCCAGCCCGAAACTTCTGCAGACGCTGCCGAAGCTCGCCCAGAAACTGCTCGGCCTCCGAGCGATGCTGGAAGCCCAGCACACTGTTGTCGGCATAGCGGACGACTATCACCTCGCCGCCGGCATGTCGCCGCCGCCACTGCTGGGCCCATAGGTGATAGACGTAATGCAGATAGATGCTCGCCAGAACCAATGAGATCACCGCGCCCTGTGGCGGCCAGCAGGCGCCCGTCTTCCAGCACGCCTGCCTTCAGCCACTTGCCGATCAGGCGCACGAGCCGCCTGTCCGCGATCCGGTGTTCCGGGAACCGGACAGCCATTCCCAGCTGACCGAATCGAAAAACGCCGGATGTCGGCATCCAGTATCCAGTTCACCTTCTTCCGGTAGATCGCGGTTGCCATCGCATCCAGCGCTTGGTGCGGATGCGCCCCGGCCGGAACCCATAAGAGAAGCCGAGGAAGTCCATCTCGTAGATGGCGTTCAGGATTTCCACCACCGTCCGCTGGACAATCTTGTCCTCCAGCGCAGCGATGCCCAACGGCCGCTGCCGGCGCCGCGGCGGCTTCGCCCGATACGCACCCCGTTGTACGCGTCCGTGCAGGTCCGCGAGGTTGCCCTCAAGGCCGGATTCGTACTGGTCGCAGGTGATTGGCTGGATCTTCAGCGTACAGAACTCTCATCTGCAGCCACCTGCCGGTCTCCCGGCGCACGGAGAAGGTTCGATCCGGGGCCGCTTCCCTCCGCCAGTCGCACCGCCCGAACCCCTCTCCGCCCCTCTACGAACCCCAAGAAACCTCGTTATTTCAAAGGCTCTTGCTTCGCCGAGCGGGTACCGCGACCCGCTGCCGAAGCGCCCCAGCGTTCTCTCTTTGGCCCCATTCTCCGTCGGATGGGAACTGCGCCATTTCAGTACCCACAGACGATACCAAGCACTCTCAAAGGCTTAGCCGCCTTGGTGCCTGGGTACTTTTCGAGAGTGCGTTTGGCAGGCGAAGGTTCCGCAAGTGCTGCGCGAGCCAGGGTCACGTAACAATCACTCGCCCGAAATAGCCTGGAACAGGCCAAGGCCGAAGTGGCAACCGAAGCCGAGCGCGACGGGCCCGGACACGGGTTCGGCGAAGGTGAGCCTCCAGAAGCTGCCGCGCGTGTCGGGCTGCACCAACCCACGCTTCGTCCTGAAGCGATGGAAGTGGACCGGGCGGCGGAGCCGGCCGTTGATGGAAATCTCGTCCGGCAGCGGCTCAATTGTCAGGGGATCGCCCCACCCGCGTAGCCGACATTCCTTGCGGATCTGATCGACGATGGTTAGCCTGGCTTTGCAATACCATGGATGCAGATACGGGGTCCCCGATTGCCAACATCGGGATTGCCGCAGCAGGGCTGACGCTTGCGCAAAGGTGCTAGCTACCCCGATACCCTCCAGCGCCATCCTCCATTGCGCGCCGTCGCGCTGCCTCAGCGTTATCAGACCTTCCAACACTCGCCAGGGCATTGTCACATCTTCACGAGACGCTCGAACTGGGTAAAGCTGCTCGCGTGTGTTCAAGCGACGCTCGTAACGATGCTCCATTGAGCAAAGGCGTTGGCACGAAAGATACGCAGGGTTCGGCGCGAGATCAGATGGCGTTGGATGTTAAACGTGTTGTAGACAGCAGCGTGAGCGGACAGAAAGCGCTGGGTTGACCCCGGGTCTTTGAATCCCAGCCACGACCGTTCTCGCCTGCGGATCGGCCGATGTGAATTCTTGGCTCGATTATTTGAACGGCCACCATTTACGTGTCGTCGCTGCATGCCGAGCGTGCGAAGTGCTGCCCCATAGGATCTCAGCTTATCTGTCACGATCGCTTCCGGTCTCATCTCCTGCTTTTTCAGCAGGTTGCGAAGGAGCTTGAGCGCAGCGCGCTTATTGCGGCGGCGTTGGACCAGGATGTCCAGCACTTCCCCTTCGGCATCCACAGCGCGCCACAGATACATTGGTCGACCACCAATCGAGACGAACATTTCGTCGAGGTGCCACCGTCCGACCGGTTTCGGGCGTCCAACCTTGAGCCGCTTCGCGTAAACCGTACCGAACTTCATCACCCAGCGACGGATCGTTTCGTAGCTGACGTCCAGGCCGCGTTCGGCCAACAGATCCTCGACGTCCCTGAGACTGAGCTGGAAACGCAGATAGAGCCACACCGCGTGCTGAATCACGCTCGGCGGGAATTGGTGACGGGCGTACGAGACAGGCTGCATCCCCGCAGGCTACCCGCAGCGGTGGCGCAGGCCAACGTTCCCGTGACAGTGCCGTCACGATCGCCACCCTGCCTGCGAGCCGGCCCCTCACGCGCGTCTCCGTTCCCATTTTCCAACCCTCGAAGTCGTCGTCGAGCTTCGAGGTGAATGCTGCCAATGTTCGCACGCTCGAACGATGGCAGAATGATCTTTCCCCGTCGATCGGCCAATGAACGCTCACGGGGTCGGATTTGGAAGAGCCCAACAGCCGGCGTCTATGTCCGCTTCGCTGAAAACCGAGAGGCGGCAACGACACATGCCGACCTTCCCGTGACAGTGCCGAATTGTCCGTTCGAGCGAACGGGTGCGCAGGGCTGTCTCCTTCGGCTCGCGGCCGCCCTCAGGCGGCCAGCTGCGCCAGTCGCGCGTGGGCCTTGCCGAGCGCGGCCACCTTGTTGTCCTCACCCATCGCCAAGCCCTCGGCGTAGACGATCTCGACATCGCTCATGCCGAGGAATCCAAGAAAAGTCCGCACGTAGCCGCTCTGGGTATCCTTCGGCGTGCCCGCATAGAGGCCGCCGCGGGCGGCAAACACATAGACCTTCTTGCCGGCGAGAAGGCCGACCGGCCCCTCGGCGGTATAGCGGAAGGTTACCCCGGCGCGGGCGATATGATCGAAATAGGCCTTCAGCACCGAGGGGATGCCGAAGTTGTACATCGGCAGGCCGAGGACGATGACGTCGGCATCGCGGACTTCCGCGATCAGCCGATCGGAATAGGCAACAGCGTCCTGCTGCGCCGGCGTGCGCTCCTCTGGTTTGGCGAGGAAGCCGGTGAACCGCGTGGCGTCGAGATGCGGCACCGGCTCGGCCGCGAGGTCGCGCTTCACCACCCGGCCATCGGCATGCGTCTGCCGCCAGGCGGCGACAAATGCATCGGCGAGCTGAGTGGACTGCCCGCCCTCGGAGAACAGGCTGGTGTTGATTTGCAGGAGCGTGGTCATCGTGGTCGCCCTTCAGAACTTCGATGACCGGATTGGAGCATTTGATTTTATGATAAAAAAGATCAATATTCTGACCATATCAATCAAGTAAATAGATGAATGTCTGATGCCTCCGGCTTCCCCCACATCACGCTTGAGCAATGGCGCGCGCTGATCGCCGTCGTAGACGCCGGCGGCTACATGCAGGCAGCCGAAGTGCTGAACAAGAGCCAGTCGGCGGTCACGTACGCGGTGCAGAAGATCGAGTCGCTGCTGGGGGTTCAGGCGTTCGAGATCGTCGGTCGCAAGGCGGTCCTCACGCCCACCGGCCAGATGCTCTACCGCCGCGCCCGGGCGCTGGTTGACGAGGCCGGCGGATTGGAGCGCGCCGCCCGAACCCTTTCGGCCGGCTGGGAGGCGGAGATCTGCCTCGCCGTCGAGATCCTCTTTCCGACCTCGCTCCTATTCCTGTCTCTTGACCGGTTCAGCCGGGAAAGCCCGATGACGCGGATCGAGGTGCTGGAGTCGGTGATCCGCGGGACCTCCGAAGCCCTGATCCAGCGCCGGGCCGATCTTGCGATCACGCCGATGATACCCCCCGGATTCCTCGGCGATCCACTGCGGCCGCTGCGCCTGATCGCGGCGGCCCATCCCGATCATCCGCTGCACCAGTTCAGCCGTCCCCTGACAATGCAGGACCTGCGGCGGCACCGGCATCTTGTGGTACGCGACACCGGTGTGACGCGCGACCGCAAGACCGGCACCGTGGAGGCCGAACAGCGCTGGACGGTGAGCCACATGGCCACCTCCGTGGAGGCTGCCTGCATGGGACTCGGCTTTGCCTGGTTTCCCGAGGACCGCATCCGGGACGAACTGGCCAGCGGCCGATTGAAGCCGCTGCCGCTGCGCGAGGGTGGCGAGCGCTGGGTGCAGCTTTACCTCGTGCTGGCCGACGCGGATTTCGCTGGCCCCGGCACCCGGCGCTTGGCCGAGATCATTCGTCACACGGTCGCTGCGGATTGCGCCGAGCGGCACCCTACCGAAGGTCCCGCTGCGTGAGACAGTCGGAGGAGCAGGTCCTAGCCGCCGCAAATTGGCTTTTAGGGCTTGGACATCAGGTAATCCCGGAATCCGCGCCAGAAGGCTGTGCCGAGGAAATACGCCGAGGCGAAGAAGTAGAGTGCCAGCAGCCACCCGGGGTTAGCCCCGGCAAACAGGAACAGGATACCGAGCAACCCGTGGGCGGCCGCGGCAAGGGCCGAGAGGTACTGGTTGGCCCGTGCCACGACGGCGGCCGGGAGCAGGGCAAGCACGAGTAGCAGCAGGATGACCCCGGCAGCGCGCGCCCAATCGCTCGTACCCTCGATCGAGTGGTCCGGCGCGCCCGCGATCAAGCCTGGACAGAGCAGCAGGACGAGTCCGAGCAGCGCATCAACAACGAGGACGATCCTGAGAATGCGTTCGTAGCTCATCGTTCCGAGTCCAATCCCGACAGACACGGGGCACCCGCGCCCTATGCCTTCCGCCAGGGAAAGAAGGCGTTTCGCACGTCTTTCAGGTATGGAGCGAGTTGCGGCAGGTGGCGCAGGATCACCGTCTGCATGCTGTTTGCGGCGATCCAGTCGAGCCCGGCCGGCGTGTAGACTTCGGGCCGCCAGTCATCCGTGAAGAAGCGGTCACTCTTCAGCCGCCGCGAGGCCATCAGGATGAAAATGCGGAACGCCGTATCGGAGAACGCGAAGCCCTCGGGATAGGGCTCGGCAAGCATGCCGATCATGGTGTCGACCTTGTCGAGGGTGCCATAGACGGCTTCCAGTTCACGCGCAGGCTCCTCCCGCCCGCCGGTCAGCTCCAGGAACGTTTCGGGCACCTGCATGCGCAGCAGACGCCGGAACTCGCAGTAGCGCGGCACTCCACGTTCGCGATCGCGGACGATCTCCACGGCGGCAAGGTCGGCCGGCTCACCGGAGTCCTGGCGCCGAAGGTTCTGCAGGTACCTCGGATAGTTGTGCAAAACGAGGGCGCCCGGGTTCAGTGTGCCGAGCGAGTAGACCACATCGACGAACGGAACCTCGGCGTACAGGTGATGTGTGTTGCTGGCGGAGACCTCCGGCAGGGTGGCCGTGCGGATCAGCCGGTCATCCTGATGCCGGCGGAAGGTGAACTCGTCGCGCACCAGCGAATGCATGCGATAGACAGAGACGAATTCTTCGGTGAGCGTATAGCGCACGCCGTGTTGATCGGTCGGTGAGCCGATGATGCCGCTCACCACCTCTTCGGGGCCGACGCGGCCGTACCCGCGCGCGAACTCCTCGCCGAGCACGCCCCACCAGTTCCCGCGCATCCCGAAGCGCAGGGCGGGTGTGTTCAGCAGCGACGGCGTCCACTCGACGGTGTGGATCTTGGCGATCAAGGCGGCAACGACCAGCCGCGCCTTTTCGAACAGCCAATCCCCGTCCTTGTCCGGGTGGTCGATCTTCAGGCGATCGCAGATGGCGTTGTGTTCGCGGGCAAACAGCGTATGCAGGGTAGACAGGCCGATCCACCAGTTGCCGTTGACGCCAGTCAATTCCAGCTCAGCTTCCTGGTGATGCACACAACGCTCGGTCGTAAGCGGCAGGAAGGCGCCGGGTGCGAGGTGAATCTTGCCGTCTGCAGCCGGTCGGCTGGTGGCCGGATCGGTCCGGATGCGGGCCACGCACGAGGCACTGGAACCGTAGATTTGCGAGGCGTCCCACCAGTGCGTCTCGACATTGAGGAAGGTGGGCGGCCTGCCCTCGTCTGTGGGTCCCCGCGTCGGATCGGGCGGCGTGCGAGGCACGATCATCGGGTTTTCGGGAAATGGATCGTCTTCGGCGATGGGAACGCGAATGGGCTCGACCTCGTCCGGCGAAGCGCCCGGGCCATGGCTGAACCAGTCGTGGACCATGAACTGGACCCAGGCCGCGGCGAAGACATTGAGGGTGGACGCCGGCGTGAAGGCGTGCCGTGTCAGCAGCCTGCGGCTGATCACGCGCGGATTGGGGTCGAGCAGGCTGGCCGTGTCCGTAAACGTGGCCTGCAGTGGAACATTGCGACCGAAGCGCGTAACGGCCATGCCCATGCTCGGCTGGCTCAGATCGTTATATGAGCCGTCCGGCGTCCGCGTTGCCCGGACGTCGCGGCCTGCTGCCGGTGGTGCCTCCGGCTCGCGCGTTTCGGTGTCGTAGAGATTGAAGCGGCGAAGGTCGATACGCAGCGCGACCAAGTTCACCACCGAAAGCAGAAAGCCGAGGCGATGCCAGACAACACGCCGGTTGATGGCACGGAACAGGTTACCGAGCAGCCGTTCCAGCACCCCGGGCCGATAAGGCTCGACCATGGCGTTGCCCTCTACCGCCGAGCTCCTGCAATCAGGCTACCCCAACCAGTCATCAATGCAAGGAGCGCGTACGATAAAGCAACCACAGCGTGCTGATGCGGGAAACGCGTCGCTCCGCCGAGACGAGAGAGACGTGCTCACTTGCTTGCGGGGTCGGAGACGGGCGGTACAGCCCTTCGCTTGCATGCGAGAAGACCGCAGAGGCGCGAAGCTCGCCTGGACGACCGGTTGCCGCGTCGCCATGTCCTGCAGGTGGCTTGGTTCATCCAAGCTCGCGATACCGAGGGAGGGCAAATGCGCGAAATCGTCCCGGATGTCCTGATGTGGTCACGGCTCTCGGAGCGCCATGGATATGACTTCAACGGCCACCTTTTGCGTCACTCCGAGGGTAATCTGTGCATCGATCCGGTCGAGCCTGATCAGGCCACTCTCGACCAGCTGGTGGCACTCGGAGCAACCAAAGTCTTGCTGACCAACCGCAATCATACGCGCGCCGCCAACCTGCTGCGCACCACGCTTGGCGCGCGAACCGCCATCCATGCCCGGGATGCGGACTACGCGCGCGCCCAGGGAGCCGAAATCGACGACGCGCTGGAAATGGGAGAGCGCGTCGGCCCGCTGCTGGTCGTGGGCGCCCCGGGGAAGTCCCCGGGCGAAGTCGCTCTGTTCTGGGAAGAACGCCGGCTGCTGATCGTCGGCGACGCGGTCATTGGTCATCCGCCCGGCCAGTGCGGAGTCCTGGCAGAAAAGGTGATGGACGATCCGTCACAGTTGCGCCAAAGCGTTGAGAGCCTCCTCGCGCTCGACTTTGACACGCTGCTTGTGGGCGACGGCGTTTCGATCCTGTCCGGTGCCCAGGATCGCCTGCGGGAGCTGGTGGCGACGTTCCGCAGTTGAGCTCACTCGTGACACCGGGATCGACCAAACCCGAGGCATTGTCCGAGCGATAAGCTCGATATAATGTGAGGGAGCCTCGATCCTGGGATAGCCTGATGGCGGGTTTCCGAGGCCTTGAAACGCTGCAGAAATTCGCTGCTGGGTACGCCTTGATCCACAACCTCTTCCATATCGAACATCATGTTTGCCGCCGGCAAATATTCAAGCTCAACCGTTCAGTTGCGCTGGCTGAGTGGCATCGCCTGGCCGCGTAGTCTGTTGAAACTGGGTGGGTCGAAGCGTCCCAAGTCGTTTACCCTGTCAATGCTAGCGGAAGAATCGGACACGAATTTTTTACTTCGCAATAAGATTACGAAAAATATCAAAATAGAGGCGGCTCAAGCGTCTTCACCCGTCTTCCTCCTGATCGCGATGAGGGCGCACGGCAGAGCTCCTTTTGAGGAACCTCGGCCCAGAGGCTCCGTTTGCTTAGGGAAGCCGGTGCCAGGAGGAGCGGGTGGCAGGAGAATCGCGAACGGCCGTGCTGGCGGCACTGGCGGGGAACCTCGCGATCGCCGTTAGCAAGTTCGTCGCAGCCGCGATCACCGGCAGTTCCGCCACGCTGTCGGAGGGCATTCACTCCGTCGTCGATACGGCAATCAAGGCCTGTTGCTGTACGGGCTGCATCGAAGCCAGGCACCGGCGGATGCCTCGTATCCGTTCGGTTACGCAAGGAGCTTTACTTCTGGACTCTGATTACGGCAGTCATGATCTTTGCCGTCGGTGGCGGGATGTCGTTCTACGAGGGCGTTCAACACCTTCTCGACCCGCGACCGCTGACCGATGCCACGTGGAACTACATCGTCATCGGCATGGCCCTGGTCTTTGAGGGCACGAGCTGGTTCGTTGCCTACCGCCAGTTCCGTAAGGGTGTGCGCAGGCGGGTGTCAACCGGCACGGAAACGGGGCTCTGACGCTATTTTGGTGCAGTGGGGGTCAGCCGGCGCCAATGAGTCGGGCTTGAAAGAGGTCGAGCTTGGCACGGCCGTACATCTGCCGCTTGACGAGCTTGAGCTTGGTGATCTGCCCTTCAGTCTGACCGTTTGACCAGGCTGAGGCGATTGCGGCGGTGACCGCGGCCTTGTCCTTTGTGACGCCGTTGGCGAAGGACGTGACGAGGCTTGCGCGGGACTGCTCGAGCCATGGATCAAGATCCGCCTCGGCCTTCTTGCGGATCATGGCGTGAAAGGCGGCGATGATCTTCCGCGCCTCGACGAGCAGGGGAACGCCGCCCTCGATGGCCGCGATGGGGACGGTTTCCGACTTTGTGAGCGTATCGCGGCTCGTGGTCATGAGCCGCGCGATGGTTCTGGCGGATGGAACACGGTGCAGGCTCTCGGCGTCCGCCTTGTCGGCGCGGCGGCGGGTGGCCCATTCGGTGACGACCCGGAGCGAACCGCGAAAACCAAGGGCCCTGAGGCGCCGCCACAGGTCGGTGCCTTTGTGGTGTCCGACCGCCCATTGCGCGTCGAGCCATGGAAGATGGAGTTCGAGCGAGCTTTCGCGAACCCTGAAGACATCCGACTGCTGACCTCGCAGCACCCTGCGGACGAGGCCGCGACCATGTCCCGTGAGGCGCACGATCTCCTGGATCGAGGCTCCCTTCTCGGCCTGCGTGAGAATGGCGGAGTTGGGGTCCTCGCGCCGCAAGTAGCCTTCATGCTGGATGCGCTCGGCGGCAGTCAGCAGGCCGGGATTGATCGTCGCGGCGCCGACCACAGATCGGATCTGACGCATCGAATTGCGCACAGCGTCGAGGAAAGCCTGGCTGGCGTTCTCCATCAGATGCCAACGATCGGTGACCTGGGGGGCATGCGGCAGCGCCTTGGCCGCCGCCAAGGCGTAACCGCCGCCGCGGTCGCGCGTGACGATGGCGATCTGTGGCTGGTCGGCCAGCCAAGCCTTCGCGGTGGCGGGTTCTCTGTCGGGCAGGAGACCGATCGGCCGGCGTCGCTCAAGGTCGCAGATGATTGTTCCGTAGCGCTGATTGCGCCGCCACGCCCAATCGTCGATGCCGATCACGCTCGGCGGAGCAAAAGCAGGGCGACCACGCCTTCAGACGACCCTTAGCAACGTGTCATTGCTCACCGGCAGCATGAGCCGCTGCGCGAAACACGCCGCCGGGCGCCCGCCCAGGGCAAGTCCGAGGTGGTGGACCACATAGTCGAGCCGCGCCGTTCGTCGCGCCCACGGCGCCAGCGCACCGTCATCAAAGCGCTCGGTGAAAATGCGGCACGAACACAGAACCGCGTCACAGCGGAAGCGCCGCGCAACAACCACGAGCCGAACCGGCCGGCCCGCTAACGGCAAGTCAGCCAGGCGCCGGAGGTATTGACTGTGGATACGCCCCGACTGCGCGCCACATCCGGGACAGGAACTGGCCTTGCCACTGTGGCGGACGGTGACCATCGTCATCGCACCATCACAGACGGAACTCGTCACCTCAAAGCCGGGCGGAACGAGGGCGCGAAGGGCTTGCTGCATCGCGTCGATCTCCTGTGAAACCGATGCGAAACAGCGCCTCAACTTCATCAAAACTGAGTCAGAGCCTCGTTTCCACGCCGCATTACAATGCACGTCGTATTTCCACCACCTGCGAATCATCGGGGCTAATACGCGTCCGGAAGTCAAGAGCGTCGCAAATCCTCAGCATTGGCCTGTTATCGCGCAAGACCTCACCAAAGATCTCCTTTACGCCTCGGCGCCGGCAATAGTCGATAATCCGGCGGGTAAGCATGCGCCCTAACCCCAGGCCGGTCATATCGCTGCGAACCATGATCGCATACTCGGCTTTCTCGCCATCGGGATCGGCGGTGGCGCTGGCCACGGCATAGACTTCGGCCCTGCCGGGAATCCCCGGCTCCGCCAACACCAGCGTCATGTCGCGGTCGTAGTCAATCTGCGTCATTCGCGCGGCGAACGCGTGCGTGAGCGCTCCTTTAGCGGCAAAGAACCGCATGCAAATGTCTTGTGGGGACATATGAGCGAAAAGGTCCTGCAAGGCCGGTTCATCCTCCGGCTTTACCGGCCGCAGCAGGACAGTGCGGCCGTCGCGAAGTGAGAAGGTTTCCTCGAGTTCCTTGGGGTAGGGGCGGATGGCAAGCCGCCTGGCCGGGATTTCGCGCGCGGGCCGCACACGTACCCGCGCGTCGAGTGCCATTACACCGAACTCGTCAGCGAGCAGCGGGTTGATATCCAGTTCAACAACCTCTCCGAAATCGATGACGAGCTGCGAGACCTTGACGAGAGTGAGCGCGATCTCGTTCAGCGCCGCTTCCGGTCGACCACGAACGCCTCGGAGAAGTTCATGGATGCGGGTTCGTGTCATCACCTCGCGAGCCAGATGCATGTTGAGCGGAGGCAGGGCAAGCGCCGTGTCCGCGATCGCCTCGACGGCTGTTCCTCCCTCGCCGAACAAGATGACGGGACCAAACTGCTTGTCCTCGACAATCCCGACGATGAGCTCGTAAGCGCCCGGCCGCTCGACCATGGGCTGCACGGTGAAACCATCAATGCGGGCTTCCGGAACGGACATGCGAATGCGCTCGAGCATCATCTCCGCTGCTTCACGCACCGCCGCAGGTGCACGCAGATCAAGGACGACGCCCTTGACGTCGGACTTGTGCGTAATGTGAGGCGACAGGATCTTGAGGACCACCGGACAGCCAAGGCCAGCAGCCAGCGAAGCCGCCTCCGCCGGATCCTTTGCGGTGTGAGTGGGTACCACAGGAATGCCGTAGGCGACGAGCAGGCGCTTGGCCTCGGGTTCGCTCAACCACTCGCGATGATCGGCCAGTGCCGCCTCAACCAGTCCTGCGGCCGCCTCCACATCCGGCTCGAACGCCTCTGGCACCGATGGCGGCGTCTGCGTAAGCGCCTCTTGATTCCGCTGGTAGTCGACCATGTGCATGAACGCTCTGACGGCTTGCTCCGGCGTGTCATAGGTTGGAATGCGATGCTCCGCGAACAGTTGGCGGCTTTCGCGCGCGGTCCTGTCGCCGAGCCAACTGGTGAGTGCGCAGCACTTTCGGCCTGCGATGGTATCGATGACCGCCTGCGCTGCCTCGGTGCCGGATGCGACGGCCGTGGGGCACTTAAGGACAAGAACGGCGTCCGTACCCTCGTCCTCGAGCAGGATCTCAAGAGCCTTGGCATAACGCTCGCCTGGAGCGTCGCCGATAATGTCGACCGGGTTGGCGCGCGACCACGTGGGCGGAAGCACGGCATCAAGGGCGGCGACCGTCTCTGCTGAGAGCTGCGCCAGGCGTCCATCTTCATCCATCAGCGCATCAGCGGCGATGACGCCCATGCCGCCACCATTGGTCAAAATTGCCAGCCGGTCCCCTTTTGGCCGTTGGCCCGTGCTGAGTGCTTCGACCGCATCAAAGAGTTCGCTGGTCTGGTAGACGCGAAGCATGCCGGCCCGACGGAAGGCGGCCTCGTATACCGCATCATGACCAGCGAGCGCCCCGGTATGCGACGCTGCCGCGGCGGCACCCGCGACGGTACGGCCTGCCTTGACGACGATCACCGGCTTTATGCGTGCAGCGGCTCGGGCCGCCGACATGAACTTTCGCGCACGGGTGACCGCCTCGATGAAAAGAAGGATGCCGTGCACATTGGGATCGTTCGCCAGGTAGTCGAGCATGTCGCCGAAATCGACGTCGCACATATCTCCCAATGAGACGAGGTGCGAAAAACCGATGCCGCGTGGCTCGGCCCAGTCTAGCACCGAAAGCACAATGGCTCCCGACTGCGCCACAAAAGCCAGATGGCCGGCAATCGGATTGAGGTGGGCGAAAGTGGCGTTGAGGCCCACTTCCGGTGCGATCACGCCGATGCAATTGGGGCCGACGATGCGCAGGAGATGCGGCCGCGCGGCATCCAGCATCGCCTGTTGCAGGTCTCGCCCGGACTTGCTTTTTCCCTCGCCAAAACCCGCGGTAATGACGACGGCGGCTTTGGTGCCGCGCTCTGCACACGCCGCGATCAACTCGGGAACCGTTGATGGCGGAGTCGCGATCACGGCCAAATCCGGCACAATCGGCAGCGAGCTGATATCCGGATAGGCGACCCAACCCTCAAGTTCCTCATACTTCGGATTGATCGGCAGGATCTGACCATGAAACCCGGAGTGAACCAGATTGCGGGCGATGAAAAAGCCGAGTGAGCTAGGCCGTTTGCTCGCGCCGAACAACGCCACGGACTTGGGCTTAAACAAGAAATCCAGATTTCGAATGGTCACCGCAATGCCCCTCTCGGATTTCGCTCGATCCTGGAATGTCACGCTACCCGTCCGGGCTTGACGCGAAGCAAAGATCGAGGTTTCACACCTGCCGGGCGCGCTCAGCAGCCAACGCGATCAAGATCCAGCTTTAAGAAATGCGTCGCGCAGGAGATGCATGGATCGTGATTACGGATTGCCTGCTCACAGCGCCCCGTGAGCGCGTCATCGGTCAGGTCAGGACTGGCGGCGAGAACCGCGCGGAGGTCCTCTTCGATGCTGTCTTGATTCTGCGAGGTGGGTGGAACAATCAGGGCGGTCAGGATCGTTCCGTCCTCCGCAATTTCGTAGCGGTGATAGAGTATTCCCCGTGGCGCTTCCGTCGCCCAATATCCAATGCCCGCCCGCGGCACGACCCCGATGGCCGGAGCGTCGGGCTTCTCGTACTCCGCAATCAGACGCAGGGCTTCGTCGCAGGCATGGAGCACCTCGATGCTGCGGACCACGATGCTCTGAAAAGGGTTCAGGCAGACAGCCTCGAGACCAGCTTCACGCGCGGCCTCCTGGGCGATTGGCGACAACCTATCGAAGTTGAGCCCATAGCGGGCGAGCGGGCCGACCAGGTATGCACCTCGGTCTTCGATCCGGGCGTGGAGCGCTGTGGAATGCATCACCTGGCGCTCACTGAAC
>WBZV01000092.1_pt1 | contig 60597 bp, 68 predicted proteins | sample 5204221 | NCBI WGS metagenome assembly WBZV01 (sample SAMN12344360, study PRJNA552823) | activated sludge metagenome | biome: Activated sludge suspended growth; feature: Nitrification reactor; material: Wastewater; isolation source: activated sludge from nitrification reactor of wastewater... | reverse complement strand
CCTTCAGTTTCAGGTGCTTGAGGTGGGTTTCATACTGCCGGGCGAAAGCCGGCGGAAAGTCGGTCGTCATGCTGGTTTCTCCTCGCGAAGTGTTGCAGAATCGGTCCCTTCACAGCGAAGGAACCGGAATGCAGGATAAGTCAGCGTCAGGCGTCAGGCTTGTTCTCCGCGGAGCGGCTTCGTTCAACCATCACTTCGAGGGGACCGCCGAGAAGCTGCGCTTCTCGGTTCCCCGTCGCCTCCGGCGCCGGGCGGCCCCTCAAGCTGAACGTTCGGCCTCCTGACCCCGCCCCTGGCTGCTGGAGACATTGACAACACATCCGGGCCGTTGTCACAATGTCCAACATGAAAGCTGTACGGCTCGTCTCGACGCGTATCCCATATTCGGAGTCGGCTTTCGCTGAACTCGCGCTGTGGCGGTTGCCTCAACCCGTAGAGGGATCAGCCCATGGCTTCAAGTATCGGCTTGCCTATGTAGTTCGTGGCGAATGCGTTCTCCGTTACGACAATGAGGTTGGGAAAGGTGATCATCGACATGTTGGCGGGATTGAAATCGCCTACACCTTCACGACCCCGGAGAAATTGATTGACGACTTCCAACGTGACATTGAGAGGTGGAACGATGAAAACCGTGACTCTTGACGTCCGCTCGCCCTCTGACGCGATGGCGGACTTTACCCAAGCATGGAAAACAGGCAAACCGCAACGATCCGCCCATATCAGTTTCGCGACTCCCGAACTGCTTTGGAAGGTACTGACCGAGAAGAGGTGGGAACTACTGAAGGTTCTGTGTGGGGCCGGTCCAGTGTCGATTCGTGAGGCGGCCCGTCGCGTTGGCCGAGACGTGAAGGCTGTTCACGGCGATGTAAAGGCCCTGCTAAACGCAGGTGTGCTTCACCGCACTGAGGATGGTCAGATTGTCTTTCCGTTTGAGGCCGTGAAAGTTGAATTCCTTTTGCAGGCCGCATAGAAGGCCCATGAACCAGAGGCCGAACCATGCGAGCGGACCAGCGCGAATCGCCGGGCAGTGAATTCAAATGTTGGGCCTCAGTCGTCAGGCAACCACTTTCGCGGTATGACCATTAGGCCTCGGCCAACACACTTCTTTGCCTCCCCGGAGAGGCCCACAAGTCCCTGTGCGCGACTCAGTACGGGTTCGACCTGGTCCTGGGACGCCTCGGCGCTTGAGCCGGCTGGGTAGGCGGGACACTTCCCCAGCCTCCGTCGCCGTGCTTAGCCGCCATCTTCGACGCCGTTTCCACGGGAAGGCACCGCAGCGGCAGTAAGCCCAGGGCGACCGCGGTGCGCTCGAGCGTCAAAGAGTGAAACTGCCGCGGAGCTTGGTGAGCAACTTCGGGCCCATTCCCTTGGCCTTGCTCAATTCTTCCAGTGACGTATAGGGCCGCGCCGCGACGATGGCTTCCGCCAGCTTCTGGCTCATGCCCTTGACCGCGGCCAGGGCGGCGGCGCTGGCCTGATTGACGGAAACCGCCGTCGTTTTGGCTGCGGCAGCGGCTTTGCCGGCCTTGGACGGGCCCGCTTTTGGGGAAGGCTTCTTCGCAGGCTCCGGGGCAGCAAAGGACCGGCCATCCTGGTCCAGGTTGCGATAGTCGCGGGTCACATAGCCGGAGGGGCTCCATTCGCGCAGCATCACCACCAGATTGGCGCTGTCCGCGGGCTGGGCGGCCGGAACGGAGAATTGCGAGGAGCGCCAGGCATCACCACCGGCCAGAACGCCGAGGACGACGCTGGCGACGGGGATGCCCTGCCAGGCGCCGCCGGCATAGGGGGCGTCGAGAGCCCACACTTCGAGGGCCAGCGTACCGCTGAGGTTATCGGCAGCACGCGGATTGACGATGGCGTCGCTGCTGAGATTGGCCATGCCATCGCCCAAGCGACAGGAGAGATCGCCCTCCAGGCGGGGCTGTACGAAGCGCTCCGTACCGGCATATTCGAAAAGACACTGGGTCACCGGGGCTCCGGTCTGATCCCAATTGACCAGGACCAGAGCCATGTGTTGTTCGCGGCTGGTGGCCGGCGGCATGGCGGGCGCCAGCGCGGAGACTGCCTGACCACCCAGCATGGGCGAAACGGCGACTTCGGCCACCTTGATACCGGCGGGCTGCCCGCCTGGAAAGCCGCAGTCACTGGCCCATAGTTGCAGCGCCCAGTGCGGCCCAACCGCCGCCAGTTGAGCGGAAAAGGCCAGCTCGGCATTGAGTTCCACCATATCGGCGTCGAAGCGATAGGCAAGGGCTTTGGCAATTCCCAGATCGGGGTTTCCGGAAGATTTTTGCATCATTTCAGATTCTGTTCGTGTCGTGGAAGAGGGTGCGCATTATAGGCCACCATTTTCCTTAACTTTCATAATGTTACGAACTTTTATGGCACAACAATGGTGCAAATCCATGTCATTGTTATGTCGTAAACACTGCAAAACGCGCTATGACGCCATTGTCAAGCATGCTCGTCAGTCGCCCCCAGGTCGCGGCGGCCAGCGTTTTTTTGTGGCGAAGACACCCGCACGACACTGCCGCACATGGCGATCCTTCGGCCCGAGGAGTAGCCCGGATCTGTTGCAGGCGACGGAGCTCAGGCCGCCAGCACGCTCCCCGGTCCCTGCTGCGCCGCCCACGGGGCGGGTTTCCTCACCGCCGCCCACACCGGGCTTTCCATGGAGAGCGCCAGCTGGCGGGCGAGTTCGACCATGCCGTCGTAGCTGGCGTAGCCGAATTCCCGCTCCTGGTTGATGTCCAGGAAGGGGATGCGGGCCTTCAGCGCCGTGTAGAGGTTGCGGCCGCCGGCGATGAGGATGTCGGCCTCGTACTCCCGGTAGGTGGAGAGCAAGGCCTTGGGGCTGCCGTCGTCGATCATCTTGGTGTCGTCGCCCATCAGCTCGCGGATACGGGCCTTGTCTTCTTCCGTGGATTTCTTGGTGCCGGTGGCGACGACCTTCATGCCCAGATCCTGTAGCGCCGAGACGATGGACCAGGACTTCACTCCGCCGGTGTAGAGCAGCACGCGCTTGCCGGTGAGGCGCTGGCGCCAGGGCTCCAGGGCTGCCTTGGATTTGGCTTCTTCGCGGGCGATGACCACCTCGGTGCGGGCGATGAGGTCCGGGTCGCCGATGAGGCGGGCGAAATCGCGGAGCGCATTGGTCATGTCCTGAACGCCGTAGAAACTGCCCTCGAAAAAGGGGATGCCGAAGCTGTCCTGCATCTTGCGGGCAACGTTGAGCAAGGCCTTGGCGCAGACGACCATGTTCACCCTGGCCCGGTGCATGGTTTGCACCTCATGGAAGCGGGCATCGCCGGAAAGCGTGCACAGGATGCGCAGGCCCAACTCGTCGAACAGCGGTGCCACATGCCAGAACTCGCCGGCGATGTTGTATTCGCCGATGAGATTCACGTCGTAGGTGGGGCGTCCGTCGGGGCGCAGCCTTGCGGGAGCCGGCTCGCGGGTGCCGATGACGTGCTTGAACATGGCTTCGCCGGCCAGCCGGTTGCCCAGGTTCTTGGTGCCGTAAAAGCCGGCGGCATCCACCGGAACCACGGGCGTGCCCCAACGTTCGCTGGCGGCCTTGCAGACAGCCTCCACGTCGTCGCCGATGAGCGCCGTGACGCAGGTGTTGTAAACGAAGACGGCGGCCGGGCCATAGCTGTCGATGGCCTGCTTGATGGCGTGGAACAGGCGCTTTTCGCCCCGGCCCATGACCACGTCGGTTTCCGAGAGGTCGGTGGTCATGCCGATGCGGTAGAGGGTGACACCGGAGGAACGGGTGCCCCGGTTGTCCCAGGAGGAACCGGCGCAGGCGATGGGGCCGTGGACGATGTGGGCCACGTCGGCGATGGGCAGCAGCGCGATCTGCGCCCCGTCGAAGGAGCAGCCGCCGGCGGTGGCGCCGGGCTTGGGCCGGGCGCACCCGGACTTTTCCTTCTTGTTGTGGCTGCAGGCCGGCTCGTCGAGCAGGGCCTGGATTTCGCTGGCTTTCATGGGCTTCTCCAGGGAGTGTCATCCCCAATCAGCAAAATGAGTGCCATCGCCCACCCATTGTTTTTTATGAGTTTCCGAGCAAAGCGCCGTGTCGCAAACCCGACAAGGGGCGCGAAAAAAGGCGGCCGCAGCCGCCTGGGGGCCACACGGCGGCTTAACGGGTTGCGGCGGCAGCCGGGGCTTCGGGTTGCGCCATCTTCCTGTGAGCGGCATCCGGATGCCAGCCGAGGACGGCCAGCATGAGCATGAAGCCGACGACGTAAGCCACCGCCACATGCCAACCGTAACTGAGCCAGCGACCGGCGGACTTGGCTTCCGGATACATGTTGGAGAGGGCGACGCCGGCGGAAGAACCGAACCACAGCATGGAGCCGCCAAAGCCGACGGCGTAGGCCAGGAAGCCCCAGTCGAACCCGCCCTGGCGCAGGGCCAGCGCCGTCAGCGGGATATTGTCGAAGACGGCGGAGACGAAACCCAGGGCAAAGGCGGACTGCCAGGAAGCCGGCGGCAGTTTTTCCACCGGCATCATGGAAGCGCACAGGACCAGGGAGAGAAGGAAGACGGAGCCCTTGACCGTTTCGGGCAGCACTTCCCAGTCATGGCGGCGAACCGGCATGGTCACGCAGATCGCCAGCCAGACGGCAACGCCGATGAAGGGGAAATGCTCGCCCAGGTCGGCAAAACCCAGGTTGATCGTGATATTGGTCAGTACGGCAAACAGCAGCATAGTGACGACAATGCCGATGCGACCCCAATCCACGCGGGTATGCCCGTGGCTGCCTTTGAGGATGGGTGAATAGGCGTGCTGCTGTTTGGCGCCGCAGTACGCGACGATGAGGAGAGCGACGCCTGCGGCGACATAGGCATCGAAGACGCTGGCCGGGCCGATGCCGTCGATCCACATCATCGTGGTGGTGGTATCGCCGACCACCGAGCCCGATCCCCCCGCGTTCGAGGCGGCGACGATGGCCGCGAGGTAGCCGATATGCACCTTGCCCTTGAATAACTGGTGCGCCATGGCCCCGCCGATCAGGGCGGCGGCGATGTTGTCGAGAAAGCTTGATATCACGAAGACCATGACCAGCATGAGGAAGCCTCCCCTCCAGTCATTGGGAAGGTATCTGGGCAGGAGCACCGGGACATGACTCTTCTCGAAATGGCGGGCGAGCAGGGCGAACCCCGTGAGCAGGCAGAACAGGTTGGCGACGGTGACCCATTCATGCCCCAGATGGCCGATCCATCCCGCGACGCCGATACCGGTCTTGAAGCCGCTGACTAGTATCTTGTACAGACTGATGACGGTCAGTCCGGTCAGCGCGACGACCAGGGTCGCGTGGTGGAAAAGCGCCACGCCAAGCAGGGTCAGCCCGAAGAGCAGGAATTCGATCGGGATACCGGCGAGCGTCGGCAAGGTGCCGGCGGCGAGGGCCACGGAGGGGAGACAAAACAAGAGGAGAAAGCGCTTCATGGCGAGTATCCAGGTTGGGGGCAGGCGCGGGGCGGTCATTCCTCGGCGAGATCCCTGCGCGGCACACTTTCCGGATCGGCGATGATGCCCCGATAGATCTCGACCCGGTCGCCCGCTCGCAGGGCCGCATCGGGCTTGACCAGCCGACCGAAGACGCCCAGTTTCTGCGCCGCCAGATCGATGTGGGGAAATTGCCTGAGGATGCCGGAACGCTCGATGGCCTCGGCGACGGTGGCGCCCTCCGGGACTTCGATGTTGAGCCAGATCTGCTGGCCGGGTTCGGAATAGGCAACGCCAATCTGCATGATTCATCCCCTTTCAGGCCCCGGCCGGCGCACAGCCGAAGTCGTCGTTCTTGAGCGGCGCGGCTCTGCGCCGGTTTTCCAGTACCCGCTTGCCCGCCAGGAGGAAGCCAAGCACCGCGAAACCGCCCGGCGGCAGGATCATCAGGATGGCCCCGCCGTAGCCAGGCAGATTCAGCTCGAGAAAGGCGAAGGCCGGCCCGAGAAGGTTCGAGGCCTGTGAAAACAGCGTGCCGGCACCGAGAAATTCGCGCACCAGGCCGATGACCGTCAGCGCGCCGGTAAAGCCGAGCCCCATCGCAAGTCCGTCAATCGCCGCTGCGAGTACGCCGTGCTTGACGGCATACGCCTCGGCACGCCCGAGGATGGCGCAATTCACCACGATCAGCGCGATGAACAGGCCGAGCACCTTGTACAGGTCGTGCATCCAGGCGTTCATCACCATATCCACCACGGTCACGAGGGTCGCAATCAGGACGACAAAGACCGGAATGCGCACCTGGGAGCTGACCGTATGGCGAATCGTCGACACCAGGATGTTCGAAACCACCAGCACCGCGGTGGTCGCCAGTCCCATGCCCAAGCCGTTGGTGCCGCTCGTGGTGACCGCCATGGTGGGACACATGGCGAGCAGCTGCGAGAACACCACGTTGTTGTCCCACAACCCTTCCCGCATCACCTTTCCGTAACCGTCGCTCATACCGCTCTCCTTACCCGGTGATTTCCGCCCGGTGGGCAGCGAAGAATTCCAGCCCGCCCTTGACCGCGTTGACCACGCCCCGTGGCGTGATGGTTGCCCCGGCAAACTGGTCGAAGATGCCGCCATCCTTCTTGACCGCCCATTTGTCAGGCTCCGGCTCGCCCAGCGACCTGCCGTCGAAGCTCCTGATCCAACCGGATTTGCGGACTTCGATCTTGTCGCCCAAGCCGGGAGTTTCCGAATGCTTGAGGACGCGCACGCCGAGGGTGCGACCCTCCATATCCACCGCCATCAGGATGTCGATCGGACCCGCGTAGCCGCGCCCGGCAACCTTGAAGAGCGCCGCCTTCAGGGCCCCGCCCTGGCGGGCACGGTAGATGGTCACCGGGCCGCCGTCCCGGTCGATGCTGACGGTATCCCGGAGAAAATCGTTGTCGGCCATGCCCTGCGGTAGCACCTCCGCCAGTGAATCGCGCAAGTCCTTCGCTTCCGCGGCGGCGATCGAGCCGTGCGTGGCGGCGGCCGCCCAGGCCAGCGCCGCGCTGGCCAACAGGGCGAAACCGCCAAGCAGAATCGGTTGGTACGCGAGCTTTTCGCGGCAGGCGGCGAGATCGATCCCGAGCGCCATCTCACACCCCTTCCGTTTCCGGCACGTCCAGAGGCTTTCCCTTGCGATCGCGGCCGAGTATGCGGGGCTTCACAAAGCGGTCGATGATCGGCGTCAGCGCATTCATCAGCAGAATGGCGAAGGCCATGCCCTCCGGATAGCCGCCCCAGCTACGAATGACCCAGGTGAGGATGCCGACGCCGAGTCCGAAGACGAGCTGCCCCGCTCCGGTGTTCGGCGAAGTCACGTAATCGGTGGCGATGAAGAAGGCCCCCAGCAGCGCCGCGCCGGAAAGCAAATGCTGCTCGACCGACAGGTAATGCGCCGCATCGACGGCGTGCCCGATGGCCGCCGGAATCGCCAGTCCGGCCAGCACGGCGAGCGGCGTATGCCAACTAATGATGCGGGTGGAAATCAGGTAGAGTCCGCCGGCGAGGAGAAGCAACGAGGCCGATTCGCCAAAGCTGCCGGCCCGCGTTCCAACCCGCGAAAAAAGCGCGCCGTGCGCGCCGCTGAGCGATTGCAGCAGATCGACGCCGCGCGACAGTTCGGTCTTGGTATAGCCCAGCAGCGAGGCACTGGCCATGGCGTCGGGCGTCGGACGGGATTCCAGGAAAATCTGCAGGCCATGGACGAAATCGGGGGCGGCGAGCGCCGTCACCGGCAGCGGCGACACCCAATGAGTCAGCGGTACGGGAAAGGCGACCAGCAGCGCAACCCGCGCCACCATGGCCGGATTGAATACGTTCTGGCCGAGGCCGCCGAATACCTGCTTGCCGACCACGATCGCCAGGAAGCCGCCCACCAGGGGTACCCACCAGGGCGACCAGGGCGGCAGCGTCAGCGCCAGCAGCCAGCCGGTCAGCGCCGCCGAGCCATCCCGCAGTACCGGCTTGATGCGGGCCTCACCCTTGAGACGCAGAGACAGCGCTTCCCAGCCGACGCAGCTCAGCACTGTCGCCAGCCACACGAAGAACGACGGCCAGCCGTAGAGCCAGAATCCGTAAAGGGTGGCCGGCACCAGGGCGGCCTGGACGCGCAGCATGGTCCCGGAGACCGACTTTCCGCCGTGGGCGTGGGGCGAGGCGACTGGCTGGGCCGCAAGGGTCGCTGGATTCATGCCGACTCTCCTTGAGTTTCGTGCTTCGCGCGGGCTGTCGTTTCGGCAGCAGCCCTGAGCGTGGCGGCAGCCTCCCGCTCCGCCTTGCGCCGGGCGGCGGCTTCAGCCTTTTCCCGCGCCTCGCGATCGATGCGTTCCTGCCGCTGCTGCGCGAGCTTCTTGGTCGCCTCGCCGCGCAATCTGGAGCGATCCTGCGCCGCCAGTTCGCCCTTGGCATGAACGAAGTACTGCACCAGCGGGATCCGCGAGGGGCAGACGAAGGCACAGCAGCCACAGGCGATGCAATCCCTGAGGCCCAATTCGACCGCATCGCCGAGCGCATCGTTACGGATGCGCGCACTCATTTCGAGGGGCAACAGGCCCATCGGACACGCCTTGATGCATGACCCGCAGCGGATGCACGGGTCCGAATCCTGCGCCGCCACCTCGCCGCTGGCGAAGGCCAGGATGCCACTGGTCCCCTTGAGCACCGGCACCCGCCAGTGGGGAATCTGCATGCCCATCATGGGCCCGCCCATGACGCGGCGGGCCAGGCCTATGCCGTCGCCCTTGAGGCCGCCGGCAAAGGCGATCACCTCTTCGGCCAGGGTGCCCACGCGCACCTCGATGTTGCCGGGCTGGGCCACGCAGTCGCCGTTGAGGGTGAGCAGACGGGAAATCAACGGCCTGCCCTCGCGCACAGCCGCGCGAACAGCGAGCGCCGTACCGACGTTATGCACGACGACGCCGATGTCGGCCGGCCGTCCGTCGGCGGGCACCTCGATGCCGGTGAGCACCTGGATCAGTTGCTTTTCGGAACCCATCGGATAGCGCGCCGGCACCGGGTGGATTTCGATGTCGGCATGCCCGGCCGCGGCGACGCGCATGGCGGCGATGGCATCCGGTTTGTTGTCCTCGATACCGACCAGGGCAATGCCGGCACCGACGGCATGCAGCAGGATGCGGATGCCTTCGACAATGCCGCTCGCCGCATCGCGCATCAGCCGGTCATCGCAGGAAAGGTAGGGTTCGCATTCACCGCCGTTCATGACCAGGGTCCTCACCCGGGCCTTGGCGGCACCGCTCAGCTTGACCGCCGCGGGGAAGGCCGCTCCGCCCAAGCCGACCACGCCAGCGGCGGCAACCCGCCGACCGATCTCGGCCGGCTCAAGGGCAAGCGGGTTCTCGCAGGGCGTCAATTCACACCACTCGTCGGCACCATCGGCATCGAGAATGATCGCCGGCAGGGCAAGACCGGAGGGATGGGGAGCCGTGATTTCCGTGACGGCGGCGATGGTCCCCGAAGTCGGCGCGTGGATCGGCGCCGAAACCATACCCTGGGCTTCGGCGATCAACTCGCCCTTCTTCACCTTCTGGCCGACGAGCACCACCGGCCGCGCCGGGCTGCCCAGGTGCTGCTGCAAGGGCAGGTAAAGCCGGGCCGGCACGGGCATCACGCGGACAGGCACGTCAGCCGCCGGCCGTTTGTGATCGTCCGGATGGACGCCCCAGTCACTACCCAGGAGATGCTTGAGGAAATTCCTGAATCCCATCGCTCGGGCTCCGGTCAGGCGGTAAAGGGCTTGGGCATGACCCAGTGCTGCAAGGTGACGGGAACCGGGCGCATGGACAGCGCCTCGGTTGGGCATTTCTCGATGCAGCTAGAACACCCCGTGCAGGCCTCGCGAAACACGTTGTGGATCTGCTTGGCGGCACCGATGATGGCGTCCGTCGGGCACACCTTGCTGCAGCGGCAGCAGCCGATGCAGAGTTCCTCGGCGACAGTGGCGATTCGCGGACCGTCGTCTGCGATGGCCGACAGGTCGAGGCTCACGCCGAGCCTGGCGGCGATGGCCACCGCCAGCGCCCTGCCCCCAGGCGGACAGCAGGTCGGCGCCGCCGAACCGGCGGCGATCGCCGCGGCCGCACCGGAGCACCCGGGAAAGCCGCACTGACCGCAATTTGACCCCGGCATCAGCGCGATCAGGTCGTCGACCAGCGGGTTGCCTTCGACCTGGAGGAAGCGGTTTGCGACTCCGAGAATCGCGCCCAGCAGGGCACCGAGCACGGTGAGACTGAGGATGGCGGCGATCATGTCAGGCCTCCCCGGGGCGCCATGAGGGCGACTGCCGGCCCTGCGGGCGCTGAACAACGATTGAGCGTGCGGGTCATGCTGTTTCCTCCCTAGACGTTCAGGCCCGAAAAGCCCATGAAGGCAAGGGCCAGCAGGCTAATGGTCACGAACGAAATCGGCGCGCCGGCGAAGGCAGCCGGCACCCGGGCCAAGGCGATCCTTTCGCGCAGGCCGGCGAAAATCAGCAGCACCAGCGTGAATCCCAGGGCTGACCCGAATCCGTAGAGCAGGCTTTTGAAGAGACTGAACTTCAGTTGGACATTGAGCAGAGCGACACCGAGGACTGCACAATTCGTGGTTATCAGCGGCAGATAGATGCCAAGCGCCTGATAGAGGCCGGGACTGGCCTTGCGGATGAACATTTCCGTGAACTGCACCACCGCGGCGATGACCAGGATGAAAGTGAGGATGCGCAGGAAGCCCAGGCCGAGCGGCTGCAACAACCAATTGTCGAGCATCCAGGAGGCACCGGCGGCCAGCGTGATGACGAAGGTGGTGGCCAACCCCATGCCGAGCGCCGAGTCGACGCTCTTCGAGACACCCATCGCCGGACAAAGGCCAAGGAACTTGACCAGGACGACGTTATTGACCAAGGCCGTGGAGATTAGCAGGAGAAGCACTTCGCTCATGGTGATTGATCGCTGTAGGTAGCGAGCGGATCGTTGCACAAGGCGTGCCAAGGGGAATGCCCTCCGGAAAGCCATGATTTGACGCGCCGGAGGCCCGGCCCGCTTCATGTTGGTGCATAAAAACGGAGGGCGCCTGTAGGAAACCCGACAACAATCGCGTCGCATCCCCGCCAAACCGATGCTCAGCACCGCAAAGCCGTGCGCTGGCGGGGCGCGGCACGGAACCTGCTAAAACTTCACCGGAATGTCTTTGGGAGTCCGGTCATGGCGGTGATCCAGCGTAGGAAAAAGCAGGGGAGTACCTCTGTGCAGGCCATCCTGCCTTCGGAGGCATTTCGACAGGCGCTCGACCAGGCCGACCTCGCCATATCCATCACCGACGACCACGCCAATATCCTCTTTGCCAACGACGCCTTTTCCCGTGTGACCGGCTATGAGCGTGCCGAAATCACCGGGAAGAACGAATCCATGCTTTCCAACCACACCACGCCGACCGAGGTGTACCAAACCCTGTGGAAAGCGCTGGCCGAACAAAGACCATGGACCGGCAAACTGCTCAACCGACGCAAGGGCGGCGAGATCTATCTTGCGGAGCTGAGCATTTCGCCCATCGTCGACGGCGAGGGCAAGACCACGCATTTTGTCGGTCTCCACCGCGACGTCACCGAACTGCACCGCCTTGAGCGCGTCGTACACAATCAGAAAAACCTGATCGAATCCGTCGTCGACTCCGCGCCCATCGCCTTTGCCCTGCTCGACGTGACGGGGCGGGTCATTCTCGACAATCAGGAATACAAGAAGCTCGTCACCGACCTGCGCCTCAAGGAACCGGCCCACACCATGATGGACGGCGTGGTCCCCGACTGGCGGGAGGCATTGGCTCAGAATCCGGCGCGCTGCGCCTTCATCGGCCGCGAAACCCGCATTGACCGGCCGGGCGGCCGGCCCCGCTGGCTGTCGCTCACCGCGTGCGTAATCGACATGCACAGCGACTGCGCCGACAGCTACTTTTGCTCCGGCGGTCAGGCCGGTCTGCTTGTGGTCATTGCCGACGTGACCAACCTGCGCGCCGAGCAGGAACGCTCACGGTCGGCCGTGCTGCAGGCCGTCCTGGCCGAAGAGGAACGCACGGCCGCCATCCGTGAGGGGCTTTCCGCGGCGCTCTTCCGCCTAGAGGAACCGATGAACGTCATGGCCTCGGCCATCGCCGTCCTGCAACGGCGCGACCCCAATACGGCCGCCATGCTGCAGCAGGCACTCTCGAGCAGCCGCGAACACATGGAAACGCTGCGCCAGGTCATTCCCCAGAGTCCGCAGGAGATCGTGGTCAGCCTCAATCTCAACGAAATCCTGCGCGAAGTCCTGGAAATCAGCACCCCCCGCCTGATCGGCGCGGGAATCGTGGTCGATTGGCACCCGGCGGCCACGCTGCCCCCCCTTTCCGGACGCCCGCTACAACTGCGCATGTTGTTCAAGGCGCTGGTCGACAACGCCATCGAGGCGATGAATGTCAAAGGCTGGAATAAGCGCGAGTTGTCCGTGACATCCTCGGTCAACAGGGATCGCATCGTGGTGTCCGTGGAGGACACCGGACCGGGGATTCCGAACGAATGGCGCATCAAGGCCTTCGAGCCCTTCTTCACCGCCAAGAACGGCAGCGGCAAGCACATCGGCACGGGATTGTCGCGTGCCCAGCAGGTCGTCGCCGACCATGGCGGCATCATCGATCTGGATGAGAGCGCCGGCGGAGGCTGCGCGGTGATCGTCGAATTCCGTGTCGACGGCGACCCCATATGAACAAGGCGCTGAACCGCATGGACGATCAGATCCACATCGCCACTCCGGGGGAATGCCCGTCGCGCTCGGGCTACTGCCGAACCCACGAGTTGAACATCCTGCTCATCGCGGCACTTTACGCGGTCAGCCGGGTGCTCAGCCGCTCCCTCGACTACAACGACACCCTGCGCGACGTGCTCCGGGTGCTGCACGACGAAGCAGAACTGACGCGCGGCCTGATCGCCGTCGTCAATCCCGGGAGCGGCAAGCTGAACATTCATTCCATCTACAGTCCGAACGGCATGATCCAGGACGATGCCCAGTACGGGCCCGGGGAGGGCATGATCGGCCAGGTGCTAGAGCAGCCGCGCACGATCAGGTTGGCCCGGGTCGCCGATGAGCCCCGCTTTTTGAATCGCACCCGGGTCTACGATCCAGAGCTTCCCTTCATCGCGGTACCGATCAAGGTCGCTGGCGAACTCAAGGGCGTCCTTGCCGTGCAACCCGAGCGGCCGGAAGACGGCCTGCTCGACGAACGCGCCACGTTTGTCGAAATGGTGGCGAACCTGATCGGTCAGAGCCTGCATCTGTCTACCGCCGTGGAGCAGGAAAAAACCTCGCTCCTGGAAGAGCGTGATTCCCTGCGCCGCACGGTGCGCCATCAGTTCGGTTTCGAGAACATGGTCGGCCGCTCGGCCGTGATGCGGCGGGTATTCGACCAGGCACGGCTGGTCGCGAAGTGGAACACCACGGTCCTGATCCGCGGCGAGACCGGAACCGGCAAGGAACTGATCGCCAATGCCATCCACTACAACTCGCCACGCGCACGCAATGCATTCGTCAAGCTCAATTGTGCGGCGCTGCCGGAAAACCTCCTCGAATCAGAACTGTTCGGGCACGAACGCGGCGCCTTCACCGGCGCGGTGGAAACCCGCAAGGGGAGATTCGAGCAGGCCCACGCAGGCACCCTGTTCCTCGACGAAATCGGCGAAGTCTCAGCCCCCTTCCAGGCCAAATTGCTACGCGTGCTACAGGAGGGCGAATTCGAGCGGGTGGGGGGATCGAAGACCATCAAGGTCGATGTGCGCATCATCGCCGCCACGCACCGCGACCTGGAAACGGCGGTCGAGATGGGGGACTTTCGCGAGGACCTCTTCTACCGCTTGAACGTCATGCCCCTCTTCCTCCCCCCGCTGCGCGAGCGGATCGAAGATATTCCAGACATCGCCAGGCTCTTGCTGGGCAAGGTCGGCAACGACCAGCGCCGCAAGCTGACGCTGACCGACTTGGCCCAACGCCGGCTGGCAAACCACGACTGGCCTGGCAACGTGCGCGAGTTGGAAAATTGCCTGGAGCGGGCGGCTGTTCTGTCGGAAGACGGCGCGATCGACGTGGATCTGATCCGCTTCCCGAGTGCCCGCGAGCGCACCACGCCGCGCCCCTTGAGAACCGCCAGCCCCCCAACGGCAGCGAGCCCTGAGGAAATCGACATCAACGATCCCGACCTGTCCGAGCGCGAACGCGTCATCGCCGCCCTTCAGCAGGCCGGCTGGGTCCAGGCCAAGGCGGCGCGCATCCTCGGCATGACCCCACGGCAGATCGCCTACCGTATCCAGACACTGAATATCGAGGTCAAGCAGTTCTAGTAGTCAGTCACGCAAGGGTATGGCGGCAGCGGGACGTATTGTCGTAAACACGACAAACCATCCATCCAGCCAAGCAACTGAATTTAAAGCATTACGCCCCTGGCACTGCCCTTGCAAAGAAAGAGCCACCCCCCAGGAGATTTCCATGCCAAAGCCCAAGAAACATGTCCTCACCTGCGTCCAGGGTCGTCCCCAGGGCCACCCCCGCGGTTCCTGCCAGGAAAAAAGCTGCGCCCAGGTCTGGCAGGCCTTTTCCGACGAGTTCACCTCCCGCAACCTGTGGGCCTCGGGCTTCCAACTCACCAATACCGGCTGCCTCGGCCCCTGTCATCTTGGTCCGAGCGTGCTGGTCTATCCGGAAGGCGTGATGTACACCGGCGTCAAGCCGGAAGACGTGAGCGTCATCATCGACGAGCACCTGCTATTCGACCGGCCGGTGGACCGCCTGAAGGCGCCCGCCGACGTATGGAGCTGATGCCATGTCTGCCGTTCAATACGAAATCGGCGACCTCGTCTTCGCCGCCGAAGACATCTTCAACGATGGCGGCATGCCCGGCGTCGAGGAGGAAGAAGGCCTCATCGCCCCGGCCGGATCCCGCGGCGTGGTAGTGCATTTCGGCCACTCCGAGATCGACCCCAGCAAGGAAATCTATTTGGTGCGCTTCGAAACCGGCCCCGACGGCAGCCTGGGCGACCCCGTCGGCGTGCTGCCCGAGGAACTGACTCAGGAAGAATCTACGGTTCAGTAGTCCATCATGGCGAAAATCGGCATCTTCTTCGGCACCGACACCGGACGTACCCGGCTCATCGCCAAGCAGATCGCCCGCAAACTGGGCGAAGCTGCCGATTCCCCCATCAACATCGGCCGGACCAGCTTGGCGGACTTCCTGGCCTACGACGCGCTGATCCTGGGCAGCCCGACCCTGGGGGATGGCATGCTGCCCGGGGAATCCTGTGGTCTCTCGCAACCAAGCTGGGAGGAATTCCTGCCCCAGCTCGCCGACGCCGACCTCGCTGGCAAGACCGTCGCTATCTTCGGCCTCGGTGACCAGCAAAAGTATCCGGACGAATTTGTCGATGCCATCGGCCTGCTCCACGACGCCTTTTTGGCACGAGGCGCCCGCCTGATTGGGCGCTGGCCGACGGCGGGATACCAGTTTTCTGCGTCGCTGGCGGTCGCCGGCGACCACTTCCTCGGCCTCGCGCTCGACCAACACCATCAACCCATGCTCACCGAGAGCCGCGTCGACGCCTGGCTGGAGATGATCAAACCGGAGCTGATGCCATGAACGCCAACCCCTGGGCACTCCCCAAAGACCGCGCGCTCCGCCGCCTGCTCGTCTCGCTGGGAGAGCGCGCCGGCGCCGCGTGCGACGTCGTTTCCGACGACGGTGCCGACCCCCGCATGATCACCCTGCGCCACGCCGAAGTGGAAGCCCTCAGAGCGCACGTGTTTCTGCACGGCCAGCAGCCGGGAACCTACGGCTTGTTCTTCGAATACCCATTTCCAGTGCCCGGCATCCTCGAAAGCGAGGAAAACCTGCCGCTGCCCGCCGCGCTGGCCAGCCTCGCACTGCACTTCGACGCCTGAGGCAAGGACAAGATTTTCTCAGCCAACCCCGCCCCACCATGAAGATCGCCATCGCCACCCGAGATTTCGCCGAGGTCGCCGGCCACGCCGGACAGTCCCGCCAGTGGCTGCTCTACGACCTTTCCCAGCATCGTTCCAACCAATTGCTACCGGCGCCGCTGCGCATCGACCTGGCCAAGGACGAGGTGCTGCACGTGTTCGAGGACAACCGTCCGCACCCCCTGGACGGGGTGGACATCGTTGTTTGCGCCAGTGCCGGCGACGGATTCATCCGCCACATGAAGAAGCGGGGCGCGGCCGTGCTTCAGACCGGCGAGCCCGAGCCCGCCGTGGCCATCACCCGCATCCTTGCCGGCGAGGCCCTGCCCGATCCTCGCTTCGACATCACGACCGCCTTGTGCAAGCTGCGGGATCTGTTTTCGCGGCCCTAGGGCCTGTTCTCATTCAGGTCACGGCCACGCGGATGGGGTGCGGGGGGGAAGCCGAAACTGCCGAGCTCGACCCCGCAACGCCCCTGTCCTTCGGGTTAGTTGAGACTGCGGCGGCTGCGGCCCTACTCCGCCTGGCAATCGGAAAGCCCTTGCCAGGGACGCGCGCCGCGCATGTCCTCGCAGGCTGAGTACGTTTGCGGCCCAGAACGGACTTGCCCTCGCCCCCCGCCGACACGGAGCTCGCCAGCCCCACGCCTCGTCACGCTCCTTTGATCTGGCGCAATGAAAAGTGCTGCCGGTGGATTAGGTTATTACTAAAGGGATACCCCGTTCATTTTTTCGGCGACCGACCGGAGAATTTGTGGACCTCACCCAGCAGCAACTTGAACCCCGCATCGACCAGACCGACTCTCAGGCCAGCAGCGTCAGGGTGTCGACCACCGCGGGCGGCGGACCGGCCGGACCCAACGGCCACTCCTCCCTCGAACGCGAAGTGCGTATCCTTTCCGCTGTTTCCGATGGCGTCACCGTGGTCTCCGCGCAGGGGTCCATCCTCTACGCCAACCCGGCCCTTGAAAGCATGTTCGGTTACGCGCCCGGTGAACTGGTCGGCCACGATATCGCGGTACTCAGCGCGGATGATTCACCAACCGCCAGGGCGACCACCATCGAAATCCTGCGCGCCCTCCGCGAAACCGGCACCTGGCATGGCGACAGTTGCAGCCGCCGCAAGGATGGGGACCAGCTGTGGACCAACACCGCCATATCGCGCTACACGCTGCCCGCCCACGGCCCCCTGTGGATAGCGGTGGTGCGCGACATTTCCCAACGCAAGGCGCTCGAGGACGAACTGAAGCGGAGCCACGAACAACTGGAGCTCGCCATGCGCGGCTCCAACCTCGGCATGTGGTCGGTGGACATGATGACCGGCGACATGATCTGCGACGCCCGCGTGTTCGAGATATTCGGCCTGGTGCCGCAGTTGGGCGGGATGACCCGGTCGCGTTGGGTCGACGCCGTGCACCCCGAGGATGTCGATTTCTCCGCAGCGCTCTTCTGCCAGCACCTCAAGGGAGAGACGCCGATATTCCAGATCGAACACCGCATCCGCCACAGCGACGGTCACTGGGTCTGGGTTCTGGCCAGCGGCAAGGTCATGCAGCGAAGGTCCGACGGCTGGGCCACCCAGGTCATTGGCACCTGCCAGGACGTCAGCGTTCAGAAGCGTCTCAGTCAGGAGACTCAGAACCTGCTGCTTCGCCTGGAATCGCTGCTGCGCGCCACCGGCATGCAGGCGACCCAGGCCTCACGTACCTCCGGCGACACCGACAAGGTCAATGATCTGACCCGCCGCGAGAAAAGCGTCCTGGTGATGATCGCCGAAGGCATGACCTCCGCCCAGATCGCCGAACGCATGCACCTCTCGCCAGGGACGATCGCCACCCATCGGCGTAATCTCATGAGCAAGCTCGACCTGCACAGCAGCGCCGAGGTGACCCGCTTTGCCGTCGAGCGTGGCCTGCTGCTCGATTCGCAATAGTTCCGCCCCCGCCTCCCGCCCCCGTGGGGCAAAAATGCCCTGCGCAGGAGAGAAAAATACTCTGCCCAGGCGATTATTGTCGCCATTCCGAATCCATAGAATCCACCGTATCAACCCCGACTCTGGATTCAGCGTGAAACAACAACAAACTAACGAGGCCGCCTGCAGGCTCAAGCAGCACCTGGTCGCCGCCTCCGGCCAAACCGATGAAACAGCAACCTTTGCCGCCGTGTTTCTGGCGACCGTGAACTACTTCCATGACCCCGTCGGCGACATCCGCATGCCGACCACGGATGAACTGGAATCGCTCAGCGGGCTTTACCGCCCCGGCGCCATCGACACCACGGCGATCCGCAACCGCTGCGAGACTTGCACCCACGCCGCCCCATGCACCATAGCCCGGGCCCTGGACCTCTGCGAACAGATCTTCGACCAACCGCCCTTCCCGCAACAATAGGGCGCCGGGGCACGGCGGTGGGGTCGGTGCGCAGCAGTTCGGCGGCGGCCTGCCCGGGAATGCATTCATAAGCCGGCATTCCCACCATGGTCAGGCCTCCACCGCCAGCTTTTCGCTCAGCAGGGGCACCACTTGCGCCAGCCAGGCGTCGATGCGCTCGTCGGTCAACATGCCCTGGGTGCACTGGTCGATGACGAGGCCCACGAAGCGGCCATCGACCACCGCGGCGGACTGCTCGAAGGTGTAGCCGTCGGTGGGCCAGTCGCCGATGATCTCGGCCCCCCAGCCCCTGAATTTTTCAACCAGCGCAAAGAGCGAGCTGCAGAAGCGGTCGGCGTAGCGCTCCTGGGCGCCGAGGCCGAAGAAGGCAATGCGCTTGCCCGAAAAATCCGGGTTGGGCGGCATCTGGTCGAAAAACTCGGCCCAGTTCGGCTCGAAGCAGCCGGAAGCGCCGTGACCGGGGATTTCGCCGATGCCGTAGCTGGGCGTACCCAGGATGAGGGCATCGTAGCGCATCATCTCTGCCGGGGTGATGCGGTTGACGTTGACGGGCTTGTCGCAGATATCGTCGCCCAGTTTTTTCTGCATTTTCTTGGCCACCAGCCGGGTGGTGCCGGTTTCGGTGCCGAAGAAGAAGCCGATCTTGTTCATGTTGCCTCCAATAGGCGTGTTGAAAAGGTGGCACGCCCATTGCACGTGCCTTGCAAATACCGGTGCCGGCGTCGCCTTTGCGACAGGGCGGCGCCGCCAACCCGCAGGAGCCCGCCATGCAATACTCCACCCACGACTGTCAGGGCCAGCCCGTCGCGGTCGGCGACCAAGTGCGCATCCTCGACATCAACCCCGACCCGGACCTCGACGACGACCAGCGGGAAATGTTCCTGGCCATGATCGGTGCAGTCTGCGCCGTCGAGCGCATCGACGCCGACGGCACCGGCTGGGTGGCGGTGTGGTGGAACGGCGACGACGGCACCCAGCTGACGCTGGTGGGCCTGACGCCGACGCAGATGGAGCGCCAGGGCGGCTGAGGCGAGTCGGTCGGGCGTCTTCATTCGTCCGCCGTGGCCGCTTCGCCCTGGGCGCTGTAATTGCGCAGGCGCTTTTCGGCAGCGACGCCGAGAATCTTCAACAGCCAGGGCGGTGGCGAATTGACCATGGCCTGCTGGAACTGGGCGAGGATTTCCAGCGCCAGCCCGCCGTCGGGCACCTTGATCGGGTAGATGTCGGCGCGAATCACCTTGGCCGCCGCCGGCCCGCCGATGGAGACCACATAGCAGACGTGGCAGTCGCCGATGAGCTGGGCGCGCCACAGGTTCTTGTCCGGCGCGAACTCGGCATCCATGGTGTCGCGGATATCCACCAGGCGCGCCGCCGTGGGCGACACCTGGTAGACCAGAAAACGCAGGCAGGAGCCAAAGTGACCGGAGAGGCTGTCCCCCTGGTCAGAGGCAATGGCCACCCGCACCGAGCCGGGCATTTCGCCATCTTCGTAAGCCTCGATCCGCGGCAGGGTGTCGTCTCCCTGGGTCTCGCCCCAGAGGATGCGCACGGCAAGCTTCATCGCCTCCAGGCCGATACCGATATCCTCGCCGTCCTCCTCGCCGTCAGCACTGGCGAAGCCGGTTTTCAGCAGGGTCACCGTCACCTGGCGCAGCTTCTCTTCATCGATTTCGTGGCCCAGGCTGCGTTGCAACAATTCCAGCAGGCGCGGCAAGGTGGCGCTGGGCATGGCCCGGGCTGCCAGTGCCACGCGCAGGGCCGCCTCGCGGGTGATGGGCGGCTTGTCGCTTTCTTCCATGATTTTCTCCGGGGGGTTGGGGTGTTATGGTGTTTGCCTGCCCCTTGCAGAGATGGTGCCAGCCTGCGCTGTGCCGCTAACTGCCTGATTTCACGCCGGCACGGCCCTTGCTGACCCATCCCCTGCTCCCGCCGGAACCGCCCCCAATGTCGGATACCTCACAAAACCCCGTCGACCGCCTGCAGGCCTACCACGCCCGCACCAAGCACCGCTTCGAGGCCTACGCCGAAGGCCCCGGCCAACTCGACTGGGATGCCCAGCCCGACGCCTTCCGCCGCTACCCGGGCGCAACGCTGACCCCCCTGCCCCTCACCGGCGACCGTTTCGAGCGCCCCTACACCGAACTTGCCCAGGCCCCCGCCAAGCCCGTCGCGCCGGACCTCACCGGCCTCGGCGCCCTGCTCGAACTGAGCCTGGGCATCTCCGCCTGGAAATCCTGGGGGCCGAGCCGCTGGGCGCTGCGCTGCAACCCCTCCTCCGGCAACCTGCACCCGGTGGAGGCCTACCTGCTGGCCGCCGGCCTGCCCGGCGTGGCTGACGGCCTCCACCACTACGACCCCAAGGACCATCTGTTGGAAGGCCGCGCCCTGCTGCCGCCCGGCGGACCGCCCTGGCTCGCCGTCGGCCTCTCCAGCGTCATGTGGCGGGAGGCGTGGAAATACGGCGAGCGTGCCTTCCGCTACTGCCAGCTCGACGTCGGCCACGCCGTGGGTGCCCTGGCCTACGCCGCCGCGCTGCTCGGCTGGCGTGTCGAACCGTTGGCCGTGGGGGGCGACGATCTCGCCCACCTGCTGGGCCTCGATCGTTCCGACGACTTCCCCGTCAGCCGCACCGCCTTCACCGAAGCCGAGGAGCCAGAAGCCCTCCTCGTCCTCCATGCGCCTGGCCTCGCCGCACCGCCGGCCGACCTCGCCGGCTGGCTCGACGACGCCGCCTGGCACGGCCAGCCCAGCACCATCGACCCGGCTCCCGGCTACCGCTGGCCGGCCATCGGCCAGGCCGCTGCGGCCAGCCGCCAGGAGGAACCGCCGCTATCGGAAGCACCACCGGCGTTCGCGCTCCTGCCGACACTGCCGGCACACCCGGCCACGGCGGGCGTCGCCCAACTCATCCGCCAGCGTCGCAGCGCCCAGCGCTTCGACCCCAAACACACCCTGGACAAGGCTGCCTTCTACCGCCTGCTCGACGCCACCCTGCCACGCCCCGGTGCCCCCTTCACCGGCCAGGAGGCGGCTCCGGCCATCGCCCTGCTGCTCTTCGTCCTGCGCGTGGATGGCCTGCCCCCAGGCCTTTACCTGCTGCCCCGCACGCCGGAAGCGGCCGACGGACTCCCCGCCGCCCTCGGCGCCGCCGACGACCGCTTCGCCAGCCGCTGCGCCGTGGCCGCCGTGGACCCGGACTGCCCCGCCCACCTCGAACTCACCCTCCTCGCCGCCCTCGGCCTGCAGGAGTTGCAGCGCCTGGCCCGCGCCCTCTCCTGCCATCAGGACATCGCCGCCACCAGCGCCTTCTCGCTGGGCATGGTCGCCGACTTCTCCACCCTCGCTGCGACCGGTGCCTACGGCTACCGCACCCTGCTGCGGGAAGCCGGACTCATCGGCCAGGCGCTCTATCTGGAGGCCGAAGCGGCCGGCGTGCGCGGCACCGGCATCGGCTGCTTCTTCGACGACCCGGTGCACCAGGCCTTCGGCCTTGTCGGGGAGCGTTGGCAGAGCGTCTATCACTTCACCGTCGGCACCCCCATCGGCGACAGCCGCATCGAAACCGGCCCGCCCTACCCTCATCGCCAACCGGAAAACCCATGACCCCCGTCCTTGCCGAATTCCTCGCCACCCACGGCTTTCCCGCCGACCGCCTCTCCGACCCCCAGGCCGACGGCCGCTTCACCCCCCTCATGCGCGCCTGCAAGGAAGGTCGCCGCGACATCGTCGACGAACTCCTCACCCTGGGCGTCGATATCACGGTGCGCAACGCCGACGGCTGCAACGCCCTCTGGCTCGCCTGCTACAACGGCGACCACGGCATCCTCCAGCGCCTGCTCGACGCCGGCATCGACATCGACCTGCAGAACGGCAACGGCGCCACCTGCCTCATGTACGTGGCCTCCAACAGCAAGCCCGACCTGGTCAAGCTGCTGCTTAAGAACGGCGCCGATGCGACGCTTAAGAATTTCGACGATTTCTCGGCCCGGGATCTGGCCGCCTCGGTGGCGTGCCTGAAGCAGTTGCGGCAAGCCGGATGAGGCGGCGTCCGAGTACAGCCGCCCGGCAACCGGCCAAGTGCTTTCGGCTCAAGGATTTAAATCGCATGGCCATGGCTTGGCCGTGCTACATTGAAGTGTGACCAGCCAACGGTTCACCTCGAACCTTCAAATCCCATTCAGGGCGAAGGGCGCTTCCGTTGATTTACAGAACGTCGGGAATTGACCCGACAGCGACGGAGGCATCAGCCATGACCGACACGCTCCAAGGGAACGCCAGCGCGCGCTCCGACCCATCCATTTCTGCCGCTGACCAGGCCCACGCCATGCATTTGGGCATTGCCTTCAACGGGGTCCAGTTCGTCTATCACGACTTCAAGTACGATCGTCTGCCCGACGCCGTCGCCTATGCGGAACTGGAAGCCGCCCGCGGCGATGGGCAGGCGGCGGTGACCAACCCGGCGGCTTGGCTCGACCGCCCCCTTCCCAGCGCTGCCGACCGCGAAGTCATGAAGCAGCATGGCGTGAGCTTTGACTCTTGGCGCTATCGTTTCCAGGATTACCGGTATGACCGCCTGGCCGATGCCGTCAGCTACGCCAGCGGTCAATAAGCCGAAGCCGCCTACCCGCCCGTTGCCGGTTCCCACCGATGCAGGTTGAATCTGTCCTTCTGACCACCGTTCGCGTTCAGACGCTCCGGTTCGGCCGACCGCTGACCAATGCCACCGGGTTCTTCTTCGAGCGGGGATCGCGCTTGTTCCTGATCACCTGCCGGCATGTGCTCATCGACCCGGGTAACGACCACCATCCTGATAGCCTCGCCGTGACCGTGCATGTGGGCGCCGATCTCCTCTCCGAGTCTGCCGAGGTCAGCATTCCGCTATTCGAGAACCGACTGAGCAAGTGGCGCACCTGCGCCGACCGGGCCGGCGACGTGGATGTCGCCGCCATCGAGATCGCGCGGCACAGCCTGCCCGAGAAAGTGGTCTATCGGGCGTTTTCGGCGGAGCACCTGCCACAGCGCCTGGAAGCCATCGAGGCCGGCCAGTCGATACGGGTGGTCGGCTACCCCCTCGGCTTTCAGGACAACCTGCACCACCTTCCGGTGATTCGCCAGGCGGCCATCGCTTCCTCCTTCGGACTGCGCTTTCAGGGGCAGGGTTATTTCCTGACCGATGCCCGAACCCACCGCGGAACCAGCGGCGCCCCCGTGGTGCTGCGCTGCGCCGGCGAACAGGGCGGCACCGACGGGCTCCCCTGGCTGCTGCTCGGCGTCCATTCGGCGCGTCTCGACATGGGCACGCGGGATCTGATCCTCGACGAGGCCCTGGGTCTGAATTGCGCCTGGTATTCGGATGCGCTCCTGACCTTGACGGAAGACCGCCCGCTGTAAGGCGGACAGCAGGCGATCTACCCTTCGAGCGAGCGCTCGCGGCGGTCGGTCGCGGACGATGCTGCGCCCGATGACCGCCACCCGCCGGAGAGCCCGATCAGGGACCGTAGCCGGATTCGCGTCCTTCGAGCTTGCGGATTTCGGCCACCAGGGCAACTTCCTGCCCCGCGGTCATGATCGGCTGCCCAGCCTGCCACACGCCGCTCACCCGGCTGGCAGGCACCCCGGCCCCGTGAAGCGCCTGGGCCAAGGACTGAATATTCGGGCGCTCAAGGCGTTGCCCGTCGCTCAAGGTGGCGAGATAACGGTCCCGCGAGCCGGCGACCCCTGCTGAAATAGCCATCATGCTCTCCCTATCTTCCTGAACGGAGCGTACGACAATGAATCTCCGGCGATTCATCCCTTCGCGGCCACCCGCCTCGGCATCGCCGCAAGCCCATGCCTGGCTGGCCCGCAGAGAATGGCACCGCTGCCCCGGGCAGTTCGCCATCACGAGCGTGGCCGGACCCCATCCGTTGGCGCCCCCTCCCGCAACGGGCGGGTGACGGCCGCCACATCCCTGAGCCGCGATCATCGATCCGGCGTGGCAGTCACGGGGGACCGGGATGAATCCGGGTCAGGCTCGCCGATGCCGGACGCCCGGATCCTCCGTTCCCCCGTTCCCCTTTCCGGCCGACGGGGCTGCAGGGTTAAAGGCGGCGAGGATCGACGGCCAGGGGTTGTTCACGGCGTAGCGCGATTTCGCCTCACCCGCCGGGCGGAAGAGCAATTCCGAGAATTCATCCTGGGCCTGGGCGGCGATATCCTGAAGGCCGCGACAATAGGCCAGGACCCGATTGACCTGAGTCATCCCAAGATCATCGGAGGAAGCCTTGTGACGGGTCAGCGCGCTCATCCCGGTCAGGGTCCGCAGAGCGGGGACGGCATCGGCGAGAATGTCCCGCGTTGCAGCGACATTCAGTGCCAGGAGGCGTTCCGAACTGGTCAGGTAGATACGCGACAAAGCCAGGAAGGATTCGACGGTGACGGCCGGGATTTCGGCCGGGTTCTTGCTATCGTGGTGCGTCATTATTGGGTCTCCTTTGGTGTGTTCGACCGTCCTCCGGAAGCGAATTCCTCTTCAGGTCGGCGGGCCGAGGGCGTACCATAACCCCCAAGTCGCGTTAGTTTTGTACGAATCCGTACCTTCCCGAAAAAGCGACGGCGTTACCCTGACTTCAGGCGAAAAATGCCCGCGAGACGGCCTCCCGACAATGAATCCAGGGCGGCGATCGCCGGCGCGGGAAGAAGACGACCATGGCATCGACGATACAGGGCAGCCCCAGCGGAAACCGCATTCTGGCAAGCCTCGGGCCTGCCGAACTCGCGCGTCTGGAGGACGATCTCGAACTCATCCCCCTGCTGCGTGGCGCTGAGCTCTACGGCCCTGGCGACACGATCGAGTACGTCTATTTTCCCATCGCGGGCGTGGTTGCCCTCAACACCCTCACGGCGGTCGGCCAAACCGCGGAGCTGGCGTCCACCGGCAGCGAAGGCATGGTCGGAATCTGCCTGGTGCTGGGCAACGACAAGGCCGTTTACCAGGCTGCGGTCTCCGATGCGGGTCTCGCCTACCGCCTGCGAGCCGAGGTGATGACCTGGGAACTGGCCCAGAATGGCGACCTGCTCCTTCGGGCCCTGGAATATTCCCGCCTGCTGATGATGCAGATGGCACAGCTTGCCGTGTGTGGCGGCCATCATACTGCGGAACAGCGGATCAGCCGCTGGCTGCTCGCCCACCTGGATCGCCTGGGCGGAAACGCGATCGTCCGCACCCAGGCCGAAATCGCCGAGGCTCTCGGCATCCGGCGGGCCGCGGTCAATCAGTCCCTCGGACACCTGCAGGCAGCGGGATTGGTCCTCGCCAACCGGGGACGCATTACCGTCACCGACCGCGACGGCCTTGCGGCCCGGGCCTGCGAATGCTACTTGGCCCTCCGCCAGAAGGAGGAGCACCAAACCATGCCGCTCGCGGAGCCCCACCCCGCCAGCCAAACGCGCCCGGGCGCGAAGACCCTGCGCCAGCGCGCCGAAGCCCGCTGGCACGAGGAGCGGCCGAAACTCGCCAACCCCCCCTGGGACACCGCCCGGCTGGTCCATGAACTCGAGGTCCATCAGATCGAACTGGAAATGCGCCATGACGAACTGCAGCGGGCCTACGACGAGACGGAGTCCCTGCGCAAGCGCTATGCCGATATCTACGACTTTTCACCGGTGGGCTTCTTCACCCTCGACACCCGCGGCGTCATCGTCGAAGTCAACCTGGCCGGCGCCATCCTGCTCGGCGTCAAGCGTTCCGAAGCAGCGCGCCATCGCTTCGCCGCGTCGCTGGCCGACGCCTCGCGGGAGGACTTCGACCGCCTGTTCACCGAGGTCCTGCGGAGCGGAACCAAGCAGTCCGGAGAATTCACCCTGTGTCCTACCCCGACCCGACCCGAAGCCGTGGTCCGGATCGAGGCCGTGGCCGACGAAGCCAGGCAGGAATGCCGCATGGTGGTGCTCGACATGACCGCTGCCCGGCGCACCGAAGAGGAACTCCGGCGCCGCGAGCACTACCAGCGGGCGCTCCTCGACAACTTCCCGTTCATGGTCTGGCTCAAGGACGAGCAAAGCCGCTTTCTCGCCGTCAATACGCCCCTGGCCCGCAATTTCGGGTACCCGTCGGCCGACGCCCTGATCGGCAAGACCGATTTCGACATCACGACCCGGGAACTGGCCGAAGCCTACCGGGCGGACGACCGCAGCGTCCTGTCGAGCGGCGAGCAGAAGCTGGTGGAGGAGTTGATCGAGGTGGACGGTACCTCGTGCTGGTTCGAGACCTACAAGTCGCCCCTGGAACTCGACGGCCGGCGGGTCGGCACGGTGGGCTTCGCCCGCGACGTCACCCATCGCCACTTCACACAGGCCGCCCTCGAAGAATCGGAGCGCCGCCACCGCAGTTTCATCGAGAACCTTTCCCTGGCCGTGGTGATCGCCCAGGATGGCGTCCTTCGGTTCGTCAATCCGAAGGCCATCGAACTCCTGGGATATGCGCCCGAAGAGTGCCTGGACCGACCCTTTCTGCCCCTGATCCACGAAGATGATCGCTCCCGGGTCCGCGCCCACTACGAGCGGCGTATGGCGGGCGAGGCGGCGCCGCGCCATTACGAGCTGCGCGCCCTTACCAAGGGAGGGCGGGTCATTGACTGCCGCATCCATGTCAGCGTCGTCGACTGGGGCGAGAGGCCGGCAGCCCTGGGAATTCTCGAGGACATCTCCGAAGCCAAGCGCCTGGAAGCCCAGTTGCGCGCTCAAGCCACCACCGACTCCCTGACCGAACTCGCCAACCGAAGGCAATTCATGGTCAGGCTCGAAGACGCCTTTGCTCGCCGGCAACGGGACAAGACCCTCGCGGTGGGGGTATTGCTGCTCGACCTCGACCACTTCAAGGACATCAACGACCGCCTGGGCCACGCCGCCGGCGACGCGGTGCTGCGGCGGATCGCGGCGATCCTGCGCAACGAGTTGCGCCAGGTGGACACCGCCGGCCGGATCGGCGGCGAGGAGTTCGCCATCCTGCTGCCGGGGTCCGACCTGGCCGCCGCGACCGTCTTCGCCGAACGCCTGCGGCGCAAGATCGCCTCCAGCTCCGCAGCGGAACCGAACCTCGCCGTCACCGTGAGCATCGGCATCGCGGCCATGGAGCCCACCGATACCCTGGCCGAGGACGCATTGCGGCGGTCGGACGTGGCCCTCTACCGGGCCAAGGCAGCCGGACGCAACCGCAGCGAAGAGGTAAGCGGCGGCGATTTCGCCAAACCCTCGAAAACCGCGAGCAGGTTTGCAGAAAAACCTGCATCCGGCTAGGGTTTCTCTCTTGAAAACAATTCGCACAGCACGGAAGGGACTCGGTGACCAAAGAGCGGCCGCGTAGGGGGAGACTGGGTGCGGCCACGCAGGCGGCCGCTGACGCCCCCGTGGAGAAACAAGCCGAATCCGCCAACAGGCAAGCGAACAGCCCCTACGTCGTCGCCCTCGGCGCGTCGGCGGGAGGCCTCGAAGCCCTGGAACGCTTTCTCGAGCATGTGCCTGCGGGCAGCGGCATGGCCTTCGTGGTCGTCCAGCACCTCGATCCGACCCATGTCGGAATCCTCCCCGAATTGCTGCAGCGGGCGACGGCCATGCCGGTGAGCGCTGCCCGCGACCGCCTGGCGGTCGAGGCCGATCGCGTCTACGTCATTCCGCCCAATCGGGATCTGGCGATTTTCCACGGCCGCCTGCAACTCCTCGAACCCGCGGCGCCCCGGGGTCTGCGACTGCCCATCGATTTCTTCTTCCGCGCCCTGGCGGCGGACTGCCGCGAGCGAGCCGTGGGCGTCATCCTCTCCGGCATGGGATCCGACGGCGCCCTGGGCCTGCGGGCGATCAAGGAACAGGGCGGTCTGGTCCTGGTTCAGGACCCGGCGACGGCCAAATTCGACGGGATGCCCCGCAGCGCCATCGCCACCGGACTGGCCGATCTGGTCGGCACAGTCGACGAGCTGCCCCGGCGGATCGGCGAAATCCTCCAGCGCAGTCCGCATTCCACCGCCGCCGGCGAAGTCGCCGACGGCGAATCCTCGGCCCAGCGCGGCGCCCTGGACAAAATCTGCGTCCTGCTGCGGGCGCGCACCGGCAACGATTTCTCCCGCTACAAGAAGAACACCCTCTATCGCCGCATCGAGCGGCGCATGGGCATCCACCAGCTGGCGCGCATCGACGACTACGTCCGCGCCCTGCGCGAAAACCCCCAGGAAGTGGATCTCCTGTTCCGCGAACTGCTGATCGGGGTGACCAGCTTCTTCCGCGATCCGGCCGCCTGGGCCAGCCTGCAGGCGCAGGCCCTGCCCGATCTGCTGGCCGCCAATCCCGACGGCGGCGCGCTGCGCGCCTGGGTCGCCGGATGTTCCACCGGCGAGGAGGCCTACTCCCTGGCGATGGTCTTTCGCGAGGCGGCGGAAAGCCTCTCCCCGGAGCGGCGTCCGACGCTGCAGATCTTCGCCACCGACCTTGATCACGATGCCATTGCCCGCGCCCGTCAGGGCCTGTATCCGGCCAATATCGCCAGCGACGTTTCGGCCGAGCGCCTCAAGCGCTTCTTTGTCGAGGCCGACAACGGCTATCGCGTCGGCAAGGAAATCCGCGAGATGGTGGTCTTCGCCCCCCAGAACGCGATCATGGATCCGCCCTTCACCCGCCTCGACATCCTCACCTGCCGCAATCTCCTGATCTATCTCGGCCCCGAGTTGCAGAAGAAGCTGCTGCCCCTCTTCCACTACAGTCTCAAGCCCGGCGGCATCCTCATGCTGGGCAGCGCCGAATCGCTGGGCGGCTATGGCGAATATTTCGCCCCCATCGACGCCAAGGCCCGCCTGTTCCGCCGCGGCGGCGACGCCTTGCGTGGGCCCGACCTCGATTTTCCCACCCGCCAGTTTCCCGCCAGGAACGAATCGCCCATGGATGCCCCCCCCGAACCCGTCCCCAACCTGCAAGCGCTCGCCGACCATCTCTTGCTGCAACGCTTCGCCCCCGCCGCCGTCCTGGTCACCGCCGCCGGCGACCTGGCCTACATCAGCGGACGCACCGGCAAGTATCTGGAGCCCGCGGCCGGCAAGGCCAACTGGAACATCCACGCGATGGCCCGCCAAGGCTTGCGCGAGGAGATCTCCGTGGCGCTGCCCAAGGCGCTGCGCAGCGGCCAGCCCGTCGTCTGCCGCGGACTAAGCGTCGACACCGAAGGCGGGGTCTGCCGCGTGGACCTCACCATCCAGCCCATCGCCGAGCCGCCAGCCCTGCAAGGCATGGCCATGGTGGTCTTCGCCGACGCCACCACGGCCGCCCCCCCGGCCAAGGCCGCCGGCAAGCCGGGGGCGCCCCGAGGACAGCGGGAAGAAGCCCTGCAGCAGTCCCTGGCCCAGACCCGGGAGGAATTGCAGTCCTTGCGCGAGGAGATGCAATCCTCCCAGGAAGAATTGAAGTCGGCCAACGAAGAATTGCAATCGACCAACGAGGAGTTGCAATCGACCAATGAGGAACTGACCACCTCCAAGGAGGAAATGCAGTCCCTCAACGAAGAATTGCAGTCGGTGAATGTGGAGTTGCAGGCCAAGGTGGACGAGTTGTCGGCCGCCAATAACGATATGAAGAACCTCCTCAACAGCACCGACATCGCCACCATCTTCCTCGACAACGCGCTGCACGTGCGCCGCTTCACCGATCAGGCGACCAAGCTTTTCAAACTCATTCCCGGCGACGTCGGCCGCCCCCTGGCGGACATCGTCAGCAGCCTCGACTACCCCGGACTCCTGACCGATGCCGAGGAGGTGCTGCGGACCCTGGCCTTCATGGACCGCGAGGCTCCCGCCGGAGACGATCGCTGGTTCCAGGTCCGCATCATGCCCTACCGCACCCTGGAAAACGTCATCGACGGCGTGGTCATCACCTTCAACGACGTCAGCCGCGCCAAACGTCTGGAAGCCGAACTCCGGGCACTCGCCGCGCGGAGCGAGGAGCCTTCGTGACCCACGACGACGAGAAACAGAATCTGCGCAACGCGGCAGAATCACGGCTGCAGGCCGCAGGGGCGACCGGCCGGGTGGCCGGCGACGACGATCTGGCGCGGCTGGTGCACGAATTGCAGGTGCACCAGATCGAGCTGCAGATGCAGAACGAAGAACTGCGGCAGGCGCGAACCGAAGCGGAGATGGCCCTCACTCGCTATGTCGAGCTCTACGACTTCGCGCCGGTGGGCTATTTCGGCCTCGATCGCCGCGGCGTCATTCGCGAGGTCAATCTGGCCGGCGCGCGCCTGCTGGGATGCGACCGCTGCAAACTCATTGGGCGCCCGCTGGCCACCTGGCTGGCCGAGGAATCCCGGTCTGCGCTGAGCGGTCTTCTGGCCCGGGCGACGGCCCCGGGGCGGCGTGAAACTCGCGAACTGATCCTGGTGACCGGGCCTGAACCCACCTGCCGGACCTTCGTCCAGATGGAAGCCGTGGCCGAGGAGGAGGGCGGCGGCATCCGGGCGGCCCTCATCGATAACGACACCAGCAAGCGCCGTGAAGCCGAATGCGACAATCGTCTTCGTCACCTGGAAGCCCTGGTCTGGAAGCGCACCACCCGGATCGCCGACCTCGACGCCCAACTCGCGCGCCGGGTCCGGGAAGCGGAGTCGGCGAAGCGCGCCAAGCGCACCTTCCTGGCCAACATGAGCCACGAAATCCGCACCCCCATGAACGCCATCATCGGCCTCACCACCCTGTTGCGCCGGCGCAAAGAGTTGGGCTCCGAGGCCCAGGACAAACTGGCCAAGATTGCCGCGGCCGCCGAGCACCTCCTGTCCATCCTCAGCGACATCCTTGATCTGGCGAAAATCGAGGCCGGCAAGATCGTCCTCGACCATGCCCCTTTCAGCCCGGCGGCCGTGATCGACGCACTGACCTCCAAGATCGGCGAGCGCGCCGCGGCCAAGGGAGTGCGGGTCACCGTGGAGACCGACGCGCGGCTTGCTCGGGAAGTCTGGGGCGACGCCGCTTTGCTGCACCGGGCACTGCTCAATTATCTGGACAACGCGGTCGAATTCACCGAGCGCGGAGAAATTGTCTTGAGGGCGCAAGTCGTGAGCCAGACAGATACACCGCTGGAGGTCCGGTTCTCCGTGGAGGATACGGGGATCGGCGTCACGGCGGAGCAGCAGTCGCGCCTTTTCATCCCCTTCGAGCAGGTGGACAGTTCGACCACCCGCCTCCACGGCGGAACCGGGCTGGGGCTCGCCATCACCCGCCACTTGGCCCACCTGATGGGGGGGGAAGCCGGTTTCGAGCCGCGTGCCGGAGGCGGAAGCGTCTTCTGGCTCACCGCCCGCTTCGCTTGATCCACCCTCATCGCCCGCTCCGGGCAGCCCGCCGATCCTGGCGCCGACCGCCAAGGCCTTCTCCGAGGACCGCAACGCTAGTCTCGCAGCCGGCAGGGGCGACTACTTCGCCAGGCCGGTCGCTACCGACACGTTCTACGCCACCCTCCCCAACTGACTTTCCCGGCCTTCCAGCTTCCGCAGGGTTGCCGGCACGGCAAAGTTCGCATTGGGACACTCCCGGAAAGATTTAGCGGCGCCGGCTCCCCATGAGCCTATACTGGTGGCGTACCGTCGCTTGGCGGAGCCCGTCTGGAGGTCATCATGGGCAAGATCAGGAAAGGCAACAAAGAGACCAAGAAGCAGGCACTCTTGACACCCAAGGAAAAGAAAACGGCAAAGCAGGTCAAGAAGCACGCCGTCGACAAGGTTCCATTCATCGTCCATTGATCCCTGCGCCGGGCAGGCGATTCGCCCCGTGGCCTCCGGCCCGACGGCGCAAGGAGTGGATTGTGGGTAGTCTTCTGCATGATATGAGCAGCCTGTTCTCGCAGCTGGGCGAAGCGAGCGACACCGGCTCGATCCAGCGCTTCATCGAGTCCAGAACCCCGATGGGGGACGATGTTCTCCTGCACGAGGCAGCGTTCTGGTCGGCATCCCAGGCGGACTTCCTGCGCGAGGCCCTGCTCGACGACGCGGAATGGGCCTCGATCATCGACGCCCTCAATTCGGAACTCCACGGTCCGCGGCAAACGCCCCCGTCCCGGTGACGCGGCCCGGCAGAGGGCCGATTTCAGGGCGCCGCGGGGCCGACCATAGCCGCCGGCCTGACCCAGCGATCAAATTCTTCCGCCGTCAGGTAGCCGAGGGCCAGGGCGGCCTGACGCAGCGTCGTCCCTTCCCGGTGGGCCCGCCGGGCAATTTCCGCTGCGCGGTCGTAGCCGATGTGGGGAACCAGGGCCGTCACCAGCATCAGCGACCGCTCCACCAGTTCGGCCATGCGCTCGCGCCGGGGCACGATGCCGCGTACGCAGTGGGTCTCGAAACCAGCCATGGCGTCGGTCAGCAGGCGAACGCTCTGCAGAAAGTTATGGGCGATAAGCGGTTTGCAGACATTCAGTTCAAAATTTCCGGCGGCGCCGCCAAAGCCGACGGCCACATCGTTGGCCATGACCTGGGCGCAGACCATGAGCAGCGCTTCGCACTGGGTCGGATTCACCTTGCCCGGCATCATGGAACTGCCGGGTTCGTTTTCCGGCAGGCTGATTTCACCCAGCCCGGAGCGCGGCCCCGATGCCAGCCAGCGAATATCGTTGGCGATCTTCATGAGCGCCACGGCCAGGGTCTTGAGCGCGCCATGGGCGGCCACCAGACCGTCGTGGGCCGCCAGTGCGGCAAACTTGTTGGCGGCGCTGACGAAGGGCTGGGCGCTGGTGCGGGCCAGTTCCGCCGCCACCCGCGGCCCGAATTCCGCGGGGGCGTTCTGCCCCGTACCGACTGCAGTGCCGCCGATGGCCAGGGGATAGAGGGAGGCCAGGGAAGCCGCGATGCCATCCCGGGCGTGGTCGAGTTGGGCGACGTAACCGGAGAACTCCTGGCCAAGGGTCAGGGGCGTCGCATCCTGCAGATGGGTACGACCGATCTTGACGAGACCGGCGAAGGCAGCGGCCTGCCGGTCCAGGGTCGAACGCAGCCGGGCCAGGCTGGGCAACAGGTGGCGGGCGATGCCGTGGGCGGCGGCGACATGCATGGCGGTGGGAAAGACGTCGTTGGACGATTGCCCGAGGTTCACGTCGTCGTTAGCGTGGACGCGGCGCCGCTCGCCCCGCTCGCCGTGGAGGAGTTCCGAAGCGCGGTTGGCGAGCACCTCGTTCATGTTCATGTGGGTCTGGGTACCCGATCCGGTCTGCCAGACCACCAGGGGGAACTCGTCATCGTGCAGGCCGGCCAGGACTTCCTCCGCCGCCTCGGCGATGGCATTCGCCTGCGCTTCGCCGAGCAGACCGAGATCCCGATTGACCCGGGCACAGGCCTCTTTGACCAGCGCCAGTGCGGCGATCAACTCCCGCGGCATGCGTTCGCCGGAAATGGCGAAATGCGCCAAAGACCGCTGGGTCTGCGCCCCCCACAACCGTTCCGCCGGCACCTCGATGGTGCCGAAGGAATCCCGCTCGCTCCGCATTTCGCCCATGGACATCTCCTTCGCCCCGGAACCGGGTTCGGTCCGCAAAGGGACGCGACTTGGCACCCGCCGGGGCACACCTACATCATAGGCCCTCCGGCGGTTAATGGCGGCGGCATTGCTTGCGCGGGCAATGCGCGCCCCTTGCGGAAACCAACCGGGCAAGCGACGGGAAGGGTATGACGGCCGCCGGCTGGTCGCTGCTCATCGGGATTCTCCTCATCCTCATGGTCCTCGCGGGCACCCTCCTGTCTCGCCTGCCGATCAGTACGGCCATGATTTATCTCGGCCTCGGCTATGGCCTGGGACCGGGCGGCCTGGCCATCATCGCGGTGAACCCCTTTGTGGACGCGGAACTCCTCGCGCGCGTCTGCGAAGTCGCCGTCCTCATTTCGCTCTTCGCCGTCGGCCTGAAACTGGGCGTTCCCCTGGATGATCGGCGGTGGCTGATTCCCCTGCGCCTCGCCTTTCCCGCCATGGTGTTGACGGTCGGCTTCGTCGCCGGCATCGGCGTGCTCGGTCTGGGCCTGTCCCTTGGGGCGGCGGTGCTCCTCGGCGGCATCCTCGCCCCCACCGACCCGGTTCTCGCCACCGGCATCCAGTCCGAATCCGGCAACAGCCCAGACCGAATGCGCTTCAGCCTGGCCGGCGAAGGCGCCCTCAACGATGGCTCCGCCTTTCCCTTCGTCCTGCTCGGCCTCGGCCTGCTCGGTCTGCATTCCCTCGGGTACGGCGGCTGGCGCTGGCTGATCGTCGATCTGCTCTGGTCCACCGCCGGCGGCCTGCTGGTCGGTGCCCTGCTCGGCACCCTGGTCGGAAGACTGGTGGTTCACCTGCGCATCCGCCATCAGAATGCAATGGGTCTGGACGAATTCCTGTCCCTGGGGCTCATCGCCGTGTCCTATGGCCTGGCCCAGCTCAGCCTGGCATCAGGTTTTCTGGCGGTGTTCGCGGCCGGACTGGCCGTCAGCCGGGTACGGGATCTGCCACAGGCCCACAAGGGGGATGGCGCTCCGGACGGCGATCGCGGGGACTGGACGAGCCATCCCCATCACGCCAGTTCCGCCATGCATCGGGCCGTCCGGAGGTTCAACGAACAACTGGAAAAGCTGGCGGAGCTGGCCATCGTGCTTCTGGTCGGCATCCTCCTGCCGTCCGTGGTGGCGCTGCCGGCCTTGTGGTGGTTCATTCCGACACTCTTCATCGTGGTCCGGCCCGCGGCCATCTTCCTCGGCATGGCCGGCCAACGCCTGAACCGCGACGAGTTCGCCATCGTAGGCTGGTTCGGCATTCGTGGAATCGGCTCGATCTTCTACCTGATGTTCGCCCTCGACCGCGGCGTCAGCGACGCCCTGGGCCAGGAACTGCTCAGCCTGACCCTGGCCACCGTTGCCACCTCAATCCTGGTCCACGGCATATCAGCCCTTCCGCTCATGAGCTGGTACGCCACGCGCAAGAGCCGTGGCCGGAACGCCTGACGACGGCCCAAACTACGGCCAACACGCAGTTCACCAACGGTTCGACCAGTCGCTGGCCAATGTCACAAAGAATTCATCCCGCCCGGCAGATATTTCGATAATATTAGAAGCATGGAAACATTAACCGCCTCGGAATGCCTTGCCGCCCTCGGGCACGAATCCCGTCTCGCCATCTTCCGCCAGCTGGTGGAAGCCGGCCCCGAGGGACTGACCCCCGGTGCCATCGGCGAATGCCTGGGTCTGGCGCCCGCCACGCTCTCCTTTCATCTCGCCAACCTGAGCCGGGTGGGCCTGATCCAGGGCCGCAAGGACGGCCGCTTCATCCGTTACGCCACCGACTACGCCGCCATGGACGAGTTGCTGGCCTTCCTCACCTTCAATTGCTGCCACGGCGCCGGCGAGTGTCTGCCCAAGACCCGGGCCGCCGACACCATCGCCAAACGCCGGGGCAGCCTGCAGAAATCCGCTTCCCGCCCGGGAGCCCCGTTGACCCGCGAGACCGAAACGCCATGATCCCGACCGTCCTCGTCCTGTGCACAGGCAATTCGTGCCGCTCCCAGATGGGAGAGGCCATTCTCAACCATGACCTGGCGGGCCAGGTGAAGGCGGTTTCCGCCGGCACCCGCCCCCAGCCCAAGGTGGCCGATGGTGCCATCGCGGCCCTGAAGCTGGCCGGCCTCCCCACGGAAGGCCTGTTCCCCAAGGACGTGGATAGCCTCCTCGACACCCCCATCGATCTGGTGGTCAGCGTGTGCGACAACGCCCGGGAAACCTGCCCGGTCTTCCCGCGCCCGGTCAGGCGCATCCACGTGCCCTTCCACGACCCCCACGGCGAGCCGCTGGAGAGTTTTGTCGCCGTGCGCGACGACATCCGCGTCCGGCTGGTTGCCGCCGTGCGCGACGCCCTGGGGCTTTGAGGAAGAGCCATGTCCGCCCAATGTGAAATTGCCGTCAAGGCCGGGGCTGGCGCTCCCATGAGCGTCTTCGAGCGCTACCTGAGCCTGTGGGTCTTCCTCTGCATCGTCGTCGGCATCGTCCTCGGCCAGGTCGCCCCCGGCCCCGTGCAAGCGGTCGGGCGACTGGAGGTAGCCCGCGTCAATCTGCCGGTGGGCCTGCTCATCTGGATCATGATCATCCCCATGCTGGTGAAGGTCGATTTCGGCGCCCTGCACGAGGTAAAGCAGCACGCGCGCGGCATCGCCGTCACCCTGTTCGTGAATTGGTTGGTGAAGCCGTTTTCCATGGCTTTCCTCGCGTGGCTGTTCGTGCGCCAGCTCTTCGCCCCCCTGCTGCCGGCGGACCAGCTGGACAGCTACGTCGCCGGCCTCATCCTCCTGGCGGCGGCGCCATGCACGGCCATGGTTTTCGTGTGGAGCCGGCTGTCCAACGGCGACCCGCTGTTCACCCTCTCCCAGGTGGCCTTGAACGACACCATCATGGTCTTCGCCTTCGCTCCCCTGGTGGGCCTGCTGCTGGGCATCTCGGCCATCACCGTGCCCTGGGACACGCTGCTCACCTCGGTGGTGCTCTATATCGTCATTCCGGTGATCCTCGCCCAGCTCTGGCGGCGTTCCCTGCTGGCCGGCGGGCAGGCCGCCTTCGCTGCCGCCATGGCCAGGGTCGGCCCCTGGTCTATCGCCGCCCTGCTGGCGACGCTCGTGTTGCTCTTCGCCTTTCAGGGCGAGGCGATCCTGCGCCAGCCCCTGATCATCGGCCTGCTCGCCGTGCCCATCCTGATCCAGGTGCTGTTCAATTCGGCGCTGGCCTACTGGCTGAACCGGAGCGTCGGCGAAAAGCACGACGTGGCCTGCCCCTCGGCCCTCATCGGCGCCTCCAATTTCTTCGAGCTCGCCGTGGCCGCTGCCATCAGCCTCTTCGGCTTCGAATCCGGTGCCGCCCTGGCCACGGTGGTCGGCGTGCTCATCGAAGTGCCGGTGATGCTGCTGGTCGTCAAAGTCGTCAATCGCTCTCGGGGCTGGTACGAAGCCCGCTGATTTCCAAGGAGACTCTCATGAAAACGCTGGAAGTGTTCGACCCCGCCATGTGCTGTTCCACCGGCGTCTGCGGCGTGGACGTCGATCCCGTGCTGGCGCAGTTCGCGGCCGACCTCAAGTGGGTCGCCGAACAGGGCGTGGCCGTCTCCCGCCACAACCTCGGCCAGGAGCCCCAGGCCTTCGCCGCCAACCCCGCCGTGGTCAAGGAAATGGAAGCCGGCATGGATCGCCTGCCCGTCCTGGTGGTGGACGGCCATGTCGTCGCCACCGGCATCTACCCCTCCCGCCAGCAGTTGGCCCAGAAGCTCGGTCTCGCCCTCGCCACCGCCGACAAGCCCCATATCAAAGTCGGCAGTTGCGGCTGCAAGCCGGGAACCTGCTGATCGCCATGTCCCTGCCTGAAGCCCGCACCCGTTACCTCTTCTTCACCGGCAAGGGAGGCGTCGGCAAGACCTCCCTCTCCTGCGCCACGGGCCTGGCCCTGGCCGATGCCGGCCGTCAGGTGCTGATCGTCAGTACCGACCCCGCCTCGAACCTGGACGAGGTGCTGGGGACGCACCTGGGCGCCAAGCCCTCCCCCATTCCCGGGGCGCCGGGCCTCTTCGCCCTCAACATCGACCCCGAGGCCGCCGCCCGGGATTACCGGGAACGCATGGTCGCGCCCTATCGCGGCATCCTCCCGGCGGCTGCCATCCAGAGCATGGAGGAGCAGTTCTCCGGCGCCTGCACGGTGGAGATCGCCGCCTTCGACGAGTTTTCCAAGCTCCTTGGCGACCCCGCCGCCACGGCGCCCTTCGACCACGTCATCTTCGACACGGCGCCCACCGGCCACACGCTGCGCCTGCTCACCCTGCCCTCGGCCTGGGACGAATTCATCTCGTCCTCCACCGGCGGCGCCTCCTGCCTCGGCCCCCTGGCCGGGCTGGAAAAGCAGAAGGCGCTCTACGCCGCCAGCGTGCAGCGCCTGGCGGACCCGGCGGCCACCACCGTGATCCTGGTCAGCCGCCCGGAAGCCTCCGCCCTGCGCGAAGCCGAGCGCACCCGGGGAGAGCTCGCCGCCCTCGGGGTGACCAATCTGCAGTTGAGCATCAACGGCCTGTTCGCCGACGGCCGCCCGGACGATGCCGTCGCCACCGCCATGGCCCGCCGGGCCGCGGCGGCCCTGGCGGCAATGCCTGCCGGCCTGACCGGGCTGCCCCGCCGCACCATTCCCTTCCTTCCGCTCGGCACCGTCGGCCTGGCGGCCCTGCGTCGCATGAGCGACCCCGACACCGCGCCACTCCCTGGCCCGACTCCGCTGCCCACCGCGGACCTGCCCCCCGGCCTCGCCGGTCTGGTGGCGGAGATCGCCGCCGCTGGCCACGGCGTGGTCATGACCATGGGCAAGGGCGGCGTCGGCAAGACCACGGTAGCGGCGGCCATCGCCGTCGCCCTGGCCTCCCGCGGCCATCGCGTGATCCTGTCCACCACCGACCCGGCGGCCCATGTGGCGGGGACCGTGGACGGCTCCCTGCCCGGCCTGACCGTCACCCGCATCGACCCCGCCCGGGAAGTGGCCGAATACACCGCCGAGGTGCTGGAACGGGCGGGCCGGCAGTTGGACGCCGGTGGCCGTGCGCTGCTGGAAGAGGATTTGCGCTCCCCGTGTACCGAGGAAATCGCCGTCTTCCGCGCCTTCGCCCGCACCGTGGATGCCGGGCGCGAAGGCTTCGTCGTCCTCGATACGGCGCCTACCGGCCACACCATCCTGCTTTTGGACGCCGCCGAAGCCTATCATCGGGAGGTGATGCGCACCCAGGGCGACATGCCGGAATCCGTCCGCCTGCTCCTGCCTCGCCTGCGCGACCCGGCCTACACGCGCATCCTCGTCGTCACCCTGCCGGAGGCGACGCCGGTGCACGAAGCCGAGCGCCTGCAGGCCGACCTCGCCCGGGCCGGCATCGCCCCCTACGCCTGGGTCATCAACCAGTCCCTGCTGGCGAGCGGCACCACGGACCCGCGCCTGGCCCAGCGCGGCGCCAGCGAGCTTGCCCTGATCGACCGGGTGCGGGGCGAACCCTGCCCCCACTGCGCCCTGATCCCCTGGCTGGCGGAGACGCCGACCGGCCTCGCCGGCCTGGCTGCCGTCGTCGCCTGAGCGTCAGGGAAATACTGGGGAGGCCGGCGCAATAATCCAGCCGGGTTGGCCGCAGTGACGGCCGTGACTCGTTCAAGCGTGACGCCGCGTACCTGTCAGGCGCTCGAGGGCGATACCGATAGCGCGCTCGTCGAAGATCCGCAGTTTGCGCTCGGCTGCATCGCGGCCCGCGGGCCAGCGACGTAACCCCTCGCGAACGCCGGCCAGTGTCGGTTCGCATCGCTCACGGTCGACCAACCAGTCGACGGTTGCCAGAAGCTCCATACCGAATGGCGACTCGAATCCGTCGATCACGCCCGCCGTCGCCTCGAGCGCTTCGGTATAGCGCTTGGCATCACCGCCGGTCAGGTAAGCCCGCAAATGGTCGCGCCGGCCGTCGTCGAACCAGATCACGTCCAGGGGCCCGGCATCGGCGATACGCTTGTCGCAATGCAGATAGCTGCCGTCGAGACTATCGAGCAGATGGTTCAGGCGATGGGCGTAGGGACCATACCGATCGGCAGTGAAACGTAGGTCGAGGGTGTTATCCCCCGGCAACAGGCGCTCAATACTTCGCTCCAAGAACCACGCCAGCTTTTGGACTTCCAGCAGGCTGCACTCCATTCCCAACACCCAGTAACGCCTCACCAGTTCGGCAATCAACGCGCGTGACGGGGTCAGCTTCTCGACGCCGCTACGCTTGGCGACATTCTGATACTTTTCGGTCGGCTCAAAGACCAACACATCGACATCTTCCAAGTCTCCGAGCGCCTGCGTGATGAGAGGCTTCACCTCGGCCCACGCCAAGCCGCCGTTCCCCGCACCGAGCGGCGGGATGGCAACGGACTTCACACCATTCTCTATGATGAAACGCCGCAAATCCTGAAGTCCCTCGACGATCCACTCCAGCTTCGAGGGCGCACGCCAGTGCTGCTTGGTCGGAAAATTGACGATCCAGCGGGGTCCGTCGAGTTCCTGAGTTTCAGTAATGAACATATGGCCCGTGCGTACCTCATCGGCCTTGCAGGCCGCGGCATAGCGCCGATAGTTTTCGGCGAAGCGCTCCTTGAACATCAAGGCAATACCTTTCCCCATCACACCCACGGTGTTAACGGTATTCACCAGAGCCTCGGCACCGGAGTCGAGAAGATTGCCTTGTGTGTATCGCGTCATCAGAAGTACCAGTTCGTTCTGGCGTAGACCCGCAACAACAGATTGCGGGCCGCAAGCTGTTGTTCGATTTCCGATTTTAACCGTTCGGTATAACAAACGATACCCAGCAAACCGCTGACCGCCAAGTGATGATGAACCAACGCCTCAGCTTGATAACGCTCGAACTGGCCAGGATCTTCCGGATTGCGCTTGAAGTTACGCTGCTGCAGGAGCGGCTAATCGATTTTGTCCAGATGCGCCAGATCGTCGTAATAGTTGGCCCACTGATAGTAGGCGTGGCTGTCCGTGAACAGCCAGCGCACCCCCTGCGAGGCCACGTGATGCATGCTGGACACGAGAATCACGATCTCCTCGTTCGGCCGCTGCCGGATACCGCCCCAGCCCGTGTGGATGTTCCGCATCATGACCGAAAAGGGCGTGAAATAGAACGGCACGTAGTCGTTGAGAAAGCCGCCAGGCGGCAGTGGCACCGGATGGGTAGCGCGCTTGTCGATCAGATCTGGATTGCCAATGTTCACCCAGTTCGGCGCGCGGACGGGACTTTTTCCACAGTGCAGCCCGTTCTCCAGAATCCAGAGCAGGTTGTCCCGATGGACGATGCGCCAGATCAGCGCCTTGTCCGGATTCAGGCTGGGGTAATGATTAGCCATGCGCCTTCTCGCCAGCGCCAACGCATACTGAAACCATGTCGGCGCTCTCGAACGCCTGCTTGCTGCAATGCAACCCGTAGAAAAGGAAATGGTTAAGTTTGGCGCTGGACATTGGTCCTGTGGCTCCCTGCGTTTTGGCGCGAACCCACGCCAAAACGACGACTTGGCGACGAAAAAGCCAGCGCAGGGCTGGCTTCCGGAATCTGATGGTATGGAGTTTACTCCCAACCGCTCGCTATTGAGGCCAACCTCAACGGTTGTTTGCGTATAGCTGCGAACTGGATGTAAGGCGTGCCATGGTCGCCTGACGCCCTGTCACGTTTGCGACAAGGGGGCCGACAGCGACTGTCGCCCCTCATCGCAGCTTCCTGATTTTTAAGCAAAACCCTCTCTGGCACAGCGATTGCTGAACCACCCTCGAAACGATTTCGAGGAGCCAGCATCGTGGAACTTCCAGTCATCAGCGCCAGCAGCGGCCCCCAGGCCGAAGGCGGCGGTTGTGCCTCCAGCGGCTGCGGGACCGCCCCGGACGCCCTTGCCCACCTGCCGGATCACATCCGGGCCAAGGTGCAGGATCACCCCTGCTACTCGGAAGAGGCGCACCACTACTTTGCCCGCATGCACGTCGCCGTGGCGCCGGCCTGCAACATCCAGTGCAATTACTGCAACCGCAAGTACGACTGCTCCAACGAATCCCGCCCCGGGGTCGTCTCCGAGCTCCTGACGCCGGATCAGGCGATCAAGAAGATCAAGGCTGTGGCCGCCGAGATTCCGCAGATGACGGTGCTTGGTATCGCCGGACCGGGAGACCCTCTGGCCAACCCGGAGCGTACCTTCGAGACCTTCCGCATGCTCTCCGAGCAGACCCCGGACATCAAGCTCTGCGTCTCCACCAACGGGCTCAACCTGCCCCAGTACGCCGACGAGATCGCCAAGCACAACATCGATCACGTGACGATCACCATCAACTGCGTGGACCCGGAGGTGGGTGCCAAGATCTACCCGTGGATCTACTGGGACAACAAGCGCATCCGCGGCGTCGAGGGCGCGCGCATCCTTATCGAACAGCAGCAGAAAGGCCTGGAAGCGCTGACTTCCCGCGGCATCCTGGTGAAGGTCAATTCGGTGATGATTCCCGGCGTCAATGACGAGCACCTCAAGGAAGTCTCGAAGATCGTCAAGGCCAAGGGCGCCTTCCTGCACAACGTGATGCCGCTGATCGCCGAAGCCGAACACGGAACCTACTACGGCATCATGGAACAGCGCGGCCCCACCGATGCTGAACTGCAGGCCCTGCAGGACGAGTGCTCGGGCGACATGTCGATGATGCGCCATTGCCGCCAGTGCCGCGCCGACGCCGTCGGCCTCCTGGGCGAGGATCGCGGCGACGAATTCACCATGGACAAGATCGACGTCATGGACGTCGATTACGAAGCCGCCATGGTCCGCCGCAAGGAAGTCCACGACTCGATCATCGAAAAGCTGGAGGCCAAGCGGGGCGTCAGCAAGCCCAAGGCCGAAGGCATTCCCGCCGGTTCCCGCCCGGTGCTCATGGCGGTGGCCGGCAAGAACGGCGTCGTCGCCGAGCACTTCGGCCACGCCAAGGAGTTCCTGGTCTACGAGGCCTCGCCCGAGGGCGTCCGCTTCATCGGCCACCGCAAGACCGAACTCTACTGCGGCGGTGGCGACACCTGCGGCGAAGGCGACGAGGAACCGGATTCGCTGCTCGACCGCAACATCAAGGTGCTGGAAGGTTGCGAGGTGGTGCTCTGCTCCAAGATCGGCTACGAGCCCTGGGGCAAGCTGGAAGCCGCCGGCATTGCGCCCAACGGCGAGCATGCCATGGAGCCTATCGAAGAGGCCGTCATGGCGGTGTACAAGGAAATCGCGGCCACCGGCAAGCTCCTGCCGACCGCAGAAAGTCTGAAGGTGGCTTGATGCACGGCCCCCTTCGCTCACTACGTTCGCTGCCCCCCAAGGGGACCCAGGTCCCCTTCGGGGCGGCCCTTCAGGAGACCTGAGATGGCCCTGCAAATCACCCAATCCTGCGTCAATTGCTGGGCCTGCGTCGATGTTTGCCCCAACGATGCAATCTACGAGGACCGTCCCCACTTCATGATCGACGACATGAAGTGCACCGAGTGCCTGGGCGACCATGCGGAGCCGCAGTGCGCGGCGATCTGCCCGATCGAAATGGCCATCGCGGACGAGTTGGGCTCCTTCCTCAACCCGCCGGGCTCCCTTACCGGCATTCCCATCGAAAAGCTGAAGGAGTTCGGGTTGTGGCGGGAGGCGGCGTGAGGCCTGCTTCGGAACCGCTGCCTTGTACAACTGACGCGGTTTTGCGGACTGAATCGCTGGTTTCCGCGCCTGACGCGCGGGCGTACTTTCTTTTTGGTGGCAAAAAGAAAGTAGCCAAAGAAAAAGCCACCCCGGGGTCGACGCCCCATGCGGGGGTCCCTTGCGCTACTCGGCTGGCCGGGCGGGTCGCTAAACTCGCCTACGGCTCAGACAACGCGACCCGAATTCCCGGGCCACCCTGCGTTGCTCAGCGTCTTCCATGGGGACCCGAAAGACGTCTCGCCTTGACCGCCGAGCGCTTCAGCACGAACCGTGGTACCTCTCCCGTGGGAGGTGCCGAGCAACGCAGGGCTTCCGGGGGCCTTCGGGCCGCGTTGTCCGAGTCCCCGCAGGGGGCGAGTTTAGCGGCCCGCCCGGCCAGCCGAGTAGCGCAGGGAACCCCCGCAGGGGGCACCGACCCCGGGTCGCCTTCTTCTTTGGCTACTTTCTTCTTGGCGAAACAAGAAGAAAGTACGCCCGCGGGCTACGCGGAAAACAGCGCTTCAGCGAGCACTTGCTGATCACCCCCCATGGCCACCATCACCTTCTACGAAAAGCCGGGCTGCAAGGGAAATCTTCGCCAGAAGACCCTCCTTGCCGCCGCCGGCCATACGGTTCAGGCCCGGAGCCTGAAGGCGGAGCCGTGGACGGCCGAAGCGCTACTCGCGTTTCTCGGTGCCCTGCCCATCGCCGACTGGTTCAATCGCAGCGCCCCGGCGGTGAAATCCGGCGAGATCGTGCCGGAGAACCTGGGTTTCGAGCACGCCCTGCATCTGCTTCTGGAAAACCCGCTGCTGATTCGCCGACCGCTGATGCAAGTGGGCGAAGAACGGATGGTGGGTTTTGATGCGGCGGCCGTGAATGCCTGGATCGGCCTCAACGCCGTAGCGCTGCCGGAAGGCAACGTCGAAGCCTGCGTCCACGGGCCGGAAGGCCACGGCCGTTGCGGCAGCGCTGCCCACGAGGAAGCCGACCATGCCGGCTGCGGGACTCACTAGCGCTGCGGTGGAACTCGCACCGGGCGTCCACTGGGTGGGCGCCCTCGACCCGCATCTGCGCAATTTCGACATCATCCTCAAGACCGCCAACGGCACCAGCTACAACGCCTACGTGGTACGGGGCGAAGCCGGCGTGGCAATCATCGACACGGTGAAGGAGAACTTCTCCGACACCTTCTTCGAGCGCCTGGAATCCGTCGCCCGCTACGACGAAATCACCACCATCGTCCTCAACCATCTGGAGCCGGACCACAGCGGCGCCCTGCCGGAACTGCTGCGCCGTGCGCCCCAGGCCAAGGTATACCTGTCAAGCCGGGCGCAAATGATGCTGAAGGCGCTGCTGAAACCTACCGGCGAAGCCGCGCCCGAATACATCCCGGTCACCACCGACGACACGGTGGACCTCGGCGGCCGTACCCTGCGCTTCCTGCATACGCCCTACCTGCACTGGCCGGACACCCAATGCACCTACCTGGAGGAAGAAGGCTTCCTCTTCTCCGGCGACGTCTTCGGCTGTCACTTCTGCGACCCCAGGTTGTTCAACGATTCGGTGGGCGACTTCCGCTTCTCCTTCGAGTATTACTACGCCCACATCATGCGGCCCTTCCGGGAGAACGTGCTGGATGCCGTGGCCCTCATCGAGCCCCTGGACCTCCATCTCATCGCCCCCGCCCACGGCCCCATCCTGCGCCACATGCCGCGGGATTACGTGCACCGCTACCGCGAACTGGCCACGCCAAGGCTGTTCAACGAGGCCCGGCGCGAAAAGACCCTGGTCATCTTCTACATCTCGGCCTACGGCAACACCCGCCGCATGGCCGAGGCGGTGGCGGCCGGCGCCGAGCGCATGGACGGCGTGCGGGTTTCGCTCTACGACCTGGAAGGCGGCGAATCCGGCATCTTCACCGACCTCATCGAAGAAGCCGACGGCTTGGCCTTCGGCAGCCCGACCATCAACGCCGACGCAGTGAAGCCCATCTGGGACGTGCTGTCCTCCCTCACCACGGTCAACGTGAAGGGCAAGCTGGGCGCTGCCTTCGGCTCCTACGGCTGGAGCGGCGAGGCAGTGAGGCTCATCGAGGACCGTCTGCGGGGCTTGAAGATGCGCGTTCCCATCGATGGCCTGCGCATCAAGCTGGTGCCGGATGCCAGCGAACTTGAACAGTGCCGTGACCTGGGGGAGACCCTGGCCCGGCACCTCACAGGCCAAATGGCAACACGGGAGCTGGACATGGCGGCCCTCGCCTGACCCGCCCGACACACAGGGAGAAACCATATGCCTAAAGCCAAAGTCACCTTCGAGGATATCGGCGTATCCGTCACCGTACCCGCCGGCACGCGCCTCATCGAGGTCTCGGAAAAGGTCGGCGCCGGCATCACCTACGGCTGCCGCGAGGGCGAATGCTGCACCTGCCTGACCAAGATCGTCTCCGGCGCCGAGCACCTCGCCCCGCCCAGCATCCTGGAAGACCAGGTCTTGAAGGACAACATGGCCCCCCGCAACCACCGCCTCGCCTGCCAGGCCCAGATCATCGGCGGCGAGATCGTGGTCAAGCCGGCCTGACCGAACAAGATTAAAAGCACCCGCACCCGACAAAACAGAGATTTTCAGCAACCCAAACCTGGAGAACGCCAAATGGCACTCATCACTTTCAGCAGTCCCCTGCACAAGGACAAGACGGTCTATGCCGTCGCCGGCAGCCACACCCAGACCATCCTCGCCCTGGCCAAGGAACACCACATTCCCATCGATTTCGGTTGCCAGGAAGGCAACTGCGGCACCTGCCTGGTCAAGGTTTCCTCGGTGGACGGCAAGCGCCGGCCCATGGGCGGCCCCTTGAACGTGCGCGAAGTCGCCGCGCTGACCGAACTCGGCCACATCACCAAGGCCCAGATCGAGCAGATGTACGTGGATGACATTCCCCCCACCCAATGGCGCCTGGCCTGCCAGATGGTCGTCCGCGACGAGGACATTCTGGTCGAGTACCCGAGTAAGTAAGATGAAACGGCCCCCACGCGCATTGCATGCGCTGCCCCCCGCGGGGGCGCAGGCTCCTCTCGGGGCGGCCCTTCGGGGAGGCCAGATGCCACGACCCCCACGCGCATTGCATGCGCTGCCCCCCACGGGGGCGCAGGCTCCCCTCGGGGCGGCCCTTCGGGGAGCCTGAGCATGAACGATTCGGATCGCACCGCACTGCGGGCCATAGTCGTCGCCGAACTGCTGGCCACGCCCTGCGCCGCCGACGTGCGGGCCGATCCGAATCGCCCGCTGCTGGCCAGCCTGCTCGCCGGGCTGCGCCTGGGCGAAGGCTGCCTGCCCGCCGATCTCGGCCTGGGCAGTGAACGGCTGCGCCGGCTGCTCGCCGAATATTTCCCCGGCGTTGCCTCCCCTTCGCCCCGCACCTGCCCGGAGAAGGTGCCGGAATGGAGCGACCTGCAAAAACTCCTTCTCGATCATCGCGCCCATGAGCGTCACTCCGAACTCTGGTTCGCCGATATCGTCGCCACCGCCTGCGCTGGTGCCAACCACCTGTGGCAGGATCTCGGCCTCGCCGACCGCGACGAACTTTCCCGCCTGATGTGGGTGAACTTTCCCGAACTCGCCCGCGCCAACACCGGCGACATGAAGTGGAAGAAATTCCTCTACCGCCAGTTCTGCGCCCGGGAAGGCATCTACGTCTGTCCCGCCCCTTCCTGCGGCGTTTGCAAGGACTACGCCAAGTGCTTTGGCCCCGAGAACTGATCGCCCGTACGGCCGCGGCTGGCCGTCGCGCACCGGTTGATCGCTCGCTCGTCCTCGAGCGCGCCACCGCTGCCTATCTCGGCCTGGCCATCGGCGACGCCCTCGGCGCCACCGTCGAATTCATGACGCCCCGCGAAATCCGGCAGCACTACGGCGTCCATCGCGAGATGGTCGGCGGCGGCTGGCTGCGCCTCAAGCCCGGTCAGGTCACCGACGACACGACCATGTCGCTGGCCCTGGGCGCAGCCATCCTCGCCACCGGCCGCGTCGACGCCCGCGCCGCTGCAGAAGCCTTCGACGCCTGGATGCGCGGAAAGCCCGTGGATATCGGCAACACCGTCCGCCGCAACCTCATCACCTTCCGGAAAACCGGCGACCCGGCCGCTCCGCCCTCCGAGCACGACGCCGGCAACGGCGCCGCCATGCGCGTCCTGCCCGTGGCCCTGGCCTGCTACGGCCAGGGCGCGGCTGCCACCATCGCCGCCTGCCATGCCCAGGGCCACGTCACCCACCACAACGCCCTCTCCGACGCCGCCTGCTGCGCCCTGGCCGGCATGGTGCAGGATTTTCTGGACGGCCTGCCCGTAGACGACGTCGAGCGCCGCCACGCCCTCCCCCTCGTCGCCGCCCACCCGCTCTTCGCCTATACCGGCAAGCGCCGCGACAACCCCAGCGGCTTCGTCGTCGAAACCCTGCAAGCCGCCTTTCAGGCGCTATTTGCCAGCGAAACCTTCGAGGACTGCCTGGTGGATGTCGTCAACCGCGGCGGCGACGCCGACACCACCGGCGCCATCACCGGCATGCTGGCCGGCGCCCGCTACGGCATCGACGCCATCCCTCCCCGCTGGCTACGCAAACTGGACCCGACGATCAGGGATCAGTGCCTGCGCCAGGCGCGGGAACTGGTTGCTTTCGCCGCACGAAGTTTGGGCGGGTAGCTGAAATCGACCCCTAGCGGTACTTGCCCCACGTGAGAGAACGGACGCCCAGGAGACGTTCAGCGGACGCCGCGGGCGACGCGCCGGAGCGCCCAGCTAGGCGTTGTCGAAGCGACGCTCTCTCGCTCTGCTGAGGAGAAACCCACTCTCCTCCTTGGCTATATCGGCGTAGTCCACCGCATCTATGAGGCAATGAATCAGGCTTGAAACGTCGCCTACCGGCATTGCCACCTTCAAGTCGAACGGCTGCCCAACAGCTTCTTCGTGCGCCGTCGCGACAAACTCTTGGAGCGCCACCCAAAACGACTGTTCGTCATCCGGCGTGAAAACCCCCATGTCCATTGGCGACAATCGCGCCTTGAGATCGAGATGGGCAATAAGCTTGCGCCTTGCATTGATGATGAGAGATCTGAAGCCGAGTAGCTTCTCGTTCGCCGCGTGTAGCCGACAGGCCGTTGAGTCGGTCCAATCGAGCCCTGCGATAAAGTTTGTGGTGAGATTGACTCTGTCTTTGCCATCGGACGCTGGGTCGGTGAGCTTGCACAGTTGGAGGAGCAAATAGTCGATCAGCACAAGGTTCAAGTCGTGGAAGAACGTGATCGCCACCTCGGACAGCAGCTGTAACCGACACTCCGATCCTTCGAAAAGATCACCGAAATGCTTCCGGATGCAGTAGACCCAGACGCACTCGTCACAGAAAGCCTGAACTACCGCGCGGCGGTCAGCTTCGGTCGTGCTCATGATTCCCAACAAATAGCGTTGATCAGCCCACGCCGGCGAGGCGGGGAAAGGAGGGGTGGCAATAACAGGAGTCAGATCACCGATATCCGGTCATGCTACGACTGACGGAAATTCAGACGTGATACGTATTGCTATTTGCGCCTGTATTTCCTTCAACGTCGAGTCATAACTTTCCGATTCACGACGGTCTAACAGTACGTACTCAAATGGTATTTCAGTCTGCATCTTCTCGGCGTAGAACTCTCCAAGGGTCTTTCTCCAACCGTAGGAATCGAAGTCCGGCGTGTAGATGTGGAAGAGGACAATCTTCTTGTATGTATGATAACGACCGAGGAGCCAGTACTTTCCTACGTTGGTGTCAGGATGCTTCTGCCCCGCCTCAACTTCTATCGCGAGCAAAACCTTACCATCTGTCAGCATGCCGTCACTTCTGAAGCCATCGGATGGAAAGCCAGTGATGGACTGGAAAGAGCCGCGATACTCTATCGGTGAGATCGCGTAGCTTTTTACCCAGGACGACAATTCACGTTCGAGTTGTTTCCAATTTGCCATGCACGTCCTCACGGTTCTTACGACGCCCAACAGTTAATACGTGGACCCATGGGCCCGCTTTTGGCTCTGATGTCGGGCGGTTGGTGCTGAGTCACCGATGCTGGCCCCACAAGCTCCCAGCCGACCCAAGCGCATCCGCACTACGCCGCCCTGACCTCATCCAGCAAGTCCGGGTGGCGGTCCAGAACCTTGAGCAGCTTCACCAAAGCCAGCGGCGGTTTGGTCTTTCCGTTTTCGTAGCGCGAGAAGGCGTTGACGCCGCCGCCGAAAATTTCGGCCGCCTCGCGCTGATCGAGGGCAAGCTTCTTGCGCACGCTGGCGATGAAGTGCGGATCGACGATTGCAGCATTCACCTGTTTGTTGAATGCCAGCATCGCCGCGCTGGTGCGCACCGATTCCGCCAGGTCGAGGACCGCCTCGCCACAGGCAGGGCAATAGTCGCCTGTGACACCGGGAATGACAGTCGTTTCGCCTTTGTAGGCATAGGGCAGATCGCGGGTATCGCGCACCAGTTCCGCGGCTTCGCAGGATGGGCATTTCATGTTCATAGCTCCTTGAACGAGACGATCAGTACATCGTCGATCACCGTGAGTTTCAGGTACACCGCTCCGGCCTGAGTGGTCGGTCGGTAAACGTCCTGCCAGACCCGATGATCGGCGTGGCTCGTCATGCTCTTGTAGAAATCCGCCGGCGTCAGGGCGGACATCGTAGAGCGAACCTTGCCCGCTTCGATCAAAGCTTTGACGAACGGCAGTTTGCAGTGGGGTGCGCCTTTCTCCATCGGCAACGAATTAACCCAATTGGTTAAACTTGGCAAGTTGGTTATTTAACGCGCCAATTCCGGAGCCCCGGTTGGCGACACTCATATCCACCGCCGCGTCCGGCGCCGGTAGGCTTCGAATTCGGCACCGAATTTCCGGGCCAGGATGCGTTCTTCCGGGATGATCTGGAAGCGGGTGACGTAGGCGGCGAACAGGGCGGGGCCGAGCCATTCGGCCCAGGCGCCGAGGCGAATGGCGTAGGCGACGAGGAGCAGCAGCAAGCTCAGGTAGAGCGGGTTGCGGGAGAGACGGAAGATGCCGCCCGTGACCAGCCGCGATGCCCGCCACGGGTCGAAGGGGTTGATGGTGGTGCGGGCGATCCACAAGGTGGCGAAGGCCACGAGGGCGATGAGGGCGCTGAACTGGGCGACGCGAATGCCCACCTCGGCGAGGATGGGCAGGGCATCGATGGGTATCTCGGCATGGGCGGCATACAGCTTCATGCCGCCACCGAGCACGCCGGCGACGACGGGCGCCGGGATTTTGGCTTCCAGCCCCTCCGGGGCGCTGGTGTCGGCACCGGCGGATTCAGTAGAAATGCCCTCTTTCATCCGCCCATGGTGCCGTCAACCGCATGGGATATCAATGCGCACCGGGTCGGCCGACCGTCAGCCCTTGGCCTTGAGGCAACCCGCCAGCGCCGCGTCCATGGTGGCGAGGTGGTTGGCGAACCACTGGGGCATGCCTTCCACGTAGGCCCGGGCCATGGCGAGGCGGCCGCCGGCGACCCGGGCGGCCAGATGGGCGAGTTCGCCCAGCACCCGCAGGTGTTCGCCTTCGTGCTCGCCGATGGCGGGAAAGCGGCAGGCCCGCATGAGGCGGCCCTCGTGCTCGAAGTGCTGGCGGGTGTGCTCCCGCAGCTCGGCGAAGCGGGCCGGGAAGTCGGCGTCCGAGGCCGTTGCCAGGGCATCGGCGAGGGCGACGAATTCCCGGTGGGTGGCGTCCATGTCCGCCACCCCGAGGGCGAAACGCTCCGCCCAGGGCATCAGACGGCCCCGTGCACTTCGCGCTTGGCGTTGTTGGTCGTCTTCAGGGCTTCGTCGATGGTCAGGGTCGGGTACTTGACCTTGAAGCCCTGGAAGGCGTTGAAGACGGTCACCACCTTGTCGCCGGCACCCTGGCCCTTGAAGTCACCCTTCTCGAGGGCGGCAAGGTCAATGAGCTCGTTCCAGCACAGGCCCTCGGTGAGGGGGACGAAAGCTACCGTGGCACCATTGATGACCGAGACGAAGGGCTTGGGAATGTTGACGGTGAACATCACGGCGACCGTGGCGGGGTTGAGGTCGCCGCCGAATTTTTCCATGAAGGCGGGCCAGTGCTGGAGCTCTTCGAGGGAGCCGGAAATCAGCTTGAGCTCGTCCCCCTTGGCCAGCACGATGGCCTGCTTGAAGAGGGCGTGGGGCGGCTTGCGGCGCCCCTGGTCGTCGGCAATCTCGCCTTCGACCAGGACCAGTTCACCCCGGTAGGCCTCCCAGCCGTCGTTGCTGGCGGCCTCGCGGAAATTGGAATTGAAGAAGTAGGGTTCGTAGCGATCGAGCAGCATGGATTTTCTCCCTGTTTATAAATCGGTTCAGGCCGCTACCGCAGCCCCAATGAATTCGAAAATGTCGTCCTCGAGGATTTCAAGGCCGATACGCTTGCAGAAGCGCCGTTCCTTGTCCGTTGGGCTGGGAATGAAGACCCAGCCGGCCGGCTCGGCGGCGCTGTAGATCATGTCGGCCATCACCATGCGCTCGGTATCGCGGTTGAGGCGCAGGCCCATGAGCAGGTACTGCTTGCCCTTCCTGAGTACCTTCACCTCCGGCGGGATGGAGAAGCCCCCCATCAGCTCGGTGATGAAATCCACATAGTCGGCGTCGGACGCGATATAGACGGGCTCCGGCCGTGGCGTCCCCATGGGCTTGAAGAGGATGGGCAGGGCCGGGTTGATCATCTCGGTGGGCCGGTAGGCGGCGCCCTCCCAGGAGTAGAGCTTGTAGCGGAAGGCCGTGCCGCCGATGCGGGCGATGCCGACGATCAGGTTGTGGGGCATGTCCGCGTAGGAATCCTGGAGCTGGGTATCGCGGTTGATGTCGATGACGTAGGCGGGGGCGATACCCTTCAGCCACTCGTGCAACGCGCCCCGGGTCCATTGGGTTTCGCCGTAGGTGCGGGTGAGGAACTTGGTGACGGTGGTGCGCCCGCGCTTGAGTTCAACGTTCATGGCCGCCCGCGGGAACTCGTACATGAGCTTGGGCGCCATGGGCTTGCCGTCGTTCATGGCATAGATGAGGGAGTCGCTGTCGGCGGGGATGGGGGCGCCGGTGGCGGCGTTCTTCACGTCGGCAAGGACGCCGGGGCCGAGGTAGGGGACGATGCTGCCGTCCCGGAGGCCGGCCAGCAGTTTTTCGCGGAGTTCGGGGGTCATGGCTGTGCTCTGGAAGGGGAACACAACCCTTCGAGCAAATTCCACGCCCAACCCGACAGCACGCAGTGGTGCGGGTTTCCGGCCGCCCCGCCCGGGGATTGTCGGCTTTGCTACAGGGTGGAAAGGCTCACTTCGACGGCGCCGCCGATGACGAGGAATTCATCCTCCCCTTGCAGAATGCCGGGGAGCAGGCCGCAATGGAAGAAGACCTTGGTCAGGGGAATTTCCGCCGCCAGGATGTAGTCGCCGAATTCGCAGGCCCGTTCCCGGCTGCAGGTGAAGGAACTGAGGTTGTTGAGCAGGATGACGTGACGGTCGCCGGCGACCCGCTCCAACACCTCGTGGTCGGCCACCCGATTGACGCCCCGGTAGAGGGTGACGTGGCGCGCCCCGGGATGGCGGCGCTCCAGCTCGACCTGGCAATAGGTATAGACGAGATCGAGCTGCGACTCCAGCGCATTGGTGCCGTAGAGCCCCTGGGCCCGCATCTCTTCATAGCGGCGATAGGCCTCGCCGGCGGGGTCGCGCAGGGAGTCCCGGTGATGCCTTGGCATCAGGCCGAAGCGGGATTCCACCCAGCCCTTGAGCACCGCCCCCTCGCGGCTGTCGGCATCGAAACTCCAGCCGCGGAGGGCCTTGATGTAATTGGCCTTGGCGCGTTTCTTCGAGCGTTGCGTCAGGCCCATCTCTTCCAGCCATTCGAGCTGAAAGCGGACCGTCATGTAGTCGCGGAAGACCTCCGGTCCGGCGGCGGGCTCCGCCGCCTCCAGGCGCCGGAACAGATCCCGGTGCAGTTCCGCCACGCCGTCGAGGAGCAGCGGCGTCGGATGGCGCTGGTAGGTGAGGCTGCCCAGCACCACGGCCGGCAGGTTGCAGCGATTGATCGGGAGACGCGCTTCCCTGGGCAGCGATGCCTTGTCGTCACCCCTACAAAGGGTAGGGGAATTGTCGGGAGTCGCCACGCCCGCCAGCGCCGACGAAAATCTGTTTTTCACTGGTTAATCAATCGGTTGTTGCCTGCCAGCCGACCTGGCACGCAACGTGCAGAAGGGGAGGTGCGACTCTCACTGATTCCTTCGCAAATCGACTGACAGACTAAGGAGATTACACCATGGCAAAACTGCGTCAATGCGCCATCTACGGCAAGGGTGGTATCGGCAAGTCCACCACCACCCAGAACCTGGTGGCCGCTCTTGCCGAAGCCGGCAAGAAGGTCATGATCGTTGGCTGCGACCCCAAGGCCGACTCTACCCGCCTGATCCTGCACAGCAAGGCTCAAACCACCGTGATGCACCTGGCTGCTGAAGCCGGCTCCGTCGAAGACCTCGAACTCGAGGACGTTCTCTCCGTCGGTTTCGGCGGCGTCAAGTGCGTCGAGTCCGGCGGCCCGGAACCCGGTGTCGGCTGTGCCGGCCGCGGCGTCATCACCGCCATCAACTTCCTCGAAGAAGAAGGCGCCTATGACGAAGACCTCGACTTTGTCTTCTACGACGTGCTCGGCGACGTGGTGTGCGGCGGTTTCGCCATGCCCATCCGCGAGAACAAGGCCCAGGAAATCTACATCGTCTGCTCCGGCGAAATGATGGCCATGTACGCCGCCAACAACATCTCCAAGGGGATCGTGAAGTACGCGAACTCCGGCGGTGTCCGTCTGGCTGGCCTGATCTGCAACTCGCGTAACACCGACCGCGAAGACGAACTGATCATGGCCCTGGCTGCCCGCCTCGGCACCACCATGATCCACTTCGTGCCGCGCGACAACGCCGTGCAGCACGCCGAGATCCGCCGCATGACGGTCATCGAGTACGACCCCAAGCACAAGCAGGCCGACGAATACCGCCAGCTGGCTTCCAAGATCGTCAACAACACCAACCTCGTCATCCCGACCCCGATCGAGATGGAAGAGCTGGAAGAGCTGCTGATGGAATTCGGCATCATGGAAGCGGAAGACGAGTCCATCGTGGGCAAGACCGCCGCCGAGCTGGCCGCCTGATTTCACGCCATGACGCCGGTGACTTTGTCGACTTCGCCTTGCCGTGCTCCTCGCACTGTCTGCGGCTTGTCTTCGCGTCACCGGCTCCCTGTCGCGAAATCCCCTCGCACCAACCTTTCAACCAGTACGCCGGCTACAGATTGGTAGCGGCGTCAGGAGGAAAACATGAGCATCATGACTCGCGAAGAAACCGAAGCCCTCATTGCCGAGGTGCTGGAGGTTTATCCCGAAAAGGCCAAGAAGGACCGCACCAAGCACCTGGCCGCCAACGACCAGTCGGTCGAGCAATCCAAGAAGTGCATCACTTCCAACCGCAAATCCCTGCCCGGTGTCATGACCATTCGTGGTTGCGCCTACGCCGGCTCCAAGGGCGTGGTCTGGGGTCCGATCAAGGACATGATCCACATCTCCCACGGCCCTGTCGGTTGCGGCCAGTACTCCCGCGCCGGTCGCCGTAACTACTACGTCGGCACCACCGGCGTCGACACCTTCGGCACGATGAACTTCACTTCCGACTTCCAGGAAAAGGACATCGTCTTCGGCGGCGACAAGAAGCTCGCCAAGCTGATCGAGGAAATCGAACAGCTCTTCCCGCTGCACAAGGGCATCTCCGTCCAGTCCGAGTGCCCGATCGGCCTCATCGGCGACGACATCGAGTCGGTCTCCAAGAAGGCTTCCGCTGCCCTCGACAAGCCGGTCGTTCCGGTGCGCTGCGAAGGCTTCCGCGGCGTTTCCCAGTCCCTGGGCCACCACATCGCCAACGACGCCATCCGTGACTGGGTGCTCGACAAGCGCGACGGCCAGGCCTACGAATCCACCCCCTACGACGTGGCCATCATCGGTGACTACAACATCGGCGGCGATGCCTGGGCGACCCGCATCATCCTCGAGGAGATGGGTCTGCGCGTCGTGGCCCAGTGGTCGGGCGACGGCACCATCGCCGAGATGATGAACACGCCGAAGGTCAAGCTGAACCTGCTGCACTGCTACCGTTCGATGAACTACATCTCCCGGCACATGGAAGAGAAGTACGGCATTCCCTACATGGAATACAACTTCTTCGGCCCGACCAAGATCGTCGAATCCTGCCGCAAGATCGCTGCCTTTTTCGATGACTCCGTCAAGGAGAAGACCGAAGCCATGATCACCCGCTACCAGGTGATGATGGACGAGATCATCGCCAAGTACAAACCGCGTCTGCAGGGCAAGAAGGTCATGCTCTACGTTGGCGGCCTGCGTCCGCGCCACGTCATTGGCGCCTACGAAGACCTCGGCATGGAAGTCATCGGCACCGGCTACGAGTTCGCCCACAACGACGACTACGACCGCACGATCAAGGAAATGGGCGACGCGACGCTCCTCTACGACGACGTCACCGGCTTCGAGCTGGAAGAGTTCGTCAAGCGCTTGAAGCCCGACATGGTCGGCTCCGGCATCAAGGAAAAGTACATCTTCCAGAAGATGGGTATTCCGCTGCGCCAGATGCACTCCTGGGACTACTCCGGTCCGTACCACGGCTACGACGGTTTCGCCATCTTCGCCCGTGACATGGACATCGCCCTCTCCAACCCGACCTTCAAGAACCTGACGCCCCCGTGGAAGAAGGTCGCTGAAGAAACGGCTGAAAAGAAGGCAGCCTGAGTTTCAGGAATTGGGAAGCCGCTGCGGCGGCGGGTGATTGCGGACGTCGCGTCCTTCACCTGCCCCGCGTCCGGGGACCCGGATCATCAACCTTGCGCCCGGCTCTGCAGATTGGCGGAACGGGCAAGGAGATAGCAAATGCAAACCGCAGACAAGATCAAGCCCTGTTATCCGCTGTTCCGCGACGATGACTACAAGAAGAACCTGGCCGAGAAGCGCGTCCAGTTCGAGGAAGGTCACGGTCCGGACAAGGTGTGGGAAACCTTCATGTGGACCACCACCAAGGAGTACCAGGATCTCAACTTCCAGCGCGAAGCCCTGACCGTCGACCCCGCCAAGGCCTGCCAGCCGCTCGGCGCCGTCCTCTGCGCCTCCGGCTTCCACAAGACCCTGCCCTACGTGCATGGTTCCCAAGGCTGCGTCGCCTACTTCCGCACCTACTTCAACCGTCACTTCAAGGAACCGTGCTCCTGCGTTTCCGACTCGATGACGGAAGACGCCGCGGTGTTCGGCGGCCAGAAGAACATGTTCGACGGCCTGGAAAACGCCAAGGCCATCTACAAGCCGGACATGATCGCCGTCTCCACCACCTGCATGGCGGAAGTCATCGGGGACGACCTCAACGCCTTCATCAACAATGCCAAGAAGGCCGGCCACATCCCGCTGGACTACCCGGTCCCCTTCGCCCACACCCCGTCCTTCGTCGGCTCCCACACCACCGGCTGGGACAACATGGAAGAAGGCATCCTGCGCTACTTCACGCTCAACGCGATGGATGACAAGAAGGCCGGCTCGAAGCAGACCATTAACCTGGTCCCCGGCTTCGAAACCTACCTCGGCAACTACCGCGTCGTGAAGCGCATGCTCACCGAAATGGGCGTTGGCTACACCATGCTCTCCGACCCGACCGATGTCTTCGACACCCCAGCCGACGGTGAATTCCGCATGTACATGGGCGGCACGACGATGGACGAAGTCAAGGATGCGCCGAACGCCATCACCACCGTCATGCTGCAACCGTGGCAACTGGAGAAGACGAAGAAGTTCGTCGAAAACACCTGGAAGCACGACGTGCCCAAGCTCGACATCCCGATGGGCGTCGAATGGACCGACAACTTCCTGATGAAGGTTTCCGAGCTGACCGGCAAGCCGATCCCCGCCTCCCTGGAACTGGAACGCGGCCGCTGCATGGACCTCATCTCCGACAGCCACGCCTGGCTGCACGGCAAGAAGTTCGCCCTCTACGGCGATCCGGACTTCGTCATGGGCATGGTCAAGATCCTGCTGGAAGTCGGTGCCGAGCCCACCCACATCCTCTCCCACAACGCCAACAAGCGCTGGGGCAAGGCGGTGCAGAAGCTCCTCGATTCCAGCCCCTTCGGCAAACTGGGCAAGGTCTATGTCGGCAACGACCTCTGGCACATGCGCAGCCTGTGCTTCACGGACAAGCCGGACTTCCTGATCGGCAACTCCTACGGCAAGTACATCCAGCGCGACACCCGCCACAAGGGTGAAGAGTTCGAAGTGCCGCTGATCCGCATCGGCTTCCCGATCTTCGACCGTCACCACCAGCACCGCGCTACCACGCTGGGCTACGAAGGCATGATGGCCGTGGTCACCCAACTGACGAACGCCGTCCTTGAGCAACTCGACAAGGAAACGATCGGCATGGGCACCACCGACTACAACTTCGACCTGGTCCGCTAATCCGGATCACCGGAGCCCCGCCGGCCGGCAACGGCCGGAGGGGCTCCGGCGTGCGAGCGACTTGCCAAACTTAGGGAGAAAACCATGGCTAACATCATGATCCGCCAGGGAGAGAAAGGGCTGACCTTCTATCTCCCCAAGCGCGACCTGGAAGCCTCCATCGAGTCCATCGAATTCGACACCGCAGAAAAATGGGGTGGCGAGCTGAAACTGGACAACGGGGGGTCGTACTACATCGATCCGATCGCCAAGCCGCCCCGCCTGCCCATCTCCCTACGCGCCAAGCGCCTCGGCGCCGCCGAGGATTGAGTTTCTATCGAACCCTGACCGCCCAGCCAGCCGCGGGTGCGAATGCCCCGGCCGGCAAAACGGACTGAAAGGAGAGCATCATGGCAATGAAGATTGATCCCGACATGTGCACCGCCTGTGGCGATTGCAAACCGGTCTGCCCGACCAAGTCGATCAGCTCCGGCAAGGTCTTCTACAAGATCGATGCCGCCACCTGCACGGAGTGCGACGGCCATAACGATTCGCCGCTGTGCGTCGACGTTTGCCCGTCCGGCTGCATCAGCCCGGCCTGAGCGCAGCGTCCTGAGCCGAGCGCCGGCTAGGCCGGCGTTCCACTCAGAATGCTGCCTGGAGCTCAAAATGTCGCCCACTCCCATCGCCTCCCGCGAGGCCGCGCTGCGCATCGCGCTGGCCGCCCGCGCCCTCAATGGCCTCGACGTCAAGGCCTTCGTCGGCGCCTTGATCGAAAAACTGGAACCGCCCCTCACCGAATCCAAGTTGGCCAAGCTCACGGTGGAGGATCTGCGCACCCTGCTCGCCGGTGATTTCGCCGAGCAGGGCTGTCACGTGGGCGTCGCGCCTGACCAACTCAAGGAGGCGGTACGACTCCTCTGGGGCCAGGGCTTGGAGCACGGAGATTTTCCCGTCATCGAAGCCTACGCCGAGGGCGAAATGCCCGGCTCGATCCGCGTCGCCCTCGCCGCCAATCGGGGCGAGAACCTCGATGGCCACTTCGGCTCCTGCGACCGTTTCCTGATCTATCAGGTCGGCAAGGAGGCCATCAAGCTGATCGACGTCCGCAGCACCGCGGAAGCCGACGGCGCCGAGGACAAGAACGCCGCCCGCTCGGCGCTGATCGGCGACTGCCAGATCGTCTACATCCAGTCCATCGGCGGACCGGCAGCCGCCAAGGTCGTCCGCGCCGGCGTGCATCCGATCAAGAAGCCCGGCGGGGGCACCGCTCGGGAGGTGCTTGTCGAACTGCAGGCCAGGCTCTCCTCCCCGCCCCCCTGGCTGGCCCAGATCATGGGCGTCCCGTCTGCCTCGCTGGCTCGCTTCGAAGCCGAATCCGCGGTGGAGGACGTCTGATGATCACCACCAAGACTCTGGTCGCGGTCGGAGAAGCGGTCATGCTCTCCCCCGATCTGGCGACATTGCGCAAGCGCTTTCCTGACCTGATGTTCACCGAGTGCAGCGACGACGATATTCCGCCCCGCTTTTCCCCGGCCCTTGAGGTCGACGGCCACAATCTCTATCTGTTCACCGGCGAAAACGGTCATTGCCTCGCCCTCACAGGCGATCTCGACCATGCGAGCGGAATCGTCGTCGCCCAGCGTCACGATGAAAGCTGAGGCGAATGGTTCTCACGCGGGGCTGGGACGGCTCGGTTTGTGTTCGGGGTGCAGCTACTACCCCGAATACCTGAACAGCCGCCGCTGCACCCCAGGCGATGCCTGCGTCCGCGCCCACAGCGGGCGGCAGATCGATCGGTTTCTGCGGGCCAACCGCAGCCAGGCCGAGCACTTCCTCGCCGACATCTTCTGGGAAAGGCGGGCCATCGCGGCGCGCTATGCCCCCGTCGAGCGCATCGGCGCCCTGCTACGGGACCCGGACGAAGTCGTGCGCCGCGTGGTGGCCGACCGCCTGCCGCCGGAGGAGTTGATCTCCATGGTTGCCGATCCGGATCGCGAGGTGCGGCTGTCGGTCGCCTCACGCATCCCGGAAGCGCAGTTGGCGGCTCTCGGCGGCGATACCGACTATCTGGTCCGCGCCACCGTGGCCCGCCGCCTGCCCCATGGCCAACTCACCCGCATGCTCAAGGACCCGGAACGGGAAGTGCGCAAGGTGGTCGCGGCCCGCCTGCCGGCCTTCGCTCTGCACCTGCTGGCCGCCGACCCGGAGCCCGAGGTCCGCGCCGTCGTCGCCGAAAGGGCGCTACCCGAAGTCGCCGCGTCTCTGCTGTGCGACCCCGAGTGGTGGGTGCGCCTGTCCGCGGTGGCCAATGCCCCCATCGAATTCCTTCCCCCCTTGCTGGACGACCCGGAACCGGAAATCCGCGACGCCGTCGCCAACCGACTCGCCCTCTCACCCCAATCTGATCCCGAGGCCCCCCAATGAAAGACGCCGCCTGGTCGGAATACTGCAAGACCCTTGCGTCCACC
>WBZV01000090.1_pt1 | contig 60636 bp, 45 predicted proteins | sample 5204221 | NCBI WGS metagenome assembly WBZV01 (sample SAMN12344360, study PRJNA552823) | activated sludge metagenome | biome: Activated sludge suspended growth; feature: Nitrification reactor; material: Wastewater; isolation source: activated sludge from nitrification reactor of wastewater... | reverse complement strand
ATCGACGTCCGCCGTCCGCGGCGACGTCCATCCTCATCACACCCTTCCTTCCCTCTCTTCTGCCGTCAAGGCCGCCTGTCTTCGCCTGTCGTCGCCTGTCAATCCTTGTTCCAGCGCTGCTTCGTCCTGTTCGCAACCGGTCCTTGCCGCCGCTTCAGCGCCAGGTCGGTAGCTCCCAGAGGGTCTGCTCCGCATCCTCCGTGACGCGAAACGCGCTGTAGAGGGTGGGCAGGCGGGTGTAGAGCAGGCCGAGCACCAGCAGCGAGGCACCCAGCACGTAGAGCGCGAAGCCGCGGCTGCGGTAGAGCGCCTCCGGTTGCTGCGCCGCACTGTCCGTCCGGAGCCCGATGTCCAGGAACCAGGCCATGCCCAGGGCCAGCACCGGGATGGCGACGATCAACTCCAGGTGGTAGCGGACGATGAAGACACCTGTGAAGAGCGCCGCCGTCTGGGCATAGAAGAAGAGGGAGACCAGCAGGCGCCGCTCGTCGTAATGGGCAAAGGAGGGCCGGTAGGCCGCGGCGCGGGCCGGGTCGGCGATGCGCCGGTACTCGGCCAGGCGCTTCGTGGCCATGAAGAAGGCCCCCACCATCCAGTAGGCGATGATCAGGGAGAGAGGGGGGAAGCGGGAGGGCAGGACCGTGAACCAGCCGATGCCCAGGCGCAGGGGGTTGTTCACGGCCTCCGACAGGACGTCCAGGTAAGGGAGGTCCTTGCTGCGCAAGGGCGGAACGTTGTATACGATCCCCATCAGCCACAGCAGTCCCGCCGACACCCCGGCCGCCGGCTGCACCCACCAGGCCAGCCCGATGCCGGTCCCCGCCAGCAGCAGCCATTGCAGCAGCACCCAGCGGCCCTGCACCTGTCCCTCGGCGGCAGGGCGGCGGTGCTTCGTCGGATGCAGGCGGTCGAAGGGCGCATCCAGGAACTCGTTGATGCTGTAGTTGCTGGAGGCGACCAGGCAGGTGGCGGCGAGCACGGCGACGATCGCCCCGATCCCCGGCAAGGGCGCGCCTTCGGGCCGGAGAAGGGCGGCGAGCAGGAGTCCGGGCAGGACGAAGATGTTCTTCGTCCAGTGATCCACCCGGAGAATGCGCAGATAGGGCCGGAGGCGGGGCAGCCGGCCGAAGGACTCGCCGCCGCGCGTCATGGCGGATCCAGGCGGTAGATCTGCACGTCCGACTTGTCCAGCTCCGGGTCGATCGGCAGCCGCGCCACGTGCCGGAAGCCCGGCACCGGCTCGCCCTCCGCGAAGAGCAGGGCCAGGTCGCCGTTGATCTCCTTCCAGTAGTACCGCTGGTCGTCCGTCTCCGGCAGGGCGCGGTAGGTGTAGGCCACGTGGCTCAGCCCCCGCCGCCGCATACCGACTGCGAGCACCGCGGGGTCCGTGTTGCCCGGGGTGATCTCCTCGAAGGTCATCACTTGAGCGCTCGGCATCTGGGGAACCATGAAGCTCACCTGGCTGGCCGCAAGGGTGACGATCCCGTCCTGGGCCTCAGGGTGTTGCCGCACCCAGTCGCCCAGGAGGTAGGCCTCGTAGGCGTAGTAGCGGATCCAATGCTGTTCGTCCTGCAGGCGGCGATAGGAGCCGGCGACGATGGGGCCGACCAGCGCCAGCGCGAGCGCCCCGGTCAGCAGACGGGCGACCTGCCGGCGGCCGGGCAGCGCGACCCGCAAGCGATCAGCGAGGACCACGAGGCCCTGGGCCAGGACGACGAAGGGGATCCACTGACCGGCGTAGGCGTAGCGCGTCTTGGCGATGCCGAAGGCCGTCACGACCGCTGTGAGGACCAGGTAGCCGGCGACCAGCAGCCAGGCCTCCCGGGCCGACCGTCGCCAGAGCTGCCGCAGGCCCAGGATGAGGGTGAGGACACCGAAGGGCAGCAGCAGCCAGGGCAAGGGCGCCGGCCCGTCCCACCAGCCGCCCAGGGCCTGTTCGAGCGCCAGGGTGGGAAAGCCCCAGTTGGGCTGGAAGTCCATGGCCGCCATCAGCTCCAGGTAGCCGCCCGAGCCGTCGCCGGAGCGCAGGCCGATGAGGGTCCAGGCCAGGGCGGGGAGGGCGGCGAGCGTCGCCAGCCCCAGTTCGCGCCGCAGCGGCGGCGGCGTGGCGGCGGAGGCGGCCGCCGCGCCGGCGGTCCTACCGACCTCCGGCAGCCAGCGCTCGGCAAGGAAGATCGGCGCCAGGACCAGAGCCTCGATCCGGCAGAGGGCGGCAAGGCAGAGGGCGATCCAGGCGGAGGGCCGCCGGCTCAGGCGAAGCCAGAGAGCCGCGGCGATCAGGGCGCCCAAGGCCGGCTCGACCAGGGGCTGGCGGGCCATCACCTGGAACTGGCTGGCGCCGGCGAGCAGGAGGGCCACCAGTGCCGGCGCCCGGGGCACCAGGCGGGCGGCGATGCGGTAGACCAGGTAGAGGAGGAGGAGCGAGAAGCCGATGTTGACGGCGATGGCGGCGTGCAGGTAGGGATGGGGACCGTCGAAGAGCGGATGAAGGAGGGCCATGAGGAAGGGGAGCACGGGCATGCGCTTGAAGGCCTCGGGCATCCGCAGGGCGCTGAAATCCTCCGCCAGGCGCTGGAAGGAGAAGTAGTCGTTGTTGGGCATGAAGAAGGGCTGCGGTTCACGCAGCCAGACTGCCAGACAGGCCGCACCCAGCAGCAGGCTCAGTCCGGCCTGCCAGGCCCCGGCCGGCCCCTGGCCCCGTCCCCGATCCATCCCCTTGTCCATCCGTCGCCCTCGACTCCGGTGCGTCCGGTCGCTGCAGCTGCCGCGGCGCGGCGAAGCGCTGGAAGATAGCAGGCGCCACGTCCACAGGCCAGCCGCCGCAGCCCAGGGCGAAGTGCCCGTCTCCGCCGGTCCGCGAGCGCCAGCTCCGCCCAGGGCCGCCGGGTTACAATAGCCGGCGTGGATCCGGCACCCTACCCTGCAGCCCGCGGCGGTCGGCGCCCGCGCGCAGAGGCCGCGGGGCTCATCGTCGTCGACATCGGCAACAGCACCATCGCCTTCGGGGTGGACTGGGGCCGGGGCTGGGCCGCTCGCTGGCGACTGGCCAGCCATCCCTGGCGCTCGGCCGACGAGCTGGCCTTGGCGGTGGCAGGTCTGATGCGCCTGGAGGGGATGGACCCGGCGGGCATCGGCCGGGCCGTCGTCTGCTCCGTGGTGCCGGAGCTGACCGCGTCCGTCCAGGGCCTCTGCCGCCGCCTCTTTGGGCTGGAGCCCCTGGTGGTGGGCCCCGGCCTGCACACCGGGCTGCCGCTGCGCTACCAGCCCCCCGGCAGCCTGGGCCCCGACCGGGTGGTCGATGCCCTGGCGGCCCGGGCGGCCTTCGGGAGCCCTGTGATCACCGTCGACTTCGGCACGGCCAGCACCTTCAACGTGGTGGATGCCGGCGGCTGCTTCGTCGGCGGGGCCATCGCACCCGGCCTGGGCATCGCCGCGCAGGCCCTGGCCGACGCCGGGGCGCGGCTCACGCGCATCGCCCTGCCGCCCTCCGGCGGTGAGCTCCAGGCCGGCCGCAACACCGAGCAGGGCATGCGCTCCGGCCTGCTCCTGGGCTTCGGCGGCCTGGTCCGCGGGCTCCTGGCGCGCCTGGAGGCCGAGCTGCGGGCCGATGGCAGCCCGCGGCCCACGGTGGTGGCCACCGGCGGCCTGGTCTATCATATCGCGCCCCTCGTCCCCCGCATCGACGAGGTGCTGCCGGACCTCATCCTGGACGGGATGCGCCTGATCGCCTCCCTGAATCCCCCCGCTCGGCAAGACAGGCCATGAGCCAAGCCCCCCAAGCCGCGCCCCTGAGCTACCGCGATCCGCTCGACGGAAGGCCGATCGCGCTGGGGGTCGCCGGCTCCATCGCCGCCTACAAGAGCATCGGCCTGGCCTCGGCCCTCAGCCAGGCCGGCGCCCTGGTCGACACCCTGTTGACCGCGGCCGCCAGCCGGCTCGTGCAGCCCCTGGCCTTCCAGGCCCTGACCCACCGGCCCGTCTTGCAGAGCCTCTGGGATTCCAGTTCGGAGCTGGCCATGGACCACGTGGCGCTCGCCGAGCGGGCCCAGCTCCTCCTGATCGCGCCGGCCACCGCCGACCTGCTGGGCCGGCTGGCCCTCGGCCTGGCCGACGACGCCCTGACGACCACCGCCCTTGCCTGCACCGCCCCCCTGCTCATCGCCCCGGCGATGGAGCCGCGGATGTGGGCCAACGGGGCAGTGCAGGGCCACGTGCAGACCCTGCGGGAGCGGGGCGCCACCTTCGTCGGCCCGGAGGAGGGTCGCATGGCCTCGGGCCTCAGGGGAAGGGGACGGATGGCCGAGCCGGCGGACCTGGTGGAGTGGGCCCGGCTGATCCTGGGCCGCGGCGGGCCCCTGTCCGGCCGCCACGTCGTGCTGGGTTCGGGACCCACCCGCGAGCCCATCGACCCGGTGCGCTACCTCAGCAACCACTCCAGCGGCCACATGGGTCTGGCCCTGGCCCGCGCCCTGCTCCATGCCGGGGCGCAGGTCAGCTTCGTCAGCGGCCCGGTGGCCTTGCCGCCCCCCCTGGGCGCCGCCATCCATCCGGTGGAGAGCGCCCAGCAGATGGCCGAGGCCATCCTCGACCTGGCACCAGGGGCCGATGCCCTGATCATGGCCGCCGCCGTGGCCGATTACCGGCCCCGGACGGTCAGCCCGGGCAAGATCAAGAAGCAGCCCGGAGACACGGTGCTGGACCTCGTCCGGACGCCCGACATCCTCGCCTCGCTGGATGCCCTCGTCCGGCAGCGCGCCGGCCCGCGGCCCTTCCGCGTGGGCTTCGCGGCCGAGACCGAGGACCTGGAGACCTACGCCCGGGGCAAGCTGCGGGACAAGGGCCTGGACTGGGTGGTGGCCAACCAGGTGCCGGAGAGCTTCGGTCCGGGCGGCCACCGGGCCCTCCTGGTCCGGGCGGGGGGGCCTGCCGAGCCCCTGCTGGCCGCCTCCAAGGACGCCATGGCCCAGGCCCTGGTCCAGCGCCTGGCCCCAGAACTCGTGGCGCGGGTCGGCACGGTTGCCGGCGCCAATCTAAGGTCAGGGGGCGGTCATGGCTGAGGGCAAGGCGGCGCCGGCAGGCCGTGTTCAGCGGGCGACGGATTGGCTGCGGCGGCTCCCCGGCCGCCTGCGCCCGGCTGCGGCGCGCCGCGAGGGTCCCGGTCCCGCGGCGGGCGCGCCGGCCGCTGGCAGCGGGCCGTCCGCGGTCACGGCGACAGGGTCGCGCGTCGCCTCCGGCCTGGCGCGCCTGCGTGCCGTCCTGGCGGGCGGCGCCCTCGGGAGCCTCCTGCAGCGGCAGGGCCGCTGGCTCCTGCCCTTGCTGATCCTCCTGGGTCTGGCCCTGCCGCCGGTCTCGCTCTTCGGCTGGCTGCGCAGCTGGACCTACGCCCGGCTGCAGCCGGCCGCCGAGGCCCGGGTGCCGGTGCGCGGCGACGGGGCCGCCTACCTGCTGCTGCGCCGCAACACGGTGCAGCGCGCCGCGCGGGTGGCCGTCTTCGCCGACGACGGCCTGCCCCTGGGGGTCGAGGAGCCGCCGGGCGAACCGGCCTGGCTCAGCCCGGTCTACCGCATCGACCTGCGCGGCCCCCGCCCCCGCGAAGCCCGCCTGGTCACGGTCATCGACCTGGGCGAGGGCGACCTGGCCTTCGTCGACCCCTTCGGCTGGGACGGACAGCGCTGGCATTGGCTCCCGGTCCGCTTCACCGCCAGCAACCAGGCCGAGGTCTACCTGCCCCTGGGCGACCACGACATACGTTATGTCGTGATCACCGAGGCGCCCGACGCCGCCACCTCCGTCGCCGCCTCCCTCCTTCCGCCGCCGGCCGCCATGCCGGCCGCCGTCGCCCAGCTGCCCATCCTGGAGCTGCCCTCCTACACCCTGCGGCGCGACGACGGCAGCCTGAGCCCGCGCCGCCTGGGCCCGGTGGGTGCGGCGGCGGCGCTCTACGCCAAGGTCGACAACCGGGACGGCGAGCGCCTGCGCGCCGACCTGGCCACCAACGTGATGCTGCAGCGCGATGCCCGCTACCGGCTGCGCCAGGCCATCGTGGCCGCGGCGCGGCGCGACCGGCTGCGCGGGGTCATCCTGGACTTCCAGGGCCTCCCCCCGCACCTGCAGGGCGTGTACGCCGACTGGCTGGGGCGCTTGCGGGACGACCTGGCGGGCCTGGGCGCCGAGCTGGTGGTCCAGGTGCCGATGCCGCGCCCCAGCAGCAGCGGCTGGGACGCCAGCCCCTTGGACTGGCGGGTTCTGGGTCCCTCGGTGGACGGCCTGCGCATCCAGCTGGGGAACGAGGCGCCGCTCTCGCTGGAAGCGCTGGACAGCATGATCCGCTGGGCCCTCCAATCGGTCGAGCGGCGCAAGCTGCAGCTGGCGGTGCCGGTGGAGGGCCGCGACGAGGTGGAGGGCGAGGTCCATCCCATCGGCTACGGCGAGGCCTTGGGCAAGATCCTCGACCTGGCGGCCGCCGACCTGCCGGCGCGGATCGATCCCGGGCAGGAGCTGACGGTGGAGCTGCCCACCCTGCGGGCGGCCGAATTCGGCCGCGATCCCGCGACGGGGCTCTGGCGCTTCTACTACTGGGACGACAACCGCCGGCAGCACACGGTCTGGCTCTCGGACGCCAGCGGCCTGGCGCCGGCCTTCGAGATCGCCCGGAAGTACCGCATGGACCGCATCGCCCTCAGCGGCGTGGAGGCGGGGCTGGACCCGGCGGTCTGGGCCATGGTGAAGGCGTTCGCCGCCGACGGCCTGGTCCAGGCGGCGGCGCCGGACTACGGCCTGCGCTGGACCCTGACGGACAGCGCGGGCCGCATCGTGCGCCAGGCGGTCAGGCCCTTGGACCAGACGCAGTTCAGCCTCACCGCGCCGCGCGAGGAAGGCTCCTACCGGCTCTCCCTCAGCCTGACGGCCCAGGAGGAGCGCGTGGCGGCCCTGGGGGCGGCCGCCGACCTGGCCGTGGCCCCGCCGCCGCCGCCCACGCCCACCGAGACGCCGCGGGTCATCCTCCTGGATGCGACGGCCGCGCCGGTGATCACGGCCCCGCCGCCGGCCGACGAGCTGGTGCGGCGGTCGCCGGTCCTGGCCCAGGTCACGCCCCATGCCACCGTCGTGGACCAGGTGGATGCCGACATCGCCTTCCGCGAGGCCACCCTGCGCGAGGCCCCGGCCACCTCGGCCAAGGTGCTCTCGGACCTGAAGCTGGGCGACCAGGTCCTCCTCATGGGCCGCACGCCGGACGGGCGCTGGTTCAAGGTGCGGCAACTGGGCACGGGCCTGGAGGGCTGGATCCTGGGCGAGCTGCTCAGCCTGCGCATCGACGAGGACGAGGTGCCCTTCCTGGGGGTCGATGGCCTGGCCCTGCCCCCTGGCGACGCGGTGGTCACCGAGGCCCCCTTCCCGAGCGCGGCGTCCACGGCGACGCCAACGCCCGCTGCGGGCCGGTCGCCCGCGCCGACGGCGACGCTTCGGCCCTAGGACCTGCCTCCGGCGCCCGTCGGGTCCAGGTGATGCCGGCCGGCCAGGTACATCTCCTGGGCCATCGCCAGCATGGGGGCCAGGTCGAGGGCATCGACGTCGTAATCGGGGCGGCTGTCGGCCATCTCGGCCAACATCTCGTCCGAGACCTCCACCAGGCCGATGCCGCGAAGGGCGCGCAGCATCCCGCTCTTCATGCGCCGGCCGCGGCCCTGCAGGCGCTGCAGCCAATCGTCCTCGAAGGCCACGAGGCCCGCCCGGCGCAGCCAGAGCAGGCTCTGCAGGACGCCGCCCTGCGGGGGGATGCCGGCCGCCCGACCCGCCACCTCCAGGTAGCCCTTGCGATCGGAGGCGGGCGTCGATTCATCGAGCACGAGCAGGCGCCCGATCACGTTGCGCACGAAGCTGCGGAAGGCGGCCTCGTTGCTGCTCCCGGCCAAGGTGCTCCGGAAGAGGAGGGCCAGGCCGGTGTCGGCGCGGGCGCCGGGCAAGGCGCTGAGGACGGTGTACAGGGGCACGGTGCCCACGGCCAGCTCGGAGGGCGATCGCTCGGGATGCGTCTGCCAGGGCTCGCGGGCTCCGGCGATGCCGCCGAGCAGGGACAGCTCGCCCAGGGCGACCTCCCGCTGCTCGCCGGCGGCGTCGAGGATGCTGAGGCGCACCTGGTCTTCGGCCCGTCGCCCCTGGCCGTCGGCGTAGTCCACCGCGGCCCCCACGGCCACCAGCTGCGCCGGGATCAGGCTGGCGAAGGGCACCCGCCGCGGTTCCAGGCGGGAGGCGCGGAAGGCCGCCAGTTCGCGGCGGGCGGCATCGCTCAGGTCGGCCACGTCGGTGCTGGCGGCCGGCAGACCCTCGGCGGACCAGCCGACGAAGAACCACCTCCCCTGCACCCCGCGGGCGGTGCTGACGAGGGCGGTGCTCAGGGTCTGGAGGACGGGTGCGGCTGGGGTTTCGGAGCTGGCCATGACCTCTAGTATACGACGGCGCAGGTTTGGCGTCCGCGGGCTCTGTCCCTACGCTATCTTGGACCGTGAACCGTGGATCGTGTTGCGCAGCTCCGTGAGCGATCCTGCAGCCAGGAGCCCGGGGTGAACCCTGTAGAGAAGCGTTCCGGAGTCCCGCAGGCAGGCGAGGCGCAGAAGGCGGCCGCCGCTGCGCACGCGGGCGAAAGGGCTGACGAGGCCGGCAGCATCGCCCGCGCCCTGGGGATTGGGACGGCGCAGGCGGCGGCGGCCATCGGCCTCTTCGACCAGGGCAACACCCTGCCCTTCATCGCCCGCTACCGCAAGGAGGCCACCGGCGGCCTGGACGACGGCCAGCTGCGCCGGCTCTGTGAGCTGCTGGAGGCGGGGCGGGCCCTGGAGGCGCGGCGGAAGACCGTGCTCGACAGCATCGCCGAGCAGGGCCTGCTGACGGAGGGCCTGGAGGCGGCCATCCGCGCCGTCGACAGCCGAAGCGCCCTCGAAGACCTCTACCTGCCCTTTCGGCCCAAGCGCCGCACGCGGGCGATGGTGGCCCGGGAGAAGGGCCTGGCCGGCCTGGCGCAGCTCATCCTGGACCAGGTGCGGGGCGAGCGCGGCCGCGAGGCCCTGGCGCGGCCCTTCATCAGCAAGCAGGTGCCCACCCCCGAGGAGGCCTATGCAGGCGCCCGGGACATCGTGGCCGAGCTGGTGGCGGAGGATGCGGGCGTCCGCGGGCGGCTCAGGGAGAGGGCCCTGCGCTGGGGGAGCCTGGAAGCCAAGGCGGTCCGCGGCGCCGAGGACCCCCGCGGGGTCTACGAGACCTACCGCGGCTTCCGCGCCCCCTTGGACCGCGTCCAACCCTACCAGGTGCTGGCCCTGGACCGGGCCGAGGCCGAGCAGCAGCTGAGGGTCACGGTCCAGATCCCGGAGCGCGACTGGCGCGACGCCGTCGCCGAGCGCTACCGGCCCGATCCCCGTTCGGCCCTGGCCGAGGACCTGCGGGCGGCCGTCGACGATGCGGCGGACCGCCTGCTCCTGCCGGCCATCGCGCGCGACCTGCGGCGGCGGCTCACCGAGAGCGCCCAGGCGCACGCGATCGACGTCTTCGCCCGCAACCTCAGGGCCCTGCTCCTGCAGCCGCCCCTGGCCGGGCACCGCATCCTCGGCATCGACCCCGGCTACCGCAGCGGCTGCAAGGTGGCGGTGGTGGACGACACCGGGCGCCTCCTGCACACCGAAACCCTGGCCGCTCTGGCCCTGGGCGGCGCCGGCCAGGAGCAGGCCCGGGGCCGCCTGGCAGACCTCCTGCGCCGGCATGGCGTGAGCCTGGTGGCCATCGGCAACGGGACCGGAGGGCGGGAGGTGGAAGCCCAGGTGGCGCGGCTCTGCGGCGAGCTGAGCGGCCTGCGCTACCTGGTGGTCAGCGAGGCGGGCGCCTCGGTGTACAGCGCCTCGGCCCAGGCCGCCGCCGAGCTGCCGGAGCTGGACGTCAGCCTGCGGGGGGCGGTGTCCATCGCCCGGCGAGCCCAGGACCCGCTGGCCGAGCTGGTCAAGGTCCCGCCGGAGGCCATCGGGGTGGGGCTCTACCAGCACGACCTGGACGCCAAGGCCCTGGGCCGCAGCCTGGTTGGGGTGGTGGAGGACGCTGTCAACGCCGTGGGGGTGGACCTGAACACGGCCAGCAGCGCCCTCCTGGAACACGTGGCCGGCATCGGCCCCAAGCTGGCCGCCGCCATCGTGCGCCACCGCGACACGGCCGGACCCTTCCGGAGCCGGTCAGACCTGAAGGCCGTGAGCGGCCTGGGGACGAAGGGGTTCGAGCAGAGCGCAGGCTTCCTGCGCATCCGCGGCGGCACCGAGCCCCTGGACGCCTCGGCGATCCACCCCGAGAGCTACGGCCCGGCGGGGCGGCTCCTGGCCCTGGCCGGCCTGCCGCCCGGCGGGGACCCGGCCACCCGCGGCGAGGCCTTGGGTCGCCTGCTGCTGGCACGCGGTGAGCAGCCCCTGGCAGCCGAGCTGGGCATCGGCCTGCCCACCCTCCGCGACCTGCTGGAGCAGCTCCAGCGCCCGGGCCGCGACCCGCGCGCCGACCTGCCGCCGCCCCTGCTGCGCGCGGACGTGCTGGACATGGACGACCTGCGGCCCGGCATGCGCCTCGCCGGCACGGTGCGCAACGTGGTGGACTTCGGCGCCTTCGTCGACATCGGTGTGAAGCAGGACGGCCTGCTGCACAAGAGCGCCCTGCCGCGAGGCCGGCAACTCGCGCCGGGGCAGGTCATCGCGGTGGAGGTGCTGCGGGTGGAGGCCGATCGCGGCCGCATCGCCCTGGCCTGGGCCGAGGAGGCGGAAGCCCCCTAGGCCCGGCCAGAGGCGGCGACGGCTGGGGAGGAACCTGGCGAAGCGGGTGAGGCGGGGTGGGTCAGGGCGCGACCTGGCTGACGGGGGCGTCGACCCGGGCCTGGCGGTAGCCGGCGGCCACGGGGCGGATGCCGGCATTGACCAGGAGGGCCGCGCCGGCGGCCATCCAGATCAGCCGCAGGAGCTGATGGCGGAACATGGTCTTCTCTCCACGAGCAAAGTACGGGCGAACACGGACTACGGGCAGGAACGGAGCAGGAAGAAGGCGGGCGAAACGGGCGGTACCCTGGCGAAGGGACACATGAAAACGGGCATGGACACGGTGGCTTAAGCCAAAACTAACGGACCTGGCCATCATAGCCTTCCCCGCCGTGTCCTTCCAGTGGCGGCGCGTGCGGCCTGCGTGCAGGCTGTGGTGGGATCCAGGGGCCGGGGCCGTCACAGCAGGATCGGGACGGCCGAAGGGCTCCCTGCGCCGCATCCGAGGGCCTCGGATGCCCTGGCCCGGACTTCGCAGACGCCCTTGCCTTCCCATATGATCTGCTGAGCCGCGGGCAGCAGGACCGACAGCCCTGCTCTCCCCGCGGGCGTGTCCGCCACCGATCAAGGGTCACCCGCCCGAACCCCATGACCTCCTCGCATCCCCCCATCCCGCGCGAAGCCGCTGCCGTGCCCGCCGATCACCGCCTGCAAGAAGCCCTGCACCGCGTCCAGGAACTGGAGCAGGAGCTGGCAGAGGCGCGGGGAACGGCAGAAGCCCGCGCGCGGCTGCTGGCCGACGTCAGCCACGAACTGCGCACCCCGCTCAACGCCGTGCTGGGCATGGCCGGCCTGCTCCTGGACAGCGGCCTGCAGCCCGAACAGAGGGAGCGGGCCAGCACGATCCTGCAGGCCGCCCGCGGGCTGCTGGGCCTGGTGGGCGACCTGCTGGACTATGCCCGGATCGAGTCGGGCCGCCTGGCCGTGGACCCGCGGCCCCTGGACCTCCGCGCTGCCCTGGAGGCGGCCTTGGACCTGGTGGCCGCCGATGCCGCGCGCGCCGGGCTGGACCTGACCCTCGACGTGGACCCTGCCGTCCCCGACCGGGTCATCGTCGACGGGGCGCGCCTGAGGCAGATCCTGGCCAACCTCCTGAGCAACGCCGTCAAGTACACCCCCGCCGGGGAAGTACAGGTCCATGTCCGTTCCGAGGCCTACGAGCCGGGCCGCCACGCCGTCCACTTCGTCGTCCGTGACTCCGGCATCGGCATCGCCCCCGACGCCCTGGAGCGGATCTTCCAGCCCTTCGCCCAGGCCTCCGCCGAGCCGGACGGGGCCACGGACGGTCGCTCCGGCATCGGCCTGGGGCTGGCCATCTCGCGCCAGCTGGCCACCCTGCTGGGCGGGGCCCTCTGGGCCGAGTCGCAGCCGGGACAGGGTTCGGCCTTCCACCTGCGCCTCGGCCTGCCGCTGGCCGGTGCTGACCAGCGCCCCCTGCTCGCCGGCCCCCAGGCCGCCTTCCAGGGGCGCCGCGTCCTGGTGGTGGACGACAACAGCAACAACCGCCGCATCCTCGCCCGGCTGCTGGAGGCCTGGGGAGCGCAGGTGGAGGGCGCCGCCGACGCCTACAGCGCCCTGGCCGTTCTGGCCGGGACCAGCTTCGACCTGATCGTGCTGGACATGCAGATGCCGCGGGTGGACGGGATCAGCCTGGCCCGGACCCTGCGGGCCATGGGCCGCCCCGAGCCGATGGTCCTGCTCAGCTCCCTGGGCACGCCTGAGGTGGCCTTCCAGGACCTGGGCTTCCGCGCCGTGCTGACCAAGCCCGTCAAGTCCGCGCAGCTCTGCCAGACCCTGGCCGCCATCCTGGACGGCGACGGGGGGGAGCCGATCGCCGACGGCGCGACCCCGCCCGGCCCTCGGGAGCGCGGCCTCACCCCGCCGCCGGGCGCCGAAGGCCCCTTGGCGGACACCGCCCTGGCCATCCGGCTGCCGCGGCGCATCCTGATCGTCGAGGACCAGCCCTCCAACCAGCAGGTCCTGCTCCAGCTCCTGCGGCGCCTGGGCTACCTGCCGGAGCTGGCCGCCGACGGCGTCGAGGCCTTGCGCCTGGCCCAGGCCCGCCCCTTCGACCTGCTGCTGATCGACCTGCACATTCCGGGCCTCGGCGGCCTGAGCCTCAGCCGCCGTCTGCGCCAGGGCGGCGCCTCGGCCGCTGCCTACCTGGCGGCGGTCACCGCCTCGGCCGCCGAGGCCGACCGAAGCGCCGCCCGCGAGGCGGGCATGGACGACTTCCTCGCCAAGCCCTTCGAGCCCGCCGACCTCGAGTCCCTGATCCGGCGCAGCGCAGGCCGCGAGGCCCGAAGCAGCGGGGCCGCAGGGCCGGCCCAGGACCTGCGGGCCGCAGCAGGGGAGGCGCGGCCCGGTCGCGGACCGGGAGCGGCCCTGAGCGCCGGCGCCGCGGCCACGGACACCGCCGGCGCCGGCGCCGACGAAGCCCAGCCCCTGGCCATCGCCCGACGCCTGGAGCAGCTCTTCGGGGGGGCCGACCCGGCCGCCCTGCGCGAGATCCTCGAGCTCTACCTCAGCGATTGCGATCAGCAGGTGGCCCTGATCCGGGCCCTGGAGCCCCGGCGCGACGGGGCCGAGCTGCTGCGCCGGGTGCATGCCCTCAAGGGCTGCCACCGCAACCTGGGCCTGACGGCCTTCGCCGAGCGCTGCGCCCGGCTGGAGGACCTCATCGCCGCCGCGCCGCCCGAGCCCCGCCTGCGCCAGGCCCTGGCCGACCTGGCGACGGCCTATGCCCGGCTGCGCGCGGCCGTCGTCGATGCCTACGGCCCCCTGTTGCGGGGCGAGGCCCTCTAGCCTGCGATGAAGCGCCGCCTCGCCGCCCGCCGCGCGGAGCTGCCGGCCGGCGGGCCGGAACGCAGGGGCCGGCTACTGGGCAGCAGTACCCGCGGCAAGACCGCTCCCGGGCGCCTGCGCCAGGTGGACGCCTTCTGCCTGCTCTACGCGGGGGAGCTGCTGCGGCGGCCGACGCGGCCGGACCGGTGCCCCTGCTTCGTGGACCTGGGCTACGGCCAGGTCCCCTGGACCACCCTGGCCGCCGCCCGGGCCTTCCGCCGCCTGGCACCCGACCTGCGCGTGGTCGGCCTGGAGATCGACCGCAGCCGCGTGACCTCTGCCGCCGCCTTCGCCACGCCGGACACCTGCTTCCGCCTGGGCGGCTTCGAGCTGGGCCTGGGCCGCGATGCCGCCGGCCGGCAGGAGGAGGCGCGGCTGCTCAGGGCCTTCAACGTGCTGCGCCAGTACGAAGCCCAGGCGGTGCTTCCTGCCCTCCGGGCCATGGGCCGCGGGATGGAGGAAGGCGGGCTGCTGCTGGAGGGCAGCTCGGACCCCGAGGGCCGGCTCTGGAGCGCCCACCTGTGGCGCCGCGTCGAAGGCCGCCTGGATCACGAGGGCCTGGTCTTCGGCCTGCGCGGCGAGGCCCGCGGCCGGCCCCTCGACCTGCCCTCCGTCCTGCCCAAGGACCTCATCCACCGCATGGGCGAGGACGGGGCGGTGGCCGCGTTCTTCGGCGATTGGCGGCGGGCCTGGCTGGAAACGGCGGGCCTGGCCACCTGGGGGCCGGCCAGGCACCTGGCGGCCTCCGTCCAAGGCCTGCGCGCCGGCGGCTGGAGCGTGGATGCCCGCCGCCGCTGGCTGGGCCGGGGCCTGGTGCTCTGGCGCGGCGCCTGCGGCTTGGAGGCCATCGACCTGCGCACGTGATTCACACGCTTTTGCACGATTTCTTGCGCCCCGCGCCCGCAGCCGGTACAGTATCGCGCAGGACAGTGACGGGCAGCCGGTACAGCATCTAGTGGTCCGCCGCCGCGGACGGGCCCATCGGTCGTGGCGCCGGAGCGCGCGGCCGGCCCAGGGGATCCTTGCATGGCCGAGGACGCAACCCACAACCGCATCCTGATCGTCGACGACGACCGGGTGACCCGGCAGACCTTGGCCAACCTGCTGACGGCCGAGGGCTATGCGGTCAGCCTGGGCGACGACGGTGAGCAGGCCATCGCCTTGGCGCGTGAACTGCTCCCGGACCTGCTGATCCTGGACATCCTGCTCCCCGGCAAGGACGGCTACGAGGTCTGTCGGGCCCTGCGCCGAGATCCCCTCCTGGCCGAGGTGCCCATCGTGCTGCTGACCGCCCTGGACGACCGCGCCTCGCGCATCCGCGGCCTGGAGGTGGGGGCCGACGACTTCCTCTCCAAGCCCTTCGACCGGGTGGAACTCCTGGCGCGGGTGGGGGCCATCACCCGGCTCAACCGCTTCCGGCGCCTCCAGGAGGAGCGGCAGCAGCTCCAACAGACCGCCCAGGAGCTGGGCGCCCGCCTGCACGACCTGGAGGTGCTCAACGCCCTGATCCTGCGCACCTCCGAGAGCCTGGACGAGGCCGAGGTGCTGCAGGTGGGGGCAGCAGCCCTGGCCGAGGCCTTCGCGCCGGCACGCACCCTGATCCACCGGGTCGACGAGGACGGGCAGGGTTTCACCTTGCTGGCCCAAGCCCTGGCGCCCGCCGGCGAGGGATCGGCGCCGCCGCCCGCGGTGGCCACCGTCTCGGTGCTCCTGGACCCGGACTGCGCCAACACGCTGCGGCGGGCGCCCCAGGCCTACCTCGTGTCGCCCGGGGAGGCCGGGCCCTGGGGCAGCTCGCACGCGCATCTGCTGGTCCCCCTGAAGCTGCGCGACCGCTTGAGCGGCGTGCTGGAGCTGGTCCCGGAGGCCAGCCGGCGCTTCCGGTCCCATGACGTGGGCCTGGCGGAGAGCATCGGATCGGCGGTCTCACAGGCCTGGGGCCGGGCCCAGCTCTACCGCGAGCTGCAGCGCTACGCCGAGACCCTGGAGGAGACCGTGGGCGCCCGCACCCAGGAGCTGGCGGCCGAGCGCGACCGCATCCGGGCCATCCTCGAGGCCCTGGGCGAGGCGGCCTTCGTCACCGACGCCGCGGGCACGGTGCAGTACGTCAACCCGGCGGCGGCCGACCTGACCGGCTACGAGCGCGAAGAGCTGGTGGGGGTGCACCTCAACCGCTGGCATCCCGACCGCCGGGTGGAACGGGTCTTCGAGCGCCTGGCGCAGAGCCCGGACTGCCCCTTGCCCGAGCTCTGGTGGGAGGGGGAGCTGGTGGGCCGCCGCAAGGACGGCACCTACTTCGACGCGATGCTGACCATCGCCCCCCTGCCGGCCCCCCAGGCGCCTGCCCGGGCCATCGGCTTCGTCGGCGTCCAGCGGGACATCACCCCGCTCAAGGAGGCCGAGCGGATGAAGCACCGCTTCGCCTCCAACGTGTCGCACGAGCTGCGCACGCCCCTCTCGGTGATCACCCTGCTCTCCGGCAACCTCGACGCCTTGGGCGACCGGATCACGCCGGACAAGCGCTCGGCGATGATCAAGGACATCCGCCGCCATGCCCAGGTGCTGGACGAGCTCATCTCCGACGTGCTGGAGATGAGTTCGATCGACAGCGGTCGCCTCAGCTCCGACCTGCAGGTCCTGGACCTGGCGCCCCTCCTGCGCGACGAGATGCAGCGCCTGACGCCCCTGGCGGAGCGCCGCTCACAGCACCTCAGCGCCGGCGGCGATGCCTCGCTGATGGTCCGCGGCGACGGCCGGCAGCTCCGCCGCATCGTGCGCAACCTGGTCAACAACGCGGTGAAGTACACTCCCGAGGGGGGGCATATCGACTGCCACTGGCAGGCCTTCGAGGTCGCAGCGCCGGGGCAGGCCTTGGAGGGCTGGCCGGGAGCCGAGCGCCTGGAGGCGGGCCACTGGGCGGGCATGCGCATCCGCGACGACGGCATGGGCATCGACATGGCGGATCACGAGCGCATCTTCGAGCGCTTCTACCGCGTCAACAGTCAGAGCAACGTCCCCGGGACGGGCCTCGGCCTGGCCATCACCCGGGAGTTGGTAGCGCTGCACTCCGGCCGCGTGGCCTTGGCATCGGCCATCGGACAGGGGAGCACTTTTGCCGTTTACTTGCCCGTTTCTTCTTAAGGGGGAGAAGCCTCATGATCACCGACAACCTCGTCGCCGACGCTGCCATCCTGATCGTCGACGACCAGCCCGACCTGGTGCAGAGCATCGGCATGGCCTTGGAGTCCGTGGGCTACCGGGTGCTCAGCGCCGGCGACGGCCTGACGGCCCTGGACCTGCTGGAGCGTGAGCCGGTGGACCTCATCCTGGCCGACATCGCCATGCCGCGGATGAACGGCTACCAGTTCTACGAGCGGGTGCGCGAGAACCCGCGCTGGATCTCCATCCCCTTCCTGTTCCTGACGGCACGCACGATGGACTCTGACGTGCGCTACGGCAAGGAGCTGGGGGTGGACGACTACCTGGCCAAGCCGATCCAGCCGGAGGACCTCCTGGCCTCGGTCAATGGCAAGCTGCGCCGGGCGCGCCAGCTGGCGGGCGCGGTGCGGCCGGCTGAGGCGCCGAGCGGCGACGAGGCCTACGTGCAGGTGGGTCGCCTCAAGATCGAGAAGGGCCAGCACCGGGTCTGGATGAACGCGGAGCCGATCAAGCTCTCGGCCAAGGAGTTTGCCCTCCTGGAGTACCTGGGTCGGAGCTCGGGCAAGGTGGTCTCGGCCCAGGAGCTGATCAAGATCACGCATGGCCTGACGACGGACTATGTCGAGGCGGGGACCCTGCTGCGCCCGCTCATCCGCACCCTGCGGCGCAAGATGGGCTACCGGGTGGGCGAGATGGGCTGCATCGAGAACGTGCGCGGGGTGGGCTACCGGTTGGTGGACGACCCGGAATGAGCCTCGACAGCGGCATGACGGGTCGGCGACGGCGATGCCGCCGACCCGTCAGCGCCTCGCTGGATCGGAGGTACCCCCGCGGCAGTTGACCGCCCTTGCAGGCTGCTTATCATGCGCCCCATGAGTTCGATTCTGCCGGGCGCTCAAGCCGCCCCCGCGGCGCCCTCCCCCAATGGGCGGCCCCTCGCCAGGGGCTTGCCGGTCGCCGTCCTGGCGGGCGGGCTCGGAACGCGGATGGGGGGCGAGGCGGCATTGCGCCCCAAGCCGATGGTCTCGGTCGGCGGCCGCCCCTTGATCTGGCACGTGATGCAGCGCTTCGCCGGCTTCGGCCATCGGGACTTCGTCGTGGCCCTGGGCCATCAGGGCCAGGTGATCGCCGACTACTTCGTCCACCACCACCTCCAGGAAGCCGACCTGCTGGTGGACATGGCCAGCGGCGTGGTCTCGATCGGGTCCCCCTGCCCCGACTGGCGGGTGCGCCTCATCCGCACCGGATCGGAGGCCATGACGGGGGGCAGGCTGAGGCGCCTGGCCCCTTGGCTGAGCGCCGGCGGGCCCTTCTTCCTCAGCTACGCCGACGTGGTGTCGGATGTGGACCTGGACCGCATGCTGGCCTTCCACCGCGCCCATGGCCGCCTGGCGACAATGCTGGTGGTCCGACTGCCTGAGCGCTTCGGCCGCGTGCGCTGGGAGGGCGACCGGGTGGCCGACTTCCGCGAAAAGCCAGCCGATGGCGACGGCTGGATCAACGGCGGCTGCTTCGTCCTGGAACCCGCGGTCCTGGACCGTATCGCGGGCGATTCCGTCGTCTGGGAGCAGGGGCCACTGCAGGCCCTCAGCGCCGAGGGCGAGCTGATGGGCTACCGCCACGAGGGCTTCTGGGCCGGGATCGATACCCCGGCCGAGCGCGCCGCCCTCGAGGCGCGCTACCTGGAAGGCGACGCACCCTGGACCGAGGTGAGGCTGCATGCGACTGCTCCTGACGGGCGCTGACGGCTACATCGGGGCGGTCCTGGCCGAACGGCTGACCGCGGCGGGACACGAGGTAACGGGCCTGGACCAGAGCTACTTCTCGGAGGCCCGGCTCTATCCCGCCGCCGAGGCCGCCCTTGTGCAGGCCGACACGCGCGAGGTGGCTGCGGCGGTCTTTGCGGGCCATGAGGCGGTGATCCACCTGGCCGAGCTCTCCAACGACCCGCTGGGCCAGTTGGATCCCGGCCTCACGCGGAACATCAACGTCACGGGCAGCCTGCGCGTCGCCGAACTGGCGCGGGCCGCGGGTGTGCGGCGCTTCGTCTACTTCTCGTCCTGCTCAGTCTACGGCCAGGGCGGCGAGGAAGCTTGCGACGAGAACAGCCCCACCCATCCCCAGACCGAGTACGCGCACGCCAAGCTGGCCTGCGAGGCCGGCATGCGGCGCCTGGCGGCGACGGACTTCGAGCCGGTCTTCCTACGCAACGCCACGGTTTACGGGCCTTCGCCGCGCATGCGCTTCGACCTGGTGGTCAACAACCTCTCCGGCATGGCCCACACGACGGGCCGCATCGACCTGACCAGCGACGGCACGCCCTGGCGACCCCTCATCCACGTCGACGATCTCTGCGATGCCACCCTCCTGGCCTTGGAGGCCCCTTCCGAGCGGGTCAGCGGCCGCGTCTTCAACTGCGGCGGGGATGCCGACAACTACCGCGTCCGCGAGATCGCCGAGGCGGTGGGCCAGGTCTGGCCGGACTGCCGCATCAGCCTCGGTCAGCTCGGCGCCGACCGGCGCAGCTACCGCGTCAGCTTCCGGCGCATTCGCTCGGAACTCGGCTTCGAACCCCGTCATCGCCTCATCGATGGGGTGCAGGGGCTGCGCGCGGTCTTCGAGCGAGTGGGCCTGGACCGGGCGGCCTTCGAGGCCGCACCCTTCACCCGCCTGCGCCAGATCGAGGCCCTGCGTGCAGCGGGTCGCTTGGACGAGGCCCTGCGGTGGACGGCGTGAGCAACGCGCCCATCCGGGAGCGGCTCTGCATCTACCTCCCCAGCTACAATGCCGCGCCCTTCCTGGCCCGAACGGTCGAGCGGATCCCCTTCGCCGAACTGCCTGCTGACCTGGAGGTCGCGCTGCTCTTCGTGGACAACGCGAGTACCGACGGCTGTCAGGCGCAGATCGAGCGCTGCCGCGGCCGGCTGGCGGCGGCAGGCATCGCCAGTTCGGCCCTGCTCCACCCGGTCAACTGCGGCTACGGGGGCTCGGTGAAGTCGGCCCTGCGCTGGGGCCTGGACCAGGGCTTCGACTACCTGGTGGTCCTCCACGCAGACGGCCAGTACAGCCCGGAAGCGCTGCCCCGCCTCTTGGGCGCGTTGCGCGCGGCGCCCACACAGGCCCTGCACTTCGGCAGCCGCCTCACGGGACGCCCCCTGGAGGGCGGCATGCCTCTCTACAAGCTCCTGGCCAACCGCACCCTGACGGCCCTGCAGAACAGGGTGCTGGGCCTGAAGCTCAGCGAGTACCACTCGGGCTACCGCCTCTACCGCCTGGCCTTCCTCCGGGAGGCTGGCTTCGAGCGGGCGACGGACAGCTTCGTCTTCGACAACCAGATCATCTTTCTCCTGCGCCTTCGGGGTCACGAGATCGGCGAGAGTCCCATCCCCACCTTCTACGGCGAAGAGGTCAGCCACGTCCCGCTCCTCGCCACGCCCCTGGGCATCCTGGCCAACAGCCTGCGCTACTGGCTGGCGCGGCGGGGCTGGCGCCGCGATCCCCTCTACCAGGTCTGACATGAGAATCGAACAGCTCCCCCTGGCGGGGGCACTCTTGCTCCATCCGGAGCCGCGGGGGGACGAGCGGGGCTCCTTCAGCCGCCTGTGGTGCGCCCGGGAGACTGGCCTGGACCTGCCGTGGGTGCAGGTCAACCTGTCGGAGAGCCGCGAGAAGGGCACGCTCCGCGGCCTGCATCTCCAGGCGGCGCCGCATGCGGAGTGGAAGCTGGTGCGCTGCCTGAGGGGCGCCATCCACGACGTCGTCGTCGACCTGCGCCCCGGCTCGCAGACCTGCGGCGGCTGGTGGGGGGTGGACCTGCGCGCGGCGGACGCGCCGAGCCCGAGCCTGCTGGTCCCGGCCGGCTTCGCCCATGGCTTCATCACCCTGGAGGACGACACGGCGGTCAGCTACCTGGTATCGGCCTACTACGAGCCGTCGGCCGAGCAGGGCCTGCGCTGGAACGATCCGGCGATCGGCATCCGCTGGCCCCTGGCGCCAAAGGTGCTCTCGGCGAAGGACCGCGCCTGGCCGGACTGGCCGGGCCTGCTGCCGAAGGCCGCCCCATGATTCTGGTGGACCAGGCCCTGGAGCGGCGGGCGGCGGCGGGACGGCCGGTGGGGGTGGCCCTGGTCGGCGCGGGCTTCATGGCGCGGGGCCTGGCCTACCAGATCGCCCGCCACCGGCCGGGGCTGGACCTGCGCTGGGTGGTCTGCCGCCGCCGCGCGCAGGGCGAGGACCTCTGCCAGCTGGCGGGCCTGCCCACCACCATCGTGACGGAGGACTGGCAGGCGGCGATCGCCGACCCGACGGTGGAGGCCATCGTCGAGGTGACGGGCTCCCTGGACCACGGGGCGGCGATGGTGCTGGAGGCCATCGCCCGGGGCAAGCAGGTGGTACTCATGAACGCGGAGTTGGACGGCACGGTGGGGCCCTTGCTCTGGCAGAAGGCGCGGGCGGCGGGCCTGGTCTACAGCAATGCGGACGGCGACCAGCCGGGGGTACAGATGAACCTCTGGCGCTTCGTGGAGGGCCTGGGGCTGAGACCGGTGCTGGCGGGCAACATCAAGGGCTTGCAGGATCCCTACCGCAATCCGACCACGCAGCGGGGCTTCGCCGAACGCTGGGGCCAGAACGTGCACATGGTGACCTCCTTCGCGGACGGCACGAAGATCAGCTTCGAGCAGGCGATCGTGGCCAACGCCCGGGGCCTCGGCGTCGGGAGGCGGGGGATGTTTCAGCCGGTGGTGCCGGAGGGCACGCCCATCGCCCAAGCGCCCGGTTGGTACCCCGCGGAGGCGATGCTGGAGGGCCCTGGGCTGGTGGACTTCGTGGTTGGCGCAGCTCCCGCGCCGGGGGTCTTTGTCATCGCCCATTCGGATGAGCCCGTGCAGCGCCATTACTTGAACCTCTACAAGTTGGGCGAAGGTCCGTTCTATACCTTCCACACACCCTACCACCTCTGCCATTTCGAGGTGCCGGACACCGTGGCCCGGGCGGTCCTTTTCGGCGAGGCCACACTGGAACCTCTGGCGGGCCCCTGCGTGGACGTGGTGGCCACGGCCAAGCGGGACCTGGGCGTGGGCACGCGGCTGGACGGCCTGGGCGGCTACGACCATTACGGCCAGGCCGAGAACCACGTGGTCTGCCGCCGCGAGGGCCTGCTCCCCTCCGGCCTGGCGGAGGGCGTCGTCTTGCGCCGGGCGGTGGCCAAGGACGCGGTGCTCCGACTGGACGATGTGGAGCTGCCGGAAGACCGACTGATCTGGCGGCTGAGGGCGGAGATGGAGGCGTTGTACCCGGTCTGATGCCCGGTCAGCTCGTATCGATGGGGTCCGGAGCGGTAGCCGGCAGCCATCTGGCTGAGTCGACGGCCTGCGCAGCCCCGGCTGTACACGTCAACCCGGCTGCGAGGCCCTTCACCCTCTGCGCCACAGCCCCCGCCAGCTCAGCCCCTGCCCCCACCAGGCCGCCGCCAGGATCAGGGCCGCGCCCGCGAGGCCCCGCGGCCCCATCCCTTCGCCCAGCCAGAGCCAGGCGAAGAAGGCCGCCCAGACCGGCTCCGTGGTGAAGAGCAGGGCGGCCTGGGCTCCGGACACCCGCGCCTGGCCCAGCGCCTGCAGGGCCGCCGTCAGGCCCAGGCCCACCGTGCCCAGGTAGATCAGGACCAGCCAGTGGCCGACCGGCCAGGCGGCCCAGACCGCCAGCCGGTCGGCGATGGCCGCGCCCTTCGCCGCGCCTCCCCCGATGCCCGCAAGCCACCAAGCCGCCGCCGCATAGGGCAGCACCCCGAGCGTCTGGGCCGCCATCAAGGGCGCGGCGCCCAGGCGCTGCACCCAGGCCTCGAGGCGCAGGATGTAGACCGAGTAGCTCAGGGCCGTCACCAGGGTCAGGGCATCACCGCGGTTGGGGGCCGCCCCGTCGTTGACCAGCAGCCAGGCCCCGCCCAGGGCCAGGCCCACCGCCATCCACAACCGGCGCGTCTGGCGCTGCCCCAGCAGGGTGGTCAGCAGCGGTACCCCCAGCACCGACAGGGCGGTGATGAAGGCCGAGCGGCCCGCGCTCGTGTGGCGCAGCCCCTCGGTCTGCGCCGCGTAGCCCAGCCAGCCCAGGAGGCCGAACTCCAGGGCCGGCCGCAGCCAGAGGCGGCCCGGCCAGCGGCGCCAGAGGACGGGCAGGGCCACCAGGCCCGCCACGCCGAAACGCAGCAGCAGCAGCTCGTCGGGACGCAGGTCCGCCGTCAGGTCCTTGACCAAGGGGAAGGTGCTGCCCCAGATGGCCGTGACCAGGAGGAGGATGGCCACCCCCACCCAGGTCCGCCCCGGGCCGCCCTCCGCCGTCAAGGCGCCGCCTCCGGATCGGGTCGCAGCCGGTACAGGTCCAGGGCCAGGGGCAGGGTGGCCATCGTCGGCGGCAGCTCGGGGCGCGGGGCCAGGTGGCGGGTCACGATGTCCAGGTCGCGCTCCAGGTCGAAGCGCCAGCCCGGGACCTCCGGGGGCTCCTGGCCGTCGTCGGCTGCCCAGTACAGGGGGCGCCCGCTCGCGTCCCAGGCCGCCAAGGCCGCGCCGAGGCCCATCGGCACCGGCTCGGCCCGACCGAGGACCGCCGTCGCCCGGCCCTCCAAGGCCTCCAGGGGCGCCGCCAGGCGGCCCGCGTGCCGGCCGTCCAGGACGGACGGAAAGACGATCACCGCCTCGGCGGGCGTCGCCGCCGCCAGCTGGCGGATCAGGCCCAGGCCGCCGCTCAGGTCCCGCCCCCGCGCCCCGCGGAAGGGCGCCGCCGCCAGGGCGAGGGAACCCAGGAGGAGGAGCAGGCCGCCCGCCGAGAGGGCGCGGCCCGTCCAGCCCTCGGCCTTGGCGGCCCAGGGACGCGCGAGCACCTGCCCGGCCAGGATGGCCGCCAAGGGGAGCCCCGCCAGGAGGAGGCGCCGGCCCGCGTAGAGCGGCGACAGGCCCATGCTGACCAAGGGCGCCAGCACCGTGAAGCAGGCCGACAGGCCGAGCACGGCCAGGGGAACCCAGGCCTCTGCTGGTGCGTCCGGCGCCCGGCCGCCCTCGACCAGGCCCATGACCGCCAGCCAGAAGCCCAGGGGCGTCAGGAGCCAGATGGCGATGGCCAGCATGGTCGGCGCCCGCTGCCCGGTTTCGGGGAGCCAGAGCTGCACCTGGGCCAGGGCGACCAGGGTGACGAGCAGGGCCCCCCAAGTGCCGGCGGAGCGCATCAGGGCCGGCCAGCGTTCCCGGTTGCGCCAGGCCAGGACCAGGGCCAGGAGCAGGGCGGCGAGGATCGCGCCCGCGGCGGGGCCCAAGGTCCCGGCGGCCAGCTTCAGGATGCCGCCGCCGTTCAGGCGCGCGTAGACCTGGCTCGGCCCCGCCAGGAGCAGGGCCAGGGTCCCCAGGCCGGGCAGGGCCCCGAGGCCCAGGTGCAGCGCCGCCGTCCGCCGCGGCCGCAGCCACCAGGCGCCGAGGGCCAGGGCGAGGGCGACGGGCACCAGGGCATCCACCTTGACCAGGCCCGCCAGGCCCAGGCAGAGCCCCGCCGCCAGGGCCTGGCCGCGGCCTGACGCGCTGCGGTGAAGCAGGGCAAGCCCGGCCAGCAGCGCCGCCGAGGCCGCCGGCTCCGCGAAGGGCTGGCCCGCGTAGTAGGCGAAGGCCGGCCCGCTACCCGCCAGGGCCACCGCCCCCGCGGCCGCCCCGCCGCCCCCCAGCCGACGGGCCAGGACGGCGATCGCGAGCAGCCAGAGGAGGCCGGCAAGCAGGGCGAACTCGCCGGCGCGGGCCGCGCCGCGCAGCTCGAGCCCAAGGGCCAGGGCCGCGGCCAGGAGCGGAGGGTGATAGGGGCGGGCGGGAAGGGCCGCCGGCCGGTCCACGGCCAGGCTCACGGCATGGAAGCCCAGCACCCTGCTGGCCGGGAAGCGCCGGCGCTCCGGATCCAGCACCGCTGCCTGGTCGTCGAAGCTGCTGACGAAAGGGGCGCGCAGGCCCTCGGGCAGGGCGGCGATGGCCGCCGGGAGGAAGGCCAGGCTGCGGCTGCGCTGGATCCAGGCCGCGCTGTCCAGGTACCAGCCGGCATCCAGGGCGGCGGGCCAGGCCGCGCCGGCCGGCACCTGGGCCGCGGTCAGCCCCAGGGCGAGGAGCAGGGTGGCGGCGCCGGAACGGTCGGCGCGCAGGGCCGTCACGCGCAGGCGTCCCCCGCGCCAGGCCCGGCCCAGGACCAGCGCCGCCACCAGGCCACCGCCGGCCAGCGCTCCGCCCGGCGCAAAGCGCCCTCCCCAGGCCAGGAGCATGGCGATCCAGGCCGAGGCGGCCACGAAGCTGCCCAGCGGCCAGAGCAGGAGCTCGGGCCAGGTCCAGGAGCGGGCAGGGTCGGGGCGCAAGCCGGGCAGGGGGGTGGACATGGAAGCCAGGATCATACGTCAGCCGCCTGCCACGAGCGGCCTCCGTGCGCCGCGATCAGCCGGCCCGGATCAACACCCCCCGCCCGTGCTCACGGTGCCGTGTACCGAAGCACCAGGCCGTCGTCGCCAACGGCCCAGCCGTCGCGGCCGTTCGCGGCAATCCACATGCCGCGGATGGCGCGGCTCTTGTGGCTGCCGCCCACCTCCATCTTCGCCCAGTCCTGGCCGTTCCAGCGCATGATCGTGGCCCGCCCGCCACCGGCGATGATGCGCTCGGGGCTCAGCATGGCCACGGCGTTCAGGTCCTCGCCGCTGGTGGCCGGCTTCTTCGGCATGGCCGACCAGGTGCCGTCCTTCAGCCACCAGGCCGCGCCGCCCTTGCCCACCGCCGCCGCCTCGGTGCTGGAGCGCAGGTGCAGGTCGAAGAGCGGGCCGGTGGAGGGGCCGGGGGACCAGGTCTCGCCGTTCCAGCTGTAGAGGCGCGAGCCCGAGGCGCCTCCTTGGATGGCATAGGCCTGGCTGACACCCAGCACCGCCACGTCGCTGTAGGAGTGGCCCGTGCGCCGGTCCGCCGGCGACGAGGGCTCCCAGGCGCCGTCCTTGAGGCGCAGGCGGTTGCCGTTGGTGCCTCCCAGCACCCAGGCCACCGTGGCGTCCGGCCCCTCGAAGGCGCCCACCGCCTTCCAGTCGTCCAGGTAGCTCTCGGTGTTGGCCTTGGCCCAGCGGCGCAGGCGCATCTCGTAGAGCCCGCCGTCGTCGCCGCACATGTAGGCCTTCGTGGCCGAGAGCACCTGGATGCGCCGCAGGGTGTTGGTGGACGCCGTGTTGGCCGAGGCCCAGGCCGATCCGTCCCAGTGCAGGACGTTGCCCTCTGCGCCGGCGATCCAGACATCGTTGGGGCCCGAGCCGTCGATGGCGTACCAGCTCACGTTGGGCATGCGCACGTCGCCCGGGTCGAAGACCTGCCAGGTGCCGAGCGCGGCCACCGGGCTGGTGGCCGTCGGCGGCGCCGGTGTCGCGGTCCGGCTGGCCGTGGGGCTGCTGGTGACGCCCGGGAGCGTCGTGGCGCTCGCGCCGGGCGTGGGGGTGCCGCCGGGCCCCGTCGGCGTCGCGCTGGCCGTCTCCGTCGCAGCTACCGTCGCCGTGGCCGAGGGCGCCGCGCTCGGATTGGCCGCTACCGTTGCCGTCGGCGCGGGCGGTGGCGGCGTCGCCGAGGCGGGGGCACCGGGGGGCGTCGCGGTGAAGAGCACCAGCGTCGGCTCCGGCGTGAGCACCGGGCAGGTGCGGGCGCCGTTGGGGCAGAGCCGCCGCTGCATGAGCACCCGGGGCAGGAAGAGCCGGCAGGGTCGGGCGTGGCCTCGGCCGCAGCCTGTCCGAGGCGCCTGGCCCGTCGGGGTGGGCTCGAGGGTCGGCGTGCCCTGGGAGGGCAGGGCGCTGGCGGTGGGTCGGCCGGTGGGGGTCGCGGAGGCCTCGACCGTCGCCGTCTCGGTCGGGGTGGCCGTGGGGCTGGGGCCTTCGGTGGGCTCCACCGTGTCGGTGGCCGTCGGCAGGCTGGTGGGCGGCGGGGTGGAGGTGGCTGGCGGGCTGAAGTCGTAGACAGCGATGCCGTCGCTGAGCGTGCCCACCCAGACCTGCGAACCCACCGACGCGATCGCGGTGATCTGGTTGGAGGGCAGGGGCGCGTTGAGGGGCGAGTACTCGAACCACTCCTGGCCGTCCCAGATCTTGATCCCGCCCGTGGAGGGCACGATGCCCGCTCCGTTGCGGTGGGTGCCCACCCAGAGGTTGGCCCTGCCGTCCAGGGTGATGGCCGAGACCTTGCCGTCCTCGGCCCAGACCTTGCTCTGCCAGGCGCTGTTGGTGCAAGCATCCGCCGGGCACCAATTCAAGGCCGCGCCCACGCCGTAGCCGTCGATCCAATGGAAGTTGGCCCCTGAATTGGTCCAGGCGCCGGCCCAGACCAGGTCATGCTCGCGATCGACGAAGATGCGGGTGGTCTCGCCGTCGAAGACGTTGCTGTCCGGGTTGGTGAAGGCCTCGAACTTGGCGCCGTTCTTCTTGCTGAAGTGGGTCCAGGAGCCTGTCGCCTTGGTCCACTTGCTCAGTCCACCGCCGGAGTAGGCCCGCGTCCAGCCACCGCTGAGGTCCTGCGACCAGACCACCACGGTGTGATGGGCCGTCCACATATCGCCTGTCTTGCTGTCCAGGGCGATGTCGGCGACCCCGGGTCCGCCCCATTTCTGGCCGGAAGGCGCCGCGGCGATGTGGGTGAACTTGTTCTGGGCCGCCGGATCGACGATGCTGATGCCATAGCCGGCCGACTTGCCGTCGGAGTGGCCCAGCCAGATCCGCCCGGTGCTGTCGCGTTCGACCGCCGTGACCTCGTTGTCGGGCATCGTGCTCGTGCCGATGTCGTAGACCCGCCAGGCATCGTTCTCGAAGACGCCGACGCCGCCGTCCAGCCAGCACTGCCCCTTGCGGGCGCGGTCATCCGGGCAGTTGGTGCCGGTCCAGATCGTCTCGCCGCCGCCCACCCAGGGCCGCCCCTCGCTGTCCAGGGCGATCTGGCGCGCATCGTCGGAGGCCGGGCCACGGTTCACCGTGAACACCCGGTTGCCCAGGGAGGCCGCTTGCGCCAACTCCGGGCTGACCTTCATGAAGGGCCCCTTGCCGGCCCGCAGCGGCACGTAGCCCGTCGTCTGGTAATAGGTCGGGTCGTTCTCGATGCGGACGTAGGCCGGCAGCACGGGGAAGATCTCGTTGTAGGCCTCGAGGTTCGGGATGTTGACCGGGATCTGCTTGTAGCGAGCAGCGGTGTCCAGGGTGACCGTGGCCACATGCTTGCCGGCCCCGAACATCCGCCACTGCTGCCAGCTCGGATCGCCGCTGCGCACGACCCCCTGGCCCTTGGTGCTGGCCCAGACCTGCCCGCCGGCGGGATCATGGGCCAGGTCGGCGATCTGGTTGGAGGGCAGGCCGGTGGCCCCCGTGCGCAGCGGCGTCCAGCGGCCCTCGCCCGCGTTGTAGGCCCTGAGGCCCACGCCCTCCTTGCTGCCCAGGATCTGGGTGCCGATCAGCTCGACCTCGCCGCTCAGGTCCATGGCCGTGGCCACCACCTTGGTGTCGCCCGGGGCGCCGTCGATGCCCAGGACCTCCCAGACGTCGTCTGTCGGGGAGCCCTGCTCGCGGGCGGAGGAATCACCAAAGCTGTTGTTGTGGTCGAGGACGGCGATGCCCTTGCCCGACTTGACGCCGTCGCTGTGGCCCATCCAGACGCGGCCGTCACCGTTGACCGCCACCGACCAGATGTTGTCGGCCTGCAGGCCGTCGCGCACGCCCTGGATGCTGGGAGCCTCGAGGTAGTAGGGCTGGCCGCTGTTGCAGGCCACCTTGCGCAGCCCGGAGATCATGGCCAGGGTGCCGTGGCTGGTGGCCACCCACATCCGGCCGTTCGCGTCCGAGGCCAGGTCGTTGATGGTGTTCGAGAAGCAGTTCAAGCCGCCTTCGGCCGCGCGGTAGGTGATCCACTTGGTCCCGTCCGTGGCCGCCAGGCCGCCGCCAGCGGCATTCCAGTAGCCGGCTGCCCCGATGCAGTCCGAGTCCTGGCAGGCGTTGTTGTCCCATTCCCAGTAGGGCTGGGTCCCGATCCAGAGCAGGCCGTCCGAGGCCAGCTCCAGGCGGGTGACGTTCTCCGACGGGATGGTCTTGTACTTGCCCGCGCTGCGTTCGCCGTCGTAGACCGCGTGCTGCAGGTCCGTCCAGGCCCCCGTGCTCGGGTTGAAGCGGGCCAGACCGCCGGCCTTGAAGGCCCCCTTCTCGCGGGTCTTGGGGTTGACCAGGTCCTTGTCCCATTCCTGGCCGAAGCCCACCCAGATCCGGCCATCGGGCAAGGGCTCGACGGCCCGCACCACGGCCGCCGGCATGCCGGCGGAGTTGGCGGGCGTGTAGGTGACGATGGCATGGCTGCTCGGGTCCAGCCGGCTCAGACCATGCCCCGTGGCCAGCCAGACCTGGCCCTGGGCGTCGACGTCCAGGTCGTGGATGTCGTTGGAGGCGAGCCCGTCCTGGGGGGCCAGGTACTGGCGATACTTGCCGGTGTTGAGGTCCCAGCGGACCAGGCCGCCGCTGTCGGTCCCCGCCCAGGCCACCTGGCCCTGGCGCTGGACGCGGTTGATGCGGTCGGCGTTGGCGATGGTGATCCAGCGGCCCTCCGCCGGCAGAGGTCCGGCGGCGACGGAGGCGTCGGCGCGCTCCGAAGGCTCCATGCGGCCCAGCAGCGACGCGAGCGCGCTGAGGGCCACGAGGCTACGCACCCACCAGGTGCCGCTCGATCGACGTCCGGTACGGTGCGCCAGGGCCGATCGGCCGCTGCCAGGCTGCTGCTTCAACAAACCACCCCTCCAAACGATGTTCAGGCCGGGCTGCAGAATCGTGCAAACGTGTTGATTCTACATGGGATCCAGTACAAAGACGGCTCAGGCCGCGTAAAGTTTCGCTCAGCCGCCGATCCGGATGCCCATCAAGGCGATGCCCCGCGGCGCCTTGGGGGGCTGGCGACGCCGCGGGGCAGAGGGAATCGTGGGCTCTCGTCCCGGGGGCCCGCCGCAAACCGACCGGAGGCGGCAGGGCCCCGGGGAAGGCTCAGGGAGCGGGCGGCGGCGGTGGACCGCCGGGGGGCGGGTTCTGGGGCGCGCGGCCCTTGCCGGGGGGCTGGCAGCAGGGCATGTGCCGGGGCACGCCGGGGCAGTTGGGCATCGGGCCGCTGAAGAAGAAGGGGCCGATCATCGGGATGCCGCCGTTGGCCGCGCTCTCGTCGCCGGGGACATCCATGCCCCGCAACCCTTCCGAGCGCTCGATCTTGGCCGCGGCCAGGCCCAGGAGGTTGCGGACGAAGCGGCCGCCGCCGTCGAAGACCTCGTGCTCCCAGAACACCGCCGAGATCACCGCTGAGCCCTTGAAGCCCTGCGGCAGGAAGGCCGCCGACGTCGCCATGTCCAGGTACTCCACCTGCTGGTGGTGCAGCTTCTCGCAGAAGCTGTCGACCAGGCCGTTCTGGTCGTAGAGGTAGACCACGAAGTCGGTGAAGCCCGGCTTGGCCACCACGTTCTGGATGGCGATCTCGGTGGTCAGGCCCAGGCCGCCCTGGTCCTTCATCAGGCTGGGAATGCCGATGCGTCCGACGCCCGAGTACAGGCCGCCCCAGCCGGCGCCCACCTGCCAGTCATAGGCCTTCTGCTCGGGGAAGAGCTCGTAGGCCACGGCCTCCAGGGCCGCCGAGCGCTGGACGTCGCCGTACTTCGTCAGCTGGGCCACCGCGGCGATGTTGGGCGCCGCGACCCCGGGCGTGCCCGGCGTCGTCCAGTCCTGGCTCTCCACCCGCACCGAGCCCACCCAGGAGCCGGGAAGCTGGGCCACGAGGGGCAGGTAGAAGCCCTGGCTGCCGCCGGGGCAGATCCAGTCGACGAGGGTGGTGATCACGTCGCCGCCGCGGTCCAGGAAGTAGACCTTGACCCGGGCGGCCGTGAGGTTGGAGAGGTTCTGCACCTGGACCAGGGAGTCCCAGCCCTGGTGCTCGGAGAAGAGCATGGGACCGTAGGCCACCTGGCTGCCGGCCGAGAAGAGGGCCGGCCCGTCGATCGCGTATCCCATCTGGCCGGGGGTGGCGGCGTAGGTCATCAGGAGGTCCTGGCCGATCTGGTCGACCACCACCGAGAGGGGTTCGGAGCCGCGCAGCATGGCTGAGCCCACCCAGTCCGGCCCCACGCAGGTGGAGGCGTCGAACTGGAAGGTCTCGCCCGGCGCCAGGCTGAGCACGTCACAGATCCGCGGCCGCAGACAGTCATCCTGGGCACGGAACCAGATCTCCACCGAGCTGCACTCGATGCCCCCGTTCTGGATGTAGAGCCAGCTCGACAGGCCGTGGTCGGCGTAGACCAGCGGCGCGAAGTAGCTGAAGCCGCCGTAGACGGGATCGTAGAGGCCCAGCATCTCGTCGGCCAGGCCGGCGTAGGAGGCGGTGGCGGTCAGCATGGGGTTGGCGTCGCCCGGGCACTTGCGCACGACTTCCACGGCCAGGGCCGCCCCGGGATAGGCTCCGAAGTCGAAGGCATAGGTCTGGCTCAGCCAGCGGCCGTGCTCGTTGTAGGCCTTCTTGAAGCGGCGGAACTCGTCGCAGTCCCCCACCACCTGGCTGAAGAGATGCTCGCAGAGCAGGTCGGCGAAGACGTCGCCGCCGGGGGCAGAGATGGCCGGCGCGCTGAAGACCATGCCGCTCTTGGCGCGCCCCGGCAGCTGGGCCCCCAGGAAGTGCCAGGCCGAGCCGGGCCGGAGCAGGCCGGAGCATTCCACCTTGAGCGGGCCCGCGCACTGGGGGGGGCAGGCGCCCGGCGCCGCCCACACCACCAGGATGGCCTTGGAGTCCCAGGCACCCACGTTCTGCACCTCCACGATGGCCGAACACACGTTGTCGTTCGCCTGGTAGCTGAGGATGGGCAGGTGGGTCTGCTGGCCGAGGGGCACCTCGCAGCAGGGAGGCCGGGGCACCTCGCCGCCGGGCGGCGGGGGGATGTCCGGCCTGCCGGGGATGGGCCCGCGGGGGTAGAAGCCGAAGTCAGCCCGGGCCGAGCAGCACCAGAAGGTGGAGAAGTCGCGCAGCTCGAACTCCTGGCCGATGGGCGTCGTGGGCTCGGCGGCGTCCGGCGGCAGCACCTGCACCACGTAGCGCGGCCCGATGGGCAGGCCGGGGAAGGCGAAGTAGCCGTCCTGGTTGGTCACCGCCTGCCCCAGCACGGCGGCGGTGTCGGCGTTGATCAGGCGCACCGTCAGACCCGGCCAGCGGCTGTCCGGCCCGCTGTTCGGGTCATAGCGGCCGTTGCGGTTCATGTCCTTGTAGGTGTTGCCGTGCACCTTGAGCGCCGTGCAGGGGGCCTGCGGCTCGGCGCCGTCGTGGGCCCCTCCGCCCAGGAGGCCGCCCGGGCAGGCGGGGGTGGCCACCTCGCTCGGTTCCTGCGCCTCGACGGGTGCAGGCGCGGCGTTCACGACCGCGCTCCCCTTCGTCCAACCGTGCCGGCCGGCCACGGCGGCCGCCGCCAGCATGCTCAGGGCCAACAGCCGCCCTCGGATCCGACCCATCGACCTGGCGCCACGGCCCAGCCGTGGCCCTTGCGTGGCCTCTGCCATCGCCCACACTCCTTGTCATTCCCTGGAATTACGGCTCGAACAAGCAAGAGAAGAGACAAGAGGCGCTGCGGTCTTGACGGGGCAGGTCAGGGCAGTGCGTGGTTCCGCAAACCTCACTGGCGCCCTAGAACGGCAGGCGGAGGAGGATGTTACGGCAGAGGAGGCCGCGACAGCGCAGCGGCGGAGCGGGGCGGCGCCGGATCCCGGCGAGCCACTGGGACCGAGCCCCGATCGGCGGGCTCAGGCGAGGACGCGGCGCAGCTCGGCGGCGATCCCGGCGGCATCGAGACCGAAGTGCTCCATCAAGGCGTCGGGCTGGCCGCTCATGGCGAAGCGGTCGTCCAGGCCCACGAAGCCCATGCGGCAGGGCGCCTCGCGGGCCACCACGCGGGCCACCGCCGAGCCCAGGCCGCCGTCGAGGAGGTGCTCCTCGGCGGTCACGATGGCCCTGGTCTCCCGCGCCGCGGCCACGATGGCCTGCCGGTCCAGGGGCTTGACGGTGTGCATGTCCAGCACCCGGACCTCGACGCCCTCGGCCGCCAGCTGGGCGGCGGCCTCCAAGGCGGCGGCGACCATCAGGCCGCAGGCGATCACGGTGGCGTCGCCTCCCTGGCGCAGGCACTCGGCGCGGCCGATGGCCAGCTCCGGCTCGGGACCGTAGACCAAAGGCGCCTTCGGCCGGCCGGTGCGCAGGTAGACCGGGCCCTCGCGGGCCACCATCAGGCGGGTCAGCGCCCGGGCGCTGGGCCCGTCGGCCGGGCAGAGCACGGTCATGCCGGGCACGGAGGACATCAGGGCCAGGTCCTCGATGCCCATCTGCGAGGGCCCGTCCTCGCCGATGGAGATGCCGCAATGGCTGCCCACGAGCTTGACATCGGTGCGCGGGAAGGCCACGGCCATGCGGATCTGGTCGTAGGCGTTGCAGGTGAGGAAGGCGGCGAAGCTGGCGGTGACGGCGATCTGACCGGAGGCAGCCAGGCCGGCGGCCACACCGACCATGTTGCTCTCGGCGATGCCCACGTTGAAGCTGCGCTCCGGGAAGCGCTGGCTGAAGACCTCCGTGCGGGTGGAGTTGCCCACGTCGCCGTCCACCACCACCAGGCGCGGCTCCTGGGCCCCCAGCTCCGCCAGGGCCTCGCCGAAGGCGTTGCGGGTGGCCTCTCCCAGCACGAGACCGATGCTGCTGCCGATCTTCATCCTTGCATGACCTCCCTGACGGCATCCTCGGCTTCCTGGCCCAAGAGCGGCACGCCGTGGAACTTGTTGCCCGGATCCTGGACCATCCGCCGCACGCCGAAGCCCTTGACGGTGCGGGCCACCAGGACCAGCGGGCGCTCGCGCGGCGCCGCGGCCTCGGCCAGGGCCTCCAGGACCGCCGACCAGTCGTGGCCGTCCAGCTCGCGGCAGTCCCAGCCGCAGGCCCGCCACTTGTCGGCCAGGGGCTCCAGGGGCAGCACCGCATCGCCCGCCCCCGTCTGCTGGTAGCCGTTGCGGTCCACGATGGCGGTCAGGCCGCCGGCACGGTACTTGGCCGCGGCCATCGCCGCTTCCCAGACCTGGCCCTCGTCCAGCTCGCCGTCGCCCAGGAGCACCCAGGTGCGGTAGTCGCGGCCCTGCAGGCGCGCGGCCAAGGCCATCCCCAGGCCGATGGACAGGCCCTGGCCGAGGGAGCCGGTGGAAGCCTCGACCCAGGGCAGGCGGCGGGCGTTGGGATGGCCCTCGAGGGGGCTGCCCAGCTGGCGGAGCTGCAGCAGGTCGTCCGCGGGGAAGGCGCCCAGCTCGGCCAGGGCCGCGTAGAGGATGGGCGCGGCATGGCCCTTGGAGAGGACGAAGCGATCCCGGTCGGGCCAGTCCGGCCGGGCCACGTCGTAGCGCAGGTAGCCGCCGAAGAAGAGCCCGGCCACGAGGTGCGAGGCCGACAGGCAGGTGGACGGGTGCCCGCTGCCGGCCGCCGCGCACATGCGCAGGCTCCAGGCGCCCAGCCGGCGGCGCATGGTCTCCAGCGATTCGATGGTGGGAGCGTCTCTGGGCGGCATGCGCGGCCTTCCGGGGGCGGGCGGGACGGCCCGCGGCTGCGGGCGGCGGCGGGGTTATAGCGCAGGCGCCGTCCTTTGGCCAGCCTCGCACCCGGGCCGGCCGGCCTGCGATGGCCCGGTCGACCACGAGCGGCGGCGGGGAGGCCCTGGCCCCAGCCGCTCGCAGCGGTCGCGAGCCGGCCCGGCGGGCAAGCCCTCAGCCCCCGGTCCGGCGCCCTCCGAGGTGGTCCCTGAGGAGCAGCAGGGCGGTCAGGGCCGTGTCCACCAGCAGGAAGATCAGGAAGGGGTTGCCGAACTGCACCTCGCTCGGGAAGCGAAAGAGCTGGACGGGCAGCAGCAGGGCCACGAGGACGAGGAGCAGGGAGGCCGCGCGCACCCGACGCCGATCGCCCTCCACGGCCATCCAGACCTGGGTGAGCCCCGCGGCCAGGATCATGTTCGCCAGGGTCCGGGCGGTGAGGGGGGTCAGCTTGAAGGGGGCATGGTCCACCAGGAGCTGCGGCGCCACCCAGACCAGGGCCGCGACCGCCACCAGGAGCCAGCCGTTCCCCTGCAGGAAGCGCCGCGTCAGGGCGCTGAAGGGATGGGTGATGCCGCTGCCCACCGGCGCGGCCTCCCCCTGCTGGCGCATGTAGAAGTAGCCGAAGACGAAGGGCGGCAGCACGTAGCTGACCATCCAGACGATGAAGGGGTCCGAACCCACGGCGAACTTGTCCCAGTGCAGGAAGGTCATCAGGGTCATCATCGTGGCGAAGACGGCCAAGGGGATGGCCAGGACGCGGACCTCCTGCCAGGTCTTCATGCTGAGGGCCCAGAGGGTGACCGGCAGGCTGGCGGCGTAGAAGACGCCGAGCGTGGCCGCCATGGCCAGGACGGGGATGGGCCAGGCGAAGCCGGCGGGATCCACCTGCCCGGCCTTGGCAGGATCGAGGAAGGTGGCCGAGCTGGCCACGGCGGCGAAGAAGACCTCCGCGCCGATCCAGGCCCTGAGGAGGGGGTGGACAGGGGTGGCCTGCCGGGGATATCCGCTGCTCATGTCGTTCGGGTCCTCTGCGCGGGGATGACGCCGCAGACCATGAGGGCGGCCGCCGCGAGGGCCAGGCCGCCGAACCAGATCCAGGACGCCGGTCGGTCGAAGCTGAAGAGCTGGCGATGCCAGAAGCTGGCGGCCAGGGCCACGAGGGCGAAGCTCAGGGTAGCCCAGACAAAGCCGGCCCGCGCCGCCCAGTCGCCGGCCCTGGCGGCCACGGCGGCCCCCACGGCCAGGGCCAGGAAGGGCCCGCTGTAGATGCGGGCCAACGCCGGGGGCAGCTTCCAGGGCCAGAGTTCGGCCCCGGTCTGGGGAGCGAGGAAGAGCAGGGCCGCCAGGGCGAGGCAGACCAGGGCGAGGAGGTCCAGGCTCAGCCGCAGGCGGGGCGCGTCGTCGGAGGCCTCGCCGGCGGGCGAAGCGAGGGGCCGGTCGCGCCGCCGCCACAGGATCCAGGCGGCCTGCAAGGGGAACCAGGTGTAGGCCAGCCACCAGGCGACCAAGGGCCTGACGGGGCGGCGGTCCCAGGCGAACAGGTCCAGGTGCATGAGCGAGATCAACTCGAGCATGGCGGTCCAGGTCAGGATCATCCAGACGCAGACGCGCTGCTGCGGCCAGCTGCGCTTCCCGGCCAGGGCCGAGAGGAGGAGCAGGGTGGCGGCGAGGTAGAGCGCCCCGATGAAGCGGGCGTGCAAGGGGGGGATGGCCAGGACGAAGGGCAGGGCGTGGCTGAAGTCCTTGGCGAAGCCCGGGATCGGCCGCCCGAGGCCCTGAGGGAAGAGGATGCCCCAGAAGGCCACGTAAGCGGTGAAGGCGGCGACCACCGCCACGTAGCGGCGCTCCCAGGTCCCGAGCACGGGCCGACCTGCATCCTCGGTGCCGGCCACCTCAGCCACCGCGCGCCTCGCGGCTGCCGCGCCCCAGCCAGGCGGACGCCAGGGCCACCCCGCCCAGGAGCAGGTGGATGGGATGGTCGAAATGCTGCAGCCCCAGGCCGAACGGTCGGCCGGTCAGGGCACCGGCCAGGCCCAGGCCGGTGTAGAAGATGCCGAAGCCGGCCAGGAAGCGCCAGGCTCCGTCCGGGCCGCCCCGCATCAGCAGCCAGAGGGCCAGGAGGCCGGTGGCGATGTGCAGGAGCGAGTGCACTTCGATCATCTGCGTCTGTTCGAGCACGAAGGGTAGGGCCCGGTCCACGGCCGGCACCAGGCGCGCCAGCAGGGTCAGGCCCCCCTGCAGGCAGAGCCCGACGACGTAGAACCAGGTCACCTTGCGCAGTTGTCCGCGGCTGAGCGTCATCATGCCTCCTCGCGTCAGGGGTTCGGCCAGGGATCGCGGGTGCCGGGATGGTCTGAATCGGGTCCCATGCCCGCCGAGCGCGAGGATATCGCGAATCATGCCGCTTGGCCAGCGGCGAGGCCATGGCGCCTGGCGAGCCGGAGGGCGGCGGCGAAGCTCCGCGACCCGATCGCTCAGCGGGGCGACACCTGCAGGCGCAGCCCGCCCTTGGGCCGCAGCGTGATGGTGGCCTCCATCGGCGGCAGGGCCGGGGCGCCGGGCGTCTCGGCAAAGTGCAGACGGCCCAGCGCCTGGGCCAGGAACTGCTCGGCGAGCCCGAGGGCCAGGCCCTCGCCCAGGCAGCGCCTGAGCCCCCAGCCGAAGGGCAGGTAGGCGCCGGGGGGCGGCTCGCCGGCGGCCCAGCGCGCGGGGGCGAAGGAGCGCGGCTCGGGGTAGGCCGGACCCCGGTGGGTGACCAGGGGGCTGATCATCAGCCAGGTGCCGGCCGGCACGGCTCGGCCGGCCACGGTCACCGCCTCCGGCGCCCGCCGCGCGACCACCCAGATCGGCGGGTGCAGGCGCAGGCATTCGCGGAGGTAGGCAGGGAGCTGGGCGCCGGAAGCGGCCCCGGCGGCCGGCGCGATCCGGGCGGCCGGCGCGCTCCCGGCGGCTGGCATGGTCGCGGCGGCCCTTCCGGGCTCGGCGCTCGGCAAGGCGCCTGCCCCCACCTCCGCCGCCAGGCGCTCCTGCCAGTCGGGATGCCGCGCCAGGCGCCAGAGGGCCCAGCTCAGGGCCACGGCCGTCGGCTCGTAGGCGGCGATCAGGAAGGTCAGCAGCTCGTCGACGGCCGCGGCCTCGTCCATCCCCCGCCCCTCGGCATCGCGGGCCGCGCGGAGCGGGGCGAGGAGCGGACCTCCGCGGCCGCTCCGCCAGGCCTCGCGGGCGCGGGCGCACAGGCGGCCGCGGGCGGCCCGCATGGCGCGGCGGGCGGGGCTGGGCAGGCGGTCGAGGAAGGCCATCGGCTCGGGATGGCGGTTGAGCCAGCCCAGGCAGGTGGCGAGGTCGGCCTCGATGGCCGGCGCCTCGGCCTGGGCGGCCGGTCCCAGGAGGGCCGCGGCGATGCAGCGGGCGCTCAGCCGCAGCAGCCCGCCGAAGACATCCACCTCGGCGACGGCACCGGACCCGGCCCCCCAGCTCGCGAGCAGATCGGCGGCCGAGGCCTGCCACTGGTCGCGCAGGGCCGCCACCCTGTCCGGCGCGAAGGCCGCCTCGGCCAGGCGGCGCTGGCGGTCATGGTGGGCGCCCCGGCTGGTCAGCAGCCCCTGCCCGATGACCCCCTCCGCCCGCCCCAGCCCGGCCTTGGGCCAGCCCGCCCGGTCCCGCTCCAGCACCGCCGCGACATCGGCCGGATCGTGGACCAGCAGCATCCGCAGCCCCCCCACCCGCAGCCCCCGAGGCGACGGACCGCGCTCGGCGAGGCGGAGCAGGGTGCCGGGGGCGTCGCGCAGGTAGGCGAGCCCGGCAGCGGTCTCGGCGAGCCAGGGGATGGGCGTTGGTGATGGAGGGAACATGGGGCGCTCTGTCGTGGATCGGCGACGGAAGAACCCCGCGAGCGGTGTCCGCCGGGGCTATGGCGTCGGGGTGATCGTCGGATACTCCGTGGCGATCGCGGTCTGGAGAGCGGAGGCAAAGGTTGGAAACGGAACGGGTCCAGCTCCGATCACCCGTTGCGACCGCTTCTCCAGCGGCCTGACAAGGTCATGTGGATCGACCGCGAAGTAGGCCTCGTTGACCGAACACACGACCAGTGCTTCAGATCGCTGAAGCATGGTGACGAACTCGTCGCCGTCCACCGCTCCACCCAAGGATATCAAGCGATAGGGGTCGTCTTCAATCCCTGTTGCTGCTGCAAAGAACACGTTACGGGGCTCGCCGTCCTGATACGCCAGGAGGTAGTAGCGCTCAGAGTCGCTGAGATCCGAGCGGAGTGCCCCTCCCATGCCCAAGAGAAACTCCCCTGAAGTCCGATAGATCGCGATGGGCAGACTGACCGTGATGCTCTGCTGCAGGTTGGGCAACGGATCGAAGCCCCAGTCTTCCTCCTCACCCTCGATGAACTCGGCTACTCTGGCCACTGTCGCGCGGGTAGGGGGGTCAAGAGAGTCAGGACCAGGCCGGCGTGCCAGGTACATGGCAACCACCAAAGAGACGCCGGCCATGATTAGGCTGGTGCGAAGGATGATCGACCGTGTGCGTGCTGACATGTTGCTCCAGCCCCTGAGGTTCGACTGCCTAGTACAGCTGGGCGCAAATAATACCGCAGTTCCAGGAGTCCTCGACCCAGCTGTACTAGCCCACGCCTGCGGCGGGCAAGCCACGGCAACGACAACGACAGGAGCAACCATGAGCACGCTACAACAGCCTGTCCCATGCCCGAGAACGGTCATCGCAATGGGGTTGGGCGCGCCGCAGGCGTGGCTAGTACAGCCCGACAAGGGCAGTCGTTTCTGCGTCATTACATGCGCCGGGCTGTACTAGGTGGCTCAACGCTCGACTCGCCGATGGCTCTCCAATGCTGATCGTAGCACCGCCATCTGCATTGGCTCCAGACCGCCCGACTGAACCATAGCGGGACAGGCACCCCCTGTCAATGCCTCCCGACATCTGGCACAGTGCCACTGCAGATGGCTGGGAGGGTCAGACGGGATGGGATGCCGCATCCCCCGAGGCTCGAGATCGTAGCGATCTTTCCTCATCAGGCGCGTACGTGCCGCCGGAACCTCGTCTACCTTGGCCCCCCACCCGGTGTATCATCACCCGCCATGCCCATCGCCCGCCACCCCGCCTACCTGCTCTTCCTCCTCGCCCTGGCCGCCGTGCCCGTCGTCGCCCTGGCCTGGCGCGGCCTCCATGGGCCGAAGCTGCCGCGGCAGTGGGGGCGGGCCCTGCTCTGCCTGGCCCTGCCGCTCCTGGCCCTGGTCTGGGCGGACCGGCTGCGGGGCATCAACGCCGTGCTGGGGCTGGCGGCCCTGGGTTACGGGATCCTCGCCAGCAAGGCGGGCATGCGGCGCCTGCATCGTCTCCGCTACGGCGAGGCCATCAGCCAGCGCCTGCCCCAGTTGGCGGAGTCGGACGCCTCGGCCCTGCACCTCTTCTTCATGATCCTGGCCGTGGCCTGCGTCACCGTGGGCATCGTGCTGGCCACCTGGCCGGGGGGAACACCATGAACGCTCGCCTCCATCGGCGCGGCGAGCGCTGGGTCCTCAGCGCCTGCCTGGTCCTCCTGCTGGCGGCGGGCTTCCTGGCGCTGGGCCCTTCGGATGCGCGCTCGGGGGCCTGGTCCGCCGCGGGGCCCCGTGCGGCGTCCGGCCGCGCCCAGGCCGGCGCCCTGCCCGCCTCCCAGGACCTGGCCCAGGCCTGCCTGACCTCCGACCCCTACGTGGCCGTGGCCCTCCAGGGCGGCTGGACCGCCGGCGACCGGCCGGCCGAGGAAGCGGCCATCGCGCTGGTGCGCCAGGGACTGGGGCCCGCCTCGCCCATGCTGGTGGACCGCCAGGCCCTCGGCGACGTCTACGGCCTGGCCTACGACGGAGCGCGAAACGCCCTCTACGCCGGCGCCTGGCATCGGCAGGAGGGGCGCTTCGGGCCCGGCGGGCCGGGGGCCGTCTATCGGATCGACCTGGCGGACAGCTCCGTCTCCCTCCTGGCCCAGCTCAGCGCCGGACCGGACCGGCACAGCGGTCCGGCGAAGGAGGATGCCGCTTGGGTGGGCAAGACCGGCCTGGGGGACCTTGACCTGGCCGCCGACGGGCAGAGCCTCTACGTCAGCAACCTCTTCGAGGGCAAGGTGTACCGGCTGGGCCTGCCGGACGGCAAGGTCCTCGGCAGCTTCGCGCACGGCGCCGTGCGCGAGCGCTGGGCGCGCGGCGCGCGGCTCCTGGGCCTGGGCGTGGCCGGCGACAGGGTCTACCACGGCCTGGTGGACAGCCGCGAGGACCTCAGCATCCTCGGCCTCCTGGAAGGCCGTGTCTACAGCTCGCTGCCCGACGGCGGCGAGATGACCCAGGTGCTGCGCTTCGGCCTGGGCGCCGACGCCAGCTACCAGCGCAACCATCCCTGGGGACCCTGGACCGAGGAGCTCTCGGCGGCCACCCCCGACCAGCCCCTCGTCGCCGACATCGCCTTCCTGGCCACGGGCCTGCCGGTAGTGGGCCTCCGGGACCGGCGGGTGGACCTGGAACCGGACTGCGTCTGGGACCCGGCCTGCCCCGGCGGGGCCAGCCTGGGAGACCTGCTGCCCGCCCGGCCCAGGGAGAACGGCAGCGGCTGGGAGCTGGTGCGCAGCCCCCAGTGGTTCCGCGACACCGATCCGGCCGGCCTGGAGACCGCTTGGGGCGCTGCCGTGGCCCTGCCCGGGCTGAACTGGATCGCCGCGCCGGCCCGGCCGGCCGACGGCGCCTACCCCGGACCGGCGCTGAACCTCCACGCCTTCGACGAGGCCTCCGGCCTGCGCCTCCGCGCCGGCCGCTTCTGGCCGCCGGCCGACGGCCCGGCCGGTGCGCGCCTGGCGGCCGGCGACGCCGTCGTCCTCTGCTCGGCCGACAACCAGGTGCCGCCGGAAGTCCTGGCCACCCTGACCGCCGAGGCCCAGGCCGCCGCCACGGCAACCGCCGCCGCCCGCGAGGCGGCCCGGGCCACGGGGGTCGTGGCCACCCGCCAGGCCCACGTGCCCACACGGGCGTCGCGCGCCACCGCCGCCGTCGAGACCGCCACCGCCCTGGCGCCCACCCTGGAGGCCCTGCCCGGCACCGCCGCCGCCGCCCGCGCGCGGGCCCTGGCCACGGCCGCCACCTTCGTCCCGCGCCAGCTGACCGTGGTGGCCCCCACCGCCGTGGCCATCGGCACGGCGGCGGCGCGGGCCACCGCTCAGCCCCCGGCCACGGCCACCGCCTACGCCCGGGCCTACGAGCGCATCGAGGGGAGCTGCCAGGGAGGCAACCCCTACCTGGCCGTGACCCAGTTCGTCCCCATGACCGACGGCGCCGGCAACGCCTACTCGGAGTCCTGGCTGCGCGGCCAGGCCGCCGTGATCGCCCTGAACGACACCGCCACCGACGACCTGGCCGAGCACTTCTCGTTGGCCTACCAGAACCAGGTGGGCGCCGTCTTCGGCGTGGCCGGGGACCTGACCCGCGATCAGGTCTACGTGGGGGCCTATACCAAGCGGCTGGCGGGCTTCGGGCCCTTGGGTCCCGGCGGGATCTACAGCATCGACACCGCCACGGGCCGGGTGCTGCCCTGGGCGGCCCTGCCGGCGGGGCGGGATCCCCATCGCTTCAACCAGGGCTTCGACCTGGCGGCGGCCAACTCGGTGGGCGTCTCGGGCTTGGGAGACCTGGAGCTGACGACGGAAGGCGACGCGCTCTTCGCGGTCAACCTCGGCGACGGCTACATCTACCGCTTCGCGGTGCCCTCCGGCCGGCTGGTGGGCGCCTTCCCGCACGGCGCGGCCGGCATGGACTGGGAGGAGGATGCCCGGCCCTTCGCCCTGGCCTGGAAGGACGGCTGGCTCTACCACGGGCTGGTCGACAGCCGCCAGCGCGACGCGATGGCGAGCAACAACCCGGCGCCGCGGCCCCTCACGGCCTACGTCTACCGCAGCCGCCCCGACGGCTCGGCGATGGAGGAGGTGAGCCGGGTGGACCTGGGCTACGGCCGCCAGCCGCCCTGGAACCCCTGGCCGCGCGTGCTGGACGACGGCGCCTACCTGGATCAACCCTTGCTGGTGGACATCGAGTTCCGCGAGGACGGGGACCTGGTGCTGGGGCTGCGCGACCGGCAGGCGGACAGCCGGGTGATGATCGCGGCCGGCGGAGACATGGTGCTCACCCAGCGCGAGGGAAGCCATTACATCGGCATGACCACGCCGGAGTTCTACCAGGACAACCTGCTGCACGCGGAGTCCTCCTGGGGCACCCTGGCCTCCCTGCCCTGGCTGGACCAGGTGGTGTCGACGGTGATCGACCCCATCCAGATCTACAGCGGCGGGCTGGCCTGGTACGACAACATCTCGGGCTACGACGTGGGCCGGGAGACGGTCTATGCCGGCGCCAACCAGACCTTCGGCAAGGCGGCCGGCCTGGGCGACCTGGAGTCCCTCTGCTTCGCCCTCACGCCCACGCCCACGGTGCCGGCTGCCACCGCCAGCGCCACCGCGACGGCCTCGGCCACGGCCTCGGCCAGCCCCACGTCCTCGCCGACGCCCACGGCCTCGCCCACGGTCACGCCGACGCCCACCACGGGCGTCTACCGCATCTACCTGCCCTTCCTCGAGCGCCTGCTCTGCCGCCCGGAGAGCGTCTTCACCGACGCCGTGCTGGTCCTGGACATGTCCACCAGCATGTTCCGCGAGACCCGCGGCGGCCGCAGCAAGCACGAGGCGGCCCTGGCGGCAGCGCGGGCCTTCGTGGCCCAGATGAAGCTGGAGCCGGGCCGCTTCGGCGCCCATGACCGGGTGGCGGTGGTGGGCTTCAACGACCTGGCCTGGACGGAGATCGGCCTCTCGGGCGACCGGGCGGCGGTGCTCAGGGCCCTCGACACCCTGCCGCAGCGGATCGCCCAGGGGACGCGCATCGACCTGGCCTTGGAGCAGGGCCAGGCGACGCTCGCCGCCGGTCCGCGCCAGGGCATCAACCAGCAGGTGATGATCCTGCTCACCGACGGCCTGCCCAACCGCGTGCCCTTCGGCGCGGGCTCCCGCGACCCGGACTGCCCCAACCAGGAATGCACGGTACTGCGCCGCGCCGACGGGGCCAAGGCGGCCGGCACGCGCATCTTCAGCATCGGCCTGGGCGAGACGGACGACGTGCTGGACCGCCTGCTGGGGGCGGTGGCCAGCAGCCGCGCCGACTACTATTTCGCCCCCGACGGCGAGGACCTGGCCGACATCTACCGCGGCATCGCCGGCCGCCTGACGGCCTGCCCCTAGCCACGCCCATCGCCCCCCGCGACCGCGGCCCACGCGACTCGCCGACATCCCTGGAGGACCCTGCCGATGGCCATGCGCTTCCGCCACCGACCCGCTCTCTCCACCCCTACGAACGAAGTCCCTACCGGCGATACCCAGGCCCGGCGCTCGCAGAGCCGCCTCCCGCTGACCCTGCTGCTGGTGGGCAGCCTGCTCGGCGCGATCGCCGCCGGCTCCCTGGGCGCCGGCAAGGCCGCGGCCGACGAGAGCCAGGAGCTCCTGCCGCGGGTCTTCCTTCCGGCGCTGCTGCGCGCCGGCACCTTGGCGCAGCCCGACGCTCAACCGACGGCCCAGCCGCCGGCGTCCGTCACCCCCAGCCCGGTCCCGCCGACGGCCATTCCGACGCAAGCCCCAGCGACCGCTACCCCCGAGCCGCCCACGGCCCTGCCGCTCAGCCCCACCCCGCCCAAGGGCCTGCCGCTGGCCTTGGAGGAGGCGAATCGGCACCGGGCCATCGCCGGCCTGGGGCCGGTGACGGAGAACCCGGATTGGAGCCGCGGCGGCGAGCTGCACGCCCGCTACATGGTCAAGAACGACGAGATGGGCCATTCCGAGGACCCGGCGAAGCCCTTCTTCAGCCAGGAGGGCCTGGACGCGGCGAAGAACGGCAACGTCTTCGTCTCCTCGATGGCGGGCACCGACAGCAAGGTGCCGGTGAACTTCTGGATGACGGGCCCCTTCCACCAGGTGGCGGTCATCGACCCGGAGCTGTCGGTCAGCGGCTTCGGCGAGTACCGCGAGGAAGGCGGCACCTGGGCCTACGGGGCGGTGCTGGAGGTGGGCCGCGGCCGCGTCAAGCTGCCGGCGGAATTCCGCTTCCCGGTGCGCTACCCGGAGGAGGGCCAGGTCATGCCCAACCTGAGCTTCGGCGGCAACGAATGGCCCGATCCCCTGACCAGCTGCCCGGGCTACAAGGCCCCCACGGGCGCTCCCATCGTCCTGATGGTGGGCCCGGGCGATCGCAAGCCGGCGGTCACCAGCTCCACCCTGGTGGATGCGCAGGGCGGCCAGTACCCCCACTGCCTGCTGGACGAGACCCGTTACGTCAACTCGAATGCCAGCATCCAGTCCACGGGACGGGCCATCCTGGACAGCCGCGATGCCATCGTCATGATGTCCCGCTCCCCGCTGAAGGCGGGCACCAGCTACCGCGTCACCATCGTCGAGGGTGGCAAGACGCATAGCTGGAGCTTCAGCACGGCCCGCGCGGCCTGGCTGAGCGCGGCGTGGCAGCGGCTGGCACTGCGCGGCGGGGCGTGGATGGGTGGCGATAGCGATCGCTGACGGGGGGCGGGATCGCTGCCTGCGATGCCCCGGCTAGGCTCCCAGCCGCCGAGCACCGGATGCCGCCCACCCCCGCCCCTTCACCGCCAAGAGCAGGAGCGCCACCGCCAGCAGCAGCCACTCCTCTGGCTCCGGCACCGCCGTGACCACCAGGGCTGCCGCATCGTCGGCCCCGCCCGCCTCCACTTCACGCTCGAAGCGGTCGGCGCCCTTGGACAGGTCCTCCAGGCGCTTGCGCTGGGCATCGTTGACCAGGACGATCATCGAGGAGAAGGGGGAGACGATGCCCTCGGCCACCGCCAGCCGGTGCAGGGCGTCCAGCGAGGCCGGTGGGGGGGCCGCGGCGGCCAACCGGCGCGCTTCGGCCTGCAGCACCTGGCGGGCCGCCACCTTGCGCAGGGGGGAGGCGCCCAGGCCGGCCGCCTTGCTCGCCGTGGCCGGGCCGGCCGCCGCCAGCTGGGCGGCGGCCCCCGCAGCGGCGCCGCCGGCCGCAGGCGCGCTTCCCGTCCCCGCACCCGCTCCGCCCGGCGATCCCGCCGTCCCCGCCGCCTCCGCGCCCTCGCCCAGCGATCGCAGGGTCACCCGCCAGCCGTCCACCTCGTCGGCGATCGCGCCCGTCGGAGCAGCAGCCCGGAGCTGCCAGCGGCGCAGGGCCTCGACCACCGAGCCCGCCGTGCCGCCACCGCTGGTCAGCAGGGCATCCTGCAAGGCATCGGGGTAGCTGGGAGCCGCTCCGCCCAGGTGCACCCACCAGAGCGGCCCGCCGGTCCAGGCCGCCGCCGCTGGCTTCACGAAGGCCGAGGCGTCGCTGAGGACCAGGACGGCATCGTGGCCGGCGGAGGCCGACTGCCGGTCAAGCTCGGCCAGGAGTTCCGCCGGGTCCTGGCCGCCGTAAGCCCAGAGCTGATCCGGCTGCAGGGCTGCCAGGCTCAGGCGCTCGGGGGCCTGGCCGCTGGGCTTCGGTGCGCTCAGGTAGAGCGTCACCTCGCCCAGGCGCCCCGTGGCCTCGAGGTCCCGCAGGCGGTCCAGCTCGGCCGCCAGGGCCCCGGCCTGCGCCTCCATGCTGCGCGAGCGGTCCACCCAGACCGCCGGCCGGCGCGGCAGGGGTCCGTCGGCGGCCAGGAGCGATCCGGAGGGGCCGCCTCCTTGCGATGGCAACCCTGTCGCTCCAACCGGGCGCGATCCGGACGGATCACCGTCCGGCCCCGCCGATCCATCGGCCGGCTCCATCGCCAGCTCCCAGCCCGCAAGCGTCATCCGGGCCGCGCGGGGCGTCGCCGCTGCAGGATCCGCCGCCAGCTCGGCCGGCAGCCAGGCATCGTCCGCGGGCGGCAGGGCGCCCGCGGGCAAGGTCCAGCGGGTGCCCCGGTTCCAGTAGGCGTTGCGCGCCTCCGTCAGGCGCGGCAGGGGCCAGGCCCAGCGGGGTCCGCCTTCCGCCGCCGCGCCGGCCGCCTGCGTCGCCGGGACAGCGAAGGTCAGCCAGAGGTGCAGGGGGGCGCCGGGCTTCCGGGCCCGCCAGCCCTCTTCGCCCGTCCAGACCTGCGGCGGGACCGGGAAGACCCGCAGGCGGTACTGCCGCGGGCCCAGCTGTTCGACCAGCGCCGGGTCGAGCCGCCGCGTGCGCTCCTCGCGGTAGACCTGCTGCGCCGCGCCCCGGGGCGCAACCGCGAAGGCCTGGCGGGTCGCCGGGTCCTCGCTCGCGCCCAACCAGAGCCCGGTGATCACCGCCGCTTCGGGCAGGGAGAAGGCGTAGGTCACCTCCTGCTGCTGGGTGGTCTGGTTCTGGTAGGCCTCGTGCAGCTCCAGCTCAGCCCAGCCGCCATCGGCCGCCAGTAGCCGCAGGGCGCGCTCGGTCACCAGCACTTCGCGGTCGTCCACCGCCAGGCGGTCCATCGCGCCCTGGGCGAGGTTCCAGTTGGCCGCCACGGTGCGGGCCACCACCGCCCGTTCCCGCTCCATCATCGGCGCATCAAAGTGGTCCTGGTAGAGCTGGGCGGCGCGGATCGGGTCCTTCGTCAGGGCCTGGTCGCCGTTCCCGGGGGTCGTTGCCTCACCATCCAGCCCTACTTCCGCCGGTTGGTAGAGCAAGGGGCTGACCCACCACTCGTAGGCCGCCTGCACGCTCTCCGGCAAGGGCCGGCGCCCGCCCTCGGCGCCGTCTTCCAGCGCCGCGATCCACGGCAGGTCGCGGTAGGCCCGCCGGACATGATCGATACCGCCCCGCGCACCGAGATAGCGCTTGCCGGCCAGCAAGGCGTTCAGCAGGCCCTCGCGCAAGGCCCCGTCCTGCGCCTTGCGCGCCAGCATGGCCGCCCGGTCGGCCGGCGGCCGGGCCAAGGCCTGGAAGGCGGCGAGCTGCGGCTGCCGCGCGGCGCGCAGGAAGAGCAGCGGGAGGCCGAGGAGGGCGACGAGGGCGATGGACCCGGCGAGCGACGGCCGGAGCGTCTGCCGGGCAGCGCGATAGGCCCGCCGGATACCCCCGAACCAATAGGCCAGGGAGCCGGCCGGCAGGGCAACGATCAACAGACCTGTGAACAGCGCGACGGGCCCCACCAGCACGATGAAGGGCCACTTGTACCAGGGCTCGCGGGCGAGTTCCCGCCATAGCTGCGCCGGATACCCAGGCAGATCCTGAAGGAGTTCGGCGCCGGTCTCGACCAGCAGGTGCAGCCCAGGGAGCAGGTAGAAGGCCGCCCACACGCCCAGGTAGCCGCCGACCGCCGCGAGCAGGCAGAGGAGCAGCCAGCGCAGGCCTTGGGCCACGGCGCCTCGCTCGTCGAGCCGCCGGTCGAGGAGCTGCCAGAGGAAGCCCGCCAGCCCCAGCACCATGATGGCCAGGAGCAGGGCCATCGCCGGGTTGGCCTCGCGGACGCCGAAGAAGCGCAGGGCCAGCAGGGCCATCAGCGGACCTTCGAAGCCAAAGCCCAGGGCCAGGAGGCCCCGGCCGGACCGGCGCAGCCAGGCGTAGCCCAGCAGGCTGACGGCGATCGGCAGGAGGGTCAGTCCCAGGACCAGGCCCAGGAAGGGCCAGGGCAGGTCGCCGGAGAGGACGTGCGGCACCACTTCCGGGAGCAAGGCCGGGGCAAAGCCCAGGAGCATGAAGCAGACAAAGGCCAGGTTCCAGGCCCAGAACAGGCCCTTGCCCAGGGCATCGACGGATAGGAGGCGGCGGAGCTTGCCGCGCAGGGCTTGCCGGCGGTTCATGGAATCCTCCCTTGCCAGGTCGCGGCGATGCTGCCTTGCAGCTCGGCCGCCAGGGCCAGGGCCGCCGGATCGTCGGCGGCGACTGGTCGATCGAAGAGCACGGAGGCCAGCACCCAGGGCTGGGGTCCGGGATCCAGGTCGGCCCAGATGCGGGCCGCGTAGTCGCCGATGATACGCCCGTCCCGGCCTTGGAACCACGTGAGCGCGGCGTGGCTGGGTCGGCCGCTGTCGTCGCCCAGGGCCATCCAGCGGATGGTGGCGGAGCCGGCCGCAGTCGACAAGGCGCGGTCCGACAGCAGCTTCAGGCCGTAGATCTGGAAGCAGCGCTCGGGCGCGTGGTGGGCCCGCCAGGTGGCGGCCAGGACCAGGATGGCCGAACCGCTGACCCCCTGGCGCTCGAAGCGCACCCGCTCGACCGCCGCCGCCCCATCGGCCGTCAGCCAGGCCGCGTCGGAAGCCTTCAGCGGCAGCGGCTCCACCCGCCAGCCCTCCGGCCAGGCCCAGCCCTGCCCCGCCCGCGGCGCCTGGCCCGCATCGGCGATGATCCTGGGCCGCAGGGCCAGGTTGGCCGCCACGGTGCACAAGAGGAGGCCGGCCATCAGGCGCCAGGACTCGGGCCGAATCACTGGCGCGCGAACCGCCGGCGCTGCAGTCGGAGCATCGTTGTGGCATCCGGCCCCCCTGGCCGATCCCTCGACGCCGGGCCGGCCGCGCGCATCCACCCGGTCCACCCGGTCCATCTCGTCCACGTCCTCCACCCCGTCCACTGACCCAGCCCCACCGCCCAACACCGCCAGCCCGAGCCAGCAGGCCGCCGCAAAGCCCAGGACCCCCAGCGGCAGGTGCAGCCAGCCGGCCACCACCGGCTGCTCCCAGACCAGGCCCACCGCCGCCAGCGCGAGGACGCGCAGGAAGTTGGCAGCCACCAGGGCCAGGCTCTGCGTCAGGAGGGCCGCCCACCAGCGCCACCCGAGGCCAGAGCCCCGCAGCAAGGCCGCCAGGAGCAGGAGCAGGCTGCCCGTCCAGAGGCCTTTGACCCCGCTGCAGGGCAGGTCCACCTGCGCCACGCGGTTCTCGATCGAGAGCACCGCTTCCAAGCCGCTGCCCTCCAATCGGGCCCCCAGACCCTCGGCGACGCCGGCGGCCGTGGCCACGCGCAAGGGATAGCCCAGAAAGGTGTCCAGGTGGTAGCCGAAGGGCAGGGTGGCCACCGCCAGCAGGCAGACCGGCCAGGCGCGGCGCCAGGCCCGCGGCGCCATCCACAGGCCGACCAGGCCGAAGCTGGCCAGGCCGAACAGGGCGTCTTGCAGGACGTGGACATCCAGGACGGCCACCGCCACGAGGTAGCTCAGGGTGGCGAGGGCGGTCACGAGCAAGGGCATGGGTCGCCACGCCGGCCCGCGCAGCAGGGCAGCGCGCAGACGGCCGGCCAGTCGGCCGCCCGAGCCCTGCCAGGCACGACGCATCGCCAGCAGCGCCAGGGCGAGCAGGGTGACGGCGCTCACGCTCATGTCGGCGCGGAGGTAGATCCGCGCCAGATGCGCGAGCGCATCGCGGAAGAGGAGCAGCCAGAGCAGGGCCAGACCGGCGTGGGCCAGTCCCTGCACCCAGGGCCCTTCGCGCCGGGGTCGCCGCATGGCGGCATGATAGCAGGCGCTCACCCGTTCCATCGACCAGCGCGGCGGCGCGTGAGACGCGACGAGGCCCCCGCCGGCAAGCGGCGGGGGCCTCGAGAAAGGTTGACCGGGGGTCGGCAGCCGAAGCCGGCGACCTCAGTTCAGGCTAGTAGCGGGTCCAGTAGCCGGACCACTGCCACTGGTACTGGTAGCAGCGGCAGCTGTACGAGTAGGTGTAGCTGCGGGTCCAGAAGTAGGCCGGCTTGGTGGAGCAGGGGTTGTAGCAGGGATTGTAGCCGCCACAGGAGTTGTAGCTGCTGTAGGGCAGGAAGTAGTAGGTGCCGTAGTTGGGGTAGCAGTAGTTGTTGAAGTAGCTGTTGTTGTAGGTGTAGAAGTTGACCAGGGAGCCGCTCATCCAGGGGTAGCCCATGTAGGCGGCCATGGAGTTGCAGAGCCCGTAGTACTGGCCCGTGCGGCCGTAGCTGTTGTAGGTGTTGTAGGAGTTGTAGTACATCGCGCCGCTGTTGTAGCGCCACGAGCACCACTCCGGCACCTCGTTGTCCGCCGACTCGCCCAGCACGGGCGCCGGCTCGGAGGCCTTGCCCTTGCCGCCCGGGTTGCCCGGGGCGGGCATGTTCGCCGAGCCCACGAAGCTGCCGGTGGCCGAGACCTTCAGGTTGGCGTCCACCTTGATCTGGCCCGAGCTGATGAGCTGGTTGGAAAAGGCGAGGGCCTGGCGGTAGTTGTCCAGGAACTCCGGCGTCACACCCAACTGCTCGGGCGTGACCGACGGATCGAGGGTCACCAGGCCCTGACCGTCCAGGGACAGGTGCCGATCCAGGCGGGCGGTGATGGCCTCGACCTCGGCCATCTCGGCCGGATCGACGACCAGGTCGAAGGTGCTGGCCTCAGCAGGCACGGAAGGCTGGACGGCCTTGACCGTACCCTCCGCGCGAGCAGCAGGCTGGCCCATGGCGAGGCCCAGGCCGAAGGCGCTGAGGGCCAGGCAGGTGGCGGCGAAAAGGTGGCGATTCATGGTGTGGTGTCCCCTCCTTGAAAAGCAGGAACCTGGGTGAACGGAAGCGTGTCCGCAAGCCGCGGGGTCACGCCGGCGAAGGAGGCAGGGACAGAGTTCGCAGGCGACGCAATCATACTAACGCGGCGATCGGCGTCCAGTTACGGGACCTTGCCCGCGAAATCCGGTCTGGGTCGGGCCGACGCGGAGAGCGCGGCGGGCCTGCGGAGGCCAAGACCGCTACAATCGGGGCAGGTCCGCCGGGCAGCGCGGCCCCACCGACGACCCAGCACCCCACAGGAGCACTCCATGGCCGTGATCACCGGATTCCGCTTCGCCACCGAGAACGAGCGCAACGCCTTTGTCGCCGGACTGGACTTCGCCGACAGCGACGACCTGGTGGTCATGCTCCCCGAAGATGCCCAGGACGACGAGGGCTTCTGGCCCGTCTTCGTCCTCGACGAGTCCGAGGAGCCCGAGGTCGAGGCCGAGAAGGCCGAGGTCTTCCCCACCTGGAAGAAGGGGCAGCCCACCGACCTCTCCTTCGTCAGCCGTCAGGACGACGACGAGGAGTGGGACGAGGATGACGAGGACGAGTGGGACGACGACGATGACGCCGCCGCCGGGGACGACGAGGGGTCGGACGAGAAGAAGTAGCCTTCGGCATCGACGCGCAGCGCGGCTCCCAGGGCCTGCCAGCCCTCGCCCGCCAGGTTGGGGGCCTGGAACTCGAGAGCCGCGCTGCCTCCCGGCTGCGGCCTCAGGCGGGCCGACGCCCCTGGCAGCAGGAGCCCGTGCGACCCCTCCGCTCGCTGGCCGTTGATCGGGTTGCAGAGCAGCAGTCCCGCCGCGGGCTCGGGCGCCAGCCCGCGACAGAGCTCGAGGCCCGTGGCGGACGCGAAGGCCTGGGCCTCCTCGCGGGCCAGGTCCTCGCTCACCACCCAGGCGCGGAGGGTGTCCAGGTCCAGCTCGGGGAGGTGCGGATCGTCGTTCAGCCGGCGGATGGTCGCGGCATCCGAGAAGGCGTAGGCCGGCGGGAGCCACCGGCAGAGGTGGAGCAAGGCCTCGCCGTCCCAGCGGGGCAGGAGCAGCACCCGGGCCCGGGCCAGCGGCGCCGCGCCCAGGATCAGGACCAGTCCCAGCGCCGTTCCCAGGGGCAGGAGGGGCAGCCAGCTGTCCTCGCCCGGGACGGCGTCGCTCAGCCAGAGTCGCAGCATCTGCGCCCCGCTGGTCAGGTGTCCGTGCTGGAAGGTCAGACAGCCGGAGCCGCCGGAACGCGGCACCTCGAGGGCCGGAGCGTCGGCTTCCAGGACCGGTTCGGCGCCTGATCTGGCCTGGGCCAGCAGGCGCTCCCAGCGCCGGTGCCTCGGCGTTCGGCGCGTGGGTGCCTCACGGTCGGCCACGGGTCCTCGGGTCAGACGCCCGATCCAGCGCAGGAGGGGAGGCAGGTCGGCGCGCAGGTCGATGAAGATCAGGGCCCCGGGCGGGGCGGCATCGGCCACGCAGCGCCCGCCCCTGCCGTCGGCCGTGACCACGAAGCGGGGGGGGCAGGCCGCGAGGGCGCCTTCGACCACCGCGCGGTCCGCACCCCAGGGCAGGCTGAGGACCACACCCCCGGCGCGCAGGACACCCAGCATGACTTCGCAGGCCACGGGGAGGTTCGGCAGGGCCACGGCCACCCGCTCGCCGGGGCGCAGGCCCAGGCGGATCAGGGCCTGGGCCGCCCGCATCGCCCGGGCCTCCACCTGGGCGTAGGTCCAGCGCCGTCGGTAGCAGACCAGCGCCGTCTGACCCGGCGCAGCCGCCCCGGCCTCGGCCACGAGCCTCGGAAAGCCGCCGGGCAACGGGCTGAGGCCGTGGGGCACGCCGGGCTCGTAGCGGCTGCGCCACGTGATCGGAGACGTCTCCATAGGGCTCAAGGCGAGGAGGATAGCAGCCGCGCGAAAGCCGGCGCAAAACGACCTGCCGCTGCGCTTGGAGCTGCGGCGGCGCGCGCCTATCATTCAGGGTCGGCCCGGGCAGGACTTCAGTCCTTCCGCCCAGCCCCCGCTGCCGACCGGCAGCGGGATCACACAGGTCCCATCAGCCTGATCGTGCCGGCCCCGAGCCGGTCCATGGGGGACCGAGGAAGCAACGAGAGGAGCGTCTTACCATGAGCATCGCCACCATGCGCGAGCTGCTCGAAGCCGGAGTGCACTTCGGCCATTACACCCGCCGCTGGAATCCCAAGATGCGGCCCTACATCTTCACCGAGCGCAACGGGATCCACATCATCGACCTGGCGCAGACGGTGAAGGCCCTCGACGCGGCGTCCGCCTTCCTGCGGGACACCGTGGCCAACGGGGGCACCGTGCTCTTCGTGGGCACCAAGAAGCAGGCGGTGGAGGCCATCAAGGGTGCCGCGGATTCCGTGAACATGCCCTATGTGACCCACCGCTGGCTGGGCGGCATGTTGACCAACTGGCGCACGATGAAGCAGCGCGTCTCCACCTTGCTGGAGCTGGAGGGCCGCCGCGACCGCGGCGAGTTCCACATGCTGCCGAAGAAGGAGGTCCTCCTCCTCGAGCGGGAGATCGAGAAGCTCAACACCCGCCTGGGCGGGATCAAGCTGATGACCGACCTGCCGGACGCCATCTTCATCGTCGACACCAACCGCGAGACGATCGCGGTCAAGGAAGCCTCCTACCTGGGCATCCCCATCGTGGCCGTGGTCGACACCAACTGCGATCCCGACCCCATCCAGTACGTGATCCCCTCCAACGACGACGCCATCCGGGCCCTCAAGCTGATGGTCGATCGGGTCAGCGCGGCGATCAACGAGGGTCTGACGATGCGGGAGAGCACCATGGCCGACCGGATGATGAGCAACGAGTCCCTGGAAGGCGTGGATCTCAGCCAGCGGACCTTCGATCCCAGCGAGGACGAGGACTGAGCTGTGTGAGGGGCCGCGCCACCCCGACCGGCGCGGCCCCCGCCGTCCTAACCGGCGCCCTGTGCCGACCCCGCATCCACCGCAAGACCGCAACACCGAGCATCCACTGAGGGAAGGGTTTCCATGGCGATCACGACGGACATGATCCGCGAGCTGCGCGAGCGCACCGGCGCGGGCATCCTGGAGGTCAAGAAGGCTCTCGAAGAGACCGGCGGGGACACCGAGTCCGCCATCCGTCTGCTGCGCGAGCGCGGCCTGGCCAAGGCCGCCAAGAAGGCCGAGCGCGAGGCCTCGCAGGGGCGCATCTACTCCTACATCCACAGCGATCCGGGCCGCATCGGCGTCCTGCTCGAGCTCAACTGCGAGACGGACTTCGTGGCCCGCACCGACGCCTTCCGCGATCTGGCCCACGGCCTGTCGCTGCACATCGCCGCCTCCAATCCCAGCTACCTGAGCGAGGCCGACGTGCCGGCGGCGGACCTGCAGCGGGAACGCGAGGTCTACGAGGCCCAGATGGCGGATCAGAAGAAGCCGCCCGAGATCATGGCCAAGATCCTCGACGGCAAGATCCAGAGCTGGTTGAACGAGACGGTTCTCCTCCGCCAGGCCTATGTCCGCGACAACGACATCACCGTGGGTGACCTGGTCAAGCGCGCCATCGCCGAGCTGGGCGAGAACATCGTCGTCCGTCGCTACACGCGCTACGCGCTCGGCGAGCGGGAATGACGGGCTTGGACGAAGGGGCGGCCGGGGGCGGGGACGAAGGCGCGCCGCGTAACCCCGGGCCGTCCATCTCGGGGGAGCAGAGCGGGCTGCGCTACCGGCGGGTCCTGCTCAAGCTCTCCGGGGAGGCACTCGCCGGTCCCGCGGGCTACGGCATTGACCCCGACGCCGCCCGCACGCTCGCCCAGACGGTTGCCGACCTGGCCCACGCAGGAGCCCAGGTGGCCATCGTCATCGGCGGCGGCAACCTGTGGCGCGGAGCCGGCGCGGGCCAGATGGACCGGGCGACGGCGGACCAGATGGGAATGCTGGCCACGGTGATGAACGCCCTGGCCCTGCAGGACGCCATCGAGGCCTTGGGGCTCAAGGTGCGGGTGCAGACCGCCGTTGAGATGCGGGCCCTGGCGGAACCCTACATCCGCCGGCGGGCCATGCACCAGTTGGACAAGGGCTACGTGGTCATCCTCGGGGCCGGCACCGGCAACCCCTTCTTCACCACCGATACCGCCGCCGCCCTGCGGGCCATGGAGCTGGGCGCCGACGTCCTGGTCAAGGCCACCAAGGTCGATGGCATCTACGACGCCGATCCTGCGAGACATCCCGATGCCAAGCGCTTCGCGCGCATCGATTACGCCGAGGCCCTGGGGCGGGGGCTCCGGGTGATGGACCTGACGGCCTTCACCCTGTGCCAGGAACATGACCTGCCCATCATCGTCCTTGACCTCTGGCAGCCCGGCACCATCGTCGCAGCCCTGCGCGGCGAGGCGGTGGGCACCTATGTCGGGCCAGCCTAAGCCCTCCGCCTCGCCACCGTTCAACCCAGCAGGAGGCTCACGATGACCGAAGACCTCATCCAGGACGCCCGGGACCGCATGAAGGGCGCCGTCGACTCCCTGGACCACGATCTGGCCGGCTACCGCACGGGCCGGGCATCGACAGCCTTGGTGGACCGGCTGGTGGTGGACTATTACGGGGTTCCCACGCCCCTCAACCAGATGGCCACCCTGGGCGCGCCGGAACCCCGTCTCATCACGATCCGCCCCTGGGACCAGCGTGCGTTGACGGCGATCGAGAAGGCCATCACGGCCAGCGATATCGGGATCACCCCGTCCAACGACGGTCAGCTCATCCGCCTCCCGATCCCGCCTCTCTCGGCCGAGCGACGTGAGGAGCTGGTCAAGATGGCCCACCGCCGCGCCGAAGAGGCCCGCGTGGCCGTACGCAACGTGCGGCGGGACATCCTGCACGACTTCGATCACCTCGAGCTGCCGGAGGACGAGCATCACCGGGCCAAGGACCGCATCCAGCAGATCACCGACCAGTTCGTCAAGGAGATCGAGGCTCACCTCGAGCGCAAGGTCGGCGAGATCCGCGAGGTCTGAGAACCATGGGGGAGCGCGAGGGCGGCGGCGGGACCATGGACCCGCGCCTGCCCAGGCATGTGGCCATCATCATGGACGGGAACGGCCGCTGGGCCCGTTCCCGTGGCCTGCCTCGCCTGGCCGGCCACCGGGCGGGCACGGTGGCCCTGCGGCGCACCATCGAGGCCTGCGTCCAGTTGGGCATCCCCTACCTGACCATCTACGCCTTCTCCACCGAGAACTGGAAGCGGCCGGCGCACGAGGTGCGGGGCCTGATGTTCCTCTTGGAGGACGTGATCGAGCGCCAGCTCGACGACCTGATCAAGGGCGGCGTGCGGATCCGCCACGTGGGCTGGCTGGACCAGGTGCCCGGGCATGTCAGCCAGGCCATCCGCCGGATGGTCGAGCGGACGGCGGGCGGCGACAAGCTCACCCTCTGCCTGGCCTTCAACTACGGCGCCCGGGCCGAGCTGGTCCGTGCCGTCAAGGCCATCGTGCGCGAGGGCCTGCCGCCGGAGGACATCGACGAGGCCTGTATCGACGCCCACCTGGAGACGCACGGCGTTCCGGACCCCGACCTGATCATCCGCACCTCCGGCGAGATGCGCTTGTCCAACTTCCTGTTGTGGCAGGCCGCCTATGCCGAGATCTACTGCACGCCCACCTACTGGCCCGACTTCGACCGCGCTGCCCTCGAAGAGGCCCTGGCCAGCTATGCCGCCCGCGATCGCCGCTTCGGCGAGGTGGAAGGTGGGCGCGGCGGGCTGCGTCTCAGCCGCGCGGCGGGCTGAGAGCCGTCGAGACCGCCACGGGACCGGCCATGCGCATCAGGGTTCAGAGCGCCTTGGCGTACGCCACCGTCTTTCTGGGCTTGGCGGGGCTGGGAGGGGCGGCCTGGGCGGCCTTCGTCTGCCTGCTGGGCCTGGTAGGGGTGCGGGAAGGCGCGGCCTTGCTGGACCTCGGCAGCCACCGGTCCGCCCGGTTCGCCCCGGCTGCCGGCGCCCTGACGCTTCCCTTCCTGTGGCTGTTGCCGGACGGCGAGCACCTCGTCCTCCCGGTCCTGCTCGGCTGCGCGATGCTGGCCGGCGCCGTCGAGCTGCGCACCCCCTTGGTGCGGCGCAGCAGCGGCGAATGGGCGGCCGGCCTGGCCCTGCTGCTGGCGGTCTCCCTTCCCCTCTCCTACCTGGTGGCGCTCAGGCAGCTCCCCGGCCCTCCCTGGCCGGACCGCCCCGCGCTCGGCTGGCTCTTCCTGGTGCTGGTCCTGGTCTGGGCCAATGACTCGGCGGCCTACCTGGTGGGTCGGGCCTGGGGACGGCGCCCCTTCTTCCCGTCGATCAGCCCGAACAAGACCTGGGAGGGCGCCTTGGGCGGACTGCTGGGCAGCGCCCTGCTGTCCGTCGGCCTCGCATGGGCCGCCGTGCCCGGCACCGACCTTCCCCCGGCTGCGCCGCTCGGCCTCGGCCCCGGGGCGGCCCTCGTCCTCGGCGTCTGCGTCGCCCTGGCCGGCACCTTCGGGGACCTGGTCGAGTCCTTCCTCAAGCGCCGGGCGGGCGTCAAGGATTCGGGCTCCCTGATCCCGGGCCACGGCGGCATCCTGGACCGGGTCGACAGCCTGCTCTGGGCCGCGCCCCTGGGCTACTACCTCGCTCGCTGGCTGGCGGGCGGCGCCTAGCGCCATGACGCCCGGCATCGTCGAGGCGCTCAACGAGGGACTGCGCCGCCTCAACCTGGTCATCGCCGCCATCACCCTGCTGATGGTCGTCGGCCTGGCGGCCTACCTGTTCTTCTACCATGCCCGCAGTCGGCCGGCCCGCTCGTTCGCCGCCCTCCTGACCCTCCTGGTCTGGGTGTCGATGGGCGACCTCTTCCTGTCGACCAGCCGCTTGGAGGCCAGCCACCCGGCCGCCGCATTCTGGCTGCACCTGCAGTGGCTGGGCATCGCCTTCGTGGCGCCCGTCTACCTCTGGTTCAGCGATGCGGTGCGCACGGGACTGGGAGATCGGCCGGGCCCCTGGCGGAGGGGCCTCTTCCTGACCGGCCTGGTCGGGGGCAGCCTGGTGCTCCTGTGGGTGGTGGACGGCCAGCAGGTGGTCGGCGCCGTCGTGGGGCAGCCGGGCGCCCTGCGCCTGGCGGCAGGCCCGCAGTTCGCCCTCTTCGGCCTGGCCTACTGGCTGGTCTGTGGCGCGGCGGTCTGGGGCCTCTGGCGATCGGCCGGCCGCAGCCGGCAGTCGCGCCTGCGCCTGCTCTGGCTGGTCCCCAGCCTGGTGGCTCCGGTCTACGCCTTCCCCTGGCTGAGCCTGATGCCGGCCGCCCAGGCTCCCTCGCCGACGGCCTTCCGCCTCTTCATCACCCTGGCCAACTTCGGGACCGGCGCCATGCTCCTGACCGTGGCCTACGCCCTGGCCTTCCAAGGCACCCTGGTGCCGGATCGGGCCATCAAGCGCGAGCTGATCAAGTTCCTGGTGCAGACGGTCCTGCCCGGAGCCTGCATCCTGAGCGCCGTGCAGCTGGTGCCGGAACGCCTGCAGTCCAGCCTGGGTCTCCCGCGGGATCTCGTCTTCATGGTCGCCTCGGTCTTCGGCATCGTGGGCTACCAGATCCTCCTGCGCAGCCTCAAGTCCTTCATCGACCGCCTGATCTACGGCAGCGCCGGGGCCGATGCCATCTGGCTCCGGCGCCTGGACGAGCGGCTGTTGACGGGCGAGGACCTCAGCGAGTTGCTGCGGGGCATCCTGGCGGCCCTGGTGGAGCTGTGGGGGGTCGCGGGGGGCGGCATCGTCGCGGTGGAGGAGGGGCGGCCCAGCCTGGACCTCTGGCAGGGCGATGCGCGGCTGCGCGAGGGGCTGCTCGCCGCCTTGGAAGGCGAGGGGCTTCGGGGTCTCCTCGGCCGCGACGGTTTCCAGGAAATCGGCGGCTTTCTGGGCCGCGCCCTGCGCGACGAGGACGGGCAACTGCGCGGCCTGCTGGTCCTGGAGCGCCCGTCCGGGGGCCGGGAGGCCGTCGACCCTGTCTACACGGAGCAGTTGGTCAGCGGCATGGTGCGCGCCATGGCCGATCGCGCCGCCCAGGAACGGGTGCTGGGGGCGCTCAAGGCCCTGGAGCCGGAGCTGGCCCAGATGCAGCGGCTGCGCGCGAGGGCCCGCCAGGAGGCCCCGGCCGGACTGGCGGAAGATCTGGCCCTGGTGCCGGAGCCGCCGCCCTCCGATGAGCTGGTGGCCTGGGTGCGCGAGGCGCTGGCCCATTACTGGGGCGGCCCCAAGCTCTCGGACAGCCCCTTGCTCCGCCTTCCTCTGGTCCGCGAGGCCTTGGGTCGGCACGAGGGCAATTCGGCCAAGGCCGTGCGCGCGGTGCTCGACCAGGCCTTGGAGCGCCTCAAGCCGGACGGCGAGCGCAGCCTGACCGCCAGCCAGTGGCTGCTCTACAACATCCTGGAGTTGAAGTTCGTCCGCGGGCTCAAGGTCCGCGACATCGCCGGCCGCCTGGCGATGAGCGAGTCGGACCTCTACCGCAAGCAGCGCGTGGCCATCGAGGCCCTGGCCCAGGAACTGGCGGCCTTGAGCAGGCCGGAGCAGGACGGCGCCACCGTGGCCGAGGACGCCCATGGCTTCGCCTGAGGCCCAGGTTCCCGGCGCAGCCACGGCCCTGCTCCCCCACCCCACCCCCGAGGTCCTGCTCGCCGGGAGCGGCGCCCCCATCCTCCTGCTGCACGCCAACAGCTTCCCGCCGGCCGCCTATGGAGCGCTGGCCAACTGCCTGGGCCGGGTGGGTCAGGTGCGGGGCCTGGAGCAGCGGCCCTTCTGGCCCGATCTGTCCTGGGCCGATTTCCACGACTGGCGGGTCCTGGGCGACGATGTCCTGGCCTGGCTGGATCGCCTCGCGCCCGAGGAGCCGGTCAGGGCCGTCGGCCACAGCCTGGGCGGGGTGGCCCTGGCCCATGCGGCCGTCCTTGCGCCGGAGCGCTTCCACAGCCTGGTGCTGATCGAGCCTGTCTTCCTCCCGCCGGCCCTGCTCGCGCGCCTGGCCGCCGATCCGGCAGCGGCCGAGCAGCTTCCTCTGGTGAAGGGGGCGAGGCGACGGCGCGAGCGGTGGCCGGACCGGGCGGCGGCCTTTGCCCACCTGCGGCCCAAACCCGTCTTCCTGCGCTTCGGTGACGTCGCCCTCTGGCAGGTGGTGGAGCACGCGACACATTCCGATGCCCGGGGCGGGGTCTCGCTCCGCTGCTCGGCGGCCTGGGAAGCACGCATCTACGCCACCCCGCCCCTCGACGCCTGGTCCTTGCCGCGCCGGATCCTCACGCCGACCCTGGCCTTGCGTGGCGGCGCGACGGACACCCTCCCCGACGAGACCTGGCAGCTCTGGCAGGCCGAGCAGCCGGAGGCGACCTTCCGCTCCCTCGACGGGCTGGGGCACCTCCTCGCCCTGGAGGACGGCGCCAGGGTGGGACAGACCATCCTCGGATGGTGGGAAGGTCTTTCCAGCCACGGCCTACGCCGAAAGTAGTAGGGATGCGGGCCCCGCTGGCCCAAGGTGGTAGGGCTTTGGGGGCGGATTGCGGCGAAGGGAGGATTGAGGCAAGAGGGGTGGAGGGGTAGACTGGCAGCAGCTCAAGGAAGCAGGACGCCTCCCGGCGTTCGGCAGGGCAAGCGAGAACACCTTCACCGAATCGCCGTAACAGGCATCACTCACCTCACTCAAGGAGAAATGACCATGATGAAGAAGGCATTGGTCCT
>WBZV01000046.1_pt2 | contig 61930 bp, 40 predicted proteins | sample 5204221 | NCBI WGS metagenome assembly WBZV01 (sample SAMN12344360, study PRJNA552823) | activated sludge metagenome | biome: Activated sludge suspended growth; feature: Nitrification reactor; material: Wastewater; isolation source: activated sludge from nitrification reactor of wastewater... | reverse complement strand
AGAGGAGTTTAACATAAATGAATATATTGATTCTGGCATTCTGGTAGAGTATGCATTAGGTCTCTGTACCACGAATCAGAATATGGAAATTTTTGAAAAATTGCAATTATATCCTGAGTTGCAAAATGAACTTATAAAAATTGAAAACAGTCTTGAGGCATTTGCAAGACACTATTCCAAGCCAGTTCCAGATTACCTAAAGGAGCGTATCATGAGGAATATCGAACAGGAGAAGACATTTGATAATTCTAAAAGAGGAATTGGAAAAAATTACTTTAGCTATTTAGTTTACCTGTCCGCAATTTTATTTTTGTTGACAAGTTTTTATTTCTGGAATCAACAGGTAAAAAGCAAGCAGGAGTTATCGGAATTGAACAGAGATTTTCAAGCTTTGTATGAGCGTTTTCTTACAGACAGTCTTTATCTTATTGATTGCAGAGATCAATTGAACGAATTGCTGTCGAATAATCAACATCGAATCTTATTAAAAGGAACTCCTAAATCACCCCAATCATTCGCTGCTATTTATTATGATACGCTTGGACAAAGAACAGTTCTTGATGTAATGGACTTACCGCCAGCCCCACCGCAAAAACAATATCAACTCTGGGCAATTGTAAGTGGAACCCCCATTGATCTTGGGGTTTTCGACCTTACAACACACAATTCAGTATTTAAGAAAATTAAGTTTGTTCCCCATGCCCAAGCATTTGCTATTACACTTGAACCTCATGGCGGACAATCAGCTCCAAGTTTAGATCAAATGTATGTTTTAGGTACCCTTTAAGGCTATTTAATGATCCAGCAATGCCTAAGTGGATAAATGGTTGCATTGCATTTGTAAAAAGAACCCACATAAATTGCATTCAGATATTTTTTTCAGTATACGTGTAAATTGCTCTTTACTTTTGTAATGATTGAGTATTATAGACTAAACATACGTGAATTCACTTCATTTCTATTCTTAATAATTTGGGAAAACGAAAATGAACAAAGTACATTCATTATTCAGTTTTTTAATGTTGAATAAATTTTAGAATTTTGTCCTTCATTTATGGATATTCTTTGGATTTGGGAAGATAGGATTCAATTTATGATGAGTATAAACAAATTTGTATTTTTTAATTTATTAGTAGGTTTCTCTTCATGCATCGGGCAAAATCAGTCTTCCAAAGTTCACCCCTCCACTCATTCTGTTGGCATTCCAAGAGTGATCAGAAGCATCAAAGCTGTTGGAGTATCTCCAGATTTTGACACCACTTTAGTTAGTCAGTACATTCGCAGTATATTTCAGGATTCTAAAGGCAATTTATGGTTTGGTACTATAGGAGAAGGAGTTGTTAGATATGATGAAAAAACTTTGACTTACTTTTCTGATCGTGAAGGATTATTTAGTCAATCTGTTCATGCTATCCAGGAAGATAAAATCGGTAATCTTTGGTTTGGGACTGACCAGGGTGTTTATAAATATAATGGAAGGAACTTTAAAAAATATAGTGAACAAGAAGGCCTGAGTAAAATCGAGGTTAGTCGGAAAGGTATTGTGGTAGATAAAAAGGGGATTATTTGGGTTGGCACCCGAGCCGGTGTATTTCGTTATAATCAAATTGCCGATACTTTAGGGGGAGAATGTTTTTCAATGTTTAACCTTCTTCCCCCTGTCCAAGTGACTGGTATAATGGAAGATAAAAGAGGAAATATTTGGTTTGCTTCTTCTGACAACGGAGTTTTTTGTTATGATGGCGTTAATGTTCGCAATATTTCTGAAAAGGTTGGTTTGGGAAATAACTATGCAGGAGGTATGGCAGAAGATAACGCGGGTAATTTGTGGTTTACTTTTAAAGGGGGAATCTGTAAGTATGATGGAAATTCTTTTACGGAAATCACACCAAAAGATGGGTTGGGCGGAACAGAATTTTGGGGTTTATGTATTGAGCAGTCGGGTATTGTTTGGGTGACAGCCCGGGGCAGTACCACACGATTTAATCCTTCTGTTAGTTTATCCGATCCTAAAGCTTTTACGGTTTTCACGCCAGCTGATGGAATAAATTGTTGCGTACAAAGCATGTACCAGGACAATAATGGAAATATGTGGTGGGGTGCAGGTTCCGGAATTTTTCGATTTAACGGTATTAATTTCTATAAAGTTAGACAGTATGGTCCATGGTAGTATTAAGCTGAATAAGAATCACAATAACACTCAGAAAGAAAATAAGAAACTTTGGAATTGGTATTAATAATCTTTAAATGCAAAACAGTAAAGTGTTTTGGGAAATATTTTTCATGCAATTAACTTTGAATGGGGAAATAGACCGGAACGCTCGTTGTAAGAAATTTGGTTAGCTTTGATTGGCCTCAAAAAAATATCTCGTAATGGCAGAAGATAAAGAAAATCAAGAGTTAAAATCTGGAAAAATCAATCCGTTAGAAAATTCTCCAACAACAAGGAACACTATAATTGAAGGAGATACTCCTTGTCCAAATCGCGAAATTAATAAAATGGAAGTACATCATCATGGTCACCACAAGGGAATGAAAAATTGGAAATCCTACATTTGGGAATTTTTAATGCTCTTTCTTGCTGTATTTTGTGGTTTCTTGGCGGAATATCAATTGGAGCACAAAATAGAAAGAGATAGAGCAAAGGAGTTGGCCAGGAGTTTTTATGAGGAGCTTAAAAGTGATTCGGTAAATGTGATCATTAAATCTGAAAACCGGATTAAACAGGAAAAGGCTTTAAAATACCTGATTCGTTACTTTAAAGACAGTAGCCTTACAAATGTTCCAAAGTTATTTGCAGTTAATTTTCTATATGGTATTAATTTCCGTTCGCCATCCATTTTTGAACCAAGGACGGTAGTCCTTGAACAATTGAAAAATTCAGGAGCCTTACGTTATTTTAAGAATGATGAACTACAAAACTTAATCGGAGATTTATCTGTTGCTGTTGGCAATATTAATGACAGACAATCCTTGGAGAGTTCTATACGATTGGATTATATCAATCCAGTTATGGTTAGACATCACGATTTTGACTTTCAATCGACGCTCACTCAGAACGGCGATTTAAGTATTTTCGATTCTGTCATTGAGTACGAGATGAGTAACGAAATCATCCCTTATCGATTGAAATTTATCAATGAACTAGATCGAAATTATATGATTCAGGTTTTAAGTAATTATTGCTTTAATGCTTTAAACTCAACGCGTACCCTACATTTTAATAAGTATAAAGACATTAATGCCAAGTTACTTAAATTATTACGGAAGGAGTACAAGATAAAAGAATGACATCAAATATAGGATTACCAAAAGGGGAATAACTGTTTAGCCTTTGTGTTCACCCTCGCCATTTCTTTTATTAAATCAAATCTACCTTTATGCCGATTTTCTGATCTTCAAGCCATTCGATGGTATCGGAATAAACGGATGAGGATTCCTGTATTGAGTCTGCCAGGACTTCGTTGCAGATCAATTGCTGAAACCCACTAAGCGCACGTTGAATGTCAGGATGTGCCTGAACATTTACCTGGATGCGATCTGTTACATTGAATTGTTTGTCTTTTCTGATGTTCTGAATTCTGTTGATGAGTTCTCGGGCATAGCCTTCTGCAAGAAGTTCGTCATTGATCGAAATATCCAAAGCAACAGTAAGTGCACCATCGTTACTCACCAGCCATCCGGGAATGTCTTCTGAAAGAATTTCAACATCTTCCAGTAAAATTTGAAAGCCAGCTCCCTCAAACTGAAGTTCCAAAGATTTACCGGTTTCAAGCTGTTTAATGGAGTCAGCATCCAAAGCAAGAATGGATTCTGCAGCTTCTTTCATGTGCTTTCCCAATTTTTTACCAAGGGTCTTAAAATTAGGTTTAGCCTTCTTTTTCACTAAATCCGTATCGGCAGAGATGTAGTTGATTTCCTTGATATTCACTTCAGCTTTAATAAGCTCTTCGACTTTGTGGATGTCCGCTTTAAATTCTTCGGAGGATACAGGAATTAAAATTTGTTTTAGTGGCTGTCGAACCCTTAATTTCTGAGCTTTGCGTAGGGACAATACCAGTGTACAAATCCTTTGTGCCAAATCCATTCGCCGTTCAAGGGATACATCAATCAATGTAGGTTCGCCCTTGGATAAATCCGTCAAATGGACAGAAACCATTGCGAGGGAAGAATCCTGTGATGGCCCTTTTGTTTTTAATGCATGGGTAAGGTTCCTGTACAACCATTCAGACATGAAAGGAGCCAACGAAGCCATCAACTGGCTGGTAACCATTAAACATTCGTATAGGGTTTCAAATGCAGCCTGCTTATCAATTGAGGACTCGGATTTCCAAAAACGCCGACGCGAAAGCCTTACATACCAGTTTGATAAATCATCGGTCACAAACTGTTCGATACACCTGGCTGCCTGCGTGGGCTCAAAATCATCCATATATTCACGGTATCGTTTGATCAGACTTTGCAGTTTCGAGATTATCCAGCGGTCTAGCTCAGTGCGATCGCCTACCGGAACTAACGAATGTTTGTTAACCTGAAAGTTATCGATATTGGCATAAATAGCAAAAAACGAATACGTATTATAAAGGGTTCCAAAGAATTTATTTCTAACTTCTGTGATACCTTCGAGATCAAATTTCAGGTTTTCCCATGGATCAGCATTGCTGATCAGATACCAGCGGGTGGCATCTGCACCAAATTGATTAAGGGTTTGAAAAGGATCGACGATGTTGCCTTTTCGTTTGGACATTTTTTCTCCATTCTTGTCCAAAACCAATCCATTTGAAACTACTGTTTTGTAAGCTACACTGTCAAAGACCATGGTGGCTATTGCATGCAAAGTATAAAACCATCCTCTAGTCTGATCGACACCTTCAGCAATGAAGTCAGCAGGGAAATCACCCCTCAGATCTTTTTTATCAAACGGATAGTGCCATTGAGCATAGGGCATTGATCCGGAATCAAACCAAACGTCAATCAAATCCAGTTCGCGTGTCAACTTTTCCTTTCCGTCTTCTGACACCAAAATGATTTCATCAATAAATGGTCGGTGCAAATCAGCAGGAACGTTTTGTGACAATCCCAGAGCAGCATTTGCTTTTTCTATTTCCCGCGCCAGGGATTCGATGGAGCCAATGCATTTCTCAGTGGTTCCATCTGCATTTCGCCAAATCGGAAGAGGTATACCCCAATAACGCGATCTGGATAAATTCCAATCCTGGATGTTTTCCAGCCAATTTCCAAAACGGCCGGTTCCCGTTGAAGCTGGTTTCCAATTAATGCTTTTGTTTAAATCCACCAATCGATCTTTGACCGCCGTAACTTTTATGAACCAGCTATCCAATGGATAATACAATACGGGTTTGTCTGTTCTCCAGCAATGTGGATAATTGTGTGCATATTTTTGAGAGTTTAATAGCTTACCGGCTTTTTTTAACTGGATCACTAATCGCTCATCAACCGACAAATATCGTTCAAGGCCCAGACGAAGCCGTTCAGCTTCCTTTTCTTCTATACTCAAATAGGCTTCCTTGACAAATTCTCCTTTAAAATCATAAACTTCTTCAGTAAATCGACCCTGCTTGTTAACGAGTGTAAGGGTTCCGATGCCATATTTTCGGGCAACCCGCATGTCATCCGCTCCAAAAGAAGGAGCAATGTGTACTACTCCAGTTCCATCTTCGGTCGAAACAAAATCTCCCAGAACTACTTTAAATGCATCACCTTCCGACGGAGTCGCATAATCAAACAATGGTTCATAACGCATTCCTTCCAGGAGAACACCTGTTAGTTTGTTTTTGTGAATGACAAATGGTATGTTTTTTTCCTGAAAGGGAGGCAATTCACCGTGTGCTTCGTTTTCATCTTTAAACCAATTTTTCAATAATTCAGATGCCAGCAGGATGTTTTGTGGTTCGTGGGTATATGGATTATAAGTTTCTACCCAACTGTATTCCAATTGTGCTCCAACGGCTAGTGCTGTATTGCTGGGCAAAGTCCAGGGAGTAGTGGTCCAGGCAGCTATGTATATCGGTTGTTCACCAAATAATGTTTTTTGGGTATCATTATAAGAACTTGAAAGTACTTTAAACAAGGCTACAGCGGAAACGTCTTTTACTTCACGATAAGCACCTGGTTGATTTAATTCATGCGAACTTAAACCGGTTCCGGCAGCTGGAGAGTATGGCTGAATACTATAGCCTTTGTATAAATACCCTTTGTCATAAATCAGTTTCAACAAATACCACACAGACTCGATGTATTCATTTTTAAAAGTGATGTATGGATGTTTTAAATCTACCCAATAACCCATTTTACGGGTCAGATCATCCCATTCATGTTTAAATCGCATGACCGTTTCTTTGCAACGGGCATTGTATTCTTCAATGGAAATTTTGTGGCCAATATCTTCTTTGGTAATTCCTAATTCTTTTTCAACACTCAATTCAATCGGTAAACCATGGGTATCCCAGCCTCCTTTGCGATGGACTTTCTTCCCAATCAAGGTTTGATACCTGCAAAAGACATCTTTAACGGTGCGGGACATGACGTGGTGAATTCCCGGTTTTCCATTTGCAGAAGGAGGACCTTCATAAAACACAAAATCCTCAGCACCGCTACGGTTGGAGATACTCTGATCAAAAATGCTCTCTTTTTCCCAAAAATCCAGAATTTCCCGGTCAATTTCAGGCAAATTCAGCGATTTATACTCTGGATATAACATGTGAAGTCCGTTTTAAGGCCTGCAAAGATAAGGAAAGGCAACGGGTGTTCGGAAACTAAGCGAATCGAATGTGAATCAATGCTTTGTAAATTGATTCTTGAATGTTGGCAGGCAGTTTTGAGAAAAGGCCTCAATACATATCTATTCCGGTGCTTTTTCTTCACAATTAAACATCCACTGGACTCCAAACTGATCCATACAGCTACCATAATAGGCACCCCAAAACATATCCTGCAAGTCCATTTCGACAAATCCATTTTCAGAAAGTGCGTCAAACAAACGCCTTGTTTCTTCCCGGGTGTCGGGTTCCAGATTGATGTACATGTGGTTGCCAGGGTGGATTTTGAATCCCATGGATTCCGGGGCATCCGTTCCCATCAATACATGCCCTCCTAATATCGGTAAAGCTACATGCATCACCAGGTCCAGATCCGAAGGGTCCATGGGAGGCGTTTCATCATCCGTTGGAGGAATATCCCGGAATCGGGCTATATCTCCAATGTATTCTGTACCAAATACTTTGCGGTAAAACTCAAACGCTTGCTCGGTATGCCTTGGGAAATTAAGATATGTACTAACTCTAGCCATTTATTGAATCGTTGGACAAGATTAAAAAACAAACCCGCCCTGAAAACATTTCAAGGGCGGGTAATAATTTGTTAAATCAACAATGAATTATTGCTGATGGTATGCAGCATTATGTGCCAGTTGACCACCACATTTTGCGCAAGTGCCCTGTGCACCAGATCCACCCTCACATCCTTTGGGGCAGGTAAAGTGCCAAACACCTTTAGCATTTTGCGCCGGTTCAGCCGTCTGAGGCGCTGCTGGCTGACCAGCAGGATCGGCAGTTGGAGCTGGAGCAGGAGTTGGACTTACTTCTGTAGAAGTTGCTGGAGCGTCAGTTTTAGTTTGCTCTTTACACGAGGGTAATAAAGCAACTAAAGCAAAAAAGCTAAGAATGAGTAAAATGTTTTTCATTTGATCTAAAATTTCAACAAAGATAATTGAATCTTTATTAAACAAGCCATCGAATCCGTTGGCTTAAAACATTTAGCAAAGACTCAACCTGTAGCCTTAATAATAATTAGAAAAGTTTAACTCAATTAGCGAATCAAAGTAAGGTCCCCTTGCAAGACCTGATCTTCACCTTTTTCAAAACTTACCGCGGCACGAAACACATATACACCTGGAAGACAGTATTTCCCCTGGAAGTGACCATCCCATCCTTCTTCGGTTTGATTCCCTCTAAAATGTTCTTTCAGAAAAATCCGATTACCCCATCGATCGAAAATTTCCAGCAGTTTGATTTCTTTAACATTTCCAAACAAAGTAAAAAAGTCGTTGATCTGATCTCCATTAGGTGAGAATACATTGGGGGCGTAAACTTTATTTTCATACACCCTGATGATCAATGAGTCACTCGCAATACAACCATCATTATTGATTACCGAAATGAAAATTTTTACACTTCGGTCAGGAATTAAGACAGGATTAAGGCAGGTATCACAGGACAGTAACAAGGGCGATGCCCAGATGATTTTCTTTTCATTTCCGAAGATCATGGCCTGCAAGTTTACCCCACTTCCCTTAAGGACTTCCAGATCCGGACCCAAATCAACCAAAATATTTTCGGGTTTGGATAAGTGAATAATGGTATCCCGAACGCAACCCGCCGCATTGCGTACCTCCAACCGGTGCGTTCCTTCAGGTATCCCGGCAAAGGTCGAATCATATACAAAAGGGCCACCGTCAATGGCAAATTTTCCTGGATAAGTCATAAAACTAACATTTGTTAGTTTTATGGAACCGAGTGGTTCATCCGGCGGACAAGGTATAGGATTTACGGTAAACTCACCCCAGGAGGGAGGATCAAGCACTTCTAAGGTAATACTGTCGCGATACTTGCAGCCAAATTGGTCTCCCGTCAACACCAATTCATATCGTCCCGGCGTTAAATTATGGGTGTTTACTGTATCTTGTTGGATATGGGTTCCAAACCATTGGATATGACTCACCGCATCTTTTAGCAACCCGCGCAATGGAATAGCAATGAATTGATTACTGCACACCTTTAACAATGTATCCGCCAGTAAATTTTTTGGTGGACAGTCAGGAGGCTTGCAACTAACGGCCAGTCCGCTGACTTCAGAGCAGGGTCCTTCGTCCTCAAGAATTAAGCGGATAACCGCACTGTCTTTAAAGTCCCTTTTTTGAATACGGTACACGGTATCGTGAAGGAATACACCCGTGTTTCCATCGATTACTTGGACTTTGTATTTTTTGACTCTTTTCACGGGTCTCCATCGGAACAGGATAAAGGAATCCAACTGTTCGCATTCGACTTGAGGGGGTTTTAAATGTTCCAAAACTTCTATTTCTTTAAGTGCTTCATGTAGGCATCGATACTGGCTTAATTTTAGCCCTAATGATTTTTTTCCAGGTTTGCTCCAGCGCACGATAACGTCACGTGAACCAGGTTTGAATTCAGGAAGACCATCCGCGAAATTCCAATCGAATCTGGAAGAATCAGCTCGCTGACCAGCAAACCGGATGATTAAAATAGAATCCTGACATACTATACTGTCCAGTGTAAAATCGGCAAATGGCTTGTGACGCAAGACGAGTATGCTTCCAGTAAAATAGGTGCAACCCTGGTCATTCATGATGGCAGTAATACGATGATTCCCCGGACCAGCCAACACGGGGTCAAATAAACCCGATAATGAATCTATGATCCCGTTTCCTCTCCATATCCACTGAGCCAATGGTCTGACAGGATTACTAACACCCGTTAGTATAAAAGGCAATGTACCCTGATCTATGCAGAGTGTATCTACCGGGTCAATGGAAACACTGAGGGGAGGACAAGCGATGGATTGACAAAATGATTCTGCGATCGCATCTCCACAGTAATCTGATTTAGCCGTGACACGGATGTTAACTTGTTGTCCCCGACCTAATGGATAAAAATAGATGCTCGTATCCGTCTGATTCGAAATGGGTCCGGCCATAAGGGTGTCGGTCTGGTATTGCATTCCTGGTTCACTATGCCAATAAAACAAAATGGACGAATCAGTTGCAAAGCATTGAATTATTGGAGTTACAGGCAAGGAATGAACCTGATAAGAAGAACAGGATGTATCCGCACAAATTTTTTCAGCTTTCAGGACGCAAAGTGTATGTTGCCCTGTATCCAAAACAGGTAAATGCATGCTCTTTGAGGAATCCAGCCAGGAAGTTTCAGTGAAGTCCTGTCGAAAAATGATGTTTTCATTTACCGTGCGGGCGTTCAATAAAATGGTAAGGCTATCCCCTAAACAATAATGCATACGGTCTACTGAAAAGGAAGCATCCGGAACGACAAGGGCTTTAATGTTCAACCAGCTTGTATCTGGGCATCGGGCTTGTTTAGGAATAATATAAAAGACCGTATCACGAAGAATGTTGACTGGACTATCAATTGCACATATCGAATCAACTGGAAAACAGGAATAAAATCCGGGACCACCTGCAAATAAACCATCTTTTCTGTAGGTTAATGTATCCAGGTCAATGAGGTTACCCTGGCAAATCTCCTGTTGTTGAATAAAAATATGTTCAAGGGGAAGGACTTGGATGGGTACCGCTAATGCGTCTTCACAATAAGCACTGGTTGCTTTTAGATAGATCAAGGTATCTTGATCAAAAGTCCAAGTGGAATCCAAAATTTGATTGGATGGTAGACAAGGGAGTCCTGTGTGATAAGTGTAGGCAGCAACGGTGTTGTTTCGATCAAAGAAGACGATGTCCTTTGGATTTACTGTGGCCCCTTTGCAAATTTTCAGGCTGTCCTTCAAGTAAAGATCCGGAGGTAACACAGAACCCAAAACTTCTGTTTGTAGAATTTGGTCACATTCATGGATTGAATCGAAAGCATATTTTACCCAAACTGTATATTTACCCGCCTGATTTACTACACAGCTATCCGAAACAGAAAGGGTGTCTCCTTTTTGATTTATCCAAACAAAGCTGAGACCAGTTGGGGTATTTGAACCAGAAACATCAGCTCTTAAAGTCACCAGAGTGTCCAGGCAACTCAAGTCTGAGCTTTTATGAATGGAAGCTTGCACTTTTGCATATTGTACTTTAATTAAAATAGTTGAATCGCAAAAGGGCGCTTGTTTTGATTTTAAGGGAATTCGGAAATTCCCAGAGGTATCAATTATGGTGTTCCCGATTTTAATGGAATCCGGAAAGCAAAGAAAAGTATCCAATCGGGTTTCAAGAAAATCCATGTTTTCGACGTAGACGATGATATTGCTATCACATCCAAATTTATTTTTTTCATTGAATTGCCAGGTGCCGGCTGTCAGTAAAATATTCTTGAAACGATAGGATTCACCAAAGCAAACAAAAAAAGGTCCAAGCTCTGTAGGCGGAGAGGCATCTCCGATTTCAACATCCAGACAAACTTCATTTCCAGACTTACAAGCGTTAGTTCCTTGCACACAGACTTTTCCATGGCCGGGTTGATCCCATTGAATGGTCACATTGTTGTCTTTTTGGGCAAGAATACTTCCATGTTCGACTCTCCATTCATAACTGCATGCACCAGGGATGGGTAAAATACTGTAGTCAGCAACTTCTCCGACGCACACGATTTTTTTGCCGGTGACTTTATTCGTGGTATTTGGTACAGGTGCTGCCGCACTTCCTGACACCACGGTAAAGCTAACCGTACAAGCGTTTGGTCCGTTTCCATCAAATACCAGATAATAAATGCATCCGGGTTTCAAGGGCTCGGTATTTGTAAAGGACCACGTTTGATTGGCATACATGTTGGTGTTACAATTGCTCACCAGTTTAAAGGTTTGACAATCATCTGATGCATACACGCCCATTTCGACCCCATTGGCCTGAGTGCATGAAGAAACGGCAACATTGAATGTCAGATTGGGGGTCCCTGGAATAAAAGCCAGCCACTGCATGCTGTGAACCACCATTGTGCAATAACCAGGGGGAGATTGTCCGGGAATGGTATTGGTGGTATTGCCTACCACGCCATTGAGATCACAAACCAGGCAGGCATCAGCGCAGGTATTGGAAAACATGACGGGATTGGATCCGCATGGAGCATGCTGTTGGCCACTTACCTGGATCTGTGCACAGAGAATGACGCTTAACCAAAAAATGCGTCGGATACTTAACATTTATCAAATTTACTAAATCATGGAGGGTTTTTACATCAACCGGTAGACGTAATGGGTGTGGAACTCATTTTAGAACACGCAAAAGTCATAAGCTTCCTGTGTTAAAAAAAATTTTGCATGTGTATTTACAAATATCTCAGGTACTTGTCAAATATGGCTTGGGCTAAATTGCTTTGTGTCATATTCCAGGCAGTGATAATTATCACCCGTTTTTTTTCAGGCCATACAATAATATTTTGACCTCCGGCACCTCTGGCAAGATAAACCGAAGGAGATTTTCCAGACTTGTTTAATCGGAATCGCGGGTTGCTCCACCAAAAATATCCATAATCATATCCTGAATACAAACCATTCGCCCCAACTGAATCCACCTGATTTTTCCATGATTCCTGGATATAAGTTTCAGGAATTAAAGTATGGTCATTCCATCTGCCACCTTGCAAGTAGAGCTGACCGAATTTTGCCATGTCACGCGAAGTGAGTGAAATCAATGCCATACCATTGTTTTGCGGGCCACCATTGCCTTGCCAGTAATTCACTTTTTGGATATTTAATGGGCCCCAAAGGAACTTAGCAGCAAATGAGTCAATGGGCATACCACAGGCTTTTTGTATCAATCCGCTAATCAAAACAGGAGCCGCATTGCTGTAATTAAAATGGCACCCGGGTAAGTTGTCAATGGGAATCTGTAAAATGGCGCGGTACCAATCTCCGGTCGTATATAATATTTTTCGCCAACTGTTGTCCGAACTATTCCAATCGTCTTCTTTCCAAAGCAATCCATGACGTTGAGTCAGTAAATCCTTAATCTTGATTTTTGAATGCTCCTGAGTGGAAAAATAATTAGCCGGAAAATAATTTGAGATGGGCTCTTCTACATTTTTAATGCAACCTTGCTCCAAAGCACAACCCAATAAGGCGGATATGATACTTTTGGTGGCCGATTGCAGTTGATGTACTGAATCTTTTGGCCAATTATGATAGTATTTTTCAAAAATCAATTGACCATTTTCTACAATCAACACGCTATGAATTGTCTTAAATTCATCATTGTAGATGGCTTGATCCATGAGGTTCAACAATTCCAAATAGTGATCCGGAACCTTTTGTATCGCAAAGTTGATTTGTGACATCATTGCTTTGAAGGATAATAACCAGATCACGCTTGTGGTAAACAGCAGCTTCATTATAATTAATTCTATTCCACTTCAAAAATAGGAAATGAATGGAACGATTTAGAGAGTAGGTTGGAATATTATATTACACCGGAATGAAGAATTGACTAAATTTGGACCACCTTTCATTCGGTTATGAGTACATTTTTCTTCACGCATTTTTTTATTGGTTAAATTTATAATATGCAATCAAAGGCCACTACTGTTGAAGAATATTTGAAATCGCTTCCTGTAGACCGTCAGGGCATAATTTCCACTATGCGAAAAGCCATTCAAAATAACTTACCAAAGGGTTTTGAAGAAAAAATGAATTACGGTATGATGGGTTATGTTGTACCGCATTCACTCTATCCATCAGGGTATCATTGTGACCCAAAGCTTCCTTTGCCTTTTATTTCCTTGGCTTCACAAAAAAATTATATCTCATTGTACCATATGGGACTTTACGAAGGACCACTTTTGGAGTGGCTGCTAAAGGAATGGCCCAAACATTCGACAAAGAAACTGGACATAGGTAAATGCTGTATACGGTTCAAAAAACCAGAAGACGTACCCATTGCATTACTGGAAACACTCTTCCAGAAAATGACTCCACAGGATTGGATCAAAGCCTACGAAAAAAACCTTGATAAAAAAGAAAAAAAGTAAGCTATGCTTGAAATGAGAACCCAATGTGAATGTTGTCAGAATCCACTGGAATCTTCTGGCGAAGCATACATTTGCAGTTATGAATGTAGTTATTGCGGAAGTTGTTTCCAAACATTGAATGGCATCTGTCCAAATTGCAAGGGCGAATTATGTCGAAGGCCTAAAAGAATAGGATAGTCGTAATTTTTACGCACTTTTGCTCCATGTTAAATTTGAGTTTTAGCCCATTTCCTGAATTTCAATTGCCCTCGTTTCATTTACGTTCACTGGTTCCAGAGGACCAGCATCGCTTATTCGAATTGCGTTCCGACCCTCAAATGATGCAGTATATTGGAAGACCATTGATGAAAGACGTGTTGGAAGCGGAACAGTTGATCCTTACCATTTTGAAAAATAAAGATGAAAAAAGAGGATTGGCCTGGGCTATTGCTCATCCTGAAAGCAACCGGTTAATGGGGACCATCAGTTACTGGAAAATCGATGAGGAAAATCATCGCGGTGAGATTGGATATTTACTGGATGTGGCATATCATCGACAAGGAATCATGACATCCGCTATGCATTGTGTACTGAATTATGGTTTTGAGGTGATTCGTTTTCATGGAATAGATGCTAACGTCGATCCGGAAAATCTGGCATCGATTCATTTACTTGAAAAATGTGGATTTACTAAAGAAGCGCACTTTAAAGAAAACTATTTTTTTGATGGGAGGTATATTGATTCTGCGATTTACTGCCTGCTCAGTCAGAATTATCCAAGGTAAATGGATTTAAAAGTACCATTGCAAAAAATATCGCAAGCAGCTACATCAAACTGAACCCGCCAAGTTATTTTTGGACATGCAATCAAAATCCTCCCAACCAAATTCTTCTGTCTTCAGCATACCGGTACTGGTGGCTGCATTGGGCTATTTTGTAGATATCTACGATTTGCAATTATTTAATATTATAGGCAAAGAATCGCTTGAAAAAGGGCTTCATCTACCTCCGGACCAAATTGCCCGATATGACTACCTGTTGTTTTTATGGCAAATGGGAGGTATGTTGCTAGGGGGTATTGTGTTTGGAATACTCGGAGATAAGCTGGGTCGTAAATCCGTATTGTTTTCTTCTATTTTGATTTATTCATTGGCCAATATTGCAAATGCATTTGTGACCGACATCACCCAATACCAAGTGGTCCGACTCATTGCAGGATTTGGCTTAAGTGGTGAGTTAGGTGCCGCCATAACATTGATCTCAGAAATCATTGACAAAGAGCGACGTGGGTGGGGCACCATGATCATCGTATCAGCTGGTGCATTGGGAGCAGTTGTCGGAAATTTAATTGCCAAGCAAACGGAATGGCAAATGTCGTACATCATTGGAGGTGTTTTGGGTCTGGTGTTACTGGCTTTTCGTGTGGGTACATTTGAAAGCGGGATGTTTGACCGGCTTAAAAACCATACTGTACAAAAAGGAAATTTTTTCATGTTGTTCAAATCGAAAACCATTTTCCTAAAATACCTCGCCTGCATTTTAATCGGACTGCCGGTTTGGTTTGTCATTGGAATCTTAATAAAATTTTCAGGTAAGTACGCAGCTTTCCTTCATATCAACGAACCGATTTCAGTGGGTGATTCAATTATGTATGCATACATAGGTTTGTCAGTGGGTGACTTACTGAGTGGCTGGATGAGTCAGGTTTGGAGAAGCAGAAGGAAAGTGGTGTTCATGTATTTAATTTTTACCTTATTGCTGACCATTGCCTACCTCTATCTCCGAAACCTCAGTGCGGCAGCTTTTTACTTTCTTACGTTTGTCCTAGGGTTGGCCACTGGATTTTGGGCACTTTTTGTCAGCATTGCATCAGAACAATTTGGTACCAATATTCGGGCAACGGTGACGACCACGGTTCCCAATTTCGTAAGGGGAGCGGTGATTCCCATTACACTCTCGTTTAACTATTTATTGGAACACTTTGGCATCGAAATGGCTACCTGGGTGGTTGGGGGAACCTGCATCTTGTTGAGTGGTATTTCTACCTGGTCATTGTCTGAATCATTTGCCAAAGATTTGGATTATTATGAAACTAGCTAAACTTTTTGAATGTTTTCGCTTTAGCAGGACATTGAGCAAGGAAAGCAACCAAGACGCAACTAACGAATGTTAGTATTGTGTGATAATAAATTTTATTTTATTTCCAGCCCCATTTATCCTTTATGCTTTGAAGATAAATTTGTTTAGCTGGGGAACGGTATTTCAAAGCAAACGAAGTATGATACTGGTGTTTGGTCAAAAAATTAATTTGTAACCGGTCCCAACTCTCATCATCCTGTACCACCTTGTAGGCTAAAAATTCTTTATACAAGGTCTGGCTGATGGGCAGAACATCTTTCCTGCCCAGATAATCCAGATCCGCATCACAAAGGATTTGTTCTGAAAGATTTTTTGGGTGTTGAGGAATGCAAGTTGCCAGAACCATTCCTGAAATTCGCTGTATATCTTTTTTGGAATAACCGTACTTCGGCAGCAGGTCTTTGGCATAATTCACACTGGCTTCTTCATGACCTGAGTAAGTCCAAATGATGCCTACATCATGAATTAAAGAGGCGGTTCGCAATAAATACGCTTCCTCTGCAGTCAGTTTATACCTGCGTATGTATTGATTACATACATTCAACACATCCAGAGTATGATGCAGCCCGTGATAACTGAGATTTTGAGGTAACTCAGCTTTCAATTTTTCTAAAATAAATTTTTTAAGACTCCTGATATTCATAACAACGAAACCGAAACATCTAACATAAATCTTTTTCTGTTGAACAACTTTACTTACATCTTTTCTGTGATGTCGAGGTTAAAACTGCCCAAATCCCATGCTTCATACAGTAAATCGTTTTCAAAGAAGAATGGTTTTTGTGGATTCAGCGAATTGGCTTGCTCGAAGGTTTGCAAATCTTTTGTGCACAATTGCGCCAATATTAATTTAGAAATAGTTTCCAATAAATTGGTCTTCGGATAACGGCTGAGGTGTGATTCTATTCCAAATTGTTTCGCTACAATCCAATTGATGGTTCTACTCAGCCATCCTCTTCGAATGGACTCACTTTTATGGTGAAACAATTTTTGCCATAAAATCCACGAAGTAATCCAGTGTGCAGTGGCATTAAAAAACCGATCAAACCAGGAAGGCTTGTGGAAACCCAGTGAGTCCCAGCATCCTCTCCGATTCAGGAAATACATGGTAATGTCTTCCAGCTTTTCAATTTCAAGATCTTTTTTAATCATTTTTCCGAGTGATTCCAGCAATGCACGTGTCAAAGCAGGACCATCCGGATTAGGCATTAGGCACTGTCGTTTAAAAATAGCATTGTATTGGTTCCATCCATCGTTGTAATCATCGGTATATAACTCAGTACTAATTCCCATGGCTTGTCCAATGTGTTGCCAGGTATGAAATACGGCTTCGCGTTCTTCTTTAAACAGATGAATCCCCATTTCATCCAATCCCTGAATCATGGCCAGGCTGAATAAATGATTCGTCAATGCCATATCTTCCTGATTTATCGGAATTCCCTTTTCCTCAACGTTCCAAACCTTTCCAGGTCGTTTGTCTTCCAACAGAGCAATGCGCATCCCGGCGTGCATCAGTCTTACGCGTTGAATGGCCTCAAGGCCAGGGCTTCCAGGCTTATACCAGTTTTGATTATTCACAGCAAAAATAAACTGAGCGGTTTCCATGACACGCCTTGCTGCAAAATCCACCAAGAGTTTAGTGCTTTCCAATACATGACCTGGTTTTGGACACATATATCCGGTGGGCAATGCTTTAAAAAATAATAGACCACAATAACAAAATCCGTAATTATTAAAAATTTTGGCCGATAGATCAAACTTCTCCTGGTCCTCTGGATGGATGTTAATGTTTTCTGTTTTCTCAAAAAATTCTTTTACCTCTGGAGGAAAATCTTTGAGATTCAATTTATGATTTCTACTCATTAAGCGTAACTCTTCGATGATTTCACGGCTGTTTCTGTCTTTCCACAAAGCCCTTGCAGCAGCATCTGCAAGTGGATCTCCCGTTTGCCTCATGCGATTCAGTAAATCATCATTCCATTTGTGTTGCGTCATATTGATTATATACTTTTTGGAGTTACAAAATACATGTCTAATTCTCCTTTGTGCTTTATGTTGATTTTTCCTCTGTATTCAAAATTAAATTGATCCTTTACCAATGCATACGTTGCTGCTGAAACATTTACTTTACCTGTTGCACCAGAGCTTTCCATTCTTGCAGCCGTATTCACAGAATCTCCCCAGATATCGTAAGCAAATTTATGCAATCCCACTACTCCAGCAACCACAGGTCCGGAGTGAATGCCAATTCTTACCTCACAATAGGGAAGATGATGCTCTCTTTGGTGCTGATTGTATTGGCCTACAAAATCCAATATTTCAAATGCTGCGTGAATACAGTTTGAAACATGGTCAGGATTGCTCCTTGGTATGCCACTCACGCACATGTATGCATCCCCAATGGTTTTAATTTTCTCAATTTCATATTTTGCAACGATTTTATCAAATGCCTTATAGTGATGGTCGACTATTTCTACAACTTGTTCGGGTGATAATTTTTCTGACATCGCGGTGAAACCTTCAAAATCCGTAAACATGATGGTAACATTTTCATGTTTTTTAGGTTGACTCTTTCCAGTTTCCTTTAGCTCCAGAGCGATTTCCTCAGGAAGAATATTCAACAAAAGTGAATCTGTTTTTTGTTTTTCCTGTTCTAGTTCCGCCTTCTGTTTTGCTATCGTGGCTGTACGTTCTTCCACTTTTTGCTCAAGGCTTTGATACAATTGTGAATTTTCCAATGAAACCGCCATCTGAGTACTTAATAAACGCAGCAATTCAAGTCTTGAATGGGTAAATACATGTGTCGAGGCATCATTGTCCATATATAAAATTCCTGCCATGACTCCTTTGCTTAGAATGGGCAAGCAAAGAATAGATTTTGCTTTTGAATTGACCAGGTTTGGATCCAACGAATAACTGTTATCTTGATCAACATCATCTACAATAACGGCCTCCTGGGTATGGAAGACATTTCTAACCATAGCATGCGAGATATCCACAACGTCTTCCAGTGGCACGGATTGAATTTCGCAAACAAATCCATTTCTCATTCTGCTAATGGCGTCAACGTAAAGTTGATTGTTGCGACTCCTTACTAAATAAGCATTTTGCGCTCCAGCATTTTCGATGGCCAATAACAAGAGTTTTTCAAGAAGCTTTTCAAATACTACCTCTTGGGATAAGGTGGTAGCGGCCTGTATCACACTTTTTAAATCCAATGAGGCACTGCTTAGGCCACTGGTCTTTATGGAAAAATCTTTAGATTCAAGTTCTCCAGTTTTATTTTGATTGCTTAATTCCCGGACTTTATGTTGGGCTCCCCAGCGTTGATATTCTAACACAGCAAACCGGATTTGATTCATGGCCAATTCTTTTTGTCCTTCATCAAACAACATCTTTGCTCTTCTTTCGGCAATGTATGCGCTCATGTAAATCATTCCATGCAATTTTGCCAATCTTGCAGCTTCATCAAAACCTTCAAGTGCTTTCTCCTTGTTTCCATTGATCAACTGATCCTCTGCATATGCCAGCTGATATTTTGCTCCATAATTGGCAGGGGAATTCCCTGCCCAGATTTGCATTTGTCCTAACAATTTTTTTCTTGCCTTTTCTTGTTTTGAACTGATCGATTTCCCTTTAAGACGGAGGGCATTCAAACCAATAACATGAAAAATTTTCTGTTCGGGCCACTCGGGTAAACCTAATACAGCTGCCATTAGGGGTTCTGCCCGGGTTGAAAATTCAACTGCGCGTTCAAACTCACCCATGATGCAATAATAAATCGAAAAAGCTGTATAATAATTTGCTAGCGGTAAAGGAAGATTTTGTTGAACATTCATCTTCTCAACAAAATTCAAATGCTGTTCATCCGTTTTCAAATCACCAAACACCTGTTCGTCAGCATCTACACCTCGCAAATTTGTGATCACCCGGGCCCAGGTGATCATCTGGTGATACGATATGGCTGACTGTATGTTCTGACTAAATCGAATGTAGCCTCTTAATTTTTCGAATACATTACCCAGCTCCTCACCCATCAGGAATTGGCAGCGATTAATAAAAGTTACTGCATAGCCAGCGTAGATGATATCATTTTGTTCTAAGCCAACCTGGTGGCCTTCCCTTAAATTATGAAGATAACTTTTAAAGGGTTGGCACCAGTGGGCAACGCACCCTTCAGCAATGACCATGACTTTTGACTTAAGACTCTTGTCTTTTAATTTTTCATTAAGACTAATACCTAGTTGGGCAAATGCATAACCATTTTTATAATCTCCTAGTTGAGCACTGATGACATATCCATAAAAAGAATATGCAAGAGCGGATTCAATGGAATTACCGTACCGGATGGAAAGATTCACCATCCTGAGAATCTTAAAAGCCAACAGGTTTTGTTTCTGTAAGAGATAACAAGGTCCCCACAAATTCATGAGAATTTTCATCATCAGAATTTTGTCTTCAGAAACCATGTTTTTGTTATCCAGTAAAGCCTGTATGGATTTTCCCCGAAGATTAAACTTTACAGTGAGCAATTCCTTCATTACATGCAGAGGACCAGCGTTTAACGGCAAATTCATTCCAAGTAACTTAAGACCTTGCTTAGCAGCATCAAGCGCTTTTTCGTGGCGTTGTGTATTTTCATACAAAGCCATTTTTCTACAAAGGATATCGGCTTTTGCCAAATTGTTGGCAGCTTCCTGAAGAGCTTCGTCAAACAACATTTCGGAAGCCTCATAATTGCCTAATAAATACTCACATTCAGAACGGCTGATCAATAAAGATTTGAAAGTTTCCGTATCCTGATCCTGCACCAATAATTCCATGCCGGTTTTGAAATAGTTCACCGCCGGCCGGATAGCGTTGTTTTTAAGTGCTTTCTTTCCCGCCCTTAGATTCAACAACGCTAATTGACTACGTTCTTCTTCATTTTGAATCAACCGATAAGATTTGTTCAAATGATTCAATACATCAAACAATTGGTCTTCCAATTCTTCTTGACGATAGTTTTTCAACAACAAGCGGCCAATGAGTAGATGGTGCGAAAGTTGTTCATTTTCTTCTTTTAAATTGTATGCAGTATGTTGTATGCGGTCATGCTGGAACCGGAAACTGAAATTTTGGGATTGCAGCATGATGGCCATTTCATTCCACAATTTATCAAGATGAAATTTTTGCCAATTGCCGATCGGACTGATGAATTCATTTGAAATAATTTCCTCCAGTAAGCCAGCGCATTCCTCCTTGCTGATTCCGGAGACCAAATGGAGGGTATTCAAATCAAATGTATTGCCAATGCACGCAGCCATGTGGATCAAATTTTGAGCTTCTGGGGACATTTTTTTCATTTTGCCCAGAATCAGATCAACCACATATTCCGACAACTCCATATTGCCAATGGCATTGAGATCATATACCCAGCACATCAACTTTTGATCAAACTGGATCACTTTCTCTGCTACCAGCTTTTCGATAAATTGCTTGACAAAGAACGGATTCCCTCTTGTGCGCCGCATCACCTCATTAGCCAGCGGTTGAGTGGCTTGTTTGTTCATGTGCAAAGAGTCAGAAATCAATGCATTTACATGATCTACCGTTAATTCTGCCAGATTGATCTTCCCTATGTTTTGTTTAAAATCTTTTTCAATGTTTTGAAGTGTCATAGAAAGAGGATGCGCATCATCAACCTCGTTGTCCCTGTAAGCACCGATTACGAGAATATTTTTCAACTTGCTGGAAACCATAGCTTCCAACAATTCCAATGATCCCGAATCAGACCATTGCAAGTCATCCAGAAAAATCACCAAAGATTTTTTCCGGTTTTGAAAAACGGAAAGAAAATTGAGAATGGTGTTAAGGAAGCGTTTTTTACCTTCCAGTGCTCCAAGGTCCGGACTTTTATGTTGAGGGCCTATGACTTTTTCAAGATCCGGGATGATGTCCAGTAGAAGTCCACCGTTGGGTGATATGGCATCATTGATTTGTTGACTCCAAACTTGTAATTGTTCCTCACTTTCTCCTAACAGACGTTGGATAAGTTGACTAAAAGCCATTGCAAAAGCAGAATAGGGATATTCCCTGGTAAACTGATTGAATTTTCCTGAAACAAAATAACCATTCGCCTCAAGAACAGGTTTGCGAATTTCATTTATCAATCTTGTTTTACCAATTCCCGAATAGCCAGAGACCAAAAACAATTCCAACTGGGCTGTTTGAATATTTTTCCAGGCTTCCATCATTCTGGACAATTCCTGGTCCCTGCCATATAATTTTTCTGAAAATGAAAATTGATTGGAATGATCTTCAGTACCCAGGCTGAATGATTCAATTTGTCCGTTTTGCTGCCAAATCTTAAGACATTTTTCTAAATCTGCAATAATACCTTCTTCTCCCTGATAACGGTCTTCCGAATTTTTTGCAATGAGCTTCATGACCAGATCGCTAATCACTTGTGGAATGTTTTCCCGGACCTGACGCGGCTCTATGGGCCGCTTGGCAATATGAGCATGGATCAACTCAAGTGAATCTGTGTAGTTGAAAGGTTTTCTCCAACACAATACCTGATATAAAATTACTCCCAGCGCATAAAAATCACAACGGTAATCTACCGTCCGTCCAACGCGGCCTGTTTGTTCGGGAGCGATGTGCCACAATGGACCATAATAATGAAAATCAGAATTGAACTCCGGACGTTCACGCAACATTTTGCTTGCAGAACCCAGCGAACAAATTTTCATTTCGAGGTTCTCCGGAGAAATGAGTATGTTTTCAATAACAAATTCCTTCACCAAAATTCGCCGTTGGTGCAATTCTGATAAAAGTTGAGTCAAACGAATGGCTAATTGCAAGAACAGGGGAATGGTAAATTCCCGATTGGATATAAAATTTGAAAGGGGGATGCCTTCAAAATACTCTTTAAAAACCACAAAACCTTCAGAGGTTAACACCATGTCAACCGCTTGAATGCTGCAGGGTGCATTGATGGTTTGGTTGATTTCAAAATCATTTTTCAGGTAAACCATGTCATCCAAACTCGGTTCCTTGACTTTTAAGACCTGAGCAAGGACTTTACGGTCATAACCGGGAGGTTGCATTTCAAAGAAACGACAACTAAAGTTTTCAAACTTCGGCGTTATGGGAAATTCAATTTTAACCATTGTCTTTTGGTTTTTCGAAAACGATGACACGGTATTCCCAAAGTTTCGATTGCAAACTCTTGTATTGATAATAGGTCGACCACATGTTCTTTCCTTGAACCCGGTTTCGCAGTCCTATCATCCACAGTATGGAATGGCAAAATATCCCTGGAAAAAAATATTGATACAATCGCCGTGCCGACTTATGAATACGTTCCGTAATATTCTCATTGGTTATCAGTCGAAATCCCTCCTTCTTTGCTTCTTCAATGAATAATTCGGTTTCAGCAAAATCAGGAACGGCCCAAGTTTCAGCCCATTTTCTTAGACATTCTTCATCAGAATGTCGTTCTGCATGTGCGGTCTTGAAAAAATCGGCTACAACCAACCGGCCGGAAGGTATAATCAATCGGAAAGCCTCACGTAAAAAATGACTTTTAGAACTCGCATGGCAGATGCTTTCAATACCATAGATGCCATGAAACGAATGATTGCCAAATGAAGTCTGTGTGTAATTCTGGATTTCGAAGCTGACTTTATCGGATAGGTTTTTTTGGATTGACAAGATCCTGGCTTTGGCACATTGTTTGGGGCTAAGGGTAATTCCTGTGACAGCACAACCGTATTTTCTTGCTGCATAAAGGGCAGTCCCCCCTATACCGCATCCAGCATCCAGTAAGCGGTTACCACTTTGAATATTCAATTTCTCCAGGACAAAATCGTTCATGTTGCGGAGCGCATCCCGTAACAAAGCTGTGTCCTCTTTCCAATATCCATAATGCATAGCATGCTGTTCGCTAAGATGCCATAGCAACCGATAGTCGCTCTCACAGGTTTCATAATAGCGAATAATATCTTGTTCGTTTATTTCGAGTGATTTGGACATTGTTTAAACCACACACTATATTCCTGTAAAAATAGGGGATCCCCATTGAATTCCTTAATGATTCCTAAAAATGTCTTTTGTTGACAGATGAAGATTAATGCACCGATTATCAGAATTATTATTCTCCATCTTCGGTCTGATTACTATACAGAGTTCAACTTCATAAAAACAGTGGGTTTTTATTCTATTTTAGATTAAAGAGTATTTTAACCTAAATAAAAGATATTATGTTCAATGCCTATATTTCTTATGATGCGTTTGGATGGATGTTTCCCAATGTTTGAATTCAGTACTTGCCTTTAAACTTAATTAAGGCACCCCTTATCGAATGATTTTGTATCCCTTTGTTTTGTGCATTCTTACAAGAAAGATTGCAGAGCTCCGCTCCATCCTCCTATAATAAACAGTGCAAATCCCAAATGAGATAATGGAGAACACCGCACATCAAATCAAAATTTAACGCGGTGCAAAAAATTAAATAACCAAGGTGAGCATCGAGAATTTACTTTATGACTTTAGCCCTGTAATCTTCTTTGAGGGTGGGACCTGACATTTTTCCTCACCCTATGATTCAATCAGGGGCTCACCCTGGTCACCATTTGTAACAAAGCTTGCCGGAGCGCATTGCCTGCCTTTCATATAATCCTCCGTTTGATGTTGAACATCCCTTCGGATCATGTAACTAACATTCGTTAGTTATTAGGATGTAACCAATCTTATTGTCCAATGTAAAAAGCCTGATTTTACACGGTATTTTATTGCGAGTAGAAGAATCTTTACCTTGAAAATAAAATCTAATTGAAAAAACGAACAGAAAAGTTTAGAGTTCAGATCCGTCTTCCCCTTTGATGATCATGCGAAATCCATTCCCATGGATATTTACGATTTCAATGTTCTCGTCTTTGATCAAGTATTTCCTCAATTTGGTGACAAAAACATCCATGCTTCTGGCAGTAAAATAATTATCCTCGCCCCAAATTTTAGTCAAGGCTTCTGAACGGGGCAGAATGTTGTTGCGGTGTTGACTGAACATGCGAAGGAGTAATGCTTCTTTTGGGGATAATTTTATTTTTTCAGCAATCTCATCGCCTTCTTTCATATACAGAACGCGCAGTGGAAAGTTAAAATAATATTTTCCTATGGTGTACTCAGCCGTATCATCGTCAGGATCGGATTGTTTCATGGTTCTCTTGAGAATGGCCTGAACCCTATACAGAAGCTCTTCGGAGTTAAAAGGTTTTGTAACATAGTCATCAGCTCCCAGGCGAAATCCTTCTAAAATATCTTCCTTAAGCGTTTTGGCGGTTAAAAAAATGATGGGCACATCGGCATTTTTAGAACGAATATCTTTAGCCAGCGTAAATCCATCTTTCCGGGGCATCATCACATCCAATATACACAAATCGTAATGACCTCTGCGGTATTTCTCAAATCCTTCAATACCGTCGACCGCTAGGTCCACTTCATATCCATGCATCTCAAGATAGGATCTCAAGACATCTCCAAAGTTTCGGTCGTCTTCAACGAGTAAGATTTTTGTGACTAGCTGGGTTTCCGTTTGACTTGACATATTAAAGGCCTTTAGGGTTAATAACGATCAACGCGTTAAATTGTCCTTAAGAAAATCCTAAAATTTTAACATTTGTCATAATTTTTCCCGGAATCGATCCTTAAAACTACCGGAATTCATTCCCAATGAATTGAAAGGAAATGGTTACCATATATATACTGAATGGATAATCAGATAAATATGCAAATCACGATCCGAGAACAGTCCTAAAAGGTGATCGCCCACGTGGGTTAATGTAACTTTCCCGGCGAGGTACCAACCAATAAAAAAACTGCTCTGTGAGGAACAATGGTTAGGAGGATTGAGCCAAAGGAAACATAAGAATAAATTTACTGCCCTTTCCCAACTCACTTTGTAATTCCACTTTTCCATTGTGGGCAATGACCATGGCTTTCACATAACTCAAACCAAGACCAAAGCCTTTAACATTGTGAATGTTGCCTGTTGGAACGCGATAGAATTTTTCAAAAACCAGCTTTTGAGAATCCCGGCTCATCCCAATTCCTTTGTCCGAAACAGCGATTTCAAGGTAAGGCCCCTTATTTCTGGTTTGGATGGTAATTTCAGGTTTGTCCGGACTGTATTTATTAGCATTGTCCAACAAGTTATAAATGATGTTGGTCATATGCACCGGGTCAGCCATAATGCTCGAATTCAATGCGTCAAGGTGAGTGGTGATCAGGCCTTCCCGTTGCTGAACCTGAAGACTGATATTGGCTACAGCCTGATTGATAATGTCGTGTAACTCGACGACTTTTAGGTTTAATTTAAAATCATGTTTATCCAACAATGCCATTTGTAACACCTTTTCTACCTGACTCAGCATGCGCCGATTCTCCTGTTTAATGATGTCTACAAATCGTTTGATTTTATCGGGAGATTGAAGAATGGCCGGACTGGTAATGGAATCGGAAGCCAATGAAATGGTGGCTATGGGCGTTTTGAATTCATGGGTCATGTTATTGACAAAATCATTTTTTATTTCGGACAATTTTTTCTGTCGGAAAATGACAATTACGACATAAGAAAAACAGGCAACGATCATTAAAATCAACATCAATCCAAGGGCTAACAAAGGCCATACCGATCGCCATAACCAGGTTTGCTTTGTGGGGAAAAACAATTTTAGACTTCCCGGGCTTCCCGAAATACTGGTAAATAAAGCTACTTCGTATTCGGAATTCTGCAAGAGTGTTTCAATACTGATCCCTGGATCTGAAGCTCTGGTATGCCCACCCACATCAGCCTGATAATATCCATTCAAAATGATCATTCGGTTTTTTATGTTGTCAAACACACCAAAAGAATAATCAAGATCAAACTTCATGTCTTCTAACTCCTGCATAATGATTTTGCGCAGAAACAAAGGATCAATCCGTTTTTCCAATGGAAATTTTTGTAGACGGATTTCACGATCAATCAACTCAATTTGTTTTTGGGCTTCATTCCAGGACTCCAATAAATAATTGGTATTAAAGCTTAGACTGGGATCGTGTTTTTCCAACTTAGCTGCGACACGGTGAAGTGCGGCAATAATACTTTCATTAAATTGTTCCTCTTTTAAGCGAACCGACCAATTGATCCAATACCATTGAACGATGGCTGTCCCCAACAAGGCCAGGGCCATCAAACCAATGACAATCCATATTGCGCGACGACTCATATCAACTCAACCCAAATGTCTGGAAAAAGATGCAATGTTCCGAAATTTTTAACGGCCCCTTAACCCCTCACTTGAAGAGCCGCCAAAAAAGCAATAAAATTCCTAAATATTAAAATAATTGATTGTATTACAATATATTAATAATTAAATATTTTTCTCATTTTACTTTCATTAAAATTTTTTTTGAAAAATATTTGGAGGTTTTATTCAAAATATGTTTAATTTGCATAAGCTATTGAAAACGTCCGGTAATTACATTCCAGTGTTTTCAATTTAAAGTGTATTAAAGAATTTTTAGGGTGTTCTCATAGTGTTATTTAAAGGATCGGCCCTCCCAGGGTCGATCTTTTTTTTTGCCCCCTAGAATAATTCCATTTCCAGACCGTTATTTTAGCATGATGAACCGATACCTGATCCTTATTCTTTACATGTCATCCTATTGGAATAATTTTCTATGGTGCCAATCGAATTTACGTATCGGACAGTGGACGACCCATTTACCTTATAATGCGGGAAATCTGGTGACTGAAAGCAACGAGTTTGTGTATTATGCCACGAATTACAGCATTTTAAAAATCAACAAAAGTGATTTAAGTTATGAACGCATCAGTCGTACTGAAGGCTTAAGCGGGACTCAAATCAACGCACTTTTTTTCCATCAGCCCAGCAATCAATTGATCATTGCTTATCAAAATGGAGTATTGGATCTGATGTCCGGTGGATCCGTTCAAACCCTGGTAGATATCCAAAATTATTCCAACATACCCATTGACAAACACATTAACCGTATTGTAGCATTGGATGATGACCATGTTTTTATCTGCGGAAACTATGGCCTTTCTCAATTGAACGTAAAGCAATCTAAATTTATATTCACCTTGTTCACACCAAACCTGAAAGTTTATGATTGCACAAAAGCCGGCTCTTTTCTATATATGGCAGTCGAGAATGGGTTATATCAATTCGACACACAAAGTTTTGATATCATCCAATCGTTTGGTTCATGGAAGGGTCTTGGATTACCTGAAGGTATTCCTCAGTCCGCGACTTTCTTAAGGGTCGCTACATTTGACGATGATATTTATGCGACTACTTCCAATGCCATTTATAAAGCCCGACCAGGTCAAGTGTTTACGAGTTTCTATTCAGACAGCAAGTACGAGATTAAATACATTCGAGCAGGAAACTTACACTTGTTAGCTGGCCTTAAATGCAAAGCCGGATGTTCCGGAAAATTGTTGGGATTTGATGTAAATGGAGGCATTCATATGGCGGCTGATGGTTGCGCAGATCAAAATCTGGATGCATTGGAGTCTCCTGACGGAAGGGTCTGGATGGCTGATGTACGGTGGAGTTTCAGGACCTCTGAGACGCTGGGAGCTGGCTGCAATGAAATATGGGTCAACGGCCCGTTAAGTAACCGGGGTTGGGAAATTGCCCCTTTGAGTGATGGCATTTACGTCGCTACCGGAGCAGTCGATGAAACCTTCACTCCGATTTACAATAGCGAGGGTATTGCACTCTATCGGCAAGGAAGCTGGAGTATGATAAACTCTTTCACCGAGCCTGATCTGAGCAGTTATAATGTCACGGATGTTGTACGTGTACTGGAGCTCCCGGATCGGTCTAAAATTTATTTTGCAAGTTCAGGAAAAGGCTTGATCCAATACGATCGGGCCACAGACCATTATACAGTATTCAACAAGAGTAATTCTCCTTTAAAAGGAACCGTTGGAGATACCGGGAATATCCGATTGTCAGGTTTGGCATTGGACCGGAATGGAACTTTATGGATGACCAATTACCTAGCTTCAGTTGGTTTGGTTTCCCTGGATAAGTCAGGTCAATGGAAAAATTATACTTTTACAAACAACCCCAATCTCTTTGTAGAAGTCAAAGTGGATCAGAATGGATATAAGTGGATCATAAGCCGACTGAGTGGAGGGGTCATGGTATTTGACGAAGGTGATCCATCCAATCCGGCAGATGATCGGCAGATTCAACTCACCAGTGCCAATACCGAAATGACCACAAACGATGTAAAGACCGTTGAAGTGGATTTGGATGGCGACGTTTGGGTAGGCACTTCTCAGGGTCCTGTGGTTTTTGAATGCGGATCTTCAATTTTTAATGGTAATTGCAAAGGCAGCAGAAGAAAAGTTGACCAGAACGGAATCATCTATTATTTACTTGCCTCGGAAGCGATTACTGCTATTGCCGTTGACGGAGCAAATCGAAAATGGTTTGGAACGGGTAATAACGGAATTTACGTTCAATCCCCGTCAGGTGAATTTGAAATTTTTCATTTCAATACCAGCAACAGCCCTTTACTGGACAACACCATTCAGGACATTGCCATTGATCCGAAGACGGGAGAGGTTTGGATTTCGAGTAATGGAGGAATTCAGGTGTACCGATCTGATGCAACATCGGCCAAGGATCAGTTTACCGAAACGCCTCTGGTATTTCCGAATCCTGTGCCACCGGATTATGATGGTATCATTTCCATAAAAGGATTGGCGAGGGATGCCCGGTTTAAAATTACTGACCTCAGCGGCCGATTGGTCTATGAAGATTTTGCATTGGGTGGTCAGGCCAGTTGGAATGGACGGGATTATCTAGGACGTCGCGTTGCCACCGGAGTGTATTTATTATTTGCAAACAGCACTCAGGATTTTGAAACTTCGACGGGAATCACAACAAAAATTGTATTTACCCGCTAGACTTAGCATTGGTTATAAATAGTTGTAGTTTATTATGAGGATAAATCCATTTGTCCAATAATTGGGTAGTATTATACATTACCTTTATCCAAAAGCCATATCTTTATCGTGATATGTTTTCGCACTTCAATGATTATTTCTTGTAAAATGCATTTTCTTCGAATTATTTTTTTTATTTTTTTTCTTGATGAATTTCATGTGTCACTGGTTGCTCAGGAAAGGCTTCGCGGAGCTGTTGCAATCAAAGAAGTTTCTACAACATTTAAGGGAAATACTTATGCTATCGTAGTCGGAATCTCAAATTATGATGATAAACATATTCCTGATCTTAAATACGCTGACCGTGATGCAACAGCATTTTGTACTTACCTAAAATCAGCTTCAGGGCTCATGATGCCTGATTCTAATATTAAGTTTCTGATCAATGATCAAGCCACCTTAGCAGCGATCGACGATGCCATTAATTGGTCCAGAAATATCCTAAAAAAAAATGATCGTCTGATCATTTATTTTGCAGGTCACGGAGATGTTGAAAAGCAAACACTATGGCAATTGGGTTATCTGCTCGCTTTTGACACACCCAGTGGAAATTACAGAAACAACGCAGTGAGACTGGAAGATATCAATAACCTGGTAAAAACAGTATCGGTAACGGATTCCATTCAAGCCCAGGTGTTAATCATTCTTGATGCTTGCCGTTCGGGTAAATTGTCCGGCTCCGATGCCAGAGGGGTTTCCTTAACTGCAGAGCAAATGGCAAAAAACATTGCTAATGAAGTTAGAATGCTCTCCTGTAAAGCAGATCAGTTCTCTATTGAAGATCAACAATGGGGAGGTGGCCATGGGTTGTTTACTTTTCATTTAATTAATGGATTATTTGGAGCTGCTGATGAGTCAAAAGACCAAACCATTACTGTTGAAGAAATTCAGGATTACCTTAAGTCAAAAATGAAGGAATCTCTGAGAAGTACTTCATTGCCACATGTCCAGAACCCTGTTATAGAAGGTAGTGAGCAATTTATCTTATCTTATGTTGGAAGTGACTCAGCAAGTAATGCGTTGATTGCGCAGCAGGTTATTGAATCAGGCGATAGTCTTCTCAATCATGGTATCACTCACAGTGCTTCCCGAAGCATTGGAAGGCCAATTGAACCGTATAGTGATTTTCCGTTTGAAAGATTATATAAAATTTTAGATGATCAGAAAACAGTAATAAAACCAAGCTTCATCAATGCAATTAATCAAGGTATTCCTGGTACAATAAATTTATTGCTTGAAGAATCAAGGTTATGTAAAACGCTTAATTCGGATTCTGGGGGAATGGATGAATTAGAAGGAATATTGCAGGAATTGGAATCCTGTAGGTTGGTTTCGGCTAAGGCAAATTTATTTTGCAATAAAATGGCTGTATTTCTTCACAATAAGGGACAACAACGACTGAATTTATACCTGAAGGGTGATGCCGGTGAATTGCAAAGGCGCAGTTATTATTCCGACAACGAGAGTGAGTATGAGCGGATGTCGATGTATTTTTTAATGGCTTCAAAATTAGTGGAAGTTAATCATCCATTATATTCCAAATTAATGTTGAAACATTTTTATTTTTTAGGTATTTCCAAAAGGATGCAATCCTTAATGGATTCTGCACACAGAAAGGATTTACTTACCGATGCCCTTGCGTTGCAATTAAAGGCAAATTCACTGGATGATAAGACAGCCTATGTAAACAATGAATTAGGTATTGTACATAGTGCATTTTATAAACAAACAGAAGCAGAACAATATTACCGCTTGGCCATTGAACTGGCTCCCGGCTGGGCATATCCGTATACGAACTTGAGTGCATTGTACCATGAAAAGAAGAAATATCAAGAAGCAAAAGAAATGGCGATTAAGGCGGTTCAACTCGATTCAACATATGCATTAGCCAGAGTACGGTTGGGTTTATCCATGATGAACCATGGTGATTTCTTAATGGCTTTGGAAAATTTTAAACAAGCCTGTATTTTGGATAAAGAACATTTTTTGCCTCTATTGAAGACTGGAGAACTCTATTTACACATAGGACAATACCAAAAAGCAGAGGCATATTATATGGATGCAGAAAATAGATTGAAGGGACTTTCTGTGATGGAGTGGGGTGATAGAATACTGAATAATTATCCTGTAAGACCTCTCATTACCTATTCGGATTTTAATCAGCAATTAAATACTGAGCCGAAGAAAAAGGCTAAAATTAATATGAATGATCCAAGGATTTGCTATGAAGAGGGCATTCAGTTATACAAGGAAAAACAATATGAGGAGGCGGAAAGAATGTTCAAGAGAGTTTTGGTATTGGATGAGAGCTATGCAAATATATACAATGTGTATGGCCAACTAGCAAAGGATAAAGGGGATTATGAACAGGCAATTTACCTATTACAAAATTCAATTAATAAGGAGGAGGATAATTGGGACACCCATTGGAACTTGGGTACAATGTTTGATCAATGGAATGTTGTGGAAAAGGCAGAGAAACATTATGTGGAGGCGATAAGATTAAACCCACAATTAAAGGAACCCTATTTTTCCTTATATAATGTATTCTTTCGAAATGAAAGATTTCTGGATGCAGAAAACATCGTGAAATTGCTTTCGAAACAAGATCAAGATAGTGCAAATGAATTACTTTATGGTTATTACATGAAGATGGGTGAATTGTTTCCCAATGATGCCCAATGGCCCTATAAATTTGCCATTTTCCTTTTGGGATTTGACCAGGCATCCATGAGAGGAAAAGTAGGTGTTGTAACTGATGAACGACCCTTGGATAACAACGAAGCAAGGAAAATACTGAATCCAGTAAACTCGGCTAAGAGATTTGAAAAATCTCTAAATTTATTACAAAAGTGTTTAGACTTGAATTCAGATTACATTAATAAATCTCAATTGTTGATTAAATTGGGAAATTATGAACAAAACAAGGAAAAATATGAAGTCGCAAAGAATTATTTATTGGCTGCTCTTGCGATTGATTCAGGAGCAGTAGGGGCTATGAAGGCAATAATTCAGATTCATGACCAAATTAATTATTACAGCAAGACATTAAATCATTTAAAATTTCTTGCTACGAATTCAACTTTGGAATATCACGAAAGATTGTTATTGACCAAGTATTTATTGTTTACCGGAGACTTTGTACAGGCAAAGCTACAGTTAGACCAGGTGAATATGAAAACAGTAATTCTCGATATAGAAGTCACCAAACTTAATTATTTGTTTTATTTATTTAAAAAGGATTATGTTTCTGCAAGGAAATACTTGGAAATGCTTACCAAAATTCCAAGAGAACAACCTGAAGCCTATTATTCAATCGCAAGAACTTATGCAATTAAAGGGGACAAGAAATTGGCACGTGAGAATCTTCAGACGGCTATACAATCAGGATTTAAATATTATATGGTTTTGAAATATGATAGCATTTGGAGAGATGTTTTTACCCCAAAGGGATGGGAACAGTTTAAGGCAGATAATGATCTTTTATAGGGGTGAACTAACTTGAATATTTTACGTGGATAAATGATCAGCATAGATGAGGAATCATTTAGCTTAATAAGGTCGGACAGAATTGATTAAAGACAAGTTGCCATGCCCTTTGATTTTAATTATCAACTGTAATAATATTTGATGAAGTACCGTGTTAATGAATGGGTCTGTTATGATGCTTAGTTATTTATTTGAAAAAAGGGTGGTATTTGGTAATAATTAGTAAAATCTGGTGATAACGTAACGGTAATTATATTCACTAAACCTAATGTCATTCATGAAGAGTATCCTTTGTGTAGTTATGTTCTGGGCTTGTCTACCAATCAATAATAAAGCCCAACAACAATCTGGAATACCGGCAGCCAGGGGAGCTGCTCTAATAAAACATGAGAAACAAAGGACTGATCGGGTGATAACTTATGCATTAGTTGTCGGAATTTCTGACTATCAAGACCCAGGGATTCCGGATCTGCGATTTGCTGATAAGGATGCCGAAGCGTTTGCCAGTTATCTACGATCAAATGCAGGTGGCGGTTTAGATACCGATCATTTAAAAGTACTATTGAATCAAGATGCAACAGTTGCAAAATTTGCAATGGCATTGGACTGGTTAATGGAAGTGGTAAAGGAAAATGATCAAGTGATCATCTATTTTTCAGGACATGGCGATGTTGAAAAGAAAACCATCACACAACCAGGTTATCTGTTGTGTTGGGACGCACCCGCTCGCGTTTATCTTGCAGGTGGTGCATTGGCATTGCCCATGTTTCAGGACATTATCACAACACTTTCATCCCAAAACAAAGCCAAAGTTATCGTCATTACTGATGCTTGCAGATCCGGAAAATTAGCAGGGAGTTCTGTAGGAGGATCGCAGATTACAGGAGCCAATTTAGCAAAGCAGTTCTCTAACGAAATAAAAATCCTGTCCTGTCAACCCAATGAGTATAGCCTCGAAGGAGAACAGTGGGGAGGCGGGAGGGGTATATTCAGTTATCATTTAGTAGATGGATTGTATGGAATGGCAGATCGCAACGGAGATGGTTCCGTTACAGTTGGTGAAATCGACCGCTATTTGGAAGATAAAGTAACGGTGGAAGCTGCTCCTCTGAGTCAGGTGCCCATGCTTTTGGGAAACAAGGCCGAAACCTTGTCCTTAGTGAGCCATTCGCAATTGGCAGAACTTAAGAAGCTCAAGACAGAAGGAATGGCCGTTTTTGCATCTACCGAAAGCCGCGGATTTGAAGAACAGGTACTGGCCAAATTGGACTCGGGAATACAATTAAAATATTTGGCTTTTAAATTAGCCGTACAAGAGAAACGATTTTTTAGTCATACCGGTAATGCGGCTGACGATTATTATAAGGAACTGACAAGCTTAGAAGAATTGCTGCCTTTGTTTGGAATGATGAAGCGAAATTATGCAGCGGCTCTTCAGGATGATGCACAACAAACATTAAACGCATGGCTTAGAACGACCCAGGACATTTCTTTGGAAGTTGTTTCTAACAGCACATTGCCACAAAAAGTTTTTACCGATAAAGTGCGGACATATTCCAAGTGTCTGGAACGTGCAGCAGAAATTCTGGGAAGTAATCATTATATGTATGCATTACTTAAGGCAAGAAAATTCTTTTTTGAAGGCTACCTGTTGGCTCATTCCAACCGAAATCCAAATATTGAATTAGGTAATCAAACTTTAAAGTTGTTTCGACAATCATTGAATTGGCAGCCTGAGCAACCCCATGTATATTGGCAAATGAGCAGCGTCTTCGGATGGAATTTTCTTCAGGCTGATTCAGTGGAATATTATACCAATAAAGCACGCGAACTGCATCCTAACTGGATCAGACCTCTGGTGGATGCTACTTTTTTACTTTCCTTCCGATTTCGGGATCAAGTACGCGCAAAAGTTTTTTTAATGGAAGCAAACCGAATCGATTCAAATGACTTGGAAGTATTACACCATTGGGCTGTTTTTAATTTTGGAAATAAGAATTTTAACAAAGCCGAAGAGTTGCTGAAAAGAGTTATAACTATGGATTCAAACCAGGTTATCGTTTGGACGAATCTTGGTTATTGTTATTATTTAATGAAAAATTATGATAAAGCTATCAATTCTTTATTGAAGGCAATAAAATGTGATACTACACATACAACAGCCTGGAACAACCTTGGAACCTGTTACAATCAGATCCAAAAATATAAGGAAGCAGAAGAAGTACTGAAGAAAGCCATCTCTCTCGATTCAACAAACTACCATGCCTGGAACAATCTTGGGAATTGTTATAATCAGAACAGGAGATTTGATCAGGCTGAAAAAGCTTTACTTAAATGTATATTATTGGATTCAGCAAAAGCCCAGGCCTGGAACAACCTTGGTTTTTGTTACCTGCATTCAAAGCGGTTTCATCAGGCAGAATCCTCTTTAATGAAGGCAATATCACTTGACTCCACTTTTGTACCTGCCTTTAACAATCTCGGCAATTGTTATCTTCAGACTCAGCAATTCGAAAAGGCAGAGCCCTTATTTAAAGATGCCATTAAACTGGATTCAACTCACTTCTTTGCCTGGAGCAATCTTGGTTTTTGTTTTCTGCAAATGAAAAATTATGTGGCTGCAGAATTTGCTTTGAATAAAGCAATAATGCTAGACTCTTCGCTTGCAAATCCATTCAGGCATATTGGAATGATTTATTTAAAAACGAATCGTTTGCAGGAAGCAAAAAATAATTTTTTAAAATCCCTAGAATTGAATCCCAACTATGTAGCAGCTATTTTAAGCATGGCCTATTTATCACTAGCTGAAAACAAGTTATCGGATGCTTATTATTTTGTTGAAAACGCTATAATTAAAGGTTCTAGTTTCGAACAATTGGTAAAAGACGAAGATCTCGCACCATTTCGCGCGTTACCTGAATATAAGGAGTTAATGAAAAAATACTTCCCCGATAAAATGAAATAAGATATCCATGAAAATATATTTTCTAATTTTATTCATACTAACAAATGTTAGTACTTATTCTCAAATAAAAGGCGTAACGCCCTCTCCACGTAGTGGAGACCTGTCTGCCAACAAGGCAGGGGGCCGGGGTGAAGTCTATGCCGTCGTCGTCGGCATCTCCGACTATCAGGATCCCGGGATTCCTGATCTTCGCTTCGCAGATAGAGATGCGGAAGCGTTTGCCAATTATTTGCGGAGTAAGGCTGGAGGCGAACTTGACAACGATCATTTGAAAATATTGATCAATTCGCAAGCCACGATGGCGCAGTTTGCCATACATCTCGATTGGCTGTTGGAAAATGCTACAGAAAATGATATGGTTTTCATATATTTCTCAGGACATGGAGATGTCGAAAAAAAGACCCTTACGCAACCCGGTTTTTTATTGTGTTGGGATGCACCGGCTCAGGTGTATATGTCAGGTGGCGCATTTGCGTTGCCTATGCTTCAGGAAGTGATTTCGACCCTTTCTATACAGAATAAAGCCAAAGTAATTGTTATAACCGATGCCTGTAGATCAGGAAAATTATCGGGCAGTTCTATACAAGGCAATCAGCTTACCAATGCCAACCTCGCCAAACAATATGCCAATGAAATAAAAGTACTTTCCTGTCAGCCTAATGAATATAGTGTTGAAGGCGAACAATGGGGAGGAGGACGCGGTGCTTTTTCATATCATCTGATTGATGCGTTATATGGAATGGCAGACAAGAATCATGATCTTTCAATAAGTATGATGGAACTGGGACGTTTTTTGGAAGACCATGTCACGACATCAGTCTCACCGCTTTCTCAAGTGCCCATGGTAGTTGGCGACAAAATGGAACGAATAAGTAAAGTTTATCCCGAATTACTCGCCCAAGTAAAGGAATCAAAAATAAAACAGGCGCTTGTTTTTGAGCCCAAAGAAATTGATGGTATTGAAGAGATCATAATTGAAAGAGCAGATTCAAGTATACGTGAAGCATTCAGGCTTTTTGAAGAAAGTTTAAAACTCAAAAATTTCTTTGTACCCAAAAATGCGTCAGCGGAATTTTATTATGATATTTTAATACAAGAGCCAAGCATTTCAAAATTGCATTCAACCATAAAGCGGAATTATGCGGCCGCCTTACAGGATGATGCTCAACAAGTGATGAATCGTTGGTATAAAAGTGACCCTGAAGAATTAGGACTTTCAAAGAAATCAAAAAAAGATAAATATTCTGCATATCCTCATTATTTAGAACGGGCAGCAGAATTATTGGGAGTAAATCATTATATGTATCATGATCTCCAAGCTCGGCGGTTTTTGTTTGAAGGCTATTTGTTGGCTGTTGAAAACCAAACACCTAATCCGGAAGCTGGAATGCGAGCATTAGAGAAGTTTAAAACAGCACTTATATGGAAACCAGATCTGCCACAAGCGTATTGGCAAATCAGCCTGGTGTTTGGCTATCACTTATTACAAGTTGATTCTTTGGAGTATTACACAAATAAGGCAATTGAAATGGTTCCAACATGGGTTGCACCATACGACTGGATCTCATATTTTTTGACCACTCGATTTGGTCTATACGATAAGGCCAAATTCTATTTGGACAATGGCGCTAAGTTAGATTCAAATAATTTAGGCATCTTGAGTAATATGGCCATTTACTATGAAGGAATAGGGGATTTTAATAATGCTGAAAGACATTATAAAAAATTAGTTGCAATAGACTCTGTGCATGCGCCTTTTAATAATCTCGGTGCATTATATGCCAATTTTGGACACTACAATGAGGCTGAAATTCAATTTAGAAAAGCGATTCGACTTGATCCAACAAATGATTGGAGTTACAGAAATCTTGGATTTTTACTTAATTTAAAAGGGAATTATCATGAAGCTGAATCCATGTTATTGAGGGCGATCGAACTAGACTCATTTTATGAAGAGTCGTATATTTTACTGGCTCAGGTTTACGAAAAAACGAATCGGCTGCAAGAAGGTATAGGACTTTATAAAAAAGTCATTAGATTACTTCCTAAGTTTAATGATGTTTGGCAGATGTATTCTTTAGGCAGGGCATGGCTTGGTCTTCAAAATAAAAGCGAAATGCAAGGAATAATTAATGAAGGAATTGGTAAATGGTCACAAGATCCCCTGGTTTATTATTTTGCCGGTTGTTTGAATGCCCTTGCACATAATGATAAAATAGCCATTGAATGGCTTGAAAAAGCCTTACAGAAGAATTTCAAATATTTGAATCAATTAAATAATGATCCTGATTTGACTACGATCCGACAAAAACCTGAATTTAAATTACTCATAGATAAGTATTTTCCGAAAGACTAATTTACCGCAACAATTATTAATGATGAAGTATAGACTCTTTTTTCTCCTGCTTCTGCCATTGGTCCTCAATGCTCAACCAAGAGGAGTCAAACCCCTACCAGAAAATAATGCTCATTTTTCATCCGGTAATGCAAAACAATCACCTTCCACCTATGCTGTGGTTATTGGAATCTCAGATTATCAGGATCCCGGGATTCCAGATCTAAAATATGCAGATAAAGATGCAGAAGCCTTTGCTGCTTATTTAAGATCTGATGCAGGAGGTAAATTAGACCAAGATCATCTTAAAGTTTTGATTAATCAACAAGCAACGATGGCTCAATTTGCCAATGCATTGGACTGGCTGTGGGAAGTCAGTAAAGAAGGAGACCAAGCCATTATTTATTTTTCAGGTCATGGCGATGTCGAGAAAAAGAGTTTGACACAGCCTGGATTTTTATTATGCTGGGATGCGCCTGCACGGGTGTATATGGCGGGGGGCGCATTTGCACTACCTATGTTGCAGGAAGTGGTTTCAACTTTATCTATTCAAAATAAGGCTAAAGTTATTGTGATTACAGATGCCTGTCGTTCAGGAATATTGGCCGGTAGTTCAGTTGGAGGTGCACAAGCAACTGCATCAAACCTGGCAAAACAGTTTGCGAACGAGATAAAAATTATGTCCTGTCAACCCAATGAATACAGTATTGAAGGTGAACAGTGGGGAGGAGGCCGAGGTGCTTTTTCTTATCACCTCATGGATGCACTTTACGGCTTAGCAGATCAGAACAAAGATCTTTGGGTGACCCTACAGGAAGTGGGACGATACCTTGAGGATCATGTTTCCAATGAGGTCGCTCCTGTGAGTCAGATTCCAATGATTGTTGGCAATCGCTCCGAAAAACTAACACCCGTAAGTGAAAAACTGTTAGCGTCTGTTAAATCAGGGAAGGCTAACCAAAACAAGATGTTGTCATCAGTAGATACTAGAGGAATAGAGGACGAAGTACTTGCAAAAGCAGATTCCAATGTAAAGAAAATCTATGTCCTTTTTAAAAAGGCACTGAAGGAGAAGCAACTCATGGAACCTAAAAATGAATGTGCGGAATACTATTATCAAATATTGAGTCAGGAACCTGCAGTGGAACGCCTACATTCAACCTTAAAAAGAAATTATGCGGCCGCTTTGCAGGATGACGCACAGCTTACTTTAAATGAGTGGTTACGAACAAACAAAGATCTTTCTTTTGAAGCCATTGCGGTGGGCCATTCACCGCAAAAAAGTTTTACAGAAAGAGTCAGAAACTATCCGCGTTATCTGGAACGTGCTGCAGAACTATTAGGAAGCCAGCATTATATGTATACTGCTTTAAAGGCCCGGAGATATTTTTTTGATGGTTACATATTAGCAAATTCCAATATGAACCCTGACGAAGAAATTGGAAACCAGGCTCTTCGCTTGTTTCGAAAGTCATTGGAATGGCAAGCTGACCAACCACAAGTCTATTGGCAGATAAGCAATGTATTTGGGTATAACTTTTTACAGATTGATTCAATGGAGTACTATACAAAAATCGCGCAGGATCTTTACCCAAACTGGACTTACCCATGTGTCAATACTGCATTTTTGCTGTCCTTCAAGTTTAATCAAAGGGATCGTGCTAAGTATTATCTTGAATATGCAAACCGCATAGATTCGAATTCTGTAAACGTTATCCAATCTTGGGCTGTATTCCTTTTTGGACAAAATGATTTTGACGCTGCTCAGAAATTACTTTTAAAGGCCATTGATATTGATTCAACCAATGCGACTGTTTGGAATAATCTTGGTTATTGTTTCCTTTTAATTTCTGAATATAGCAAAGCCATAGAGGCATTAGAAAAAGCAATTTCCCTTGACTCCACACTGATTGACGCTTGGGGGAACCTGGGGAGTTGTTATAATGAAACCCAAAGAATTCAAGAGGCAGAAGAAGTTTTTTATAAAGCACTCGCCATTGATTCAAACTATGCAGCTATCTGGAGCAACCTTGGATATACATATACCCAAGCCGGGCGATTTGAAAAGGCGGAAGAAGTGTTTTTAAAAGCAATAAATCTCGATTCTATAAGTGCTACTTTTTGGAACAATATTGCAAATTGTTATTTAAACACCAGCCGTTATGACCTGGCAGTACAAGCATTGAAAAAATCTATAGAATTGGATCCTAATGCAGCTGTAACCTGGTACAATCTTGGATATTGTTACATTTTAAACAAGCATTATACGTTGGCCCTGCCTGCATTAAACACAGCTGTACAAATTGATTCGAGTTCTGCCGTGTTTTGGACAGCCATAGGGTATACCTATTTACTCACCCAGAGATTTGATTTAGCTTTAAATACTTTAAATAAGGCCATTCATCTTGATTCAACTTTTGCAAATCCATATAAACATCTGGGGGTTGTTTATTTCCAGATCAATAGAATAGAAGAAGCAAAAGCGTCATTGCAAAAAGCTTTAGCTCTCAACCCCAATTTCTCCGCAGCAATGATAGGTTTAGCATATGTGCTCCATTCAGAGGGCCAAACCAACATTGCAATCCAATATGTTGAAGAGGCTATATCCAAAGGTAGCCGCTTCGAGGAATTAGCCAATGACGAAAATCTTGCGCCATTACGATCTACACCCGAATACAAACAATTAATGAAAAAACATTTTCCTGATGAATTCAATGATTAACGGAAATTAATAATGTATAAAACGAAACTACTGGTTTAATTTTTTCATGATTTATTGCTTCAGGGATTCTACATTGACAAATGGTCCTCTGTGCAATGTCCATGCTTTTAGCTCTCCAGTGATGACTTCAATCAAATTTCTGCCCGGAACCTCTGATTCTTTATTACTTTTGAATTTCATACCTTTGAATCCAATACTTTTTAAATGAGTAAATTATTCGTAATAGTCGTTTTGTTATTTGGCTTGAATCTTCCGGTTTCTATGGCTCAAGGATGCAGTGATGCCGGTGTTTGCACAGTGGATGGCATTAAACCACAAGCAGATCAGCCTAATGAAAGAAAAGGGAATTACCTGAAAGTTGCCGCTTTTTTTGGTAAGGCAGATCATACTATTTCAATTTGGGGTAATTACCTGGAATACCATCAGGCATTGTCCAGCAATCTAGGCTTAACTGCAAAGATTACCTCTCTAGCTCAAAGTGGAAATGACCTTAATGCATTCGGCATTTCAGATTTATTTGTCGCAGGAAATTTTGGTCTTAGGGATGAACTCAAACTTACCCTCGGAGTAAAATTCCCTTTGACGAAAGGCGATCGGAAGGATCAATCTTTACCGCTTCCTATGGATTACCAGTCAAGTTTGGGAAGTTTGGACCTTATGGTTGGCCTGGCCTATCAAAAAAATCATCTGCAATTTGCCGTGGCTTATCAACACCCTTTGTCTGATAATAAGAATGAGTTTCTGAGCAGCCTGTATCCGGCTAACTCAGCATTGAGCGAGTTTCAGTCCACCAATAAGTTTGAGAGAGCTGGAGATTTGGTACTGAGAGCCTCGTACACTGTCGGACTAAGTGATCAATGGATCTGGACACCTGGAATACTGCCTATTTATCATGTGTCAAAAGATAAATTTATTGATGAACAATCTGTAGAACAACAAATTGACGGTTCTCAAGGATTAACCCTCAACCTCAATTCATTTTTTGATTATTTGATCAATTCCCAAAATTCGATCCAATTTGGGCTGGCATTTCCACTAATTGTTAGAGACGCAAGACCTGATGGACTTACGAGAAGCTTCATTGCAAATGTTGAGTACCGCTATTCATTTTAAATTGAAAATGCTGTACATGTATTTAAATAAAAGTCATGGATTTTAATAAACCATCTTGCGAAATTAAAAATACGATGAATTAGTGTTATACTCATATTGAGGTAACTTTTAGTGAATAGTTACTTAAATTAGTTTTTGAAACCCTTATAAAAGCCTAATGTTCTTTATGAAAATTTATTATTCTAATGGCTATGAAAATTTTGACGATTACCTGGATCATATGGCTTCTTTTGGGAAACATATCATTTGCTCAATTAAAAGGGGCTCATGCTGCCAACCAGACTGCAGTAAACACCGAGAGTAAAAATACCTATGCAGTAGTTGTCGGTATTTCAGATTATCAAGATCCTACAATACCTGATCTTAAATATGCGGATAAAGACGCAAAGGCCTTTGCAGATTTTCTCAAAAGTCCTGCGGGTGGTAGCTTGGATGACGATCATCTTAGATTATTATTGAATAAAGAAGCAACACTTGGACAATTTGCATCCTCTCTGGATTGGCTAATGGAAATTTGTAAGGAAGGTGATCGCGCGCTAATTTATTTTTCAGGCCACGGTGACGTAGAAAGAAAAACGGTGTCACAGCCGGGATTTTTATTGTGCTGGGATGCTCCAGGCAGAGTTTATATGTCAGGGGGTGCTTTTGGTTTGGCATACCTTGAAGAAATCATCAATACCCTTTCAACTCAAAATAAAGTGAAAGTGGTCATGATTGCAGATGCATGCCATTCCGGTAAGTTATCCGGAAGCCAAATAGGAGGAACTCAAGCAACAGCAGCTAACCTTTCGCGACAGTATGCCAATGAAATTAAATTACTTTCTTGTCAACCCAATGAATTTTCTTTGGAAGGAGAACAATGGGGAGGAGGAAGAGGGGTTTTTAGTTACCATTTGATTGATGGATTGTTTGGATTTGCCGACACCAATAATGATCTGATCATCACCTTGCATGAACTGACCCGGTATTTAGAAGATAAAGTAATTCCTGAAGTAGCACCACTCAGTCAAATACCCGTCACCATGGGAAATAAAAGTGACCTGATGAGCAAAGCAGATCCAAAATTACTGACAGAACTTCGCAAAAGAAAAGAAGGACAATTGGTAAGTTTTGTCAGTACTGAAAGTCGCGGACTCGAAGAGGAAGTCTTATTAAAAGTGGATTCTGTCGTTAAAGAAATGTATTTGGCATTTAAACACAGGGTAAAAGACAAAAAATTTTATGAACCCAATGAAGATTGTGCAGATTACTACTATAGAATATTGGTAAAAGATACCAGTCTGTTAAGTCTTCACAATGCCATGCGAAGGAATTATGCAGCAGCTTTACAGGATGATGCCCAACAAGTTCTAAATCGCTTCTTGCGTTCAGAATTGATGGAGTTGAGTTTATCCAAAAAGGCTGCTATTGAAAAGTATTCAGTTTATCCATCATATTTGGATAGAGCCTGTGAACTTCTTGGAGAGAATCACTATATGTACAACGTTTTAAAAGCAAGAAAATATTTTTTTGAAGCTTACCTGCTGCATTTGCAAAATAAAAATAAAAATGAATCAATAGGAAGAAAGGTTTTGAGCAAATTGTACTTATCACAGTCATATCAAGCGGATATGCCACATATTTACTGGGTCATGAATTTTGCATACGGCTTCAATTTGATGCAAATGGATTCTGCAGAATATTATACAGAAAAAGCAATTTCCTTAAATCCATCTTGGCAACTTCCTTATTCTAATTTAGTCTTCATGTTTGCCGACAAACTCAAAAACATGGATAAAGCGAAATACTATTTGGATAAAATGAAGGCGATAGATTCGACCACAGTAACGGCTACCTATTCTCAAGCTGTTTATTACGATGTCTTGGGTGATTTTATCAAGGCAGAGTATTACGCCTTAAAAACGCTTGAGATGGATTCAACCCATATGTCCGCCAATAATCTATTAGGGAATATTTATTTGTACTCCAATCAACTCGATAAGGCAAAACAATATTATTTAAAAACTATTGCCATGGATGCTGAATATCCTATGGCCCATTCCAATCTAGGTTTTGTGCACTATATGTTAAATGATAAGAAAGCGGCAGAACAGGAATTTAATACCGCTTACCATTTGGATCCCTTTGGACCGTTTTTTAACTACAATCTGGCTTGCTTCTATTCCGGAGAAGGGCAAGAGGAAAAAGCTTTTGAATACCTGGAAAATGCAATGGTCAACGGTTGGACAGATTACAAACTCATGCAGGAAGATCAAAGCCTCGAACCACTGAGAAAAAATTCCGGGCGATGGATGGCATTGATGAAGAAGTATTTTCCAGAGCAACACAAATAGTGCTTGATTCAGAAGTTTCCTAATTTTAACGAAGGTGTTGTTGGATCAAACAGTTTTTCCTACCAATTCAATTCGAGCTGGTGTTTTCCGCTGGACTCATGTTCCAGTAGCCACTTTTTTCTCCACAGTCCACCGGCATAGCCGGTCAGGTCACCATTTTTCCCAATCACCCGGTGACAGGGCACGAGGAGTGCAATGGGATTCGTTCCATTGGCGTGTGCAATGGCTCTAATACCCAGTGGCTGGTTCATTTGCGAAGCGAGGTATTCATAGCTCCATGTTTTCCCAAAGGGAATTTCAAGTAATTTATTCCATACCGTAATTTGAAATGGACTGCCCAGGAAATGAAGAGGCGTTTCAAATTTTTGAAGACGACTTTCAAAATATTTATCCAATTCTTGTCCCAGTTGCTCCAACCATTTATTTTCAGAATGGCAAACCTTCAGATTCCACCTTTTAGCGAAATCAGAAAGAGAAGTGTTGCGTTGGGAATTTTCTTCAAATTCAAGATAACACAATCCAGTTTCACTGCATGCAGCACATATTGCCCCTAAAGGAGAAGGTATAATGTGATGGACAATATTGGTCATTGCAACAGGTTTTTACAGGATAGAAATTATGGTTCCAGGTAATTTTTCAACCAGGCATGGAGTTCTTTATAAAAGAATCGACTGTTTTCAGCCTTAAGTATCCAATGATTTTCATCTGGAAAAACAATGAGTTTACTGGGTATTTTCATACGTTGAAGAATGTTCCAATTTTCTATACTATTGTTGACTGGTACTCTGTAGTCCAGTTCACCAACCGTAACCAACATGGGTGTTTTAAAACGATCGGCATAATACAATGGATTTTGTTCTTTCCAAATTTTTGATTTAGACCAGGGTGTACCACCATTCATGACTTCACGGTTGTAAATGTAGTCACTTGTACCCCACTGGGAAATGCTGTTCACTAATCCAGCATGACTGACAAGGCATTTATAATGTGTCGTAGTGGCCTGCATCCAATTGGCCAAATGCCCTCCGTAGCTGGCTCCACCCGCTGCCTGACGACTTCCGTCAATAAATGGATATTTTTGGATAGCATAAGCAGCTGCTTCGTTGATTTCATCAGCAGGACCTTTAAAGGGATCTAATATGATCTCTTGTGAAAAGCGCTCCCCATATCCAGTTGATCCTGTATAATCTGTCAATAATATCACATAGCCTGGCTGTGCTAACAGGTGGTAGTTCCAACGATAAGACCAATTTTCTTTCCATGATCCAGCCGGCCCGCCATGCATGACAACAAACAAAGGATATTTTTTACCCTCTTGATAAAAAGGGGGTTTGATCAATAGACTCCTGATGTTTTTACCTTTTTTGGATTTGAACCAAAACGTTTCATAGTTGGATAATTGAAGACTATCCAATCGGGCCTGATTAAAACGAGTGATAGGATACATGCGCCCATCGTTTCCCAACCAGGCAATTTCTGATGGTCCGCCAATGGATTCGTAATTGCATACCAGATGGGCAGGTTTCTCTTTGCTGAAACTCAAATGATGCAAACAACCCTTCTCAACGGTATCCCATCGACGAAGTTCAAGTCCATCCAAATGGCTTTTAAAAATTATATCCCGCCCATATTGCTCTACTTCAAAGAAAATACTTTCCTGGAGTATATAAAATTGAGCAATGGGAAAATCAAGGCTTGGAGTAATGTTACGAACGTTCGTTAGTTCAGGCCAATTGAAGCGGACTATGCGTTCAATGTTGTAAACATTTCCTTCATTGATATGCATTTGTTTACAAAACAAGTATTTCCCATCTGGCGAAAATTGTGGTTCACTATTGCTCAGATTCGATTCATTGGTCAACTGTTTGATCTCGAGGTCAAACATGTTTATGTAAAAGAGTTGGTTGACAGATTCTTTATAGGCTGTTGTATGCCAGTCTATGGTAGCCGATAGAACAATTCCCCGGCTATCGGTAGTCCAACAGGCATTACCCGGAACAAATCCGATTTGTGTCGATTGTTTAAAATGAATGAAAAGGTTACGGGCATTCAGACTGTCCAGGTGCTGTACATAAAAATGGGTTTGTTTTTCATCTTTCCATTTATCCCAATCCCGAATGGGAAAAGTCGTATACACCCGGGCATTGTATTTCAATTTTTTCTTTTCTTCAAACAATTTTTTCTGACAACTATCTGCATAACAACCAGGAAAAACCGAAGATTTAAAAAGCAGGTATTTGCCATCAGGACTCCACTGTGGGGAAGAGGCACCCGTGGATAGTTGTGTAAATCTTTGTGCTTCACCACCTTCTTTAAAGTTGAGTAAATAAATTTGAGAAACTTCGTCGGCTTCTCGTTTGGCAGTAAAGGCGATGTATTTGCCATCAGGACTCCAGCAGTAACTTCCCTCACCGGCCCTACCGGTGGTTAGCCTTCTTGGAGCTGAATTTCCATCAGATGCCGTAATCCAAAGATCACTCACTTGTTCTTTTTCGTCATAGGATGGCTCGGTTAGAGAAAATACAACCCATTTTCCGTCCGGACTTATAGCGGGTGCTCCCACTCTTTGGAGCATCCACATCTTTTCATGGGAAATAGGGTTTCTGGTTTGTGCATTAGCCAGGGCACAACAATGAATAATTAAAATTAAGGCAATAATGAAACGCATAATGAAAATGTTTTAAGGGGTTGAAGTAATACTATAATCAGCGCAATGGGCAGGATGGAATTGGGTTTATTTACCCCAAACCGCGACGCGGGCTCGTCCTTTGCCATATCCTCGGGTTTCATACCAGAATTCAATTTTTGAAATCCGGCGCAGCCCGCCATTGAGATCTATTACACGGGATTGTCCTCCTTGACGGATAACAGACCGGACAGATACATCCTGAACCGCACCGTTGTCAAAATAAACTTTCATATCGTACATCCTGAGAGGAGCGTCTGTAACGCGAATCACCAGCTTTGAAAATTCATCCTGCACGTTGGAAAAGAGAATGACATCGCGGTCCACTCCAAAGGACACCCATTTGTCTCCGATATACTTCCATCCATCTTCAGTAGTTTTTGAACTGCCACATGAAGTAAACGCAATAGCAAAAAATAATATTAAATATTTCATAAAAACGCAATTAAAGATTCACAAATTTAATCATGTTTTAATATATCTGAACAAGTCCTTCTGATCAAGTTGTATCCGGATTCAACTTCATCTCCCCATGGGGAGTTCACTATCTGATTCCTTTCCTTTATCGCACTCTTTGAACTTTATTTCAAAACCCATGTTAGACCTTCCTGGGATTCAAATTAACTTCGCAGTTCAAATATGTTTCCACATTATGATGTAATCGTTGTCGGTGCCGGTCATGCCGGTTGTGAAGCTGCTGCTATAGCGGCCAATATGGGCTGCAAGGTGATGCTGATTACCATGAACATGCAGACCATTGCGCAAATGTCCTGTAACCCGGCCATGGGCGGAGTTGCAAAAGGGCAAATCGTACGCGAAATAGATGCTTTGGGTGGTTATTCAGGCATCGTAACAGATGAGACCCGTGTACAATTTCGCATGTTGAACCGTTCGAAAGGACCTGCCATGTGGAGCCCAAGGGCGCAAAGCGATCGACATTTGTTTGCCCGGAAATGGAGAACTATTCTGGAGAACAGTCCCAACATTGATTTCTGGCAAGATATGGTGCGGGGATTGCTCATACACCATAAAAAAGTACAAGGAGTAGTGACCGGTATGGGACATCATATTTTCGGTAGCACGGTAATATTAACCAATGGAACCTTTCTGAATGGGATCATTCACATTGGTGAAAAACACTTTGGCGGTGGACGGGCAGGCGAACATGCAGCAACTGGTATCACAGAACAATTGAAAGAGCTGGGCTTTGAATTCGGTAGAATGAAGACGGGTACCCCACCGAGATTGGATGGACGAACCATTGATTATTCTGTTTTAGAAATTCAAGAAGGGGATCCAAATCCAGGGAAATTTTCTTTTACTGCTACCAAAATTCCGGACACACAACTGTGTTGCCACATTGGCTATACCAATCAGGAAGTCCACGAAATTTTAAAAACCGGATTTGATCGCAGTCCAATGTTTACCGGAAGGATTCAAGGATTGGGCCCCCGATATTGTCCTTCGATTGAAGATAAAATTGATCGATTTTCAGATCGCGACCGGCACCAATTGTTCGTGGAACCCGAAGGTTGGGATACACATGAAGTTTATTTGAATGGCTTCTCATCTTCATTGCCAGAAGATGTTCAATTCAAAGCTTTGCAAAAAATACCCGGACTTGAAAAGGTAAAAATGTTCAGACCTGGTTACGCCATCGAATACGATTATTTTCCACCTACACAGCTGTCTCTGAGTCTTGAAACGCACCTCATTCAAAATTTGTTTTTTGCGGGCCAAATCAATGGAACTACCGGCTATGAAGAAGCTGCCTGTCAAGGTTTGATGGCCGGTATCAATGCCGCTATGAAAGTAAGGGGCGAACAACCGTTTGTATTGAGTCGATCAGAAGCATACATAGGTGTACTCATTGATGACCTCATCAATAAAGGTACCGAAGAACCGTATCGTATGTTTACTTCCAGAGCAGAATTTCGAATATTATTGCGCCAAGATAATGCCGATCTGAGGTTGACGCCAAGAGCACATCAATTGGACATACAGCATATGGAAAACAGGATGGAAAAAGTTAGGTACAAGCAAAAAGCTCAGAACGACATTCATCAATTGCTGCAGTCCACCACCGTGTCACCAGATGCCATAAACCCTTATTTGCAAAGCATTGGATCTTCAACCATTGAAACAAAATCCCGCCTACTTCAGCTGTTGACAAGACCCAATGTATCGCTGAAAGACCTCCTGAATGCATCACCTGACTTGACCAAAGCCATCAGTCAATATGAGGATGAAATCATCGAATGTGCTGAAATACAAATTAAGTACGAAGGTTACATTCGTAAAGAACAAGAAATGGTGGACAAAATGCAGCGGTTGGAGCACATCAAAATACCGGAAGATTTTAACTACCAACAGGTTACTACCCTGAGCAATGAAGCTAAAACCAAGCTTACGAAATTAAAGCCACTCTCCATTGGCCAGGCTAGCCGAATCAGTGGCGTTGCACCTTCGGACATAGCCATTCTGCTGGTTTATATGGGGCGCTGAGGAAATATTAATAAACAGCTTAAGAGTTTCAAATTAGGGTTGCCTCATTTGAAATTAATAAAGGTGTTATTAAAGGCTATGGGTGGCTTCACCAAATCGTCCGCTGAACTCGATATACCGAATCAACATCAGTGACCACCAAAGGGAAGCATTTAATAAATGTTATTCTATAGAATAATTTTCCATTGTGTTCTATCAGAATTTCAAAAAAACCGGGATACAGATTGCTTAAATCGAAATTAAAATATGGCTTTGTCAATGTGGATGTTCCGAATGGATGATGCTGTTTTCGATCGTATAATTTACCAATCAAGGGAAATTGCAGATCCTCCGGCCATTGGATTTGAATCACTTGTTTGTCATTTGCCTTTGAGGCGCTCAGGATTACCCGATTTGAATCAAACCATGAATACAGTAGATTTTGGTCTTCGTTATCAAATCCAGATCTTATTGACGTAATTCGACCCGGGCCACTATTCAAGTCTATTTCATTAAAAATTTCAGGAGGACACAATTCTGTATCCGAATAATCTAACTTCAATGTTTTGCCTTTACCGTCATCGGGCAATTTATAATATCTTTTAGCATGCTGCTTTTCATACACCATAGGCGGATAATCATCCTGGTCTAAATACTCTTCCAGCTCAAATATGCTTCCGGCATAATGTTTGACTACAGGGTATTTGAGAAATACCAACGCCATTTCAAAATTTGAACAACACAATGATGGACAATAAAAATAAAACCAGCAGCATGAGAAGAATTCCCACCATATATGAACTGCCAACACCAGGTCCTTGCTCGGTATAGGCATTGAGTCCTTTTTCAATTACAAAATGGGTCCCCAAAAATCCGCTGATAATTAGCCTGATCAGCATCCATTTTTTGGGGACAAAACTCAACCAATACACGCCAAAGCTCAAAGGGAGAAAGACTAAGGGGACAAATACAGAAATCCTGATCCAAAATTCATCCATAAATTTAACAGGAGAATTACTTATATGAATGATGATATTTACTAAAACATAAAGCAATATCCAATATAACTCTGGTCCGATGAGAAAACTGGTGATTCGATGAAGCATATTCAGATTTTTTGAAAATTCGTAGTAATGTTATACAATATATTGCTTATCCAGTAAAAGTTTGGCAAATCTTTTTTCTATAATCCAATATACCAGAAAATGGCTTAGTTCAAAAAACTTCCCTATTTTGCAGTTTTAATGGCTATTCATTCCAGGGCTTGCGCAGTAAGTATAGCATAACATGATTTACAACGTTTTATTTAAGATTGGATTAATTGCTAACCTATTGCTCATCATTCTTTCCACTTATGGCATGTACATGAGTCGGGACAGTCAGAATGCTTATTCTCCTCAGGGCAGAATAATGGTCTGGTTAATTCCTTGTTCAATTGCTTTAATTATAATCCTTGCTTTATATCTTAAAAATAAAGGAAGAATAACATTGGCCAATCTCCTACTTTGGATCCCAGCTACCCCTTTTATAATAGGCGTATTAATTACCGGATTTTTAGCCTTAGTTTTTAATCTTTTTGGAAAATGATTCTTTGAATGCTTTTTTCTAAAAGTTCAGTACATAAGTTTTCGCTATTCATTCATTCATAAATTGAGTTTTACCATGGTTTATATAGCTTATTTTATTTGCGCTCTGAGCACCGGATGTCTGCTTTGGAATGTATATCATTTCAAACCCATGGCAGGAGATAGGGCTGTTGGCCAGGCTTGGTTATTCATCATGCTTTTAATTTTTTTTATATTGTCAACGGCGATCTTGATGATTATGATGACACGGAAAGGGTGTTTTAACTGGGTGAGTGAAAGTGATGCCCGACGCAATCTATTCGTTATTCTTTTTTGTATTGTCTACTCGGTTTCCGTTTTTTTCAGTGGAATTTTTAAGACTGAATGGCATGAGGATGGAAGTTTTCCAATGCTTTTGAGGTATCTGTCTTTGGCCCATGTGTATTTATGGATTCCCTTATGTGTCATGATTCCCTTTTTCTTTCTTATCAAGTCAGGAGCTGATGTCGGAATGGATTTCGTATATATAAAATATCCTCTCTATGCCGGCATATTACTGAGCGGGTTTTATTCGGGTTTAACTTTATACGGCTGGATGGTTGACCGGATGAAAACCGAACGAATCGCTAAGCAGGCCAAACAGGAAACGGAAGACAGGTACCACCGTGAAAATTTGGAGACCATTGCAAGAATAACTCCTGATCAAAGCATTAACGAATTACTCAATTATGCATACGCAGGAAGACCCAATGATATTCATGAAGCAGCACTAAATAAAATAAAAGAACGACCCGATTGGGAAAATCAGGTATTGAGTGTACTAAAAGACCGTCAACAATACACCGAAGCATTTTATTTTTTGAGCGGAAATGATGTTTTGGATAAAGAAAAATTTAAAGACCCCCTTAAGCAGACCATCGTATTTTTATCCATTGATGTTGGCGAGTTTCTTAAAGAGTCAAATAATTTTCAGGACTGGATTCTGGACCATTTCAAAATACACTTAATGCTTGAAGCATTGGATTATCATTTTAAAAGTGAGTGTACTCATTTTAGTTCCGAAGTTATGATGTTAAAAAAATCAATTCAAAGTAACACCCCTCCTGAGGCCGCAAAAATTAAATTTAGTGCCATTAGAGCTATAGATTTGTGGTTGAAAAAAAATAAAATTCAATAATGAAAACCAAATTAATACTACCCATTCATTTTTGGATTGTTGCAGGCATGCTAGTTCTGAGCATTTCTTGTAAGCCAACTTCATCTCCGCAACTTGCAGAGCAGGAGAATGCACAGGACAGCACCGAAATTGCAAGAACAATTCATGATTTTTACAGTTGGCATCATGGAAAAATTATTGACACAGTCCAGGACATCAATTTCATGGATGATACCGGCAATCGTTACAGGTTAAAACAGGACATGCTTCAGAAATATCTTGACAATTTATATGCTTCTGGATTTGTAAGCAGGTCATTTGTTGAACATGAAAGGCAATTTTATCTGGAATGTGAAAAATTGTGGCAACATGAAATTGTTGGCGAAGTGCCTTCCTGTATGGATGGAGATCATTTTTTTTGTGCCCAAGAATGGGATTTAAGATTCTGGCTTGAAACACCTCTTTCCATTGAGTATATCTCCAGGGATTCAGCCGCTATCACATTGCTTGGAAAGGCATTTGACCTTCCTATGGAGAGAAAATTCTCACTTATTCGTGAAGACGGATCATGGAAAATGGCATTCATTAAATGCGATATGGGATTTTAAGAATGCCTGATCTTCAACAAATGCAATAAGCGTGTTATGAATTTTCAATTACCAGAGCTTAGCCGTCTCCTGTATAACCTTAATGCAGAGGATTAGAAAGTTTTTATTCGATACTTTATGGTTATTCTAATGGCCTGCCCATTCTTGTGCATTGAGGGTATTCTCATGATTGTTCCGGAGGTTTTTGCGAATTTCTAAAATGATATGTAATGCTTACGAATCCACTAAGGAAGTAAATCGTAATTTTAGATATTACACTAGCCAATTTAACTTGAATGCAAAACTGGTATGAGGGTCCTGAATAATCAAAGAGTTGTGAAGAAAAATAAGCCTTGTCGATATAAGCGAAACCTCGAGTGACTAACGAATGTTTTTGGTTTTATTCAATGGTCAGATTTAATCCCCACAAGTCTGTCCCGAAAGAATCGTATGGAGTCTTCGCCAATTTCAAATCGCCATATGGGCGCCTGATCTCGACGCACTTGCTGTGCTATAAATAACAGGGTTTCGCGTCTTTTGGAAACCGGTAATCCAGTGGCCTCTTCCCAGGTCTCTTCTGTGGGTATCCAAATGCACAATTCAGCATCCGTCTCTTCAAATGATGCTCGAAGCGGAATCCGATACTTTTCGTCCACATAATAAATCCGAACCTCTTTATCTTTTTCTTCATATTCCAATCTTGGATATTCCTCTGTTGGATTTAGAAGCGATAAGAACAGATTACCAATAGATTGAGTAGCGCTTTGTCGTATCGTTGCCTCTTCTATTGAACCACCGGAATCACCGGAATGGGCAGTACTGTTTTCTGGCTTCCGGTTAACCACCAATGATTTTATAGGAAGATTCCATTGACTGAGGTACAATGGAAAATTCTTATGGTTGATCACCCCGGAATCATACATATCAAACATGCTTTCTTCCATCCTTTGTTTGATAAACCGTAATTCGTGGTACCATCCCTGTTGATGATGAATTTGGAGGGAGTACAACCCCTCCTTCCAAAGTAGACTGTCCCATAACATTTGTACTGAACCATTCAGTTTGTTGGAGACTTCTCCTTTCTCCATTTCATTTTCATAATGACTCAGCAAATAGTGGGAGTAACCCAAATATCCGCTTGAAGGAAGCCAGATCACCAGTTGCTGTGATTCCGGATACCTGACAAATCGTACGGTTAGGCTTTCATTTGAATTGGGATTTTGATCTTGATTTTGAAGACTCAGAAAGCGGATGATGTCAAATGTAGGCAGGGTCATTTTGATTTATATTTCAAAGGAGACTGTCATCAGAAGTAAAATTAAACATTCCAAATTAATCGTACATGCCTGAAATAAAACACGAACATACAAATATGTGCAAATTATTACATACGGGCACTTCTAAATATTGCGCTATTGCGCCAAAACAAATCGAAAACTTATTATTGATTGAATTTAACTTCACAGTATGTCATTGCTCCTCAGTCAGTTATTGTTCCACATAACTTCCTTCGTCGCGCCTAATTCTGTTTTGTTAAATTCAATTTGGCATCAAAGAGCAATATTTAGAAGTACCCATACTAAAAAAACTGCCCTAAAAACTAACATTTGTTAGCTTAGGGCAGTTTAACTCTTTATGCGACAAAGGAAAAATTAGAAAATCCGCATTAAACTATCTGCGTTTTACTCGAGTCGTGGTTTTGGTTGTTTTAACCTTGTTCCCTCTGGGGCCCGTTACGGTTTTGGTGGTTTTCGTTTTAGTGACCCTGTATTTACCAACCGATGCGGAATGTCTGGTTTTGACAGTGACTGAAGCCGTGCGGTGGGGTGCATAAATGCGGTGTGCATGTACGACGCGATGAGTATGCACGATCCCAAAACCATGATAATGGCGATGACGAAATGGATGCCAAACATGCCAGGCAAAAGGGCGCCAGGGCCTCCAATATACCGGATAATGACGCCATCTCCACGGAGAAATCCATGGGCGATATGCAGGCCCATAGACAAAACGTACACAAGGCCAAGGCCAAACGTTTATAACGATGGCCATTTCTTCTATATCGTTGTATAATGGATTGGGTCCTCCCCCTTTCATTCCTTCTTTACCTTCCATTTCCGGCCCTCCATTTTCATCTTGAGGTTCAACGATGATCTGCTCCCCAAAGATGTCTTCATCCCCAATAATTTGAAGCATTGCAGATTCATTTCCGTTTTTTTCCAATTCGATCACAGCAATATCCTGATTTTCTGTTTCGGAAACCGGAACTTGCAATACAAATGCATGAACCTCGCCTTCCATTTTGCTGACCACCCTGATGTAATCTACTTCCCCGTCTCCATTGAGGTCAAGGTTGTTGACGTGGTTGTCCTCCATGTTGATCTTTTTTTCAAAATCTTCGGGTGAACTGGCCTGTTTGAACAGTTCCAAAGCCCCTTGCAAACTAAACTGGTCCCCCGGTACTCCGGTAGAATCAGCATTTTGTTCTTGAGCTGAGGAAGGACAAACGTAAAGGATACCCGCTATTAAGGCACTAAAAAGCAATTTGTTTGATTTTTTCATATTCTGATTTTCAAAGTAGATACCAAAGTTAGGCAAAAGTTTAAACGGATTCGGTTAAAATTATTAAAAGGCTGTTCCGTGAATTCACTGGGACCCATGCCAGAATACTTGCTGCGGTGTCTTAAAAAAAACCTTTCTTCCTTCAGTTCCTAATCATGAAAAACTATTTTTGCAGCCTAATTAAAATCATATGTCCCTATTTCCCCGTTACGATCAATTTGAGAACCGCCACATAGGAACTATCGGTGCTGACACATCCGATATGTTGCGCGCCATTGGAGCCCAAAGCATGGAGGACCTCATCCGACAAACCGTACCTGACCGCATTCGTCTGACCGGTCGGCTGAATGTTCCTGAGGCTTTATCGGAATTCGATTATCTGGAAATGTTGTCCGGTATTGCTTCTAAAAATGCTCTGCACACAAATTTTATTGGTCAAGGATACTATGGGAACATAACGCCTAATGTGATTCTTAGAAATATTTTTCAAAATCCAGGATGGTACACCCAGTACACACCTTATCAGGCAGAAATCGCACAAGGCCGATTGGAGGCGTTGCTCAATTTCCAAACCATGGTCTCCGATTTGACCGGCCTTCCAATTGCCAATGCTTCCTTATTGGATGAAGGGACAGCAGCATCTGAAGCCATGTTGATGTTTTACCATCAAAAATCAAAAAAAACAAAAGAAGACTCACCCAATGTATTTTTTGTCGACCATGGGGTGTACGCACAAACTCTGGACGTATTGAAATCAAGGGCATGGCCAGCGGGTATTGAGATCGTGGTAGGCGATACACTTGTGGATTCTATACCGGAAAATTGCTTTGGGGTATTGATTCAATATCCAAGCCGTACCGGACAAATCAATGACTATTCAGAATTTATCCAAAAAGCACATGCTGCAAACTGTCTGGTCGCCATGGCCACTGATTTAATGGCTTTATGTTTGTTAAAAAGTCCCGGAGAACTGGATGCTGACGTTGCTTTGGGCAATAGTCAGCGTTTTGGTGTCCCGATGGGATTTGGTGGGCCACATGCAGCATTTTTTGCTACGAAAGACGAATTTAAACGAAATCTTCCCGGAAGGATCATCGGGGTGTCTATTGATGATGCTGGAAATCCAGCCTTTCGAATGGCTTTGCAGACACGTGAACAACACATTCGCCGGGAAAAAGCCACCTCCAATATCTGCACCGCTCAGGCATTGCTGGCCATAATGGCTTCTATGTATGGTGTATACCATGGCCCCGCTGGAATCAAGGCCATCTCCAGAAGAATCCACGATATGACTCAATCATTGGCGACTGCTTTGGAGAATTTGGGATTTCAGGTAGAACATCGCGCTTACTTTGATACACTTTCCATCCAATTGTCAACAGATCAATTGCTCAGCATTCGCTCTCGCGCAGAAAATCGTGGAATTAATTTCTGGTATGAAGAATCACGCATTTTGTTAAGCCTGGATGAAACTCATCGGGAAATTGACTTACTGAAGGTACTGGAAGTTTTTTCAAATGTTACAGAAAACAGTTTAAAGACAGCGACAAATACAGCCATTCCATCCGCTTTGGTGCGGTCATCTGAGTATCTTACGCATCCGGTTTTTAACCGATATCATACCGAAAGCGCAATGATGCGATACATTAAGCGCCTGGAGAACAAAGATCTTTCATTGGTACATTCGATGATTTCTTTGGGTTCCTGTACCATGAAATTAAATGCCGCCACGGAATTGATTCCTGTTAGCTGGCCGGAATTTGCTTATATACACCCTTTCGTTCCGGCAAAACAAGTAGAAGGTTATCTGCAAATGATCCACGAATTGGAAAATTACCTCTGCGCAATCACAGGATTTTCAGCCTGTTCACTTCAACCGAATTCGGGTGCACAGGGAGAATTTGCGGGCTTGCTGGCCATTCGCGCTTATCACGAATCCAGAAATGACCACGGAAGAAATATTGCATTGATACCCGCTTCAGCGCATGGCACCAATCCAGCTTCTGCAGTGGTCGCGGGATATGAGGTTGTGGTGACACCCTGTGATGAACAGGGCAATATCATTGTATCTGAATTAAAGGCAAAAGCGGAACTCCATAGAGATCAATTGGCTTGCCTAATGGTTACTTATCCATCTACTCACGGGGTTTTTGAAACCTCCATACAAGAAATTTGCCAAATCATTCACGAAAATGGAGGATTGGTCTATATGGATGGCGCCAACATGAATGCTCAGGTAGGCTTGACCAGCCCTGCAACCATTGGCGCGGATGTTTGCCATTTGAATTTGCACAAAACCTTTGCAATACCCCATGGAGGAGGAGGACCAGGAATGGGACCTATTTGTGTAAATGAAAAATTGCAAGCGTTCTTACCGGCTCATCCTTATCATCCTTCGGATCAACAAAGAAAAGGTGTGCCTGCAGTTTCAGCTGCCGCATTCGGAAGTGCCAGTATCCTCTTGATTTCTTATGCTTACATCAGAATGTTAGGTCCGGATGGTTTGCGTAAGGCAACAGAGTATGCCATTCTCAATGCCAATTACATTGCAAGTCTGCTAGGGAAACATTTTAAAGTATTGTACACAGGAGAAAAAGGACGTGTTGCTCACGAACTGATTCTTGATCTGAGACCTTTTAAAGATGCAGGTGTCAGTGCAGAAGATGTGGCCAAACGTCTAATGGATTATGGTTTTCATGCACCAACGCTATCTTTTCCCGTGGCTGGAACCATCATGATCGAACCGACAGAATCAGAAAATAAAGAAGAGCTTGATCGGTTTTGTGATGCTATGCTCTGTATTTTCGAAGAGATTCAGGAAGTTGCCAGGGGAGAATATCCAAAGGACAATAATGTTCTTTCCAATGCTCCACATACCGCTGCAGTTATTTGCTCAGACTTATTTGAAAGGCCTTATAGCCGTACCAAAGCGGCTTTTCCATCGCATCATGTCACCCCACAAAATAAGTTTTGGCCAAGCGTAAGCAGAGTCAACAATGCCCATGGAGATCGAAACCTGGTTTGTATTTGCCCCCCTATTGAGAGCTACATGGCTAACGGATGATAGTCATTACGGGTGCAGCAGGTTTTATTGGTTCATGCCTGGTTTCCAGACTGAATCAAAGAGGTCACAAGGATCTGATACTGGTAGATGATATATCAAAGAAGGATTGCCGTAATTTGCAGGATAAATTCTTTGACCAGTATATTGACAGACTGCAGTTTCAGGATTGGTTTAAGGACCATGCAACGTCAATAAAATTTGTTTTTCATATCGGCGCCAGAACCGATACAACAGAAATTAATGAATGGTTGTTTGATCAGTTAAATTACAATTATTCCCAAAGGCTTTGGGAATTGTGTGCCGATTATGATGTTCCCTTGCTCTATGCATCCAGCGCAGCTACATATGGAAATGGTGAGAGGGGATATAGTGATGACCATGGCCTCATTCCAATGTTACAGCCTTTGAATCCTTATGGTTGGTCAAAACAAAAAATGGACCAATGGGTATTGGTTCAGGAGAAAACTCCATCGCGGTGGGCAGGATTCAAGTTTTTTAATGTATTTGGACCCAACGAATATCATAAAGGAAGAATGGCTTCAGTGATCTTTCATGCATTTCATCAGATCCATAATACCGGCCGGATGAAACTGTTTAAATCCAATGAGCCAGGAATTGCAGATGGAGAACAGAAAAGAGATTTTATCTACGTCATGGATGTGTTGGATGTTTTGATGGATTTTTACGATCATGTCCGCCCCAATGGAATATACAATCTGGGTACCGGTAAAGCCAATAGTTTTTTGCATCTGGTAGAACATACTTTTGAAGCTTTGGGCCTGGCGCCCAAAATTGAATTTATCGATATGCCACAGGACTTAATGAGAACTTATCAAAATTATACCTGTGCCGATATGCAAAAACTACATCAGGCGGGATATGTAAAACCCATGAGCCCTTTTGGGCAATCCATTCAAGAATATGTGCAATATTATTTGAGTAAAGCAGTGTATTATTAATTCCATTACATGCATTGGGAGTTGCCTATTTGGAAACCTGGTAAATTCCTTATGGTATATAGTTTTGTTGTAATGATGCCAGAATAATGTTCATAAACAAACACTCGTTAGCCACTTGAGTTTATTCTTGTATCCTTTATTTGAATTCAAACGTTATCAATTTTTCTCAGGGACAGAGCGCTAGAATTTTTATAGGGGCGTAGCCGCGACATCTTCCTAAAAAAATGATCCAATGAAAATTCGAAGTAAAACAATTGAGCATTACATCAAAAAATAATTGAAATAGCACAAAAATTAAAATTGAGTAATCAACCAATTTTTCTCAGGGGCAGAGCCCTTGAATTTTTATAGGGGCGTAGCCCTGACATCATCATAACAACGAAGGAGAAATCAATAAGAGGGGCGTAGACCCGACATCTTCCTAAAAAAAATGATCCAATGAAAATTCGAAGTAAAACAATTGAGCATTACATCAAAAAATAATTGAAATAGCACAAAAATTAAAATTGAGTAATCAACCAATTTTTCTCAGGGGCAGAGCCCTTGAATTTTTATAGGGGCGTAGCCCTGACATCTTAATCATACGAAGAATATAATATTGTAGAGGTGTGTGGCCCTGACATTATCTTACAACCTATCTTAAATAAATATTGGTTTCTTAAGAGGGACCATCATTCCAGACTATTGCTGCGGATTCCCATCAGATTGATGCTTAAAGCAATGTCATCATTGATAAATCCATCTTTGATGGAAGGCAATATCTTTTTTGACTGATACATGATATTAAAATCGGTTCGATCAATGGTAAATTCAGGAATACTAACGAACGTTCGGTTTTCTGTTTTTTGTACATTACCCGTCACTACCATTGATTTGCGAATACCTTTAATTTCAATTTCCCCCTGGACAACGATATTATTTAGCGTATCAGAAGTCGGATTAGAACCCTTGACGAAAAACTTTGCCACAGGAAAAGTGTCTATATTGAAAAAATCAACCTCGCGAAGATGATCTTCCAGATCCTTGCGATCACTGCTATCCTCAATGTCCAGATTTTCAATACTGCGCATATCAATTCGAATTTCTCCGCCGATCAAAATATCTTCCTTAAAGTACAATTCACCACCGGCCAGTTTAACCAATCCATTGTGTGATCCGGATGGAGAAGAGCCACTCCAATAAACAAGTGATTGATCTATTTCTATGCGAAAGCTATCGGTGGGAACGTCTTCATTTGGTTTGTTGGCTCCACAGGATTTAACTCCTGTTCCGCTGTTACAAGCGTAAATTACCAATGCAAAAGTGCTTGCCAGTAAATACTGCAGATTCATATTAGTTGCGTTTTCCGGTATTGCACATATTCTTGGCATTTTGTATAAATTGTTCAAAATCTTCAAAACCCTGAACAATTTTAATAAATTCTGCCTGATGTAAAAAATGGCTGGAACAATACCCTGTTAGAAGTAGAAGTGGAGGATTCTGTATAAGTTTCAAAGCTTTAAGCAGGTCTTCAATAAATGGAATTGAGTTTTCCTCATGAATGATGCTGAAAAGAAATTTTGGTTTCGCAATTTGAATGGCATCCACAAGATCATTCACCATAAGCTCAGATCCCAGATCAACCACTTTAAAATGATTCTTCCGAATGGTTAATTCCACAAAAAGTTGGTTCAATTCTTGTTTTTCGTCCAATGGTTGAAATAACAGGAAACAGGATGAACAGCATAGTTCTTGATGCTCATATTTGCATAATTCCTGAATCAGTTTTTTCTTAATGATCCTGCTTACAAATTCCTCGTGAACTTTCTTAATCGAACCACTGAGCCACATGTCATTTAATTTATCCAGCAGTGGCATTAATATTTCATTAAACGTCTTATCAAAACCAAGCTGATTTGAATTGGTATTGATGAGATGAACAAAATTTTTCTCGTTCAATTGCAATATAGATAGGGTTAATGCATCCAGGGCATCACGGTTAAAGACTTCAACATCGTTGAAATTAGCAACGATGCCTTCGATTTCCGAAGAGGGCATCTCGG